>Ga0070741_10015198_pt1 | contig 13116 bp, 11 predicted proteins | sample Coa_R1_4_FD_66440 | JGI IMG/M metagenome (GOLD analysis project Ga0070741, IMG submission 66440) | Surface soil microbial communities from Centralia Pennsylvania, which are recovering from an underground coalmine fire - Coalmine... | ecosystem: Environmental > Terrestrial > Soil > Unclassified ...
TCCTCGGGTCCCGGCGGCCAGAGCGTCAACACCACCGACTCGGCGGTGCGCATCACGCACCTGCCTACCGGCCTGGTCGTCACCTGTCAGGACGAAAAATCACAGCTTAAAAACAAGACCAAAGCGCTATCCGTCCTCAAGTCGCGCCTTTGGGACCTCGAAGAAGCCCGTCGCCAGGAAGAACTCAGCAAGAGCCGTCGTTCCCAGGTCCAGACCGGTGATCGCAGCGAAAAGATTCGCACCTACAACTTTCCCCAGGATCGCGTCACCGATCACCGCATCGGCCTCACACGCCACAATCTCCCCGAGATCATGAATGGCAACCTCGACGAATTCATCGACAACCTGATCACCGTTGACCAGGCCGACAAACTTCAAAGCACTTTTGCTTAAAAAACGCTCGCGCCTGCGGCGCTCACAAACATTTTTATGATGATCAACAATTTTTGCGCGCCGGGCGCGCAAAAATTGTTGATCATCATAAAAATGTTTGTGAGCGCCGCAGGCGCGAGCAAAAAATCTTATTGACACACCAACGCTAACCATGCTAGACTTCCCCTTAACAGTAGAAAAAAAGAACTACATTGAAAAGAAAAGCGCGTTCTACAGGTATTTTTCATGGCATTTGCACAACCACAATCTATCCGAACCATCTTCTTTGACGCAGGCTTTACCCTCCTGGGTCCCAATCCCTCCCATGCCGAAATCTGTCAGCGCGTTTGCCAGCAACTCAATTTACACGTGCATCTCGATGAAATGACACGCAATATACAAGCTGCCGAAGACTACTTTCTCCGACAGGCACGCGCCGACAGGCACATCTGGGCAAACGAGCAAGCTATCGAAGAGTTCTGGATCGGTTATTATATGACTTTGCTGCGTCCCTTCGTTGAAGAGCACGACGACAACGTGCCGCGCTTGTATCAACTTGCCTACGCCATCAACGAAGAGTTCAAAAAGCACATCAGTTGGCAAACTTATCCCGATGTGCACCCAACGCTAGAAGCACTGCGCGCCCATGGCTATACGCTTGGCGTGATCTCTGACTGGGGCATCTCTCTCGGTCCTATCCTGCGTGAACATCATCTCACCAGATACTTTGATTGCCTGCTCGTCTCTGCTGCTACGCGTCACGCCAAGCCATCACCCATGCTCTACGATCTGGCATTGCAGCGGGCCAACGCGATCGCCGACTACACATTGCATATCGGTGACTCCTATATCCACGATGTGCTGGGAGCCAGAGCAGTTGGCATGACGCCTGTCTTGCTTGATCGCACAAACCAGCTCACGGCAAACAACGTCGATTGTCTCTTAGTACACTCGCTGTACGAATTACTTGATCTATTGGAGGTTGAATATCCATGAAGGAATTCGCGAGGACACGTAGCATCTTCATCCTTACCGGGGTTGCACTCGCTGCCGCTGCTGGAGGCGTAACGACGCTGGTGCGCTATGTGCAGAGTGAGATTGAACGTCGTGGCTACCCTTCATGGGAAGATTGTAAATGTGACCTCAAATATCAAAAAGCCATTTTTCAGGTCTGGCACAGCCGCCACGATCGGCAAGGAGAAACCATCGTCTTACACGAATGGGGTATCTATCTGTACAAATCACCTCTCTGGTTGCGCCGTCTTCTACACCACAGCGCCCAGGTCACGGCCACACTCAATCCCTGGGGCCGTTATGTCAAATGTGTGGCACTCCAGCCACAGGAGGCCCTCCAGTTCGCTGCCATGCTCCACGCCAACCCATCCAACAACGAAGAACACACAGAGGAACACGCGCCAGAAAATTCATATGTCGTCTGGCGGCGTGAGGTGTTGCACTTCCCCCACTACCTCTTCGACGCCTGCACGCGCCGCCTCTATCCCGTCCATATCTCTCAGCAGCGCCTGGCACAAACCGAACCCTTACCGGCTCTCTGGGACCCCCGCAGCAATCTCCCCTTACCAACCGAAGGCGCCGTCCTCGAAGCCTCTCCCAACACCCGCATTGACTGCATCGGCTGGTCACCAACCCAGGTCTCTTACTGCACCGCTCGTCTGAAAAATGCATAAATAAGGCCAAACAAAAAATTTCCTCTCTGGGCAAAGCCAGAGAGGAAATTTTTTGTTTGGCCTTATTTATGCTATAAACTCTTTTGCAAAGCGCCGAATATCATCCAGGTTGGTCTTATCGGGGAGCAAGAGAATCAGTTCGTCTACACCAACCGCCTCATAGGCTGCAATGCGCTGACGGATCGTCTCGGGGGTGCCCACAAGCGTATCACGGATGCCTTCGCCGTAGCGGGCTTTCATCGCATCAGGCACTTTCGCAAGCGCCTCCTCATCGGTATCCCCAATCACACAGAATGTCCCTGTGGTACGATGAATGCTATTGTAGTCGCGTCCCACGTTCTCACAATGCTGTCTGAGAACAGCAAACTTATGCTCCAATTCGGCAATGCCGCCAAACACGTTACATGCGTCGCCATATTGCGCCACGAGTTTGAGCGTAACCTTCTCACCGCCACCACCAATCAACAAGGGGATATGCGGTTTCTGTACCCCTTTTGGCTGATTAATGGCACCGCGCACCTGATAGTATTTGCCCTCAAAAACTGCCTCTTCCTGGGTCCACATCGCCAGAATGACCTGAACCGCCTCGCGCAGTTGCCGCAGACGTTCCGGTGCCTCAGGATACTCATAGCCATAGGCCCGATACTCGTGCTCATACCAGCCAGCCCCAATCCCAAAGTTGAGCCGCCCATGACTCAACACATCGACGGTGCTCGCCATCTTCGCCAGCAGCGCGGGATTCCGATAGCTATTGCAGGTTACCATCTGACCGACGCGCACCCGTTTCGTATCGCGTGCCAGCGCCGCCGTCGTCGTCCAGCTCTCAAACGTCACTTCCTGCGTAGGTTGTGGAATCGTATGAAAGTGATCAACCAGCCAGACCGAACTATAGCCGGTCTCATCAGCCGTCTGAGCCACACTGGTCATCGTCTCATAAGCTTCAACCGGGTCCTTGATACCAACTAGATCCATTGTCCAGCCTTGTGGAAGGGAAATACCAAACTTCATGGAAACCTCTTTCGTTTAGAAAAACATCCTAACACCGCAGCTCCAATCGCTCTTTGTGGGCAATACCATTGAAATCATGAGAAACGCATAGGGACCAGATTATGCAGATGAACAAATTAATCTGAGAGTCATGAGCACGATCATTCTTAGATTAATTTGTTCATCTGCATTATCGCGTCTGCCGATTTATCGCGTATACAACTCTTAACATCTCATGACACGCAAACATATCATGAATTACGCAAAAATCTTCTCCTTATTTCAATGGTATTGCCCCTTGTAGGCGATTGGACCTGCGTTGTTCCAAAAACGTCATTAAGGACAGAATCGTTTCTGTCATTGTGCAAATGGAGATCCCTGATAGTTCACTGATATTTTATTAGTAGGCGCCTAAATAAAGGAACAAAAAAAACCGATCTTCTCAATCCAGATTCTCTTGCATCTGCAGCAAGAAACGGCGCAAGAGCAATTTCTCTTCTTGCGTAAAGCCAACTAATGCCTGTGCCTCCCATTCGCTCCAGAGGCGTTGCACCGGCTCCTGAAGGGCGCGTCCCTTATCAGTAAGATAGACCCGTGAGATCCGCCCATCCTTCTCATCCCGGCACCGCTGGATCAACCCGGCCCGCTCCAACCGCTCCAGAACTTGCGTCACCGTAGCATGCTCGACACACATTTGCTCAGCAATCTGTGACTGCGTCAGACCATCCTGCTCCCACAAGAGCAACAAAAACTTCTCCTGTCCTGCATACAGGCCAAGAGCGTTCAAATCATTCACAGCTCGTTTGTGCAATCTACGACTGATCTGGATGAGTGGGAAAATGATCGTTTTCCGTATGTTCTCCACGGAGTTCCTTTTATTTACTTAGGTGCCTAAATAAACATAACAGAGAAATATGTCATTGTCAAGTTACCACAGATTACACATGCCTGCGTTCTTCCACATCATCGCCCGTCCAATGCTCCATACCGTTTTGTTCACAATACCACGTCCCCCACGCAGCCATCTGATACAATACCGGTTCCAGGCTCCGTCCGAGTTCCGTCAGCGAATATTCTACCTTTGGGGCACCTGTGCATAGACCTGCCGATGAAGTATTCCCGCCTGCTCTAACTCGCGTAATTGCATGGTGAGCATTTGTTGGGTCGCTCCAGGGATGAGCCGCCGTAATTCACCGAAACGCTTGGTTCCGCTGAGCAAATGCCATACAATCAGCGGTTTCCATTTCCCCCAACTATCCCAAGTATCACATCCATCGGGCATACCACCGTCCTCTGTTGCGACTTCATTATTCATACCTCTCCATTAGTCTGATTTTCCATACTATGTCAGATAATTTTGCGTACTTGTTTCTCTCATCACTATCAGGTACATTCATTGTAACAGGATGTTATGGAACTATGCATGCTCCATCGGTCGTCTAGACTTAAGGAGTTGTTGTTGTCCTGTCGGGCAAGTAAAGCATGGTTCTCATGCTGCCTCGTTGCTCGCCTCTCACCAGGCGCTTTTTCTTTTCAGATGAGAGGATGCTCGTCATTGGTACACAAACAAAGGAAAGGAACATGGACAGGAATACAGTGAAACATCTACATGGGCCTGCCAACCCTGCTGTTCGCCAGCCTTTTACCGATCCCAGCACGCCAGAGCCATAGCGGCCATCGCTGATTGTGTCGCGAAAGAAGGCACATTGCTCATCATTTGTCATGGCCGAGAGCCGGATGAGCCAACAGATGGTCCTCCCTGGGCACTTACGCACAGCGAACCGGATCTCTTCCTTCAATATGGCCTTCAGGAAGTCCGTTTTCAGGATCAGGAGAGCACCGGAGTACGCCGCTTCCTTGTGGAATATAGAAAATCACAAGAAGCTCTAGAAAATACGGGAAAATAGAAAAACGTTTTTCATCAACACTATCGCTAGCAAATAATAGAAAGAGAGAAAAGTACGTTTATGGATAGACAGATACAAAAATCGACGAGGAATATGCTGACAGAGGACACTTCATTACAACAACAGCTTAATGAAATTGTAGCTCAGGCGAGGAATCAGCTCCCGACAGATCTGTTGAACGTTTTATTGGGTTCTATCGAACAACTCATCACCTCCGGTGCAGCAGAGCAAGCCCTCAAGGAAGGCGAGCAAGCACCGGATTTCACGCTGCCCGACGCACTTGGCCGTACTGTGACGCTTTCGGACCTGCTCAAGCGGGGACCGGTCGTGATTGCCTTTTATCGTGGGGCGTGGTGCCCATACTGCAACCTGCAATTGCACGCGTATCAGCAGGCATTCCCACAAATCCAGGCATTGGGAGCTTCCCTGGTAGCGATTTCTCCGCAAACCCCCGACCACAGCCTCTCGCTTGCAGAAAAACAGGCATTGACCTTTGCCGTTTTGAGCGATGTCGGCAACCAGGTGGCGCGAAACTGCGGACTCGTCTTTACGATGGATGAGGCTGTACGCGCCGCGCACAAACAGATTGGTGCAGACCTGCCAACCTACAACGGGGATGAGTCGTGGGAACTGCCCATGCCGGGAACCTTTCTGCTCGATCAGTCTGGGACTGTGCGCCTGGCCTTTGTCGATCCAAACTTCACCCACCGCCTTGATCCATCCGTCATCATCGCAGAACTGAAAAAACTCAGCGGCAAGAGCTGACGGCCATGATTATATAGAGTTGAGGAGGCTTTTATGAGAATAGTACGCATCATCTCGTTGATCGCACGAGTGGCCCTGATGGCTACGATGGTGCTGGGATTGTTGCACTGGATAGCTCAGATCCCTTTTCTGAGCATACTCTCGCAGATGCTTGCCTTGATTGGCTTGACAAATATTCATGAGTTGCTGGGAGTCATCGGAGTTGTCTTTTTGCTCGTCCTTGCCCTGGTAGCCATCTTCACAAGAGGAATCAGGCTATTAGGTGCAGGAAGTGCAATCTATTCTTTCCTGGTGCCAACCTTTGGACTGACGCAATCTCAGATCCTTGTAGGCAATTTACATTGGTTGATCCAGATAGCTCACCTGCTGGTTGGCATCGGAGCGATGTACCTGGCACGAGGGATAGAGAAGCACTACCAGCGTCTCAAACAGGAAAAAAACAGGCAACCTTCACCAGAAGCCTCAGCGGTTCAAGTATCGAAGTGATCAGGTAACATAGTAGCCATGTTGTTGCGCTGCCAATGGTGGCAACGCAACAACATGGCTACTATGTTACCTGACTTCTCGTACAACCTCGATGCCATTCAACCGCATATGATACAAGAACAGCAAATGCAATGTATCGCCACTATGCGGAAGCGCCCCGATCTGCTTCGCCGTCTCGACCGGTATATCATACGTCTGCACCGCATTTTCCGGCACTACCACGCGCATCCTGAGATTATGCGCATTGGCATAGAGCTTCAAGTGCATCGCCATCGTGTACACGCACAGGTCCGTACAATCTCCCACAATCACCGCCACGCTCAAATCACGATGAGCCTCAAGCCATTCTCCCAGGTTAGTGCCCTGGAAGGCGCTGAGTGAGTTCTTGGGTATGATGGTATAGAGATTGGCAAAGGGCAGGCTTGCCAGTTCGGGTATAGTCTGTGACTCGCTCGTGTCAGTCTGACAGTGCGGTGGAAAATCGGCGAATTCTACAGCATCATGTGTGTGCGTATCCTGAGCCAGCACAAAGTTACGCACGCCAATAGCAAACGCCCCCTTAAAATCATCTACCACTGCAGGAATAATATTTTTCACGCGTGGACTGGAGAGCACGCCCTCGTGGCAGAAACCGTTCACCATGTCCACGCTAAACAGCGCTACCCGTCCCTGCTGCGCCTCCGTAACGAAATCATTCCATGAGACGCTCTGCAGGTCGCGCTCCCATTGGAAAAGCGCTCCCAAAAACTGCGTTGCCTCTTGCAAAAAGTTTTCCGGGATCGTTGAGGTCGCCATCATCTCCTCCTGATCATCTTCGTATGGGAACTATATGCAATATCTTGATAATCCCATATCACTACATTTTTTCTCGCCTCCCCGTCTGTGGCGAGGGATGAGAAAAAAAATGTAATAATTACAATTCTCGTTCTGCCGCAGGATTGAAGCGATACAGGCGAGCAGGACGATGGGTGCCTTCCATTTTCTTGGCCCCCGTATCTTCCAGAATGCCCGTCGCCAGAATCTTCTTACGAAAGTTGCGCTTATCCAGTCTTTTATGCAGTATAATCTCGTACACACGCTGCAACTCGCGCAAGGTGAACTGTTCAGGCAGTAAATTAAATGCAATGGTCGTGTATTCGAGCTTGCCACGCAGCCGGTTCAACGTGTAGTCCAGGATCTTCTCATGATCGAAGGCTAGCGGCGGCAAATCATAGACCGAGAACCAGCCCACATCGGCGGCATCATCGGCAGCCCTTACCTGTAAACGCTCAGAGTCCAGCAAGGCAAAGTAGACCACCGTGATCACACGAGTACGGGGATCTCGCCCTGGATCACCAAACGTATAGAGTTGTTCCAGGTACACATCTTGCACACCCGTCTCTTCTTGCAACTCACGTTTGGCAGCCGTCTCTAACGACTCATTCATATTCACAAAGCCACCCGGTATAGCCCACATTCCCTCAAAGGGCCACGAGCGACGCTTGACCAGCAATACCTGAAGATCGCGCTGACGCAAACTCATCATCACTACATCCACCGTTACTGATGGACGCTCGTATTTGCTCGGATCGTAATTATGTGCCTTTGCCTCCTCCGTCAGCTGCTCCACTGGCTTCTCCACCTGCGTCCCTGCCTGAATACTATTTTGCTGGCTATCTGTTGATGTGCTCTGCTCGCTCATTGCCTGCACCTTCTTTAAAATAATCGCTTCAAAAAGCCCTGAAGTCCTACTTACAACCTCGACAAATTAAGTAGCATAGTGTATAATAATGCTGGGAATGAACACTATGCCAATAATCTTTACCCGCATTTTTACTACATGCACCCACTTAGTGTACACCTTACACTAATATACCCTACCAGCTTCACCTCTGTCAAGTAGACTCCCAGCAAAAACAAAAAACCAGAATTGCGAGATTGTTCCTAGCGCTCGGCTGTGCTATACTTGCAAAGAAACATGTGTTCGTAACTGGGGAGAGCGAGGTAGCTATGTCCGAGGTAGAGCTTCAGCAGGTCGGACCCTATCATGTTGTCGAACTGCTGCGTGTGAGTTCTACAAGCACTTTTTATTTGAGCAAGCACCGCAAGAAAGCCGTTGTCATTAAGAGGCTAAATATCCCACTGAGTACTAACGAGGCGAAAGAAGCCTTCTTTGTGCGCGCCAGGCAGCTCAAGAAGCTCAAGGACCGTAACATCGTCAATGTACTGGATGCCAATTTCGACGGCGATTACGCTTATCTTGTGATGGAGCATGTCACGGGAGAGAGCCTGAGACACCATGCCGCACAGGGCACGCGTCTTGCCCCCGATGAGGTCCGGCGTTATCTTTCACCTATCGCGAGCGCCCTTCATTATGCGCATCTCAATAACACTGTACATGGTAATCTCCATCCGGGCAATCTGCTGCTTGGCCCACACAACGACACCATGCTTGCCGAGTTCGCGCTTACTCCACCAGGATTTTCGCCATCGCTCGACGATGACGCCTTCGCTATCCCTTACATGGCACCCGAGCACCTGCGCGGCCAGGGCAGCACGGCCAGCGACCAGTACGCTCTGGCCATCATGGTCTACGAATGGCTCTGTGGCCGCCGTCCCTACGACGCTACGGAGCGCGAGTTACTACTTCAGCAACAGCAACAAGCCACCTTCCCGTCGCCAAGTAGCTTGAACAATGCGATCTCACCTCTCGTCGAAGTTGTGCTCGTCAAGGCGCTCGCCTACAATCCAGCCGAGCGCTTCCCCCACACGCACGCCCTCGCCGAAAATTACTTGCGTGCGCTCATGGGTGCCCCCATTAAGGCCAGCGAACCTCTAAGTCCGCGCATATCTCTTCCCTCTCCCACGCCAGCAAACCTTAACGGCAACGGACAGGAGGAGCACAAGATCATCCCATTCCCCGAAGCCCATACACCTAACCAGCCGCTTGCCCGTCCCAGCAATCAAACCAACGGGAAGAAAAACGACCCGATCTCTGCTGATACCAACAGTCACATCGATACGCCTACTGCCCAATCATCCCCAGACACACCGCCTCGCCTCTCTCTAGTGCGCGACGGTCAGGATGAGTATAACAACGGCAAACAGCCAACAAACCAGCGTGACAACAACAAAGAAGCCACCACGACAGCAGAGCCACCCGCGCCACCGCCAACGCTCACTCCATCTCTCGGCGACTCTCGCTTATACTCCATCATTGCTAGCGACCTGCGCCAGGGGGGTATTCTCTCGCAAAGCCTCCCCGGCTACGAAGAGCGCCTCGCGCAGGTCGAAATGGCAACGGTCGTAGCACAATCTCTCACCAAAAACGAGCCCGCCATCATCGAAGCTGGCACAGGAACAGGCAAAGCTCTTGATGTGGACACCCTCATTCCAACCCCGACCGGTTGGAAGCGCATGGGCGACCTTACCGTTGGCGATTTCGTATTTGATGAGCAAGGTCAGCCTACCCGCGTCATAGCGGCCTTCGACGTTATGTATCAACGCCCATGCTACGAAGTCGTCTTCTCCGATGGTTCGTCGCTCATCGCCGATGCCGAACACGAATGGGTCTCCTATACCTATGCAAACCTTCCCGACCACCGGTCCCGAAGGGACCGTAGGGGCCGATTTATCGTGCCCACTGCCGATTTATCGGCCCATCGTCCCCAACCGCTCAATGACCGGATTAATTTGTTAACATCCATTGCCGCGTCCGCTGATTTATCATTCAAACAACTCCCGCAATCTTGCAATAACTCTGGCAACCAATCCCACGCTGATCGCTCCTATACTCTCGTCACAACTGAGCAAATGGCCGCAACCCTCGCAATTAGCTCATCGGCACGTTCAAACCACGCCATTCCAGTCGCTGGCGCACTCGCACTACCAGACGCCGACCTGCCTATCGCCCCCTATCCTCTCGGCATCTGGCTCGGCGAAAACAACACTCACAACAAGCACATCCCCGAGATCTACCTGCGTGCATCCGAACAGCAACGTCGTGCCCTTCTCGCTGGCCTTCTCGACACAGATAGCACGGTCAGTCCCTCTGGGGCTATCGAATTCACAACAACAAATCCGCAACTTGCCCAGGATACCTATGAACTTATATGCTCGCTTGGCTTACGCCCCTCGTTGCGTGAGGGACGTGCTAAGCTCAAAGGGAAGGACTGCGGCCCCAAATGGACACTCGCGTTCATCACAGATGAGCAGGTCTTTCGGCTAGAACGCAAGATTGCAGCTCACAAAGAGCGCCTGCGCAACTATACTCCAGAGCGCAACCGCTTCCGCTACGTTGTTGCAGTTCGCGAGGTACCTTCGCGTCCGGTGCGCTGCATTCAGGTCGAGTCGCAGAGCCATATGTATCTCGCAGGCCGCTCTATGATTCCGACACACAACAGTCTCGCTTATCTAGTACCAGCTGTACGCTCTGGCAAGGTAGCAATTGTCAGCACGGCAAACAAAGCGTTACAAGAGCAGCTTTACTACAAAGATATCCCCTTTGTGCAGCAGCATATCAAACATTTTGAAGCTGCGCTGGTAAAGGGTGTCAGCAACTACATCTGCCTTGATCGCGTCGAGAGTGAGCGTATAGGCATGCAGTTCTACGTGAAAAACCGCGACTTTAAGCGCATGCTCGACATTATCAACGATCCCGATGAAGATTTCGTTGGCGATTTTGAGACGCTTGGCTTCCAGCTTCCCGCCGATATCAGGAGCAAGGTTGCCACCGATAGCGATCAGTGCGCCTGGAATAAGTGCGATTTCTTCAGCGAGTGTTATGTCCGCCAGATGCGCGAGCGTGCTGAACGCGCTCAGGTGATCGTGGTAAATCATACGCTGCTGCTGCTCGATGCCGCTATCGGTGGCTTCCTGCTGCCTGAGCGCGATGTGATCATTCTTGACGAGGCCCATCATCTTGAGGAAGAGGCTACGCGTTGTTTCACCATCACCATCGGTCCTGCACAGATCCAGACCTTGCTGGCACAGCGTTTGCTCAAAGATCACAGTCAGGTCAATCTGCAGGATGATGCGGCAAGGGTTGCGCAGGATATGTGGATGCGCCTGGCGTTGGTCGCTAATCCTGGTTTCAAAGGGCGCTCGAACCTGGAGGCTCCGCTCGAAGAGGGTCTGCGTCTGGCAACTATCATCGCCGATCTGGCCGATTCTCTGCGCAGGCATCGCCCCAAAGATATGCCGGAAAAAGAGAATCAACTCTACGATAAGTTGCTCAAGCGCACGCAAAATCTGTCGGAAAACATCCGTACTGTATTCTCCGTCTCTGAGCCAAATAAATTTGTGTATTATGTCGAGCGCGTCGAGGGTTCAGCCTCCCGAGGTTTCGTGCTCCAGGCATCAGCCGCCCCACTCGATGTTACTACGTGGCTCAAAGAACGTCTTTTCGACAAATGCAATGTTATCTGTACCTCGGCCACTCTGGCAACCGTTGGCCCTAACCCGGCGAAAACAGAAGAGAAAGGCCCCAATTTTGCCTACTTCCGCCGCCGCATCGGCCTCGATCCACAGGTACGCCCCAACGTGCTTGAGAGCGTCCTTCCGCTCGCCTTCGACTACGAGAGTAACGCCCTACTCTACCTGCCCCGCGACCTGCCCGAACCTACCTACGGCACTGGCTCAGATGACTATATGAAGGCCATTGCCCGCGAGATGTACAAACTGGTCAAGCTCTCGCATGGGCGTGCTTTTCTGCTCTTTTCCAGCAAGCGCATGCTCGACCGCGCCTATGAACTGATGTCTCCTCACCTGCCCTTCCCGCTTCTCAAGCAGGGCGACATGACGCGCCTCGAACTGACGCGCCGCTTCCGTGAAGAGGAGGGGTCTGTGCTCTTCGGCCTCAAGAGTTTCTGGGAAGGCGTCGATATTGCGGGCGATGCTCTTTCGCTCGTCGTTATCGACAAGCTGCCCTTTGATCCCCCCGACGATCCTGTACACGAGGCTCGCGTAGCACATATGAAAGCAGCTGGAGAAAACTGGTTTGGCACCTACGTCCTACCCCAGGCCGTCCTGCGCCTCAAACAAGGTCTCGGCCGCTTGCTGCGTACCCGCGATGATCGCGGCGTGATGGCAATCCTCGATACCCGCTTGCACACCAAAGGCTACGGCAAGCTCGTGCTCAACGCGCTTCCTCCTGCTCGCCGCACTTCAAGCTTGCGTGATGTCGAGCGCTTCTTTGCGCCTCGGGAATGACTTTTCACTACCACGCTTCAAATTTGCTCTGGTTTCGCTGGAATCTATAAGAGTCATAGATCCTGTTCCTTTTCTGTTTGTTCTCTCCAGATTTATCCAGATGCCCATTCCTCTCCTAAAAGTGGTTGCAGATAGCGTCAGGTATGTTATACTAGGGGGTGCATTCCGACGCAATTTTGATGTCTTATTCAATACGGTACAGGGGAGTTCGCGCATGAGCAAAATTAAAATGCGCTGCATTACCTGCGGCAAGTGGTTTCAGTCGGCTAATGCTAAAGAAGTAACTTGCCCCGAATGCACGCAGAAAGCCAGAAGAGAGAAGTTGGCGACGAAAAATGCACCGCCTATGTCTAACAAGCCTGTGGGATCTACCGGACCAGGTACTGGCTCCCCGGTACGTCCCCCCTCGCCACCTAAGCCTAAGCCCGTACAGAGCGGAACAAGCCACTGGCTTGAGAAACTTGACGATGTGAAGGTAAGCCAGCCAGAACAGCCACCTTCTCGTCCCAAGTTGCCTACCCCTCCTGTATATCGCGACAATCGCGGTGAACGCGATTATCGTGGTGATCGTGATAATCGTGGTGGAGGCTATCGCAGTCCTATGACCCCCGGCCCCGGCAATTACCGTGATGATCGTGGTCCTGGTCGCGGCCCCGGTGCATACCGGGTCGGTGGTACTTCTGGGCTTTCTCCAAACATCGGTCAGCGTCCACGTCAGCCTA
>Ga0070741_10015199_pt1 | contig 13115 bp, 14 predicted proteins | sample Coa_R1_4_FD_66440 | JGI IMG/M metagenome (GOLD analysis project Ga0070741, IMG submission 66440) | Surface soil microbial communities from Centralia Pennsylvania, which are recovering from an underground coalmine fire - Coalmine... | ecosystem: Environmental > Terrestrial > Soil > Unclassified ...
GGGTGGGCTGGCGCATCATTACGAATAATCTCGTCGTCATTGCAATAAAACTCACACTGCGCAAACGACGGGTCAAACCCAAAACCTAGACCAATGAGGTTTTCGGATGGAAACTAATTAATAACTCATCCTCTATTGATGACAGAATTATATTTTCAATTGAACAGGCATTCAAAGGCGGTATAGTAGTTGGGATAGATAATTAAAATACCTCTTGTATTTTTTTTGAAAATTCTTCAGAGACTGTCAGCGAAACGGGTGTGCGTCAAATTTTTGGGCGATGTCGTCGGGCGAATCGAATTCGCGGCAACCCATCGCAAATTCGACCTACGTCGAATGAGAATCCAAAATCTTGACGCACACCCCCCTCGCCCATTTTCATTGACACACCTTTCCCCCTCTGCTATACTTTCGCCGTTCAGGTCGCACGACATCGCATATTATCTGGTGCAACCCGCGCCGCACTTTTGCAAATTGTCACGCTCCATTCCACGATTCAGATCGAGCATGACAACTTGCGAGATGCCGCGCGAAAATCATTCGCGGAGCATTCCCCAATCATGCCAAAAAAACCAGTCTTTATGGTGCACGACGGCGGCGTGGACGATTATTTGTCCACCGTCTTGTTGATGACGATGGACCACGTACGCGTGCTCGGCATTGCCGTCACGCCCGCCGATTGTTATATCGAACCCGCCGTCAGCGCGACGCGCAAAATTCTCGATTTGATGAGCATCGAAGGCGTCAGCGTTGCCAAAAGCAATGTGCGCGGCGTCAATCCCTTTCCGCGCATCTTTCGCCGCGATTCCTTTACGATTGACCATTTGCCCATCCTGAATCAAAAAGAAAATATTCGCACACCGCTCGCGCCCGAACCCGCGCCCGAGTTCATCGTCAAAACGCTGCGCGCCGAAAAAGAACCCGTCACGATTTTGGAAACGGGACCGCTCACCACCGTTGCCGCCGCGCTCGACCTCGCGCCCGACCTCGAAACGCGCATCAAAGAAATCGTTTGGATGGGCGGCGCGCTGAATGTCAAGGGCAACGTGGACCCCATCATGGAAGGCGGACAAGACCTCACCGCCGAATGGAATGTGTATTGGGACCCCTTCGCGGCGGCGCGCGTGTGGAATACGTCCATCCCCATCACCATCTGCCCGCTCGACATTACCAACAATGTTCCCGTCACCTCCGCATTCTTGAAACAGCTCGCCAAACAGTACAAATATCCGCTGTCCGATTTTGCCGGGCAATGTTACGCGCTCGTCGTGCATCAAGATTATTTCTTTTGGGATGTCTTGACCACCGCATACATCGGGCGTCCCGAATTTTTCACCTTGAAAGAATACGAAACCGAAATCATCACCGAAGGACGTTCGCAGGGACGCACGCTCATCAAACCGGGCGGACGCAAAATCAAGGCGCTTGATACGGTGAACCTCGCCAAGTTTTACGCGTATGTGTTGGACTCGCTGAAAAAATGGAAAGTATAAAGAAAAGCGGAAAGCGGAAAGCGGAAAGGGGAGGGAAATACAAATGACCTTTCCGAATTCTGAATTCCGAATTCCGAATTCCGTAGTTACCGTCGTTGGCAGTTTCGCGGTGGGGCTGACGCTGCGCGCGGAACGTTTTCCGGTCAAAGGCGAAACACTGCTCGGGCGCGATTTCGATATGGGTCCCGGCGGCAAAGGCAGCAATCAAGCCGTCCAAGCTGCGCGACTCGGCGCGAATGTGGAATTTGTCGCGCGTTTGGGACAAGACAATTTTGGCGAAATCGGCAGACAGTTGTACGCCGCCGAAGGCGTCGGCACAACCTATCTGTTGCAAACGGATGAACGCAACACTGGCGTCGGCTTTATCGTCCTCGATTCACACGGCGACAATTTCATCATCCTCGACCCCGGCGCCAATGCCTTGTTCACACCCGCCGATGTGGACCGCGCGCAAGAACGCATTCGCCAAAGCCACGTCGTCATCACCCAACTCGAAATTCCGGTCGAAACGGCGGGACGCGCGCTCCAACTCGCGCGCGACGCGGACGTCATCAGCATTTTGAATCCCGCGCCCGCCGCGCGTGTGCCGCCCGAAATCTTGGCGAACGCCGACATTGTGACGCCGAACGAAACCGAACTGCGCATCATGCTCGGCCGCGCGCCCGACGCGAACGCCAATCCGATAGACCTCTGCCATGAACTCTTGCAAATGGGCGTCCAGCGCGTTATCCTCACGCGCGGCGCGCACGGCGCGGTGATTGTGACCAAGGACGGTTATCACGAGATGCCCGCGATGCAAGTGGATGTCGTTGACACCACCGGCGCGGGCGACGCGTTCAACGGCACACTTGCCGCGTATCTCGCTGGCGGAATGCCGTTGGAACCGGCGGTACGTCATGCGATTGCGGCAGGCGCGCTCGCTTGCACCAAACTCGGCGTCATTCCCGCGCTGCCCAATGCCGAACAGGTCAGCGAACTCTTGCGCGGCGGATGACAGGACCCGATGAGCGATTCGCCCCGCGCCAACATCCTCGCCCTGTTGCAAGGCACACGCGCTTCCCCCCCCCCTTGCTTTAGCGGTCTATCCGCCATCATCGCGCCCGCGCTCGCGGAACGCGGGCTCGTGTTTCACGAGATTCATCACGACGCGGGCAAAATGGTCATTGCCGCCGCGTCCGCGTATGAATTGTACGGCTGGCAATCCGCGACCCTGCCGACACATCTGGTCGTCGAAGCCGAAGCGTTGGGCGCAGAAATTGATTTCCGCGCGGACATGCCGGAGCCGATGTGGCCCCTCGTCGCGCAGCCGTTGTTTGCAACACCCGCCGCCGTAGAAATTCCGCGCGGCGATTTCGCAAAACGTGGCAGCATCCCGCGCGTGTGCGAGGCGCTGCGCGCCTTGAAAACGCGCGTGGGAGAAAATATCCCCGTCGGCGCGTTCGTGCCCGGACCGTTCACGCTGGCGATGCAGGTCGTGGATTACAACACGCTCTTGCCCGCCGTAAAACATTCGCCGCACACGGTCGCCCGCGCGCTCGACGCGTTCGCCGACGTTTTGATTGCCGTCGCCAACGCGTATCACAACGCGGGCGCGGATTTTTTGACCATTCACGAAATGGGCGGCTCGCCGGGCGTCGTCGGTCCGCGCGCGTTTGAAGCATTGATTCTGCCGCGTCTGCAAAAAATCATCCGAAATATCCCCCCCCCCTCCATCCTCAGCGTCTGCGGCAACACCAACCACGCGATGCATTTGCTCGCGCGCGCGGGCGCGAACGCGCTGAGCGTTGACCAGACGAATGATTTGGCGCGCTCGCGCGCAATGCTGGGACGCGACGTTTTGCTGTTCGGCAATCTCGACCCCGTCCGTGTCATCGCGCACGGTACACCCGAAAGCATTCGCCATGCCGTGCAGCGCGCGGTGGACGCGGGCGCGGATGCGATTATGCCGGGCTGTGATTTGTATTTTCAGACGCCGGCAGAAAATTTGCGCGCGCTCGTGCAAGCGACCACCGCACAAAAACGAAGCGGAGCGAATTGATTCGCTCCGCTTTTGATTGACCTCACGCCAAGCCGCCAACAAAAGATTCCTGTTCCTTTGTGTCCTTTGTGGATGGTCACGCGTTGAACACAAACTCGCCCTGCCGCATCACCGCCTCGCGCGTGCCGTCCGCCAAAATTCCGTCCACGTCCATATCTTCCGAACCAATCATAAAATCTTCGTGAATCGCGCTCTCGTTTCCGCCCGCCGCCGTGAAATCTTCGGGCGACATATTCTCGCCGCCGTTCAGGGTAAAGCGATACGCGCGTCCGACCGCAATATGACTCGCCGCGTTTTCATCGTACAAGCCGTCATAAAAAAGCATTTTGGCGCGCCCGATGGGATTGCTCGCCGCGACGAGCGCGACTTCGCCGAGATGCGCCGCGCCGTCATCGCTGGCGACGAGTTTTTCCAACGTGGCTTGATTGTTTTGAGCATCCACGCGCACGATGCGCCCGTTTTCAAATGCGAAGGAAAATTTTTCAATCAGCACGCCGTTGATGCTGATGGGACGCGTCGTCGTCACATGCCCGTTCGCTTGCGCGCGATGCGGCAGCGTAAAAATTTCTTCGGTCGGAATGTTCGCCACAAACGCGACGCCGTTTTGCGCCGCCGACTGCCCACCGCGCCACACATGTCCTTTGGGCAAACCCAACGTCAAATCCGTCACCGCCGATTGGAAATGCAGCGCCGCGTATTGTTTCGCAGTCATGTACGCGCGCCGCTTTTGCAGCGCGGCGAGATGGGCACGCCATGCCGCGACCGGATCATCGCCATCTGCGCGGCACAACGCAAAAATCACGTCCCACAATTTTTCTTGCTGCGCGTCGGGCGCATCATCGGGAAACAGGCGCACTGCCCACGCGGGCGTTGGCACGCGCACCACCAACCACTTGAACGCATCGCGCCCCTGCAATTCGAGCATTGGACGAATCGCGTCCAAACGCGCGCGGTGAAACGCGTCCACGCGTTCCGGGTCTTGATTTTGAAACAGCGCGGGGTCAGCACTGTGCATCAAGAGAAAAGCATCGCCGCGTTCCGCGCTGGCGTTCCACGCGTACGCCACCCAATCCGGGTACAGATTCAACGCGCTGTGTGGCGCCTCTTGCACGCGAATCAGGTCCAACATGTCGTCTTCCCAATACACGTGCACCAACTCGGCGCCCGCGCGATACGCGGCGCGTGCAACCGCGTACACGAACGCGGGACTGGAGCGCGTTGCGCGCACAAACAGACGTTGTCCGGGCTGCACGTTCAAACCGACGCGCACGACCAATTCGGCGTACGCGCGCAAGCGTTTTTCAAAATCAGAATTCATCGGCTGGTCCTGAGACGGAATTTGTTGCGCGACGATTATAGAGGCAAGCGCGCCGTATCACAAAAAAAGATAGCGCATTGTGACCTCATCACGCATTGCTCGTTACTCGTCACGCATTGCTCGTTACTCGTCACTTGCGCCCGCGCCCGCTTTTTCATACAATTCACCGCATGAACATGGCTGCCCTCTCTCTCAGCGCCGCGCAAGATGCGCTGGCGCGTCACGAAATCACAGCGCTTGAACTCACCGAATTTTATCTAGAGCGCATCGCGCGACACAACCCCACCTCCCACGTGTTCATTACCGTCACCGCCGAAAGCGCGCGTGAACAAGCCGCGCGCGCCGACGCGGAAAGAGAACGCGGCATTGTGCGCGGACCGCTGCACGGCATTCCACTCGCGCTCAAAGATATTTTCGATTTGCGCGGCGTGATCACCACCGCCGGTTCCAAAATCCTGCGCGCCAATCTGGCGGGGAGCGACGCGGAAGCCGTTGCGCGCTTGCGTCACGCCGGCGCGGTTTTTCTCGGCAAGACCAACTTGAACGAATTCGCGTTTGGCGTCACCAATGAGAATCCACATTACGGCAACGTGCCCAACCCGTGGGATTTCACGCGCGTGCCCGGCGGTTCATCGGGCGGCAGTGCGGCAGCCGTCAGCGCGCGTTTGTGTCTCGGCGCGTTGGGCACGGACACTGGCGGCTCGATTCGCATTCCATCCGCGTTATGCGGCGTCACCGGCATCAAGCCGACGTACGGGCGCGTCAGTTTGCGCGGCGTCGTTCCCTTGAGTTGGACTAACGACCATGTGGGACCACTCGCGCAGACCGCGCAAGACTGCGCGCTGCTGCTGAACACGCTCGCCGGTTATGACGCCCAAGACCCCGCGTCGGTCCATTTGCCCGCGCCCGATTTTACGCGCACGCTGAATGATTCCTTGCGCGGTCTGCGCTTTGTGACGCCCAAAGGATATTTTGAAGAAAAAGTGGATGGGGAAGTGTTGGACGCGGTAGAACGCGCGGCGAGTGTGTTACAGGATTTGGGCGCGCAGCGCGTCGCCAAAGATTTTGGCGCCGCGCCCGATCTGTTTCAATTGAACCGCGTCATTTTGCGGAGTGAAGCCCGCGCGTATCATCAAACCTATCTGGCGACGCAAGCCGAGGCGTACAGCGCGGATGTGTTGAAACGCCTGCACGAAGGCGCAGCCATCACCACCAACGAGTACGCGACGGCGCGGCGCGTGCAGGTCGAACTCGTGCGCGCGTTTGAAATGTGGTTTGACGACGTGGACTTGCTCGTCATCCCCACCACGCGCACGCCCGCGCCGCTCATCGGCTCGAACGCGCTCGAAATGGCGCAGCATCTCACCGCGTTTACCGCGCCGTTCAATGTGACCGGCTTTCCTGCAATTTCACTGCCGTGTGGTTTCACGCGCGCACAATTGCCGATTGGTTTGCAAATTGTCGGACCACGTTGGCGCGAAGATTTGATTTTGCGCGCGGCGCATCAATACCAACTCGCGACGGATTGGCATACACAAATGCCGCCGCTGCAATGAACAAGGGGCGCTCCATGCGGCGCCCCTTGCTTTCTTTACTGCCTTTCGCACAATTCCACACGGTCCATCGTCGTGTGATACTCGTACGTTTGCCCGTTCGCTTGCAGCACAATCAAATAACCGGGCGTAATGACTTGAATGTAAAAAACGCCCAATTTGGGACAACCCAATGACGCATCCGACCATTCGACCGACTGTGTGCTTTTCACCGTAATCGCATCGGCGGGCACCTGCGCACGCGTCATCAAATCGGCGCGCGCGAGCTCAATCAATTTTTCGAGTGTGGCGTCTTGCACGTTTGTCCCCCCCCGCGTCGGAACCGACGGCGGCGTTGCCGTCGGAACATTTTGCGTCGGCGACGGCTGCGCGGTCGGCGCACTTTCGGTCGGCACGGGCGACGGCTGCGCGGTTGGCGCGTTTTCGGTCGGCACGGGCGACGGAAGCGTCGTCGGAACATTTTCCGTTGGCGATGGCGCGGAGGTCGGCGGCACGCGCGTTTGCGAAACGCCAACGCATCCGCTCAGGGCGAGCGCAATAGTCAACCACAAGACGATTCCCAAAAATCTTGACATTTCATTTCTCCCGTCACATGGACGCTCCGTACGGGAAACCTGTTCCATCACAAGCGCGTGACGCGCACCCCCTGCGCGCTCAATTTCACAATCTCCACATCGCCGCGTACACGAATTTCGCGTGCGGTTTCCGTCAACGCGTCGCGTACGCGCGCCGCGATGGCGGGGGACCGCGCCAATGCCAATAGACTCGGACCCGCGCCGCTCAATGCCGCGCCCCCTGCCCCCGCCTGACGCGCTGCGTCAAGCAATGCGCGCATGCCCTCGACCAACGGTTCACGATACGGTTGATGCAAACGGTCCTGTGTGCCCACGCCCAACAATTCCGCATTCGCCGTCAGAAACGCAAATGTCAACAGCGACGCGCGCCCGATGTTGTACACCGCGTCGGCGCGCGAAACTTTTTTGGGCAAAATGCGGCGCGCGAATTTGGTCGAAAGCGCGTGGTCGTGAATAAACAACACTGCGCGCCACGCGGGCGGCGGCTCGACGCTGGCGCTCGTCACGCGCGCGCCTTCAAACACCGAAACAGTGAAACCGCCAAACAGCGCCGCGCTCACATTATCGGGATGCCCTTCGCTCGCATTCGCCAATTCCAACAATTCAAAACGCGACAGCGGCTCGCCCGCCAGCGCGTTGCCCGCCACCAATCCGCCGACGAGCGCCGCCGCACTGGAACCGAGCCCGCGTCCGATCGGAATGCGATTGGTCATCGTGACGCGCAGCGGCGGCATCGGCTTGCCGATGCGGTCAAAAAAGAGCTGCATATTTTCAATCGTCATATTCGACGCATCGGCGGGAATGCCTTCGGTCAAACCGCGCAGCGTGACGCACAACTTGTCGGCGGGTTCCACCACAATCGTATTCCACCAATCCAACGCCAAGCCCAGACAATCAAAGCCCGGTCCAAGATTCGCCGTCGTCGCGGGAACGTCAATTTTGTATCGTATGGGTTTCATGGGTTCACAGTTCCAATGCGCGTACGAGCGCGTCGCTCGATGCCGGCAGGGTCTCGACGTGAAATCCTTTCGCCAACGCAAATTCGGGGTCTTTCAAGCCGTTGCCTGTCAGGACACACACAACCGTCTGCCCGCGCGCCAATTTGCCTTCGCGTTGTTTTTTGAATAATCCCGCGACGCTCGCCGCCGACGCGGGTTCGACGAACACCCCTTCACGCGACGCGAGGAACGCGTACGCCGCGCCAATTTCCTCATCGGTCACCGCGTCAATCAAGCCGCCCGATTCATCGCGCGCGCGAATCGCGCCTTGCCAACTCGCGGGATTGCCAATCTTGATTGCCGTCGCGATGGTGTGCGGCGCGGCGACCGGTTTGCCCAAGACGAGCGGCGCGGCGCCGGCTGCTTGAAAGCCCCACATCTTGGGCAGCGCGCTGTTTTTGCTTTGCGCGTACTCGGTGAATCCTTTCCAATACGCGGTGATGTTGCCCGCGTTGCCGACGGGCAGCGCGAGAATATCGGGCGCGCGCGCGAGGTCGTCCACAATTTCAAATGCCGCCGTTTTTTGTCCCTCCAGCCGATACGGATTGATGGAATTGACGATGGCGATGTTATGTGTTTCGCCGATTTCGCGCGTGAGCTCGAGCGCGCGGTCAAAGTTACCGTCAATGGCGAGGATGTGCGCGCCGTACACGTACGCTTGCGCGAGCTTGCCGCGCGCAATTTGCCCCGCTGGGATGAGCACCGCGCATTTCAAACCCGCGCGCGTGGCGTACGCCGCCGCGCTCGCGGACGTGTTCCCGGTGGACGCGCAAATGACTGCGCGTGCGCCTTCTTCTGCTGCCTTTGCCATCGCCACGACCATGCCGCGATCTTTGAACGAGCCAGTGGGATTGCAGCCTTCGAGTTTCAAATACACATCGCAGTCGAGCGTTTGCGAAAGCGCGTCGGCGCGCACGAGCGGTGTATCGCCTTCGCCCAAAGAGAATTGCGGAGTGCGCCCGGTAATGGGCAGATATTGTTTGTAATGTTGTATGACGCCGTGTCGTGACATATTTTTAGGATTCCGAACCATCGAATTGTGTGGAACGCCGTTCCGCCTTCGACGTCTCCAGAAAGCATGAACCGAAATAAAGCATGCAAGAAAATTTCCCCGTTGGGCAGAGGGGGGGGGGAGAGGCGGCTCTAATCAAACGCGCAAGACGCCAAATTCCAACAGCAAACTCAACCCCAACACGATGAAGAATGCGACCGCGCCGGCGAGGAGCGCTTGAAGCAGCGGCGCGCGCCGCTGCGGCTCCAAATCGGGCGCGGCTTCGATGCCCAGCCGCACCCATTTCACCGTCAAGCGATTGCGTTCCAGCGCGTTTTTCATTTCGCGTCCGAGCATGAAACGATACACCATGACCTGCGCCGTGACGACCGGCACAAACAGCACGAGCGTCCACAACAACGCCGCGAGCGGACGCAGCCAGTCGGAAAACCACAAATAAAATGGCAGGGTCAACATGACCGTGTCGAGCAGCATGAACACAAAAATCAACAAGAACGACGCGCTGAAATAATTTTCGTCGCGCGGCAAGGTGCGGTCATCCCAGATAAACGCGTCGGGGAACCGTTTTTCGTTCACGACCTGCATCACGTAGCGCTTGAGCAGCACCGTGCCCTGCAAACATTCCAGCACGACGCGCCGCAGCCGCACAAAAATTGGCACCATCAAAACGCCGATGATGCCAATGAGCGCCGCCAGTGTGACCAGCGCCCAGCGAATCGTCGAAGCATCGAACGGAATGCTGCGCGACAGTTCGGCATTGCCCACTTGCGTCAAACCCAAAATGACCGCTGCCGCCGTGCTGACAATCAACAGATAGAATTGGAAAATTCGGTCGCGCAGTTCGTCAGAGCGAAACGACGACTGCGTGAGGTACGTATATTCCAATTGAATCATTTGGTCGCGCAGTTCGGGGCGCGCCGCGCTGTTGTTGGGGGAATCGGATGAAGCGTCCACAGTGGTCTATCGCGCTGACATTTGCTGGGTCGAAATCGTTGACTCGGTCAGCGGCGGCGCTTGGTACACGAAACCCGTGCCGCCCTGATAAATGCCGCCGTCCACATCCACCACCAAATTGTCCGCGTACACGTAAGCGCGCGTCACGCGTGCGATGGCTTCGCCGCTCAACTTATGGATGGGCGTGTGTCCGTGAATGATTTGCTTGCCGCCAAACTGCGCGAGGAATTGACGCGCCCGCATGCGTCCGTCCGGACGCTGGTCGCTAAACACCAACCGTTCTCCGGCATAGCCGAGCAGTTGGTCCCACCGCTCCGGCGAATCGTCGTGCAACAAACGCGTCGTTGCCGCGTTGACCTCTGCAATCGTTTCGCCGTAATTGAGATAATACAGCGCGTCGGCGTGAATCAACAAGCGCTCTTGCACCAACGCCATCGCGGGCAAATTTTGCAGCCATTCGACGTGCTGCGATTCCAGACGCGCCAAATCCGACGCGATGCCGCCGAATTCAATCCAATCTCCGTAAAACGTCCCGCGCGGTCCGTGCGTCGGCGCATGGGGGAATAAACGCGCGGAAAGCAACCCCACATCGTGATTGCCCAACAGCGCGCCGACATGACCGCCTTTGGCGCGCGCGTCTTGCTGCAAGCGCATCACAAAATCAATGACGCCGATGCCGTCCGGTCCGCGATCGGTGAAATCGCCGATGAACCACAGCTGCGCGTCGCCGCCCATCCACTCGCCTTTCGCGTTGGCGAGTCCGGCAAAACGCAGCAAGCGCACGAGTTTATCCAAATAGCCGTGCAGATCGCCGACAATAAAGAAAGGTGAATTTTTATTCATCGCACATTCCGCTCACGCCGCATGGATTGTAGCCGATGTGAGGCGCGTTGCAAATTTTTTTTGTTCAGCCAAACATCAAACGCGCCGCCGCTACTGCCGTCAGCAGCAGCGCCAATTCTTCAAACAATCTTTGATTCATGCGTTTCAAGATTTGATAACCCGCGATGCCGCCGACGATGACAAACGGCGCGATCAACGCGCCAAACGTCAGCGACGGAACGGTAATCAAACCGAGACTGTAACTGAACGGCAGTTTGCTCAGATTGAGCACAAAATAAAACCACGCGCTCGTGCCCATGAATTCCATTTTGGGCAGTCCCATCGCGAGCAAATAAATAATCATAATCGGTCCCGACGCGTTGGCGACCATCGTAAAAAATCCGGCAAGAATGCCCACCACCGCCGTCAGCCACACATTGTGCGATACCACTTCGCCCGCGTGTTCCACCACCCGCGCGGAACGCATTCGCCAAAATTGCAAAATGGTAATGACCAGCAAAATCGCGCCAATCAATTGTCCCACCTGCCGCGCGTCCAATTTGTCCAACGCGAAATAGCCTGCCACCACGCCGAGCGCGGTCCACGGAATCAGGCGCAGCAAATACGCCCACACCGCGTTGCGGCGATAATGCAGCACCGCGACCACATCGCCGACAATCAAAATGGGCAGCACGACGCCAGTGGATTCGCGCGCGGGAAAAATCAACGTGAACATCGCAACGGCGAGCACGCCCAAACCCGCAATCCCCGTTTTGGAAATCCCAATCATCAACGCGCCGAGCGCACCAATCAACCACCCCCACCACATCAAATCATACGGCGGCATCCTCGTAAATCCATTCCAGCCAGCGCCCGTGATCATCACAAATCGCGAGCGTTTCCTGTTGCAGTGCTCCATCTTGCGGTGTCGTCAAAATCAAACGCGCGGCGAGCGCGAGGATCGCCGCGTCGTCGGCGATGCGATGCGCGAGGCGTTCATACAGCGGCGACGCGCCGCGCAGAACGTTTGCGGCATTCCACCGAAACGATTCCGAAATTTTATGCAGTTCGGGCGGGAGAGGCGGAGTGGACATTATTTGGCGCGCGGCGCGCGAAAAGTGCGGTCGTGCTGCCACTGAGTGTGAGGTTTACGAAAGCGCGCCAGCGGAATGGCGAAATCGCCGCGCGTCGTGGGCGCGAGCAATCGTTCGGCGGGCGGCTCGAACAAAACTTGTACGCCGCCGTCGGCGGTTTCATCCGCCGCGTCCGCGTCCACATATTTGAGAAACACGACAAAATCGCGCCGGTCCGGACTCAACGGCAACGTCAAGGGTTCGTACACAATCAATTCGCGTCCCCAACCATCCAACGCGTAACCGGGCGCGATGAACACTTGACTGCCGTCCGTTTCCGTTTCCTGAACGACTACTTCCAGCCCGGCGACAATGCCATAGCCATGCAGCAAACGATTGTGCTGCCAGCGTACGGCGCGTTGATATTCCTGTTCGGCGCGCAAATCCTCCGCCGTCAACATTTTGCCCGGCACAAAACGCGGGCGTGTCAAGCGCGCCAATTTGCTCGCGTCAAACTTCATGGACAATGCTTCCCGTCGGCGTCAGCTCCAAACCATCCCACGACAAACAGACCAACCCTTCTTCGCGCTGTTCCGCCAACACGAGCGCCGCGTTGCCGAGAATGTGTTTGTAGCCAAACGCGTAGCCCACATTCGTCAGCAGCAGCGGCAGCATCGCGTGATAAATCCCCGCGTGCGCGACGAGCAAAAGATTCGCGTCCGTGTCTTGATACTGCTGCACCAAACCACCGACCAAAGGAATGAAACGCGCGCGCAAGTCATTGAAGCTCTCGCCGCCCGGCATACGCGCGTCGAGGTCGCGTTTCATAATCCACGTTTCAAACAACGCCGCGTACGCGTCCCACGCGGTGGGGTCGGAGCGTCCTTCTAAATTGCCCGCGTGATGCTCGCTCAATGCCGGCGTGATTTGGATTTCGAGACCGTGCGGCACGTTCAGAATTTCCGCCGTTTGTCGCGCGCGCAAGAGGGGGCTGCTGTAAATCGCCGTAAATTTTTCGCCGCGTAATTTTTCGGCAAGCGCCTCTACTTGCGCGCGTCCTTTGGCGGTCAGCGGATGCTTGGCGTGATTTTCATTCGAAAATTCGTTACGCAGATTGGCTTCACTTTCACCATGTCGAACAAAATAGAAACGCATAAGTCAACATGAACTCCGTTCACCACCAAGGATGAAAATCCCCCCTCGCCCCTTGGGAGAGGGGCTGGGGGTGAGGGGCTATTTTCGAATCAGCCAACATGAACTCCGTTCACCACCAAGGATG
>Ga0070741_10015200_pt1 | contig 13114 bp, 6 predicted proteins | sample Coa_R1_4_FD_66440 | JGI IMG/M metagenome (GOLD analysis project Ga0070741, IMG submission 66440) | Surface soil microbial communities from Centralia Pennsylvania, which are recovering from an underground coalmine fire - Coalmine... | ecosystem: Environmental > Terrestrial > Soil > Unclassified ...
CAGTTCAGGCGCCGGGGCCTCGACCGGATTCGTCACCTCAGGCGTTGGCTTCTGCTCGGCTGTTTTGGGAATTGATGGTTTCATACGCCGCGTACAGTCTTTGCCCTTTGATGCCGGAGCGAGACACTGATTTTGGCATATCGTGGGCCTATTTTGGCGTCGCGCGAGCCTTGCAGTACGGCCGTTTCGCGAGCGGTTCGTTCCAATTTCAGGGGTGTTCTTGCACGGCGGCCAGATTTGTGCGAACCGCTTTGTCCAGGTTCGCCGAAAACCTTCTTACGGTTTTGCGCACCGAACCCACCGACGTGTAGGTAAATTCTCCGGTCGGGTAGCCGGCAATGACCACGTAATCATACTGGCGCGGTTTGCCTCGCGGCAGGTCGGTCAAAAGAACCGTTCCGACGCACAGGGCACCCGGTTCCCGGGTCTCCACCAGATTCTCGCCGCGCGCCGCCGTGACGGTGCCTGGAATCAGCCAGGATTTCGTCAGCGGTGCGCGCGCCAAATTCGTATAGCCGCTCTCCACCAGGATACCATTGGAAAAAATCCGCAGGATCTTCCCGCAGATCGAGCGTCGCCCGGAGATGCATTGCGCGCGCAATTGCCCGGTCAGTTGCTGCGTCTCCAGCCGCTGGCCTTCCCACTCAGGGGTTTTTCCTGCCGTGTTGGTTTCTGCACTGGCGCAGAACCCGGCGGCCAACCACCCGGCGATGGCGATGGAAAGCGCTCGAACCATGGCTTCATGGTAACTGGAGGCGCCAGCGCAGGCAACCGGCGCGAGGCTCGAGGCAACCTCAATTTAAAATGTGACAAAAACGGCACTTGTGCCGGGGGTCCTGGTATGAGATTGATTTACCACAATATTAACTCCGCCTAACGCAATTTGTACCCCGCGCCGCGGGCTCGCCGCTCATGAAGTCTCTGTACCCTCACTTTCCCCAAAGCTGTTTGATTTGCGCCAAAGTCCTCTCTCTGCTGGCGATGGTTACGACCCTCTCGGCCAACGCCTCGATCACCGCCGTCTCGGTCACGACGTATCACTATGACAACACGCGGCAGGGCGCCAATACCAGTGAAACCTGGCTTACACCCGCCAATGTAAACACCAACACCTTCGGGAAATTGTTTTCGTACGGGCTTGACGGCTATGTCTATGCCGAACCGCTCCTCCTGACGAACGTGACCATTCCCGGGTTGGGGACCCACAACGTTGTGTTCGTCGCGACCGAACATGACACGTTGTATGCGCTCGACGCCGATGGCAATTCCGGCGCCCACGGCGGCATTCTCTGGACGAACAATTTCGGAGTGTCCGCCAACAGTGCGGCCGCGCCCTTTGGCTACCGGTACAGCGGCGGCGGTTACACTGATATTGTCCCGGAAGTCGGAATGACCGGCACTCCGGTCATTGATCCGGCGAGCGGCACGATTTACGTCGACGCCTTCACCCGCGATATCCTTGGCAGCACAACCAACTATGTTCATCGGATCCATGCCCTGGACGTCGCGACTGGAGCCGAGCGGCCTTACAGCCCGGTCGTCGTGGCCGGCTCCGTGCCCGGCACGGGCGTCGGGAGCAGCGGCGGGGTGCAGACCTTCTCGGCCATCCAGCATGGTGAGCGCCCGGCGCTCTGCCTGGCGAGCGGCCTATTGGTCGTTACCTACGCCAGCTACGCCGACACCGACCCGTATCATGGCTGGGTCTTTGCCTACAACGCCACCAACCTCGCGTTGAAAGGGGTCTTCAATACCACGCCTAACGCCAGCGCTGCGGTGTTCGGCGCCAACGCGGCCGAGGGTGGCATCTGGATGGGCGGCGGGGGGATCTGCGTCGATGCCAACAACAACTTGTTTTTTGAAACCGGCAACGGCTCGTTTAGCGCCAATACCAATGGTGGGGATTACGCCGATAGTTTCGTGAAACTTTCGACGACCAACGCGCTGACGACCAATATCCTGGCAGTCGCCGATTACTTCACTCCCTTCGATCAAAAGACCTTGGCCAATAACGACACCGACCTCGGGTCTTGCGGCCCGGTGCTGCTGCCGGATTCGGTCGGCAGCGCCGCCCATCCGCACCTGATCGTCGGGCCAGGCAAGTCAGGCAAGATTTATCTGGTGGATCGCGACAACATGGGCCATTTCCAAAACGGCAGCGACAGTCAAATCGTCGAGTCTTTCAACGGGATTAGCGGTTCCTGGAGCCCGCCCGCGTATTGGAACAACTTGCTTTTCTTTCAGGCGAGTTCGGCCGCGCTGAAGGCCTTCAGCATCAGCAACGCATCCATCAACCAAACCGCCGCCGCGACTGCCCCGGTTTCCTTTGGCTCGCTGAATGGCAGCCCGGTGGTTTCCGCCAACGCCAACAGTAACGGCATCGTCTGGGTCATTAACAACAATTCCGGCAACAGCGGCAGCCCGGGGACCCTCTACGCGTTCAACGCCGCCAATATTTCGCAAATGCTGTGGAATAGCGGTCAACTGGCTTCCCGCGACAGCATGGGGCCGGCGGTGAAAATGACCACGCCCATGGTCGCCGGCGGCAAAGTTTATGTCGGCGGGCAATACACCCTCTCGGTATATGGACTGGGAACGTTCCTCTCGGCACCCGTGATCGCCCCCAACGGCGGCGTGTTTACCAATTCCGTCACGGTGAGCATCAGCAACACCGGCCCGGCCGCGGTGGTTTATTACACTACGGACGGGACGACGCCGACCACCAATTCCACGGTCTACACCGGGCCGTTCGTGCTCACGAAGACCGCGAGCGTACAGGCAATCGCGGCCGCAGCGGGGTACGTGAACAGCGCGGTCGCCAGCGCAAGCTTCGTCAACAGCCTCAACCTGCCGCCGGCGCCATGGCAGACGAGCGACATCGGCTCGGTAGCCGCTGCCGGCGGCGCATTCTACTCGAACGGCGTTTTTATCGTGAGTGGTTCGGGCGCCGACATCTGGAACAGTGCGGATGGGTTCCGCTACGTCTACCAACGCCTGACGAATGGCTGCGACATCCGCGCGCGCGTGACGTCCCAAGGTGACACCGATCCCTGGGCCAAAGCCGGCGTCATGGTCCGCGATTCGCTCGCCCCCGGCGCGGCCTATGGATACATGACCATCACGCCGGGCAATGGCATGGATTTTCAGTACCGCACCGCCAATGGAGTCGCCGCCAGCGGCAACGTCTCCGGCGGCGGCTTGAAACCCGCCCCCAACAACTGGGTCCGCCTAACTCGCACCAACACTACTTTCACCGCGTACAACAGCGCCGACGGCGTGAACTGGACTCAGGTCGGCTCGCCCACAACGCTCGCGCTGACCAACACCGCTTATTTCGTAGGACTGGCCGTGACGGCGCACAATAACGGTGCCATCAGCACGGCGACGATTGACAACGTCACCGTCAACGGCTTCACCTACAGCAATTCTCCGCCGTCGGTGGCGTTGAGCGCACCCCTCACAAGCTCCACGTACTCCGCTGTCGCCAGCGTCACGCTCACCGCCGAGGCCGACTCTCTCTACGACACAATTACCCGCGTCGATTTCTACGCCAACTCGACCTTCCTGGGCAGTGTCAGCAATGTCCCTTATGCCCTGACCGCCACCGGGCTCAGTGCCGGAAATTATGCGCTCACCGCCGTCGCCCTCAGCAGCGGCGGCATGTTCGGCACTTCCGCGCCGGTGAGCATCAGCGTCACGAGCGGCTCCGGGCAACCCTATGGTTTGACCAACCGCACAACCGCAGCCGCTTTCCTCAATATGCCGCCGGACTCCAGCGGAGCCCTGCCGGCCGTGCTGTCGGGCACGGGAGTCTACGCCAACACGGCCAATCGTACACCGGCGACTGGGTTGATTCCGTATGCGCCGAACGCGCCGCAGTGGAAAGACAACGCCGCCAGCACCTGGTTTATGTCGGTGCCGTACCACGGCAGTCCAACCACGCTTGACGAACAAATCCAATTTCAGCCCACCAACTCCTGGACCTTTCCCGCCGGAACTGTATTTGTGAAGAATTTTGACTTGGTGGTGAACGAGACCAACTCGACCGCGCGGCGCCTGGAGACTCAGCTCCTGGTGCGCGACAACAATGGGGCCGTCTACGGCGTCAGCTATAAGTGGCGGCCGGACAACAGCGACGCCGACCTGCTGGCCAGCAGCTTGTCCGAAGGCATTTTGATCACCAACGCTTCAGGCATTCGGACCCAGACCTGGACGTATCCGGGCCCGTCGGATTGTGTGAGCTGCCACACGCCCGTGGCCAATTATGTCCTGGGCGCCAATGTCCGCCAATTAAACGGAAACCTGGCCTACGCTTCGACCGGCGAAACCGACAACCAGATCCGGACCTTGAACCGGCTTGGTCTGTTAAACCCGGCCATCAACGAGAGCAGCATTGGCAGCTATGCTCAACTGTCCTCGCTGACCAATCTGAGCGCGTCGGTGCAGCAACGAGTCCGCTCCTATTTGGATGCAAACTGCCAGGCCTGTCATCAGCCCGGCGGCGACGGCCCCACGTGGGACGCCCGCTTCGACACGCCCCTGGCCCAGCAACACATCACCAATTACCCCGCTCTGTTCAACCTCGGCATCTCGGACAACGCCTTTGTCGTGAAATCGAAGGATATCTGGAGGTCGGTGCTACTGGCTCGAATCAATACCACCGATCAAGACATCCAAATGCCGGATTTCAGGAACCTGATCGACACCAACGCCGTGCAAACCCTGATCGCCTGGATCGACAGCCTGCCCGGCACGCCCGCCCTGGCCCCGCCAACCATCACGCCCGAAGGCGGGAACTTCTTCAACCAGGTCAGTGTCACGTTTCAGCAGCCCGACCCCAAGGCCGCCATCTTTTACACCCTCGACGGCACGCTGCCGACAACCAATTCGCTGCAGTACGCCGGCGCGCTTCTCGTAACGAGTAACGTGATCCTTTCGGCGGCCGCGTTCGAAACCAGTTACGACAACAGCGTCTCCGCCAGCGCCCAGTTCTTTGTTTCGCCATTCCGGTTTGGGGCGGAGAGTTTCACGAACGGAATGCTGCAAATGACGCTGCTTGGCAGCGCCGGCAGTAACTACGTCCTCGAAGCGTCGACCAATCTCCAGGATTGGGTGCTGCTGCTCACCAATTCGGTCCCAACCAACCTGTTGTTCTTCGTCGACCCCAAATCGAGCAATTATCCGTACCGCTTCTATCGCGCGCTGCAGCAATAACCGCTGAAGAGAAGGGGGGCAATTCTTCGGTCCTCCCAACCAAAGCCTTGGCTAACCAAGCCAGGCGCAGCTCATCACCATGCTCCAGGTTAGGTCATGGACCGCCAGCAGAATTCGTCTCGGCGTCGGCTGAACCGACCGGCCCACCTGTGGCTCCCGACGCGAGAAGTGGGGTTGAATCCCCAAAAGTGAAGGCAAATTCACCCCATAGACGGAACCTCTCGTTTCCCTATTCTGAAAACTCTGATGAGTAACTCGTCCGTGGTGAGTGTGCACTGTTAGGTTCGGTCGCGGGAGCTGCAGAATGACCCACCTCGAGGAAAACAAAAATGAATGCATCAACGAGGATGCAGACCCAAAGCAAGAAATATGAAATTAAAAATGGTCATCTACGGCATAACGCTGGCAGTCGCTCGCCTATGCCAAGCGGGATATAGCCCGGTTGCGATTCAAACCAACAGCTATAATGCGGACGTCATTGTCGAGTCCAACGCCCAGCCTACCCTCACCATCTCAACCACCGCCTCGGTGGACAATGGCACGAACAATACGGCGAATACATGGTTCGAGATTGGTTTTGATACCGCGCATCCCGGGAATGGCCTGCCTGCGGCCGGGAGCACTTTTACGGCTCTGGACGATCCGACCCACTCCTTTACCATGGCCCCGAGCTACACGGCGCCCAACGGGATTCTGATCGATACGGCAATAACCAACGGCACGTTTACACTCGTGACCCCCGCCGTTTATACCAAGCTCTCCTTCCTGGGCAGCGGCGGAAACGGCGGCGACACGATCAATGTGCTGGTGAAACACCAGGATGGCACGGTCGAAACGGGGAGCTTTGGCTGCCCGGACTGGTTTGGTGGGAGCGGTGTGGCCTATATCGCAGGAGGCCGCTGTAATTCAACGGTAAACCTGACTACCGAAACTGACGGCAACAGCGGTGATGGCAGGGGTAACCCGCGTATTTATTTCCGGGATATTACCCTGACCAATACAACCAGCCCGGTCACGAGCATTGAACTGCGGTATGCCAGCGGCCAATCCAGTTCTCACAATGATATCATGGGCGTTAGCGGCGCTACGCCCAGCTCCGGCACGACGGTCGCCCCCATTGCCGTCACCGGCTACGATTACGACTTTGTGGTCGAAGCCGGCGCGCCCAAAGACGGCCGCGTGACCAGCCAGCTGGTGGTCGACGGAACAAACGTGTTCGCCACGACTGAATCCATGGATACCGAGCTCAATACGGGCAATTCCTGGTACGAGAAAGGTTACAACATCAACAATGCCGATTCAGGCACGTACAACAGTCCCACCCAGGATTTGACCGGCACCGGCCTGCCGCATCCGGGCAGTTTTATCACCAATTCAACGCAGGATCACGTTTACCAGATGCCCTCGGACTACACGGTGAACGACGCCATATATATCGGCACGCCCGCTTCGATGACCAACGACACGATCACCCTGACCACACCCGCCGCCTTTACCGGGTTGTCCTTTCTGGGCGCGGCCGCAAACGGGCCCGTGACGGTCAACGTAGTAATCAACCACCAGGGCGGCTCTCCGGAGACAAACACCCTGACGGTGAATGACTGGTTTAACACCAGCGTCCCGTTTGCTTATATCGCCAACGGGCGTGTGGCGGTGGATACGGCCCAATATGGCGGGGTAAATGGCAATAACCCGCGGTTGCTTGAGAGTGATCTCGTCTTGTCTGACACGGTCCATCCGGTCACCAGCATTTACCTGGAGAATACCAACACGGCTGGTGGGCGTCTGGCGATTTTTGCGGTCAGCGGTTCAACCGGGGCGCTCCCGCCGATCATTGCGTTACAGCCCAGGTCGGTGAATGCCTATGTCGGCTCCAGCATCTCCTTCACCTCGGCGGCCACGGCCAACGCGCCCATCACTTATCAGTGGCAGAAGGGGACCAACGGTGTGTTTGTCAATCTCTCCAATGGCATCGGCATCTCCGGTGTGACCACGACCAACTTGAACATCAGCTCGATCGGGTTTGGGGACCAGGCGGATTACCAATTGATAGCGAGCGATTCAGCCGGGTTCATTGCCAGCGCCACGGCGACGCTGGGGGTCTTTTCAACCAACTCAGACGTCACACAGCCGGGCGACGCGATCACCGGTGTAAACATTTCAGCTTTTGGCGACGGATCACCTGCCTTTGCCATTGATGATTCCATGAATACCAAATTCGGTGCGAACATTTCCGGAGGAATCCCGGGTTTGGTCATCACGCCCTCGGTTGGACGCACTGTGGTCAGCGGCTTGCGGATCTACACTGGTGCGGACGCGACCGGGCGCGATCCTTCGTCCTACAAGCTGGAAGGTTCTACGGACGGCGGAGCCAACTACACGCTGATCTCGTCTAATTCGATTACCTTGCCGGACAACCGCAATCCTCTCATTGCGGCGGCGCCTAATCCTCTCACAAATTTTGTGACCGAGGTGCGATTCGCCAACGTCAACGGCTACACCACTTATAAATTGTCTTTCCCGACCCAAAAAGGCTCGGGCCAAATACAGTTTCAAGAGCTTGAGCTGCTGGGGACGAATGATACTTCACATGCCTTCTTCAGCACACAACCCGTGGATGCCAAGGCCTATGGTGCTCCCACCGGATTTGGGCCTGATAATGCCTCCTTTACCGCCATTCCCAGCTTTACTCCCACCCCCAGCGTGAGCTGGAGCAAAGGGACTAATGGAGTGTATGTTCCGCTGACGGACGGCGGGAACATTTCTGGATCACAGACGACCACCTTGAGTTTGAACCCCACCACCTTTGCCGACGCGGCTGATTACATCGCGATCGCCAACAGCTCGTCCGGATTTGTCACAAGTTCCGTCGCCCACCTCTACATTTACAGCACCAACCTGGATGTGAGTCAGCCGACTGACCCGGTGAGTGAGTTTGGCGACACAACCGGGACGCGTTACGGCGGCAACGCCCTTCCGGCAAACGCGATTGACGACGTCATGACCGAATGGCAAAACGGCGGCAGTGGGTTGAATGCGAGCGCCGGCTTCCCGCCCTTCGGTGGGCCGGTGGGACTAATCATCACGCCGGCGGCGGGCAGCACTGTCGTGACCGGCCTGCGGGTCTATCCCGGCCAGGATGCGGTGGCAAATGATCCCAATTCATTTGTGCTCGAAGGCTCGAATGATGGGGGAACCAATTATACCCCGATCGCGTCGGGTCCCCTGTCCTTGCCGGCGGCTCGTAACTCAGCCGATCTGCCGGTGGACCCGCTGCAGGCTTCGGTGCAAGAGTTGCTCTTCTCAAACACCCGCGGCTTTACCACTTATCGCCTGACCTTCCCGAACGTGGTGGCGCCCAACACTGCCTCCTATTTGGAGGTTGGCGAAGTTGAATTGCTGGGCGTTGCCGGCGCCGGGGTGCCCCAACCGGTCTTTTCGAGCCCGAAACTGAGCGATGGACATCTAACCCTGGGCGGATCCGGCGGCCCGGCAAATGGCACCTACACGATCCGAACCAATGCAAGCCTGACGGTGCCCCGGTCCAGCTGGGGTACTGCCGCGACCGGGACGTTCGATAGCAGTGGAAACTTCTCGATCAGCTTGCCGGTCAATCCGGCGAATTCAAATCTGTTCTATTTGATCCAGACACCATAAGGCAGATTGGAATCTACGGGTTAGTCTCAGCAAAGGCCGGGCAGTTGCCCGGCCTTTGGCTTTTACGACTGTTCTTCGGTTTGGAGTCCCGCCTTTAGGCGGTTCAGCGCCGAAACCGCCTAAAGGCGGGACTCCAAGCCAGGCGCCCGCGACCCGGCCGGTTTTTAAAGCGCGCTCTAAGAGCGCGTTTTAGAATTCGGTTTGGGGTCCCGCCTTTAGGCGGTTTTGGCGCCGGGCCGCCTAAAGGCGGGACTCCGAGCACCATACTCCCACGCCTGGGTCGGTAATTTTTAAAACACGCTCTAAGAGAGCATGCTGACTCAAATCTTATGGTGGGAAATCTTCGATGGGATAAAAGAACCGGTTCACTGGGGCATTCAGTTCGGCATCCCGAGTAAACGTTGAGAGCCAAAGGACTTTTCCGCCGGCTCTTATTCACGCCACTGGCAAAACGCGGCTTTCTTCACCCTCACACGGCGGGCCGCTCGACGGATGTTCCAGCCCTTCGTGGCGGCGAACGCTTTTACTGCGACCATCGCCTGGCCAGGGTTTGAAGGTCGAAGGCGAATTTTTAGGTTGAGCCAGAACTACTTTAGGTAGAGAAGCTGTCTGATGCAGCACTGCTTGTTCATTGCTTAATTGAATCTCGTCGTACACCTCTTGCCGGTGAACGGCTACCTCGACGGGCGCTTCGATCCCAAGCTTAACCACCTTTCCGTCGAGGCGAATCACAGTGACTTTAATACGCCCGTCAATGACGATGCTCTCACTGATCTTTCGGGAAAGAATTAGCATGGGATGATTATAGAACGCGAAAGCAATCGGGTGCCAAAGGATGCTGGACGCCATATCCGGACGCCTTGGCCAGCACGACCTGCTTGCCAATTTTCGTGCTGCGATTTATCACGATGGGCGCTTTGAGGTTTACCGTCAGCGTGCTGTCCTCATGGCTCGTCACAATATTAAGAATTTGGAGCTCCTTCGGCTTTTTAATTCCGAGGAGTTCCACATCGCTTTCGGTTATTCTTGGCCTGTACTCGCTCGCCATTTGCAATGCATTGACCAGGACGAAACCCAACTGTTCCTGATCTTTAATCTGGAGCCAGCAAAACGGCTCTTCGTTCCGGTCGGCGATGAGCACGTAGTCCGTAATCTGCTCAAACCCCATCAAGCCGAGAGGCAGGCGCACTGCACCAGCGCAAGAGAGGCCCGCGGACTGTGCAGAGTCGAAGGTGAGCGGATTCATTAGAATTAGAGTTGAATGGTGAAGCTCGGACGGCGCAGAACGCCGCCCGAGATGCTCATTCGTTCACTCGGTTCATCTTCGGCTTATTGGAGAAGACGAAGGGCCGATTGCGGAAGGGAGTTCGCCTGGGCCAACATCGCGGTGCCGGTCTGCACCAGGATGTTGTATTTGGCGTAGTTAGTGCTCTCCTGGGCCACGTCCACGTCGGTAATACGACTATTCGCCGCAGAGAGGTTGTTTTTGAGTGTCCCGAGCTGGTCGGTATACATGCCCAAGCTCTCGATGTTTGATCCGAGGCTCGCGCGATCGGCGGCCAATTGACTGATCGCAACTTTGACATCGGTCAGCGCCGTCTGTGCGTTGGTTGCAGTGTCAATCGTGTCTTTGGTGGTTGTGCCCTGGGTGGTGCCGACCACGTTTGTGTAGGAGGCACTGCCCATGATGTCGACGCCCGTCATGGAGAACTTGTTGGCCTCGCTGTCCACCGTCACCGTAAGACCGGTGCCATTGAACAGACTGACGCCATTGAAGTCCTTCGTGCCCACGTCTTTGATGTAACTGGCCAAAGTCGTGAACTCCTGATTGTATAAGGCGCGATCCCCGGTGGCCTTGGTCACGTCCTGTGCAAGGACGGCCAATTCACTCATCCGATTCAACGCGTCACCGACCTTCTGCAGATATCCGTCCTGCGTTTGGTTGAATGAAACGGCGTTGCCCACGTTGTTGGTTGCTGCGTCAATGCGGGACATTTGTGCGTTGAGTTTCATTGAGACCGCAAGGCCGGCGCTGTCATCGGCGGGTGAAGTAATCTTCGACCCGGACGACAACCGCGCTAGAGACTTGCTCAACATGCTACTCGATTGACTAAGCAGTTGTGCGCTTGTTTGTGCTGATATGTTTGTATTGATGACCATACTGACTCCTTCCATGAGTCACCCCTTTCGGGGTTGTTTTAGTAACACGGCATTGCTGCCGTTAAACGGGTCTTTTACTCAGGCGACCGTTTGTTTGCTCCTTGCTGGCCGGATAGGGCCGCCAGCCGCCCTCCTTCGAACCGTGCTTCTTGGGCGCGTGGCGCCGTAGGAGCAGGTTCGAAAAGCCGTTGGATCGTCTTGTTCCCGGGTCTACTGTTTGCCTCGCTCTTTTTCATAAGACTTCAGTCCTCGTTAGAGTGGTATTTGGCTTCTGAAGCTCCCGGGCAGTTCGATCCCTGCCCGGGGGCTTGCCATGGTTAGCCGAGGTTTATTGCAGAAGCTTGAGAGCCGACTGTGGCAAGGCGTTAGCTTGGCTGAGCATAGCCGTGCCAGTTTGAACCAGAATGCTGTATTTCGCGTACTGAGTGCTCTCTTGGGCAACATCAACGTCCATAATGCGACTGTTCGCGGAGGATAGGTTATTCTTTAGCGTGCCGAGTTGATCGGAATACATCGTGAGCGTTTCAATATGCGCCCCGAGCGAAGCGCGATCGGCCGCCAATTGATTAATGGCGCTTTTGACGTCGGACAATGACTGGGTGGCGTTCGCCGGCCCGCTCAGGGTCGCAATGGAGTCGGCCGTCAGGGCGGCATAGGTGGCATTCCCGAGGTCCACGCCGCTCATTTGGTAGAGGTTTGCTTCGCTGTCGACCGTAACGCTCAGGCTGTTTCCATTGAACAGGCTTACTCCGTTGAAGTCTTTGGTCGCGACATCGGAGATGTAACGGTCCAATGTTTGGAACTCTTGATCGTACAGCGCGCGGTCGCCGGTTGATTTGGTAATATCCTGAGCGAGGACCGCCAATTCGCTCATGCGGTTTAACGCGTCGCCTATCTTCTGGAGATAACCGTCTTGCGTTTGGTTGAACGAGATTGCGTTTCCAACATTGTTCGTTGCCCCGTCGATCCTGGCCATTTGAGCGGTCAGTTTCATTGAAACCGCCAGTCCGGCACTGTCGTCTGCGGGTGATGTGATCCTTGAGCCCGAGGATAGTCGGGCGAGTGATTTGCTAAGCTGCGTGGATGAAGACAGAAGCAGTTGAGCGCTGCTCTGAGCTGACAAGTTAGTATTAATGACCATAACTCTTTCCGTGAGTAAGCCCCTTTTGGGGGACTGTATTTCGCGGCAATCCGTGCCGCTGTGCCCTATTAATCGGGTGGCGCACTTTTCCCCGGCCAACTCTTTCTGGTTGCTGGCCACCAGTCTTTACGACGCTCCAGCTATCGACGCAACGCAGTCGGACTTTAGACGTTTCAAAGCGCTCCTGGCTCCCGAGACTATATGTGTGGCTAAGAGTAAAGAATGCACTTAACGACATACGGGTTAACCTGGTAAGCGGGTGTTATGATATTCCACTTCTTGCTTGTTTTGCCGTAGGGTTTACCCTTCAGCGTGGAGGGGGTACCACTCGGTTAAAACGGTTGAAAGCCTTACGTTTCGTGATGCGCGGACGGCTGTTGATAACGGCACGATATTGTTCACGCCTATGGCGAGACATTCGGGTGGTTTCCATGCGTTCGGCTTATTGGGGAGCACGGGCGGGTAAAGCTATTTTGGGAACGCTGTGGTGAGTTCAAGGAATCCGAGCTGAAAGGTGGATTTGGTTCGGGAGGTGTTTTTACTGTTCCCGATCGTGGGTTCACTCAATTCTTTAAGGGTTTTCTTGATTGCGCACTCGTTGTTTTGTGAAAAGACACGGTGTGTTGTCTTTAAAATCCAAAGACCTAAACACGAAGACCGAAAGAAGGCCGAAGCCCGAAGGCCGAAAAGTGACCCGAGCCACGACAACCTTAGAGCGTGTTTTAAAAATGTCGTTTGGAGTCCCGCCTTTAGGCGGCCTCGCGCTAAAACTGCTGAGAGCGTGTTTTAGAATTCGATTTGGGGTGGCGCTTTCAGTCGTTTTTGGCGCCGGGCCGCCTAAAGGCTAATGCCTTTCGGTAATTCAGCTGACCTAGCGTTGGATAGCCGTGCCCAGCCGCACCGAGATTTAGATTAGGTAGGCAATTTTTGCCTGGTACTTTTAGA
>Ga0070741_10015201_pt1 | contig 13112 bp, 14 predicted proteins | sample Coa_R1_4_FD_66440 | JGI IMG/M metagenome (GOLD analysis project Ga0070741, IMG submission 66440) | Surface soil microbial communities from Centralia Pennsylvania, which are recovering from an underground coalmine fire - Coalmine... | ecosystem: Environmental > Terrestrial > Soil > Unclassified ...
TGGCGACCGGACTGTTCGTCGAGCACTACCAGAACTACGACGTGCAGTGGTTCGGCAATGGCGGCGAGACCATCTTCTTCCAGAACGAGATGCCCTACGACCCGCCGAACCAGGCTGCCTGGATGAACGGGTCGGTCAACGGGTTCGCTGCGTATGAGGTGGGGCCATCGGTCACCAGCCATACGGCGTACGGGCTGGGCAGCTACTGCTTCTTCAACGTCAATCCGGCGGTGGTCGCGGACCACGCGTTCGAGGCACCCAACACGTCCGGTATCCACTTCCACGACATCCTCACGGTGTCGCTGGGCGGCACCGGAGTGATCGAGCACGTCATCAACGAAACAGGAGGGGCGACACCGTCCAACACGACCCCGGTCGACATCACCAGCTACCCGTAGCCGTCTGATGATCGTGGCCAGTTCCTGGGCGGATAGCGCCGGGAACTGGCCACGATCATTGTTTAGCTGGCCGGGCGCGTGCCGTTGACGGGGGCGTGCTCGACGTCGCCGTACTCGGCCTCGTGGTTCCGGCTGAGCTGGCTACGCACCTTGCCAGCGCTGCTTTTCGCCGACTCGGTGAGCTTCGGCAGCCGCTCGGCAGCCTGCTGGCCGGCCGCCTTGGTGAGTTCGCCGGCCTTCTGGCCGACGGCCTTGGTGGCGTTGCGCACCGCCGGGCTCTCGGCTACTTTCTGTGCAGCGCTCTTTAGCTGTTCGTAACGCTCGCGTCCGGCTCGAGCGCCGGCCACGAGTCCGACGGCGAGGCCGGCCAGGAATGTGGCACGGTGTCGCATGGTGGCACCCCTCTCATGCGCGCGACTGACATGCGCAAGCCTGAACTTTCCCCTGTTTACCGAGAGTACTCATTTCCCAGCGAAAGCGGCGAGTCCAGGCCGGGTCCGGGGCCTGGCCGGGTCCGAGTCCGGGACCGGGGCGGGGCGCGCTGGGACCGCCCGATGTCACAGGCACGCCGTCGGTGCGCTACCCTTATCCGGGTCGATCCCGCGTAGCTCAATCGGCAGAGCGTCCGGCTGTTAACCGGCAGGTTATAGGTTCGAGTCCTATCGCGGGAGCTTTCTAAACTGGCTCATTACCAGCGAAAACACCTTCAAGATCGTGGTACTGATGTGACTGGCGGTGCCAGTTGGTTGTGGGGATTTTGTGGGGATTTTGCTTTGGCGGCTGGTTCCTAGCTCCCAGCCATCCGGAACTGGCGATGTCCCGGCGTGATCTCTGCCGCAGCCTCATCCCCGCAACCGCGACACGAGCCGCCCATCCCATGTCAGCCGCGCCGTCTCCGCCGTTTCTCCGGGGAAGGCTCAAGATGGCGTGCCAGCAGTTGCGCGGATGCGCGCGGCTCCCGGCCCGGGATGCGGGTAATCACCCGGCCGGATGCCCGGGCGGGTCAGGAAACTGCTTCTCGGTCGTGGCGAGCCGCCAGGGTGAGTGCGGTTCGGTCGGGCGGTGGCCAGGGCTGACCCGGATAGCGTAGGCAGGCCTGCCGTGCGGTTCTGGCACAGGGCCGAGGTAGGCGTGACCGGTGAGGTGGCACCAGGCGGCCAGATCCAGGGGCGCGGCCGGGTCGGTTGCGGTCAGATGGATCACGGTGCCTTGCGGCAGGCAGGCGGCGCGGCTGCTTAGCTCGATCAGCAGCGCGACGCAGGCGCGGTCGCCGCCGTCAATGACGACGGGCGGCGTGCTCACCGTCCGCGCCTGCGGGCGGTCGGCTGCTGTCTTGCGGTTATCCCCATGGTGACCCGGGCGGTACCGGGGAGCGGGACGGCGAGCTGCCTGACGGGCCGGTGGCAGCCGGCGGCGTGGGGATGCCAGGCGCCGCCGTCATGCGGCCCTGGCCGCGTAGCGGCCTGACGGGGGTGGTGGCCCGCGGGCATCTCAGGCGGCCTCGACGGGCAGGCCGTCCAGCCGCCATTCCAGCATCCCGTCGGACAGGTGCCGGGCGGGCCGGCCGCTGGCTTGCAGGACGCGGACGGCGTCGCGGGCCAGGACGCAGTAGGCGCCGCGGCAGTAGGCGACGATCTCGGTTCCGGCGGGGAGGGTGTCGAGCCGGGCGGGCAGGTCGGCGAGCGGCACCGAGACCGCGCCGGGGATGTGCCCGGCCGCGTATTCCTCGGCCGGGCGGACATCCAGGACCAGCGCTTCCCCGGCGCGGGCGCGCCGCAGCAGCTCGTCCCGGGCGACCGGCTCGGTGCCGGGCGTCCCTGGCCCCGGGGTGCCGCCGCTGAGGTAGGCGGTGCTCGCTGCCTGCGCGTCGGGCAGCCGGGCGTGCGCGGTGTCCCGGATCGCCCGGTACAGCGCGGCGACGTCATCGCCGGCAAGCCGGTAGCGGATGCGGTTGCCGTCGCGGCGGGAGGTGACCAGCCCGGCGGCGTGCAGGTTGCGCAGCTGGGCGGAGGTGTTGCCGACCGGCAGTCCGGCGGCGCGGGCGAGGTCCTCGACGCTGCGCTCGGCCTGGGCGAGCAGGTCGATGAGTTCCATCCGCACCGGGCTGGCCAGCGCTCTGGCGACGCGGGCGAACTGGGCGAGCATCGCGGTCTTGCGTTCACCTGCCACACCTGGCATCCTACTATTCAAATGTTCTTTAGAATAGTAGATAAGGTTGGCGGGTTGCCCGCCCAGGAAGATGGTGACGGCGTGACGGCTGAGCAGGCGGTGCTCGCGGGGCAGCTGAGCGGGCCGTGGCTGGGCTGGCGGGCACGGCGTCCGCCCGCGCAGCGGGTCCACCTGGACACGGCCGCGGCCGGGCGCGCCTCGGCCGCCACGCTGGCAGCGGCGGCGGCGCACGCGGAACGGGAAGCGGTCGTGGGAGCCTATGTCGCGCAGGCTGAGGCGGCGCCGGTGCTGGAGCGGGGCCGGGCGGACCTGGCCGGGCTGCTGGGAGTCCCTGCGGGCGGGCTGGCGTTCACCGAGAGCGGGTCCGCCGCCCGGGCCGCGCTGCTGGCCGCATGGCCGCTGCCCAAGGGCGACACGGTGGCGGTGACGCCATCTGAGTGGGGGCCCAACCTGACCGCGTTCACCGGCCGCGGGCTGCGGACCCGCATGCTCGCGGTGCACGACGACGGCACCGTCGACCTGGACGCCCTGCAGCGGCTGCTAGCCGGCGACCCGCCGGCCATCGTCCACCTGACGCAGGTAGCCTCGCACCGCGGCCTGGTGCAGCCCGTGGCCGAGGCGGCGGCGCTGTGCCGTGCGGCGGGCGTGCCGTTGTGGGTCGACGCCGCGCAGGCGCTAGGCCACGCCGACACCGCCACCGATGCGGACGCGCAGTACGCGACCAGCCGGAAATGGCTGGCCGGGCCCCGGGGTGTCGGCATGCTCGCCGTCGCCGAGCGGTGGTGGGGCCGGCTGCGGGTGAACGCCTCCCCGCTGGCCCGCAATGGCCTGCCCGATGACTGCTCACCGGTCCGGCTGCTGGAATCCGAGGAAGCCCATATCGCCGGGCGGGCGGGCCTGTGCACGGCAGCGCGGGAATACCTCGATACCGGGCCGTCGCAGGTCTGGCAGCGGCTGGCCGAGGTCGGGAAGCTGACCCGCGAGGCCCTGACCGGCGTGCCCGGCTGGCAGGTCACCGGCCCGGCCGCTGCCGGGTCCGCGATCACCGCGCTGCGGCCGGCAGCCGGGCAGGACGTCGCCGCCACCCGCGCCCGGCTGCTGGGCGAGCACCAGATCGTCACCACCGCCGCGCATCCGGCCCGCGCACCGCTGGAGATGACCGGGCCGCTGCTGCGGATCAGCCCGCATGTCGACTGCACCGGCGAGGACCTTGCCCTGCTGCGCGCGGCACTGACCGCGATGGCCGGGTGAACCGGGTACAGGCAGGCCGGGATCACGGGAGGAACCGATGACGCGGATATGGGCGGTGCCGGACGCCGGCCTTGGCAACCACTCCTACCTCGCGGAGGTCGCTGACGGGCTGGCGCTGGCGGTCGATCCGGCCCGGGACCCGCGCCCGTACCTGGACCTGGCCGCCGCGCACGGGCTGCGGATCGCGTTCGCCGCCGAGACCCACGTGCACGCCGATTTCGTCTCCGGCGGCCGTGAGCTGGCGGGCCTGGGCGCGCGGCTGCTCACCCCCGCCGGTTCGGGACTCGCGTTCGGCTGTGCGGAACTGCGGGGCGGGCAGGAAGTCGACCTGGGCGGGCTCACGCTCCGCGCGGTTGCCACCCCCGGGCATACCCCCGAGCACCTGAGCTACCTGCTGCTGGACGGCACCGATCCGGTCGTGGTGTTCACTGGCGGGGCGCTGATCCCGGGCGGGGTCGCGCGCACCGACCTGGCCGGCCCGGCCGGGCCGGCTACCCGGGCCGCCTACCGGTCCGCGCAGGCCCTGCTGGGCCTGCCGGACGAGCTGGCTATCTATCCGACGCACGGGCCGGGCTCGTTCTGCTCCGCCGCGCCGGCTGGCGAGCGTCCCGCCACCGTCGGGCAGGCCAGAACGGCGGCGCCGCTGCTGGCCGGCGCGGACGAGGATACGTTCACGGCGGCGCTGCTGGCCGGGCTGGGCAGCTATCCCGCCTACTTCGGCTGGCTGCCCGGGGTGAACCGGCGCGGCGCACCGCGGCACGGCACCGCGCGCCCGCCGCTGGCCGGGCTCACCGCCGCGCACATGGCGGAACTGGCCGCCGGCGGGGCCGCGATCATGGACGCCCGCCCGGTCGAGGCGTTCGCTGCCGCGCACGTCCCCGGATCGGTCTCCAACGCGCTGCGTCCGGCGTTCGCCACCTGGCTCGGCTGGCTGGCCAGCCCGGACCGCCCGCTTGTGGTGGTGCTGGAGGCTGGGCAGGACCGCAGCGAACTGGTCGAAGCCTGCCTGAAGGTGGGATATGACAACCTCGCCGGGGAACTGGACGGCGGCATCGCCGCATGGCGGGCCGCCGGGCTGGCCACCGCCAGCATCCCGCTCATCGACGCCGCTGAGCCGGCGGCGGTCTGCCCACACCAGGTGCTGGATGTGCGGCAGGACGCCGAGTGGGCCGCCGGGCACATCCCCGGCTCATCCCACCGGGAACTAGGCGCGCTGGCCGGGGCTGATGCGCCTGACGGCGCGGACGGGCCGGTGACCGTGATGTGCGAGCACGGAGAACGCGCCATGACCGGGGCCAGCCTGCTCGCCGCCCGCGGCACCGAGGTGTCGGTCCTGCTGGGCGGCCCGGCCGACTGGGCCAAGGCAGTCGGCGAGCCGCTGGAGCACGGGTGACCGCGGCGGCTCCGGTGCCCGGTACCGCGGGCGGCGCGGCCGGGCCGGGGGTGCGGCTGGGACTGGCGGCGAACTGGCCGCAGTTCTCCCTGCTGGTGCTGGTGAACGTGTTCGTCGGCGGGATGGTGGGCCTGGAACGGGCCACCACCAGCCTGGTCGGCACCCGCGTGTTCGGCCTGTCGGGGTACCTGGCGGTCTTCAGCTTCATCATCGCATTCGGCGTCACTAAAGCCCTGACCAACCTGGCCGCCGGGCCGCTGAGCGCCCGGCACACCCGCAAGGCCCTGCTGGTGGCCGGGTGGGTGGCCGGGGCGCCGGTCCCGTTCATGCTCGCATACGCCCCGGCGTGGGGCTGGATCGTGGCCGCCAACGTGCTGCTCGGCATCAACCAGGGACTGGCCTGGTCGATGACCGTGAACATGAAGATCGACCTGGTAGGGCCGCGAGGCCGAGGTATGGCAATGGGCCTGAACGAGGCCGCCGGGTACATGGCCGTCGGCGCCACGGCACTGGCGACCGGGTACCTGGCCGCTGCCTACGGGCTGCGGCCGGTCCCGGAGCTGATCGGCGCCGGCTACGTGGCCGCCGGGCTGGCCCTGTCGGTGTTCGTGGTCCGGGACACCGCCGCCCACGTGGCGGCTGAGACCGCCGCCCACCCGGGCCAGCCAGCCGCTCCCGGGGACGGTAACACACCGCCGTTCGGGAGAATCTTCACCAGCACCAGCTGGACGAACCTGTCGCTGCGCGGGGCCAGCCAGGCCGGACTGGTGAACAACCTCAACGACGGGCTGACCTGGGGGGTGTTCCCGCTGCTGTTCGCCTCCCGCGGGCTAGGGCTGGCCGCGATCGGGCTGATCAAGGGGATCTACCCGCTGCTGTGGGGCGCAGGGCAGCTGATCACCGGGCGGCTATCAGACACCCTGGGACGCAAGCCGCTGATCATGACCGGCATGCTGGTACAGGCCGCCGCGTTCCCGGTCGCGCTGCTGCCCGGGTCGCCGCTGGCGGCCGGGACCGGCAGCGCGGTGCTGCTGGGCGCCGGTACCGCGATGGTCTACCCGGCGCTGATCGCGTCGGTTGCCGATCACACCGGGCCGGCGTGGCGGGCTCAGGGGCTTGCGGTATACCGGTTCTGGCGTGACCTGGGCTACGCGCTCGGCGCGGTGCTGGCCGGCCTGGTCGCCCAGGCGGCCGGGCTCAATGCGGCGGTCATCGTCGGCGGGGCGCTGACCTTCATCTCCGGGCTGCTGGCTGCCCGGTGGATTACCGGGCGGCGCGGCGGCAGGCAGGTGACGCCGGGAGGACGCAGGGCAGGAGGAGCAGCTGATGGAGCAGCGGCCGGTATCACCGCAGACCCTGGCGGCGCAGGGGCTGGGTGAGGCGGACCCGGTCTGCGGCGCCCTGGCGCCGGTGATCAGCCTGTCCACGAACTACGAGCAGCAGCCGGACGGCTCCTACCGGCAGGGCCGGGTCTATACCCGGGCCGACAACCCGACCTCGGAGCACGCCGAGCGGCTGCTGGCCGCGCTGGAGGGCGGCGGGTGCGCGTGCGCGCTGTTCAGCTCGGGCATGGCCGCGGCGACCGCGGTGTTCCAGGCGCTGCTGCCCGGCGATCACGTGCTGGTGTCCCGGGTGCTGTACTGGGGGGTGCGGAAGTGGCTGGCCGAGTTCGCGCTGACCTGGGGCCTGGACGTGGAATTCACCGACACCAGCAACCTGGCCGCGGTGGCCGCGGCGATCCGGCCGGGCCGCACCCGGCTGCTGTGGCTGGAGACACCGGCGAACCCGATGTGGGAGATCACCGACCTGGCCGCCGCCTGCGAGCTGGCGCATGCGGCCGGGGTGCGGGTGGCAGTGGACAACACGGTGGCCACCCCGGTGCTGACCCGGCCGTTCGAGCACGGTGCTGACCTGGTGGTGCACTCGGCCAGCAAGTATCTCAACGGGCATGGCGACGTGCTGGCCGGGGCGGTGCTGGCTGCCCGCCGGGACCCGCTGTGGGAGCGGATCCGGTCCTGGCGCCGCAACACGGGCGCGATGCCCGGCCCGTTCGAGGCCTGGCTACTGCAACGCGGCATGCGCACCCTGTTCCTGCGCGTGCACCGTGCGTCCGAGACCGCGCTGGCCATCGCCGCGCACTTTGACGGGCACCCGGCGCTGGCCGGGGTGCTCTATCCCGGGCTGCCCGCCCATCCCGGTCACCAGGTCGCGGCCCGGCAGATGGACGGCGGGTTCGGCGGGATGCTGTCAATCCGGCTGGCCGGCGGAGCCGGGCACGCCCGCGCGGTGCTGAGCCAGGTGCGGGTGTTCAAGCGGGCCACCTCGCTGGGCGGGGTGGAAAGCCTGATCGAGCACCGGCGCGACAACGAGGGTCCGTCGTCGCCGGTTCCCGATGACCTGCTGCGGCTGTCCGCCGGAATCGAGGATCCCCAGGACCTGATCGGCGACCTGGAAACCGCGCTCGACGCCGCGAGCCGTGGCCCGGCACCGTCCGCCAGCGGGGAGGCTGCCCGTTGACCGGGCAGGCCGATCTGGCTGCGGCGGTGCAGGCCGTGCTGGAGCGCACCGTGTTGCCTTCGGTCATCGCCCGGGGCGGCGCCGTCCGCGTCGCGGTGACCGCGGACGGTGTGGTGACCGCGGACGGCGTGGTGACCCTGGAGGCGACCGGGTCGCCGGGGGCGGTATTCCCGCTGGCCGCCCGGATCGAGGCGCTGATCCGCACCGCCGTCCCAGACGTCACCGCCGTGCGGCTGATCACCCCGGGACAAGCCGGGTCACCGTCCGGGGCCGCCGGTCCTACCGAGGCGGATCTAGCCGAGTCGGCCCGCCGCGTCCTGGACGCCGAGGTCAACCCGGCGATCGCCGCGCACCGCGGTCACGTGAGCGTCGAGGGCTGCGAGCAGGGCTGGGTCCGCATCCGGCTGGAGGGCGGCTGCCAAGGCTGCAGCCTCGCGGAGGTGACCGTCCGGCAGGGCATCGAGCCGCTGCTGCGGGCGCGGCTGCCCGCCATGACCGGCCTGGCCGACATCACCGACCACGAGGCCGGAACCGAGCCGTTCTTCTCACCGGAGAAACGATGACCAGCGCGGTACCGGGCGGCCCAGCCTTGCCCAGGCCGCGGGTGCTGCTGCTGGTGCCTGCCCGTACGTACCGCGCGGCCGGCTTCCTGCTGGCCGCCGGGCGGATGGGGCTGGATCTGGTGGTCGGCAGCGACGGCGCGCTGCCGCTGGGCGGGCGCCCGGTGATCCCTGTGGACCCGGGCGACCCGGAAGCCAGCGTGCGCCGCATCCTGGCCCGCGCCGGGCCGGTCGACGCCGTGGTCGCGGCGGACACTCCGATGCTCGTGCTGGCAGCGGCGGTGGCCGCGCGGATGGGGCTGCCGCACAACCCGGTCGAGGCGGTGCTGAACGCCACCGGCAAGGATCGGCAACGGCTGCGGTGGGCCGCCGCCGACGTGACCCAGCCGTCCTTCCGGATCGTGTCCGCCGCGGCTCCGGACACCGCCATCTGCGATGCGGCGCGGGCGGTGGGGTTCCCGTGCGTGGTCAAGGCGGTCTCGCTCAGCGCCAGCCAGGGGGTTCTGCGCGCCGATGACCCCGCGTCCGCGGTGACCGCGGCCCGCCGGATCCGGCGAATCCTGGCCGCTGCCGGCCGCTCCGCGACGGAGTCCCTGCTGGTCGAGGAGTACCTGCCCGGTCCGGAGCTGAGCATCGACGGCCTGCTGGCCGGCGGTGAGCTGACCGTCACCGCCGTCTTCGACAAGCCCGCGACACCCGGCGGGCCTACCTTCGAGGAAACCTTGCTCGTCACTCCCTCCCGGCTGCCCCGCCCGGTCCTCTCCGAGGCCATCGGCACCGCCGGGCAGGCGGCCTGCGCGCTCGGCCTGACCCGCGGCCCCATCCACGCCGAGCTCCGCATCGATGACCGCGGCGGACAGCCCAGGGCCGCCATGCTCGAGCTGGCGGCGCGCTGCATCGGCGGCCTGTGCTCACGCGCGCTGCGGTTCCCCGGCGGCGCGAGCCTGGAGGAACTCGTGCTCGGCAACGCCCTCGGCCAGCCTCCTCCCGCTGCCGGGAGCCGTGACGCGGTCCGGCCCTCCGGGGTCTTCATGCTTCCCGTGCCCCGCCCGGGCGTGCTGCGCGCCGTGGAAGGCCGGGAGGGCGCCGCGGCCGTGCCCGGGATCACCGGGCTGACCATCACCATCCCCCTCGGCCAGCGGGTCCAGCCGTTCCCGGACGGAGACCGGTACCTGGGTTTCATCTTCGCCGAGGCCGGCACCCCCGGCGAGGTCCAGGACGCGCTCATCACCGCCAGCGGCCAGCTCCGTGTGGTCATCGGGTGAGCGTGGTCAGGTGATGTCCCTGCGGCTGACGGCGGCGGCGCCGGCCGAAGCCAGGATGGCGGCCCAGGCGGCGAACACCAGGCCGCCCTGCGAGGGCGCCAGCAGTCGCACGCCCGCCTGGTTGGCCTGAGTGAGTCCGTCGGCCGCCACGCCAGGCAGGTAGGCGGTCACCGGGTCCAGCGCCGTGATGCGGGAGATGAGCGGCTCGGCGACGTATAGGTACAGCAGCAGCCCGGCGACGGCGGACACCTCGCCGCCCAGCAGCGCGCCGAGCCCGGCCCCGGTCACAAGATGGCGGCCAGCGGCCCGGCACCCCCGGCACCGATCGCGAACAGCGCGTGCTGCCCGGCCGCGGTCAGCACGGGCGGGGTCTGGCTGACCGCGATGGCCAGCGCGCAGTACCCGGCCCCACGCCATGGACGCCAGCAGCAGCCACAGCCACAGCCGGGTGCTGAGCAGCTTGCGGAACTCCGCTGCGATCAGCCGCGCCATCACGGCTGGCTCCCGGGCGGCAGCGATCCGGCGGTCAGGGACAGGAATGCCTGTTCCAGCCCGCCCCGGCCGCCAGCGATCTCGGCGAGCGGGCCGTAGCGGACGAGCCGGCCGCGGTGCATGATCACTACCTGGCCGGCGAGCTGCTCGACCTCAGGCAGCACGTGGCTGGAGTACAGCACCGTGCGGCCGGAGCGGGCGTAATCGCGCAGCAGCCCGCGCAGCCAGGCGATCCCCTCCGGGTCCAGGCCGTTCCAGGATCAGCACGGGCGGGTCGCCCAGCAGCGCGGTCGCCAGCGCCAGCCGCTGCCGCATCCCCAGGGAATAGCCGCGCACCTTCCGCCGCCCCGCCGCGGCCAGCTGGCGTCCTGGCACCTGACCCGCGGGCTAGCGCGCGCCCGGCGTGATCACCGCGCCCATGCCGCATTCCTGGCGGCAGCGGGCCGCCCGGACCAGGCGCTGGATGCCGTGATCATCGACGCCGCCGCGCCCGCTGCGTACTGCCTGCCGCGCGGACGCCACCGGGTGGTGATAACCACCAGCGCGCTGTCCCGGCCAGCTGCAGGCAGTGCTCGCCCACGAACGCGCCCACCTGCGCGGCCGTCACCACCTGATGCTGACCGCCGCCACGGCGCTCGCCCGCGCATTTCCGGCCCTGCCGCTACTCGCAAGAGCATCAGCCGAGCTGGCGGTGCTCGCCGAGATGACCGCCGATGACCACGCCGCCCGCAGGCACAGCGCGTCCGACCTCGCCGCCGCACTGGTCACCCTCGCCGGTGCGGGCAGCCGCAGCACCGCGCTGGCCGCCGGCGGTCCCGCCGCCATAGCCCGCATCCAGCGCCTGCTCGCGCCACCCGCGCAGCCGGGGCTCCCGGCCAGGGCCGCACGGCTGGCCGCAGGCGTCGCGGCATTCCTCATCCCGGCCGCGATCACCGGCCTCCCGCTGGTCATCACCGCCTGCGGTCTCATCGCCGTAGTCCAGTGACACGACAAGAGACCTCCCCGGAGGCGGACTCACTGGCATTACTACGCATCCGCGAAGCCAACCTAGCGTGCATGGGGACATCAGTTACTGAGCTGCCGCGCTCGCCGGCTAGGGGTGACCGGGCAAATCCCAGCTGGCGTCCGGCGGATGTGCCGGCCGGTCACCGCTGGAGAAACGGATCAGGCGGGTCTGACCGCGTGGATGCGCTCCACCGTCCCGGCCTTGAGCCGTTCGGTCTCCACCACCTGAAACCCGGCCGCCTCGACCAGGAGCAGCTGGCGCCGGGTGAAGTGTTCCCCGGCCGCGCGGGCCGTGACGCGTTCCAGCAGCCACTGGGCGGCGTAGAGCGGCGGCCACGTGCTGCCGATATGATCAAGCAGAAGCAGGCGCCCGCCGGGACCGAGCACTCGCCGCATCTCGCCGACCGCTGCGCCGGGGCTGGGGATGGTGCACAGCGACAGCGCGCAGACCACGGTGTCGAACGAAGCGTCATCGAACGGCAGCTGCTCGGCGTCTCCTTCATGCAGGTCCACGCCACGGCCGAGATCTTTGGCGCGCTGCCGGGCGATGGCCAGCATCGCGGGGCTGAGCTCAATGCCGGTGATGGCGGCATCGGCCGGATAGCAGGGCAGGTTGCGGCCGGTGCCGATGGCGACTTCGAGGACCCGGCCGCGGGCGCGCTCGCCGAGCCATTCCCGGCCGCCGGCGAACCAGATCTTCTCGAAGAAGGCGATCTGCCGGTCGTAACCCGGTGCGCTCTTGTCCCAGACCCGCTTCTGCCGTGCCGTCGGCGTCTCGCATGTTCTCGTCCTGGCGGTACTGGTCATGCTGCTGGTCCTTCCATGCTCGCGAGTGGGGGAAATGAGCAGTCCACGTCTGAGGCGGCCGCGGCGCCGATGACGCCCATGATCGCCTGCCGGACCCGGGCAGCTGCCCGGGCCGGGTCGGGCTGGCCCGCATCGAGCCAGGCGATGACCGCCTCGATGGCCACGGCCGGCGCCAGCTGCGCCGCCCACCGCGCCAGCGCCTCATCGGGCACGACCACCGAGATCTGCAAGAATGCGGCGGCGGTGATGTCGGCGCGGAACTTCCCGATACGCTCGGAGAATTCCGGCTCGCGCAGGGCGTGCTTGAACAGCAGCCGGAACCCGGCCGGGGACTCAGCCGCCGCCACGAGAAAGCCGTCGATACTGGCATCGGTGAACCCGCCCGCGGGCTCGGCCACGTGTGCATCGAGGCGGGCGCACATGCGGTCAAGGACCGCCTGGTAGAGGTCGGTCTTCGAGTCGAAGTGCCGGTAGAGGATCACCCGGGTGATCCCGGCCTCGGCGGCGATGTCCTCCAGGCTGGTCGCCGCGAAACCGCTGCGGGCAAAGGCCTCCGTGGCGGCGGCGAGGATCTGCTCCCTCCGCTGCGCGCGGGGCAGGCGGCGTACTGGCTCCGGCTTGCCTGCGACCACGGATCGGCCTCCTCAGTACTTGTTAACTTCGAAGTGTACTTTCCGGTGTGTCGAACCTCAAGTACACAAGGTGCGTAACCCGAGACGGCCAGCGGCGACCGGGATGCGGGAACGTGATGATGTTCGCGCATTCCCGTCGGCCATGTGAGGCTCATGTGGCGAGGTCTTGATGCTGCCCTTCGACGTGCGAGACGGACTATAGGCGGGGGAGGCGCTTACGTGATCACCACCGGGGACGCTGGCCGAGATGAACGAGATGTCCGACGTTGAGGTAGGACCTGCGGGCCTGTGTACGCTGCCCACCCCACAGAGTCCCCACAAAGTCCGCCGCATCAGGTGACGCCCCCATAGAAAACCCACGTACAGGACGGCATTGCCCGGCACAAGACGGCACGGCTGGTAACATCGGCTTGTTAGCCCTGACAAGCCTTTATGCAGACAGCGCGGGGCTGATGCGATTGACAGTCCCGGGGCGCTCCCGGCCATGACAGACCTTCTGTTAACCGGCAGGTTATAGGTTCGAGTCCTATCGCGGGAGCTTTCTAATCTGGCCCATGACTAGCGGTAACACGTAGAAGGTTGTGGTACGCGTGTGGCTGGCGGGGCCGGTTGGTTGTGGGGAT
>Ga0070741_10015202_pt1 | contig 13112 bp, 11 predicted proteins | sample Coa_R1_4_FD_66440 | JGI IMG/M metagenome (GOLD analysis project Ga0070741, IMG submission 66440) | Surface soil microbial communities from Centralia Pennsylvania, which are recovering from an underground coalmine fire - Coalmine... | ecosystem: Environmental > Terrestrial > Soil > Unclassified ...
GGCGCAGCCAATGTAGAATCTGCCTGAACTTTCACTTTGCAGGATGTACACGGCTGGCATGGTGACAAACTTGGTGGACCTGGTCGGGATCGAACCGACGACCTCTTCCATGCCATGGAAATTACAGGATAGCCGGCGATTGATTCTAAAAGGGTTATTGGCCGGATGAGTCGGAAAAACCGGTGGAAAAGCTGTTATTTGCTACCAATTTGCTACCAAAACACTTTCAATTCGCAAGTGGGTTTCTGAGGGCTGAACCGTGGGGGATCAGCCCTCTTTCGTACTTTACGATCGAATGCAAAGAAGGAGCGGCATGCGGGAGCTGCGCGGTGCGTTGCCATCTGCTGCTGGTCCCCTCTCCAAAATCTCCGGTGCCATCCGGCATCTTCGATATCCGCAGGACGCCGATATCGTGGGTCGCGTTATGTGCTTCGCTCACCGCCCCGTTTGAATTCGAAGGCCGTTGCCGCTCCTCCGCCCGGTTCGAATATTCTCGAGCCGTAAAAGGGATCAACGATACCAACAGCGCGGGATCCTACTTCCGAGCATCTGCCGGGTCGGGCGCGAACACAATTTTCATGCCAGCACGACACAACTCCTGAACTGCTTGGGGAGTCAGTCCGCGGCCTGCAGCCGCTTGTGCGGCACCTCGAATATCGTCCGTTATCTTCGAGAACATCGTATCGAGGGCTCCTTCCACGGTGCGAATTGCGCCCTCGGGAAGAGCCTGCCTCAACCGGGTCCACTCTCCTCTGAGCGCGTCGAGCGATCCACCAAGTAATTCGATTGTGTCGTGCAGATACAAAATGTCCTTGGCACGAGAGCGCCGGTCCCGCTTGTCGTGGATTAACAGCTTCTGCGCCATGAAACGTGTGGGGTGGGCTATGCGTACCTGTCTAGCCGTTCCAAATGGAAAACCATTCCCTCGGGACAGCTCGACCGTCCATGGAGAATCCAACAACAATTCTACGTGGCGTAGATTTTGCGATGTGATCCCACCCACTTGCGCCGTTGCTCGTCGGTTGCCCTTCCGGTCGTATTCACTCCCAATCAGTGGCGTTAAGAATTCCGCATAAAAGGCACCGTCTTCCTCCCCGAGTTCATAATGCGTGGCCGGAGGCTGGTCGTCGCCCAAGAAACGCTCTTTGAAATCCGCTCTGATGAGCCGATCGCGCAAATCCTGTTCTCCAAATTCGAGCGCAGCAGGCACTGCGACGTCGGCGTCATTGGTAAGTAGCGGTTCGTGCGGAACAGCTTGCGCGAGAGGATGGTATCGGAGAAGACGGTGTGCCCAGCCGCCGACGATGACCACTTGAGAGAGCCATGGATCAAGGGCCTCGATCAGCTTGGATAGGCGATCCAGATCGGGATTATGGGTTTCGTTCGCGATGAGTTGACATTATAGTGCCGTCAACCATTGAGCAAAGGGCGCAGGACCTGCTCACGAATGCGATCGGCCTGTTCCTTCCCCCGTGAGGGATGGTTCGACACGTCTAGCCAGACTTGCAGGGCATCTGACACGAGGATACCTTTGTGCTCAACCGCAGCGCGAAAGATGGCTTCCTTGTGTGACGGGATTCGCAAATAGACGTCGGCCTGGATGGCCCTCTCTTGAGAAATGCCAAGCTGCTGAATTAGTTCTGCCTCCATGCGCTCGACGTAAAGGACTGGCGCAACTCCTTGAACGAAACCTACGCCAAGAGCCTCCGCGGCCGCGAAGAGTCCTAAACAGACGCGGGGTGAACTTCTTTTTTCTCTATAGTCTTCAGCTGGCTGTTGATGAATTTGTCGGGCTGAGTAGTCTTGTAGAGCCGATTCAAACTGTTTTCTTCCGTGGCCAGGAATCACCCAGCGGCAGGGAATCTCCTTGAAAGCTCTGCGTTCTGCAGCTTGCCACTCTTCAAGCAAATCCTCGACTCTGACCAGTTCGAGTTGGTCTGCATATCGGTCCAGGAAACCCTCGGCTTCGAGTTGACGCACGAGGCGCGACGCACTGACCTGGGAAACGCCGGCTGCCAGAGCCAATTCGGATGCGTTGCGAAGCTTTCGCCTCGGAGCGCTCAGGAACCTAGGCTCGATGTGTTGGGCCAGGATTACCTTGAGCATCCACTGTCCAAGATCCGAGAAGAGCGAGTAGGACGGAGATTCCGGAACAGCGCGTCTTCCTTGATCGATTTCCGGGGGCGGTGAATTCAGCGATTCGAGACCTGGAGCCCAGAACTTTCGGAATCCGCGATCGTCGAAGAACCCGACGGCAACGTCTGGAGCATAGTTGCGGTGAAATTCTAGGGCCTGATCGACAACGGCGGGGGATAGATGCGGCGATGCGATGATGGCTAATCCACGAGCTTGAGGGATCTTTTGAGCGTAGGCTTGCGCCTGCAGCATGGCTTCAGCGAGGAGCGGAACGACTCGATCTCGGCGCGACTCAGGAGCTCGTTTAAGCGCGATCACGTATTCCAGATTGCCGTTCTTGACGACGAGATCCGCTTCGCCAGGGACTTGGGGCTCTCGGCGAACCTCCCAACCGGAGTCTCGAAAAAGATCCACCAACTGGTTCTCGTAGGCTCGTCCGGATTTGGCTAGCTTCGGCATATTGTCATGGCCATGATAAGTGTCATGGCCATGATAGTCAAGGCCATGAAATAAGCCATGGCCACGAAAGCTTCCATATAAGAATCAATCACTTATATAGAATTCTCACAACTAGCTTCATTTTCCAGGTACATTGATACAAAACCTCACGCCTTTTGCGAACAATATAATGGAGGCCTCGGAGACCCGTGCTAGATTCCCCGCGCCACGGGTGGCTAAGGGGGTCTTGGGGCCTTTCTTTGATTGCGAAGTGTTCCGAGCGTTGAAGGATCCCACAACAAAGTCTGACGACTGCTATCACTCATCCCGCCGACAAGAACGACTGTTGAGCAAAACAAGAATTCGCCTGACTCGCGCCGAACTCTACAAGCTGGTTTGGCCGCGTATCAATCAAACAAGCAGGATTTCGAGTCGGTGCTTTCTTCCTTTCTCGACGTGCTGAACTTAGAACTCGGCTACCAGAACAAGCTCGTTGATCACGAATCGGCGGTGGCACGACTGGAACGGCTAACGGGAGTGACTTTGCCATGAACCAAAACCACGACATTGGACACGAATACCAGGACCTGATTCGACAGGTGCAAGCCGGCAGAAAATACCGGCGGGCTTTTGTGCTAGCGCTGGGCGCCGCGATCATCTTCGCTCTCGGCATTGTGGAGCTGTGGTGGCGGCTCTCAATGAAATCAAGCGCCGCTGAGCAACAGAGTTCAAGTGGGATGACGAATATGCCTGCATCTTCTTCTGAAGGGGGCTCGGGTGGGACCATGGCCATGCAAAGCGAAGCACCCCTCAACCCCATCCAGCTATCACCACAACGGATGCAGAGCATCGGCGTTCAGATCGGCAAGGTGCAGTCGAAAATCGTTAGCGACGAACTGCGTTTCTACGGGAATGTACAACCAAACGAGCGCCGTCTGGCCTATGTTCAGACCCGTTTCGCAGGTTGGATTCGACAAGTGCTTGTGGATGCAACGGGCGACTTTGTGCGCAAAGGACAGCCTCTGTTCACCATCTACAGCCCAGACCTGGTGAGCTCGGAACAAGAATATTTGCTGGCGAGGAAAAACGCAGCGGCACTCGGTCAGAGTCAGATCGGCGGAGTGGCATCGGGAGCCGACTCACTCTTTGCGTCGGCCAAAGCCCGCTTGCAGCAATGGGATATTCCAGCCAGCGAAATCGAAAAGCTCGATCGCACGGGCGAAGCCATTACGAATCTGACCATCAACTCGCCGGTATCGGGGTACGTCACCGAGAAGAATGCGCTCCCGAATATGTACGTACAACCCGACACCAGGCTGTACACGGTGACCGATCTTTCGGAGATTTGGGTCCTGGCGCAGGTATTCCAGAACGATGCCGGCAAGATCAAGCCCGGTGATCCCGCCGAAGTCACGGTTGACACGTATCCGGGAAAAACATTTAAGGGGCGTGTCGATTACCTCCTTCCACAAGTCGACATGGCAACCCGAACTCTCCCGGTTCGTCTTGTATTCCCGAACCCCGGGTTGAAACTGCGGCCTGGCATGTATGTCAATGTGCACGTAAAAGTCCCGCTCGGCCGCCAGTCCGTGGTACCGGCTTCGGCGATTTTCCACTCAGGAACGCGCAACTTGATCTTTGCCTATCAAGGCGAGGGCAACATTCAACCTCGCGAGGTGGAAGTCGGTGCGCGCGTTGGCGATGGCGTTGCCATTACAAAGGGCGTCCATGCAGGCGACCAAATAATCGCTTCGGCCGACTTCTTAATTGACTCCGAAGCCCAGCTACAGACCGCTGCCGGTGCTTTTGTGCCTCCTCCGCCGGGAGCCGGACAGGCAGCATCAATGAATGCTCCTGCGCAAGGAAGCGTGGAACTCACCACTGATCCCAGCCCCCCGCACAAAGGGGGCAACACGGTGCGTGTGAAGGTGACCTCGAAGGAGGGCCAGCCGGTGAGCGGCGCCCAGGTGACTGTCACGTTTTACATGCCCGCCATGCCCGCGATGGGGATGGCTGCGATGAAGACCGTGGTCAATGCAACCGATAAGGGCGGCGGAATGTATGAGGGTTCCGGCGATCTCGGATCGGGAGGAACGTGGCAAGTCACCATCACGGCCACGCTGAACGGGCAAATGATTGCGAACAAACAGCTCACCCTCAATGCCACGGGAGGCATGTGATGATCAGCTGGATCATTGAGTGGTGCGCGAATAATCGCTTTCTCGTGTTTACCGGAGTGGCCCTGCTCGTCATCGCGGGTATCTGGTCCGTCGGCCACATTCCGCTCGATGCCTTGCCTGACATTTCCGACGTGCAAGTGATCATTCACACGAACTGGGAAGGCGAACCTCCTAACATCATCGAAGACCAGGTCTCGTACCCAATTGTCACAGCCCTGCTGGCCGCGCCGCGGGTGAAAGCCGTACGGGCGCAGACGATGTTCAACGATTCCTATGTCTTCGTCGTGTTCGAGGACGGCACGGACATGTATTGGGCGCGCTCACGGGTACTGGAGTATTTGCAAACGATCCAGGGACGGCTTCCCGCCGACGTTCACCCAATGATCGGCCCGGATGCAACCGGGGCGGGCTGGGTGTACGAGTACGTCTTGGTTGACCACACAGGCAAGTACAGTCTTGCGGACCTCCGGTCGCTCCAGGACTGGCATCTTCGCTACCAACTTGAAACCGTTCCTGGGGTAGCTGAAGTGGCGACCATTGGCGGCTTTGTTCGCCAGTATCAAGTAAAGCTCGATCCAAACAAGCTCCTCGCCTACGGAATCTCGCTTTCGACAGTGATCGATCGAGTCAAGACCAGCACGAATGAAGTCGGCGGACGAGTGCTGGAGCTCAGCGGCACTCGGTACATGATTCGCGGCCTTGGCTATCTGAAATCCCTGCATGATCTCGAAGACGTTCCGCTTATGGCAAAGAACGGGACACCTGTGTTGATCAAAGATGTCGCCACGGTCTCATTCGGTCCCGACATTCGTGAAGGCGTCGCTGAGTGGAACGGCCAAGGCGAAACCGTGGGCGGCATCGTTGTAATGCGCTACGGCCTCAATGCCCTCAACGTGATTGACGGAATCAAGAAGAAGCTCGCGCAAATTAAGCCGTCGTTGCCAGCAGGTGTAGAAGTCATTGCGGGCTATGACCGCTCTGAGCTCATTCATGCTTCGATCCGGACGTTACAGCGCGACCTACTGGAAGAGGCGGCGATTGTCAGCATCGTCATCGTCGTTTTTCTCTTTCATTTTCGCTCGGCGCTAATTCCGATCATTACGCTGCCGATCGCCGTGATCGGTTCTTTTCTCGCAATGTACTACCTCCGGGTGAGTTCGAACATCATGTCGCTGGGCGGGCTGGCTCTGGCCATCGGAGTGTTGGTCGATGCCGCGATCGTCATGGTCGAAAATGGCTACCGGCATTTGTCGGAACGAGGGGCGACAGCCAGTAGCGGTCAAGACACGTCGAACGGACCGTTCCTTACTCCATCCGTCAAGACTTCATCTTTCAAACGCGATTCGACAGTGCCGGAGACGGAACGACGAAGAGTTTTGATCGACGCTGCCAAGCAAGTGGGCCCCGCACTGTTTTTCTCGCTGCTGATCATTGTCGTCTCATTTCTGCCCGTGTTCTTATTGGAAGCTCAGGAAGGGCGCATGTTCCGTCCGCTCGCATGGACGAAAACGCTGGCAGTCGGGTTTTCATCACTGCTGGCAATCACACTCGTGCCCGTGTTGATGGTGATGTTCATCAAGGGCAGGCTGCGACCGGAATCAGAGAATCCGGTCTCACGCTTCACCCAGGCGCTATATCTACCTGTGCTGAAGCTGTGCCTCAAATACCGGAAGACCACACTGCTGATAAATCTGCTGTTCCTGGTCGTAACCTTCCCGCTTATGTTCCGGCTTGGCAGCCAGTTCATGCCTCCGCTCTATGAAGGATCGTCCTTGTACATGCCGACCGCCCTGCCAGGAATTGGGATTACACAGGCTTCTCAACTTCTGCAGGAGCAGGATCGCATCCTGCGATCTTTTCCTGAGGTAGAGAGTGTCTTCGGCGCAGTGGGACGTTCTGACAGTGCAACCGACAATGCTCCGCTCGACATGTATGACACCACGCTTATGCTTAAGCCGCGTGAGCAATGGCCAGCGGGAATGACCTACGAAAAGCTCATTCGCGATATGGATGAGAAGCTGCAATTCCCGGGCCTGACAAATACTTGGACCATGCCCGTTGAGAACCGCCTAGACATGGCGCTCACGGGGATCAAAACGCCAGTCGGAATGAAAATCCAAGGACCAAGCGTTGATGGAATTCAGCAGGTGGGAGCTCGAGTCCAGCAGGTTCTATCAGGGATATCACAGGTCCGCTCAGTCTTCGCGGAGCGTGTCTCGCAAGGCTTTTACGTCAATGTGGACGTTAACCGCCCCGAGGCGGCCAAGTATGGGCTAACTATCGCCGATGTGCAACAGGCCGTGTCCTCCGGAATTGGTGGAATGAACATTGCCGAGAACATTGAAGGCCGTGAACGCTATCCAATGAACGTGCGTTATGAGCGCGATTTCCGCGACAACATGGAGGATCTGCGCCGAGTCTTGATTGCGACTCCCTCCGGAGCGCAAATCCCGCTGGAACAAGTGGCCCAGATTTCCTTTTCGCGCGGACCTGCGATGATTCGTGATGAAGACGGCCAGCTCACCGGGTATGTGTATATCGATCTGAACACGCGCGATTATGGGGGCTTTGTGGATCAGGCCTCCAAGATGCTTCACCAAAGGCTCCGATTGCCGTCTGGGTACAACTACACGTGGTCCGGCGAATACGAGTTTGAATTGCGAGCGAAAGAACGTCTCAAGATCATTCTTCCAATCGTGTTCTTCGTGATTTTCATGTTGCTCTATATGGTTTTCCATTCGGTTATTGAGGCCATAGTCCTCATCCTTCCGACGTTCTATGCGACAACCGGAGGGCTCATCCTGCAGTGGCTGCTCGGCTACAACTTCAGCGTAGCCGTCTGGGTTGGCTACATTGCGCTGTTTGGAATTGCAGTCGAAACGGGTGTGGTCATGGTCGTGTACTTGCATGAAGCCCTCGACCGCCAGTTGGCATCCGAGCATCAGATCACCGACGCCGATATTCGAGAGGCAGCGATTGAAGGCGCCGTGCAGCGCCTGCGGCCAAAGCTCATGACCGTTGCAGCCGTCTTGGCCAGCCTGATCCCGATTCTATTCGAGAGTGGCATCGGGTCGGACGTAATGAAACCCATCGCGGCACCGATTGTCGGAGGAATGATTACGTCTACGATTCACGTATTGATTCTTGTGCCCGTGTTCTTCGTTCTGATGAAGGAGGCAGCTTTGAGACGCGGCACGCTGCACAGGTCTAAGACTTAGCGGTTCAAGGCACCTGACCCACGATCTCGTTCGATGGCTTGAGATGTAATTTACAAACCGACAAAAGACAAGGAGAACTCGTTATGATTCACAAACGGACAACACTCTCCGCCATTTTATTTGCTGACCTGCTGGCGCTATCACAATTGTTCTCTGAATCGTCCAGGTCGAAAACCTTGACCGGAAAGCGTCAGCGACTCCATGTGCGGCGCTCAACCTCGGCCGATGTCAAAGATCGTGCGGCATAGAAGATCGGCACTAGACCGGAATCATGCTCGCGCTTATCTTCGCCGCCTCTTTGTATTCCGGACTGGCAGGTCTTGTTCTTATTCTCCACGCCCTTTTTATCCTTTGGGTAGTGTTCGGAGCTTTCCTGGCATCGTCCCGATCGGTCCTCCAGTGGTTGCACATCGCGTCTCTCGTCTGGGGAATTCTTACAGATGTTCTTTATTGGACTTGTCCATTGACCTTCGCAGAAAATGCGCTGGAACAAAGGGCCGGCATCCAGCCGTACCAAGGTGGCTTCCTACTTCACTATCTCGATAAGCTAATATATCCAGATATCTCACCGAGCGCGCTCGCGATTGCGGCACTGAGCGTCTGCGCTCTTAACTTGGGCATACCTGGCGATTGTGGGTTGGCCAGCGTGTCCGTTCGTCAGAACCTTTACAATAGCCGCTTGTATTAATTCACGAGAGGACAACAATGGCTAAGCTAACCAGTGCGCTCCAGGAGCTACACGAAGAGCGCAAGCAGGCGCAGTACCAGGTCGAGAAGTTAGATTCGGCAATTCCCGTGCTTGAGGATTTGGTTGGAATAGATGGTTCGCTGACGCGGACGGCTGCGGGAGGAAGTCGCGTTGTAACAGCTACGGCGCGCAGGCGCATGGCTGCTGCTCAGAGAGCGCGATGGGCGAAAGTGCGCCAACAAGCTCAGACCCCGCATACCAGCAAGCCGCGCACAACATCTTCGCCGAAGCGAACATTGTCGGCTGCGGCTCGGCGGAAGATCGCAGCGGCACACAGAGCACGATGGGCTAGGGTCAAGGCACAAGCGAAAAAGGCTGCGTAAAGGGAAGTTGAACAACAAAGCCCACGTCCTTCTCGGATGTGGGCTTTACTGCGAAAGCGCAAAAACATAACTCGGACGATTTACAACACTATGACGGGTGGACTGTTTGCAGAAATCCGGCCAGTTTCGCGGTGGCCTTGTACTGCGGGATTGGATCCAGTTCTTTAAACGCGCTGGTGAATGCGTTTGAGAGGCTCCACATGGTGCGTGGCTGAAACTCCTCATGAACCGGCTGGAAATACAAATCATGCACTCGCCGCGCCAGGTGCTTCGGAAAGCCTTGCTCATCCTCAATGAATGCTTGGTAGATCAGCAGTTTGGCTGAAGCATTGGACAACTGCGTTGCCTGCCATTCCTCGACCTGCCGTTTTAGAGGCCCGAAGTTCCTCTGCATTCTGTCAACCCCGACGGCGAGGCTGTCTTCCAGCAGAAAGTTCTTGGAGTGTTTTGCCAAAACCGGCGTGTACTCCCCGTTAAATGCGAGGTTTTCGCACACGAAAACTCGCAGCCCGACCGTGCAACTTAGCCGGAATGACTTGTCATGGCTGTTCCGCAACCCAATGGCAAATCGGCAGCCCTGGAACCCAGACGTCAGGTCCATGACGCCGAACATACGCATGCCGTCTGCCGATACAGCGTATTCTTCCCGGACCACTCCGATCTGGCGGAAGCCGAGCGCTTCAATCAGTTTCTCCACCACCTCGATGTGCGGAACGGGCTTGTGTGTTGCTGTCGCCTCTGGCGTCGGCACTTGCGATAATTGCTCTCGGGTGAGCCTCCCGCCATAGGACGACAACGTCATAGTTGGAGCCGCCTCCTGCCTGTCGCTTACGGCTGTCGGCATTGGAATTGGCTGTTCTTGTTCGATCACTGTTGCTGTTTCCATCTTCTTCTCCTTTTCAAAGCAAATCGGGAGCGCCGCGGCGGATCAGCGCTGCGGCGCTCCCGAATGTGTTTGGTGAAATCTAGTAGTTAGAAAATCGCAGGCGAACGTCTTGCGCCTAGCAGTTTCCTCAAAAGCACAGGACACCTCCTATTTTTTGGGAAACCTCAAGCCGAGCGTACGAATCCATTCGTTATCAAGTCTAGAAACCACAACTGATCGACCTTGCGAAGGTCAATCTCCATGGGGTGTTCAAGGATGAACCGCCGCACATCCTTTTCTCGGATCAGGTAGGTGTCCCCGCCCTGCTGTTCGGTCCGCTTGGTTCCTCGCAGCTGTGCTCGAAGGTGGCCGGCCTTGATCCAGCGAGTAACGACGTGCGAATCGATTCCTAAAGCATCAGCAAGGCCCTTTCCTGAATAGAAAGTCGGATCCGACTTGAACCGCATTCGCCTTAGCTTCAAGTGAATTCCAGTCACAGTGCGGGAATAACCGGCGGCTTTGAGCTTTAGCCGAATACGCTCATCGCTCATCCATGCATACCGGGACAGGATAGCCAGTTCTGCTTCACTCCATGGTTTCTCCTTGGTGCGTGCCAGGCCTAGTTCGCGAGCTCGCTTCTTCAGCGCCCAGTGGGGAATGCCAACCTGATCCGCCAGTTTCCGAATACCTGGGCGGGACTTGGCATTGGGGTGATGAAGATAGATTTCTCGAATCCGCTCGTCGATCTGTGCGGTAAACACGTACTTCCGCCGGCGTCGAGTCTTACTGCCAAGCGGGTCGCCATTGCGAATTGGCTTAATGGATATTAAAGGGAGAGCATCATCGTTTGCGACGTCTGCTTGTAGCATGGGTGTTTTCTCACGTGGGCATTAGAGCGATCGCGGAGGCAAGAGCCTCAGAACAAAGACAACTGTCCGCTCGCCGCGCCACGGCGCGAAGAACGCGAGTGCGAAGTCACTGCTTCTACCAGAGCTGAATTCGAAATAGGCTCGAATCTCGACGGCGACACACCCGAAAACGTGAGGTCAGCGTCCGTCGGTGAAGGCAGCGTCTCTTCGTTGCTCTCGAGAGAACTCGACGGCCGAAGCGCTCCCAGGCTTCTCCACACTGAATCGGCGGATTCACCGATGCGTTTGTTTTGTACCAACTCGCGCGCCATCGCGGTGAGCATGTCATCATCGCCATCGATGGCCTGCAAGCCCTCGGACGCGAACTTGCCCTCCATAGCCAACGCCACAAGGAGCTTTTTGCCCATTAGGCGCAGACAGACTTCCTGCATGGTTCCCTTGTAAGCGAAGAACTTCACCTCTACTGGGCGTCGTTGACCGATGCGCCACGACCGGCGACTTGCCTGCCGCAGAGTGTGCAGTGAGTACCCCGTTTCGTGGAACAGAATTGTTGGAAAATCCAGAAGGTCAAGTCCAGTCTCAACAATCTTTGGGTGGCAGATGCAAGCGTCAATCCCCCGGCGGAACTGTTCCCGATACCAAGCTTCCCGCCTATGAGTCGGAACGCTGGCCCGGAGGATCGCGGCACGAATACCCTCCTGTAAAAATAGCTGCTCTAGTCGGGCGGTGACATCATGCTTGTGGGTATAAACGGCAAATATCTGGCACTTGCGGCCGCGCGCTAATTGCGCTTTTACTTCTTCGATCAGCGCACGTTCTTTTGCGTAGATCTCGCTGCTGTCGAGATCCACCGTCTCGGCGATGACGAATCGTTCACGGCACCTGGTCTCCGGGTCGAATTCGGAGCCGTACAGCGTGCCAAAGCCATAAGGGTGGTCCGGCCAAGCGAGCAGAGCATTCAACATCGTGCTGGCTACGCTGCTATTGCCTCTATGTTCCTTCAGACATTGCCTGATCTCCTCTTCGAGTGCCTCATAAGCCGCCCTCAACGGCTTATCCATCGCTACCGATACGACTTCCTCCCGATAACTCGGCAGAGCATCCGAAATGTCTTCCAGGCTGATGAATGCGCAGTGATCCATCAGATATTTCCCAAACAGCAGGGGCGAAGCGCCGGGCCGGCGCTTGATCGTAATAGTCGTCTTGGTCTTCTTTGAACAAGCGTTGTCTTCGACCCTGATGCGTTCTATGGTTTCGATCACGCCAAAGTCGTGCGTGAACCGCTCTCGCCCAGCCGAGCCCCACTGGTAGCCGTCCTCAACCATGCGCTGCGCATCCGTGCGGAATAACGTATTGAACAGATCGTCTGCATAACCGGAGAGCAGGGTTCCAGTTAAGCCCAGAAATCGCCGCGACACGCGCGTGAGAACGCCGAGTGCATTGCCTTGGGCCGTGTCGCCGGCAAGCTGATGGATCTCGTCAGCGATCGCGTAGTCCCACCATTCCGGCATATAGCGGCCTATATACTCGGCTGGCGCCATACGCATGATCTTGCTGCGGTCCGCCTGCCAGAGCGCCGAGTACCTGGTCGTGCCGCCCTTCTCGCCTTCTACGATTTCGTGGAGACGCTTCTTGTCAAAGTCGAGCACGGTTAGCCGTGTTCCATCTGTCTCAATCGGCGAGCCGCTGTCGGGGTTGATCACCGACCCTCTGTAGCGTCCTGAACGGCTCTTCGCGAAGCAGTGCTTCCAGAAATACGAGAGCTTGGCTTTCTCTCTGCCAATGCAGAAAACGGTGCTATCGGGACAGAGCCTGCGCCAGCCTTTGCGTCCCAGGCGGCGCATTTCGGCAAGCGACGTGTGCAGTCCTTCGCGCACGATCTCACCGCGGCGAAGCCGGACTTCATTTACCCCATGCGGTTCTCGCGGATTGCCGCCATTACGCATGTCATCAATCAGGAAAACTCGCACGTGGGGCAGGCTCAGAAAGGTCTCGCGTGCCCACTTCTCCACCAAATGCGGCGGGCACATCACTAGCGCGCTGAACGGACTTCCGGCACTATGTGCCAGCATGCTTCCAAGGGCGATCAGAGTTTTGCCGGCCCCGCATTCTGCGATGACATTGGCATTGCGGGCGGATTGCCAACGCTTGCTGATTCCCATGACGGCCAGGGCCTGAGCCGGGTATGGTCTTCGCAGCATTTGCGAGAGTAATTGGGAAGGAGATTCGTCCGGGCGATGCAAGGCGGGATACGACGCGAGGATTCGTTTGCCTATCTCGTCGGAGTGTGCGCGTAGGTAGTCGTGAATCGTCTCGAGGTTCTGCATAAGGTTTA
>Ga0070741_10015203_pt1 | contig 13112 bp, 12 predicted proteins | sample Coa_R1_4_FD_66440 | JGI IMG/M metagenome (GOLD analysis project Ga0070741, IMG submission 66440) | Surface soil microbial communities from Centralia Pennsylvania, which are recovering from an underground coalmine fire - Coalmine... | ecosystem: Environmental > Terrestrial > Soil > Unclassified ...
GAGGGGTTCCCCGGTTGGCATTGATCTTCTGCTGTGCCGAAGCCGGCAGCGCCGGCGAGACCGCAACCGGTGCCCTCGCCGACGCAGCCGGCGTCGGTGACGTCGCGCCCTATCTGAGTCCCGGGTACCCCTCTCCCTGTTTCTCTACGCTCAGCTTCGCTTCGCCAAGAGAAACAGCCCTCCCCCACAAGGGGGGAGGGGGCGAATAGTCCCAACCACGCGTACCCGTTCCCAGGCAGCGGACGGGGCACGAACCCTGGAGTCAGGTTCATCGCGGCTACTTCAGGAGCGGCGTGATCTCCGCGGCGGCGGCGTCCATCGCCTCCTGCGGCTCGGCGTCGCCCGACATGATCGCCTGCAGTTCGTCGAAATAGGCCTGCGTGATCTTCTGCCAGTTCTTCTGCGGCGGAACCCTGCGGCCGTAGGGCAACATCGCCTTGAACTGGGCGAGGATCGGATCGGCGAAACGGGGGAGGCTCATCGACGACTTCCGCGCCGGGAAAGTGTCGGTGAAGAAGCCCATATTGTCCGAACCGGCGAGGAACTGGACGAACTTCTTCGTCTCCTCCGGGTTCTTGGCGTCCTTGGGGATGACGAAGCTCCAGCCGCCGATGATCGCCGCGGTCTGCTTGCCGGGCGGATGCGGGATCGGCATGACGCCGATGTCGATGTTCGGATTCTCCTTCCGGATCGCGGGAACGTCGAACTGGCCGGACTGGTACATGGCGACCGTGCCGGCAATGAAGAGTTGCCGGTTGGCGGTGCCGTCATTCTGGAGCGTCGAGGGCGGCGACCAGCCGTTCTTCAGGAAGTCGGTGTAGAACTTCACCGCCGCGACGGCGGGCGCCTCGTTGACCGTCGCCCTGGTCATGTCGTCGGAGATGATCGAGCCGCCGTTCATCCAGATGAAGGGCAGCGAGCGGAAGATGGTGTTGCCGAACTCGCCGCCGCCGGTGATGGCGAAGCCGTACTGATCCTTGCCGTCGGCGGTCTTGCCGGTGAGCTTCTTGGCCGCGGCAATGAGGTCGTCCCAGGTTTCGAGCGGCTTGTCGGGATCGAGCCCGGCGGCCTTGAACGCACCCTTGTTGTAGATGATCGCGTGCGTCTCGATGCGGTAGGGGATCGCCCAGAGATGGCCGTTCCAGCTGACGTAGTCGAGCGCGGCGGGGACGTAGTCGTCCTTGTCCTGGATGACATCGTCCATCGGCAGGACCAGGCCGGCCTGGGCGTATTCCGGCACCCAGCCGTGCTGTACCTCGATGAGGTCGGGCGGCGAGCCGGAGCGGAGCGCGGTCGCGACCTTGGCTGGGAGGCCGTTCGAAACGGTGACTTCCATCCTGACGGTGATGCCAGGATTGGCGGCCTCGAACTTGGCGGCCAGTTCCTTGGCGCGGGCCTCGCCCCAGTTGGGCGTCCACCAGACGATCTCGCCTGCCATCGCGATCCCTGCCTGCAGGGCGAGCGCGGCGGCGGCGGTCGCGAGCAGCGTGGCGTGTTTCCTCGGTGTCATGTCGTTCCTCCCTTTCGGTTTCGCGCTGGTTGTCGTTCAGGCATTCGCCGCCTGTCTGGTGTCTGCCCTCGCCGGGCGCGCCGCGCTCCACGAGGGGCCAAGCGCGCCGGCGTTGAGGACCAGCGCGCGCATGAAGCCGACCGTATAGGCATGGCCTGCGTGCCAGGGCGCGCTGCAGGTGAGATCGGGGACGTGATCGGGGACGAGGACGCCGTCATAGTCCGCGTCGCGCAGGATGCGGACGATCTCGGTCATGTCGATGTCGCCGTCGTCGACGAAGGTCTCCCGGTAGAGCGGGACCTTGCCGCGGACGTTCCGGAAATGGACGTAGGCGATCTTGCCCGCTTTCGCGAAATGCCGGGTCGTCTCGTAGATGTCGCAGTCGGGCATTTCCTGGAGCGACCCGATGCAGAATTCGAGCGCGTTGGCGGGGCTGTCGACGATGCCGAGCAGGCGGTCGTATTTGGCCGGGCTGTTGACGAGGCGGGCGGTGCCGCGAAGGGAGGGCATCGGCGGGTCGTCCGGGTGGGCGGCGAGCTTCACGCCGGCTTCCTCGGCGACAGGCACCAGCTCCTTCAGGAACCAGGCGAGCCGCTCCCAGATTTCGCCGTCCGAGACGCGGACCGGAGGGGTGCCCGGCCGCGCATCGCGGATGCGCATGTTCCAGAGGACGCCGTCCGGGAGCGGCTCGTCCGGATCGAAGGCGGAGGCGTCGAAGACGACGGTGCTGGCGCCGCCGCGGCCGGCCGGTTTCCGCATCCAGCCCCATACGCCGGCAATCGAGAAATTGTAGCCGAAGACCAGCACGCCTGCTCTCCCGGCATCGCGGATGAGCCGCTTCAGCCCCTCCATCTGCTCGCGCTTCTTCGGCCCGTCGAGGAGGATGTCCGACCAGGAGGCCGGCGAGAAATTCTCGACGGCCGCGATCTTCAGGCCGTGGCGGGCCAGAAGCGCCGCGGCGCTCGAGAAATCGTCATAGGTCCAGAGGCGGCTCGAGCGCGCATCGACATAGGGCGGGCCGGCTTCGCGCCCGGCCAGGTAGGCGGTCTGGTCGGTGCCGGCGACGTAGTTGTTGAGGTGGATGACGACCTCGGTGACGCCGAGTTCGGCGGCGAACCTGGCGCCGTCGTCGGAGAGATTGGGGCCCCAAAGACTCAGTCCGACCTTCATCCGCCGTCCCGATCGTCGTCGTCAGCCGGGCCGCTGGTCGCGATGAGGGTACGGATGCGCGTCCCCGAGTGACGCGGCTCCTCCTCGTGTCGCCTCCCGCATCCGGCCGGTTTGCCGGCCATCGCGTTGTTCAAATGCGAACAACGCCTGTTCTATAGACGAACGATAGGGCGAAGCGTCGCACCCCGTCAATTGCGCGGGCGGGACTTTCCCGGCCTGCCGCGGCGCTTCGCCGGCTTGCCCGAACGGTTGAGAGTCGCCTCGCCCTTCGCCACGCCGTGCGTCGTCATCTTGCCGGCGAAGATCGGGAAGTCGTAGGGCTCGTAGGGGAAGCGCGCGCAAGCCTCCTCGTTCAGCTCGACGCCGAGGCCGGGTACGGTGGGGACGAGGATATCGCCGCCGTCGAAGGCGAGCGTCTCGGTGACCAGTTCCTTCCGCCACGGCACGTCGATCGAGACGGTCTCGAAAACCTTGAAGTTGGGGATCGCGGCGGCGAGATGGAGCGTCATCGCATTCATCACCGGACCGGTCGGGTTGTGCGGCGCGACCGGGATGTAGCGGGCATGCGCCATGCCGGCGACGCGCGCGGTCTCGAACATGCCGCCGAGGTGGCAGACGTCCGGCTGGATGATGTCGACGGCGCGCTTCTGGATGGCCTCCATATAGCGGTCGGGTTCGTACCAGCGCTCGCCGGCGGCGATCGGCACGGGGCTTTTCGCGCGCACGTCGGCGAGCGCGTCGATCGATTCGGGCGGCGTCGGCTCCTCGATCCAGGTGAGGTCGTAGCGTTCGAGCGCCCGCGCCATGGCGATTGCCGTGGGGACGTTCAGGCGGCCGTGAACGTCGAGCATGAGTTCGACGTCGGGGCCGACGGCATCGCGCACGGCTTCGACGATCTCGATGGTGAGCCGACGTTCCTTGCGGTCCATTTCGAGCCAAGCGCTGCCGAACGGGTCCCATTTGAGCGCGCGGAAGCCGAGCTCGCGCGTCGCTTTCTTAGCGGCCTTCGCGTAGGCCTCGGGGGTCTCGGCGCCCCAGAACCAGTGGTTGGCGTAGCACTTGACGCGGTCGCGGTGGCGGCCGCCGAGAAGCTCATAGACCGGGACGCCGAGCGCCTTGCCCTTGATGTCGAGCATGGCGGCTTCGAGCGCGCCGAGGGCGGAGCGGAAGAGGGCGCCGGTCCGCCAGTAGGAGTCCCGGTGCATCATCTCGATGTGGTAGTCGACCGGGAAGGGGTCCTTGCCGAGGATGTAGCGCTCGAGTTCGCCGATGGTTGCGACGACGGCGTTGGTCTTCCATTCGAGGGTCGCTTCGCCGACGCCGTCGATGCCATCGTCGGTGTAGAGCTTGACGAAGACGAAGTTCGTCCGCGAGGCATTGGCGACGAAGGTCTTGAGTCCGGTGACTTTCATGCGGGTCTGTTCCGGGGAGAGGCGAGGTTGTCTCCTGATGTCATCCCCAGCTCTCCCCCTGTCATCCCGTTCCCCTTGCTGTCATCCCCGCGAAAGCGGGGAACAGTATCCGCTGCGGGAGCCTGAAAAGGCGGTAACGGACGGCGTGCCTTGCTCCCCATCGTCTCGGTTACTGGGTCCCCGCTTTCGCGGGGATGACAGGTAGTGAGAAGCGATCACGGGCGGGCAGTTGTCTAGACGTTGTAGACCGGAACCTTGTGGTTGCCCTTCTTCAGCGATGCGATCGCAGACAACTGCATCGCCTTCGGCATGATCTGCATCAGCTCGATTCGGTTGCCGTCGGGATCGGCGATCCAGGCCTGGAAGTTGAAGTCGGCGCCTTCCTTCTTCTCGGCGGTGAGCTTGATCCCGGCTTTCCTCAGCTGGGCGATGACCGCATCGAGATCGTCGACGCCGAGACAGAAATGGTCGACGCCGGTCCTGCCGCGCGGCGGCACCTGGTCGCCTTCGCCGTCGGGGAAGAGCTCGATGTACTGGTCGTCGGTAACCCGCAGATAGACGATCCAGAGCTTGCCGTCGCGGTTCAGGTGGAACATCTCGTCGAAGCCCATCCTGTTCACGTAGAAGTCGAGCGAGCGCTTGATGTCCTTGACCTTCAGGGCGACGTGCGCGAGCTGGGTGATGCCTTTCATCGTTCTTCTTCCCTGGTGATTGCCGGGGGCCGGCGTCGACGCCTTCCCGGTCAGAGTCTTCCGTATTTGTCGAACACGTCCTTGACGTCGGCGCCGGCGGCGATCTCGGCGCGGACGATGTCCTCGACGCCGCCGATCTTCTCGGCCTTCTCGAGCACATCGCCGACATTGGCGGCGGGAATGATGACGACGCCATCCATGTCGCCGAAGACCCAGTCGCCCGGCTCGACGCGGAGATGGCTGGTGAGCGAGCCGGACACGGCGACCGGCTTTTCCAGCGCACGAATGCGGTAGCGGTGCTTCGACTCGATCGGGGAAAGGTAGCGCGTGAAGACCGGCCATCCGCCCATCTTCATGATGATCGTGCCGTCGCGGCAGCCGCCGTCGATGACGACGCCGGCGGCGCCGCGCGCCCGCGCCGCGGTCGACATGAGCTCGCCCCAGTGCCCGGCCTGGCGCTCGCCGGCGGCGGCGATCAGCACGACGCAGCCGGGATACATCCGGCGGAAGAAGGTGAGGTCGCGTACCTCGGTGTACTCGTATTCCTCGTCGCTCGCCGGATCGGCGGAGCCGGCAATGGTGAAGGCGGGGCCGGCGACCCGCATCTCGCCGGAAAGCGGCTTGATGGCGAGGTCGAGGCATTGGTGCCGCAACCCCATCTCGTCCATGATGTCGTAGACCGCCGCGGTATAGAGCCGCTTCAGCCGGCTCGCGGTATCCGCGATCCTGGCGGCATTCGCATCCATCCCGGCGCCTCCCGCGTCCGGCTGCGGCGGCTCCGTTTCCCGAAGTCCGGCCGATGGGCAGAAGCCCAGCCTAATTCAAATATGAACTTTCAATGTTCAGCTTTGGATGCTAAGGGTAGCCGCGAAGGTAAGTCAATGGGCGGGCGATACGTTTCGGCATGAGCGACATCGCGGCCAGCGCAGCATCGGCCAAGCACCGCATTCCGGTGATCGACCGGATGATGGACGTGCTGTTCCTGCTCGAGAAACGCGCCGGCGGGGCGACCATCCGCGACCTCGTCGACATGCTCGACCTGCCGCGCACCACGGTTTACCGCATCCTCAATACGCTTCTGCGCCACGACGTGGTGCGGCGATCGAGCGACGGCAGCTACCGGCTAGGACCGCGGCTGATCGCGCTCGCCGCACGGACGCTGGCCGATTCCCACGATTACGACCTCGCGACGCTGTCGCGACCGCACCTGGAAAAGCTCTGCGAGGAGACCGGCGAAGGCGCCAAGGTCTCGGTGATCGACGGCGACGGCGTCCTCGTCGTCGCGGCGGTCAAGGGCGGGCGCGACTATGCGCTGACGGTCGTGCCGGGACAGCGCCTGCCGCTCCATGCCGGGGCCGGCGGCAAGATCCTGCTCGCCTATCTGCCGAAAGCGGAGCTTGCCGAGCGCTTGAAGGCGCCGCTGGTCAAGTACACGGCGCGCACCCTCGACGACGACAAGCGGCTCAAGGCGGAACTAGCGCGGATCAAGCGGCAGGGCTGGGCGCAGGACAAGGGCGAATATGCACCAAGCATCTGGGCCTTCGCGGCGCCGATCCCCGACCGCACCGGCCGGGTTATCGCGGCGCTGAGCGTCCCCTTCCTCGCCGGCGCTTCGGCTGCGCACATGGAGAAGATCCGGGTCGAGGCGATCGCCTTCGCCGGGGCGATCGCGGCCGACCTGCCGCCGCCGCCGAAACACGCGGCGACGGCGGACTGACGCGGGCGCCGAGCCGTGACTAGGCGGGAATCGGCTTGGTGGACCGGCGTGGCCTTGCCGGCCGCCGCTCGGCGGGTTTCGGCGCAAGCGCCCGCGCTACCGCCGCGGGCTCGCGGTCCATGACCTGAAGAAGGGTCAGGGCGGCTCCTTGCGGGTGACGCTGCTTCTGCTCCCACTTCCTCAGGCCGGAGGCGCTCACTCCGAGGACGCTGGCAAAAGCATCCTGAGTCAGGCCAACCTTCTTACGGATGCGACGCACCTCCACGGCGGGCGCCGCCTCGAATCGCGTGACGCGCGCGGCGGTCCGCTCGCCTTGCGCATGCGCCAGGGCTTCGCCCATCGCCTTGATGAGGTCGTCGCCCAGCGTTTCTGTTTTACGCGCCATGATCATTTCCCTGCATTCTTGATGGCCTCGGCGAAGGTGCGAACCACCTTCCTCTGCTCCGACGTGAGATCGTCCTGCTCGTCCTTGCCGTAGATCAGGAGCGCATAGAGCGGCGTTGCCTCGTCGAGGAAGTAGTAGACGACGCGATAACCGCCACGCTTTCCCTTGCCGCGTCCCGCATAGCGGACCTTCCGGACCCCGCCGGTGCCGGGTATCAGATCGCCGGCTTCGGGATGGGACGCCAGAAACAGGACAAGATCGGCGTGCTCCTCACGACTGAGGAGTCTTTCGGCTCGCCGGATGAACACCGGTGTCTCAACGACGGTGAGCACGGCCATATGTAACCCAATGGGTTAGAGATGGCAAGATGCGGCTCCGCCGGGCTCCGCTGTCTTACAAGTGAGACCGGTGTGAACAAGTCCGACACGGCGGTTGACCGCCGGCGGGAGCGTTTTCTATAGTTCAACTGTTGCACATGCCGGTTCATATATGAACAAGGTGCCGCAAGCCTCTGCAGCAGGGTTTGGCGGCGCGGGCGGGTGCAGCGCGAAGAAGAAGAACACGAACCTCCGTCAATATTCCTCCCGCCCCGCCGCGAGCGAATCGCGGCGGGGTTGTTCTTTCCGGGTGGGCGGCTTCACGAGACGGCGCGGATCGGGGCGGCGGCCTCTCTCTCCGGCAGGTCGCGCGGCGGCGCGCCGCGCGATGCGAGGACGGCGGCGACGAAGGCGGCGACGGCCGGGTTGTCGACCTTGCCGGTGCCGAGGAGCGGGACCGGCGCAACGATGATTTCGGACGGCACCATCAGCTCGCTGTAGCCGGCGTTCCGCATATGGAAGCCGAGCTCGCCGCGGGTTGCGTCGGCCTTCTCCGTCATCAGGATGAGGCGCTGGCCCTTCCGGTCGTCGGGGACGGCGGTGACCGCCAGCGGCGTGTCGGGCCAGAGTTCGGACGCGGCGGCCTCGACCGCGGCGAGCGAGACCATCTCGCCGGCGATCTTGGCGAAGCGCCTGGCGCGGCCGCGGATCGCGAGATAGCCGTCGCTGTCCATGTGAACGATGTCGCCGGTGTCGTACCAGCCGTTGGTCGGAGATTCGACGCGGCCGGGGTCGGTATGGCGGAGATAGCCGATCATCACGTTCGGCCCGGAGACGTGCAGGCGTCCGCCTTCGGCAATGCCCTCGACCGGCTCGATGCGCGTGGCGATGCCGGGCAGCATCCGGCCGACTGTGCCGAAGCGGTTGAACATCGGCGTGTTGAAGGCCAGCGCCGGGCCGGTCTCGGTGGTGCCGTAGCCTTCGAGGATGCGAAGGCCGAACTTCTCCGTATAGACGCGGCGGGTCGCCTCCTTCACAGGCTCGGCGCCGGCGACGATGTAGCGGAGCGAGCGCAGGTCGTAATTGTTGGCCGAGCGGGCATAGCCGGAGAGGAACGTGTCGGTGCCGAGGAGAATGGTGGCGTTGGAGGCATAGATCAGCTCGGGCACGACCCGGTAATGGAGTGGCGACGGGTAGAAGTAGACGCGAACCCCGGAGACCAGCGGCAGGATGAAACCGACCGTCAGGCCGAAGGCATGGAAGACGGGAAGCACGTTGAAAAGCTTGTCCGAGCGGCCGAAGTCGATGCGGGCGGCGGCCTGGGCGGCGTTGACGAGCAGGTTGCGGTGGGAGAGGGCGACGCCTTTCGGCACGCCTTCCGAACCGGAGGTGAAAAGGATCGCCGCGATGTCGCCCGGCTGGCGGCGGACGAGCGGACGTTTCGCCTCCCAGAGGCCGCGCAGCCGGTCAACCACGCCGACGCTGGCGCGCACGTCCTCAAGGTAGACGAACTTGACCTTCTCGCCGACCGCCTCGACCACCTTCTCCAGCTTGGCGCGCTCGACGAAGGCGCGTGAGGTGAGGATCGTGTCCACCCGGGCGGCGGCACAGGCGGCAAGAATGTTGGCGGCGCCTGCGGTGAAGTTGATCATCGCGGCGACGCGGCCGGCAGACATGACGCCGAGGACGGTGACAGCGGCGCCGTTGGCGTTGGGGAGCATCACGCCAAGCGCCTCGCCTTCGCCGGCATAGGGCATCAGCTTCCGCGCGAGCGTCGCCGCACCGGCGAGCAGCCGGCGATAGGAGAGATGCGACGGACCGGGATCCTCGACCGCGCGGCGGCCGAAGCCCTGTTTGCGGCCGGCCTCGATCAGCGCCTCGACGACCGTACGGTCGATCGACGTGGTGCGGTAGATGAGGTCCGACATCACCTCGTAGAGGGCGGCGCCGGCGGCGCGGCGGCGAACCCGGCCGCGGAGCGCCGGATCGAGGGCGAGGCGCACCGGCTCAAGAAGCGTCACGGTGACCTTCGGCCACCAGCGCCGGCGCGCCTGGGCGCGTGTGAGGCGGGTGAAGGCGGAGTGCTCGAGGCCGTCGATCCGGACCGGCACGACCATGACGCCGGCCTTGTCGGCGACGAGTCCGGCGCCGTCATAGACCTTCATCAGACTGCCGGTGACGGTCAGCCGGCCCTCCGGGAAGATGATCAGCGAGTCGCCGCCGCGCACGGCGTTGATCAGCGTGCGCGTCGCCATCGGCTTGGTCGGGTCGAGCGGGATGGCCCGTCCGAAGCGGAGGAACGGCCGCACCCACCAGCGCTGCGCGATGTCGTGGTCGATGGCGAAAACCGGATCGTCTTCGAGGAGGGAGAGGGCAACGCCGGCGTCGAGGAAGCTGACGTGGTTGAGCGCAAATATCGCGGTCGGGCCGGCCCGCGCAATGTTCTCGGCGCCCCTTACCTGCATCCGGTAAACGAGGCGGAAGACGAGCGTGAGGAAGTCGCGGACCTTGTTCGCCGGCAGGAAGCGGAAGACGAGCCCGGCGACGATCGCCGACGCGCCGGCGAGGATGAGGAAGATCGTGGGGGCGCCGAGCCCGATCGCCTGGAGCACCGCCACGGCGATGGCGCCGAGCACCATCGCCCCCGACGAGACGACGTTGACCGCGCCGATCACGCGGGCACGCTGCTCGGGCAGGGCCCAGTGCTGGACGGCGGCGAAGACCGGCACGATGAAAATGCCGCCGAAGAAGGCGATGCCGAGGAAATCGGCGGCATAGTGCCAGCCGGGGCCGTTGCCGAAGAAATCGGCGATCCCCTGCTCGGCGGCGGGTGGAGTCGCGGCGGAGGCGGCAAGGCCGAGGTCGAGGAGGAAGAGGCCCATCGCCAGCGCCGCGATCGGAACGGGCAGGAGGAGGATACGGCCGCCGGAGAGCCAGGCAGCCGCGATCGAGCCGGCCCCGATGCCGACCGAGAAGACGGCAAGGCAGACCGTCACCACGCCCTCGCCGCCGCCGAGCGTGTCCTTGATGAGGACCGGGAGGAGGGCAAGGATGACCGCGCCCAGCGTCCAGAACCAGCTCACCATCAGACCGCCGCGCCAGATCCGGGGGTCGTTCCAGATGAGGCGGACGAGCATTCCGGTCGAGCGGAAGACGTTCCTGTCGACGTGGAGGTGGGGCGCCGCCTCGCCGGTCGGCGGGATGGCGCGGGCCGCCCACCAGGACAGGGCCGCGAAGCCCATGACGAGGACGACGAAGGGCAGGGGACCGACGCCGCGGGCGGCGGCGAGGCCGCCCGAAATCGTACCGGTAAGAATGGCGAGGAAGGTTGCCGCCTCGACCAGGGCATTGCCGGACGGCAGCTCTTCGGTCCGCAGGTGATCGGGGAGGAGGCCGTATTTGGTCGGCGTGAAGAGCGCGGCGAGGATACCGAAAAGGAGAAGCGCGGCGAAGAGGACGGGGACGGACTGGAGGAGGAAGCCGATGACGGCGACGGCGGCGGCGCCGATCTCGGTCAGCTTCAGCCGGCGCGCGATGATCGCCTTGTCGTAGCGGTCGGCGAGCTGACCGGCGAGGCCAGAGAGGAAGAAGAACGGCGCGATGAAGACGGCGCCGGCGAGCGTCACCAGAACCGCCGATCCGGAACTCGCCACCTTGAACAGAATGACGAAGGTCAGCGCGTTCTTGAGGAAATTGTCGTTGAAGGCGGCGAAGAACTGGCACCAGAACAGGGGCGCGAAGCGCCGGGAGGTCATCAGCGAGGCCAGCATTGAAGTCCCTCCTCCCCTTGTCTGAACGCAGTTCAAATGGCACAATCATGAACGTCGTTCAAGAGAAATTTGAACGTCGTTCAAGAATTCAGGCGGAATGTGACTCCCAAGACTGAGGAACGACGGCAGGAAATGCGGGCGGCGCTCATCGCGGCTGCCGAAAGAACCATAGCCACCAGCGGTCTTCCCGCGCTGAAGGCCCGCGACCTTGCCAGGGAGGTCGGTTGCGCCCTCGGCGCCATCTACAATGTGTTTCCGAACCTTGACGCGCTCGTGTTTGAAGTCAACGGACGAACGCTTGCCGCCTTCGAGGAGTTTCTGGCGAGGGCGGAGCGGAAGGAAAGAGAGAGGACCGGAGAGGACGGCAAAGGCGGGCAGAGCGGGCAAGGCTCGCAGCTCGTCCGGCTGGCGCTGGTCTATGTCGAGTTCGCCCTCGCCAACCGGCTGCGCTGGCGGGCGCTGTTCGAGCACCGGATGAACGTCAGCGAGCAGGAGGAGGTGCCTGCCTGGTACAGCGGCGAGCAGGCGCGCCTGTTCACGCTGGTCGAGAAGCCCCTTCGCGCCCTTCGGCCCGACATGGACGAGAAAGAGGCGCAGATCTTTGCGCGGACGCTCTTCTCCGGCGTCCATGGGATCGTCAGCCTCGGTCTCGACGCCAAACTGATGGCGCTTCCGGTCAGCGTGCTGAAGGAGCAGGTCGCGCGGTTCGTCGAGGTGGTCGAGGCAGGCCTCCGGACGCGGAAATAGAAAGGGCGGCCCGGAGGCCGCCCTTTCGGAAAATGAGCTGACTGCGATCAGGTCCGATCGCGATCCTGCTTGCCCATGCCCGAGCCCGAGCCCTGCTGCCGTTCGTCGCGGCGCTCGTCGCTCCAGCCGCCCTGCTGGCCGCCCTGCTGCTGGCCACCCTGCTGCTGGTCCTTCCTCGGGTTAGTCTGCGACTGCTGGTTCTGGCGGTTCTTGTCGCCGTCGGGCTGCATGTCGCCGCTCTTCTCGAAATTGCGGCCCGACTGGCCCTGGTTGTTCTGAATCTTGTCCTGGTTCATGAGATCCTCCAAGGGGTGGGGGTGCGCTTCGCGCGCGTTTCTCCAACGGGAGAACGGCCCGGGCGTTCCGCGCACTTTTTCGTCGAGAAGCCGCTTTTTCAGGGAACCCGGATGGCAGCCCGTACGTTGTCGCCGCGGAAGGAAGGGTACGGCGTGAACACGGTTCCTGCGCCAATTCGGGATCCGGGTCTGCCGCTTCTCTCTCCGACCAGCGATCTCCGGCCCGGCCGGAGATTATGGAACACCGCTACGCCCCGTCTGGTGGTTGTCCCCCGCCCCCCTCGCCAATCAGAGCCGGGGCGTAGCGGCTTCCCTCCCTGAATCTCCTTCTGAGGGTGATTGCTTCGGGAACCCACCCCTGCGTGAGGCGTTCTACTTAGCCTCCGCCGGCGAACCGCCGGCCAGCCAGGGGAGCATCCGCCATGTACACCGCCAAGGACTACGATCGCGCCCTTCTGTCGCCGACCAGCGTCTTTGAACGGCCAATGGACGTGGTCGCGACCGATTCCATGACTGCCAAGCAGAAGCTCGATGTTCTCAAGCGCTGGGAATCCGAAGCGCGGCAGCTTGAAATCGCCGTTGCCGAAAACATGGGCGGCGGGGAGGCGTCGAAGCTTTCCGATGTCCGCGCCGCCATCGACCTTCTGGTCGCCGCCGACGGCATCGAGGAGAAGGCCGCCTAGCAGCCCTGTCGGAGTTCTAGAAGAACTGCGACTGGGGCACCCTCAGCCAGTAGCTGAACCCGCGCGGCTGGTCGTACTCGGCGGAGGCTTTGCCGCCGAGCGCGGCCGGCACGATCTCCTCGAGAAGCGCTTTTCCGAAGCGGGAATCCGCCAGCGAATAGGGCGCGGCCATCCCGGTCTCGCGCCAGGAGAGAATAAGGTCGCGGCCCTCGCCACCCTCGGCATCTTCGAGCGTGCTCGAGAAAAGGAGCCGACCGTCGGGGACGGAAAGCGCGCCATTGAGAAGCGACATCGCGATCAGTTCGTGCAGCGCGAGACTGATGTACTGGACCGCGTTGGGTTTCAGGTAGGCGTTGTGACCTTCGATCGTCGACTGGCTGGCGGCAAATTCGCTGAAGGCGGACAGTTGCGAG
>Ga0070741_10015204_pt1 | contig 13111 bp, 13 predicted proteins | sample Coa_R1_4_FD_66440 | JGI IMG/M metagenome (GOLD analysis project Ga0070741, IMG submission 66440) | Surface soil microbial communities from Centralia Pennsylvania, which are recovering from an underground coalmine fire - Coalmine... | ecosystem: Environmental > Terrestrial > Soil > Unclassified ...
TCGCGACGATCCGGACGCACCCGCGGCGGCGGGAACGAACTGTCCCTCGCGCTCGATCTGCGCTACGCCAGCCGGGAAAAGGCGATCTTCGGACAGTCCGAGGTCGGCAGCGGGCTGAGTACCGACTTGGGGAGTACATCGGCGTCGCCGACCAGTGGCACGCAGTCGTGGAAAAATGCGCGCAGGAGTAACTGAGCCACAGCGTTGGTGACTGCCGTCTGACTGAGTGCAGCCAGAATCTATTTCAAGAGGATCTCCGCATGTCTGTCGACTCCCAGCCGGTCGGACGGCGCGAACGCAACAAGCAGCAGAAGCTTGACCGCATCACCGCTGCCGCCAGCGAGCTGTTCGCCGTACACGGCGTCGACGAGGTCACCACCCAGCAGATCGCCGACAAGGCCGACATCGGCGCCGGGACGCTGTTCCTGTATGCCAAGACCAAGGGCGAGCTGCTCCTGCTCGTGCAGAACGCCAAATACGCCGAAGCGCTCACGCAGGGTCAGGCCGACGCCGAGACCGTCCCAGACGCGCTGGACGCGGTCATGGCGATCATCCGGCCGATCGTGGAATGCAACAGGATCCAGATCGAGAACGGGCGCACCTATCTGCGGGAAATGGTCTTCGGCGACCCCGAGGAGCCCCGGCATGGCGAAGCGCTCGCCATCGCTCTTCAAACAGAGGCAGCCTTCGCCGCCGTCCTTCGCCGAGACGAGCGAATCGGCGAGGAGCAGGCGGCGAAACTGGCTCACATCGTGTCCGCCGTGATGTTCCTCAGCATGGCAGTAAGCGTGAACGTCGCCCTGAGCGTCGAGGAGATCGTGCAGGAGATCCGGGGGCAACTCGAAGTCCTGCTGGCGCGCTGATCGGTGGGGGAGGGGAGTTCAGTCAGCTCCCGCGTCCTCGACTATGACGCGCACGCTCTCGAGTTTCGGGTCCGCGGCGTCGGGGACGACCATCCCGGCCTGCACGCCGGAGCGCAGGAACTCGACTACCGACGAGTTCAGGCGCTCTCCGGGAATGGCGGCCGGAATGCCAGGCGGGTAGGGAGTGAGCATTTCGGCGGCGATGCGCCCGGCGGCCTGGGTGACGGGGACCTGTTCGGTGCGGCCGAAGAACGCGTCGCGCGGCAGGCGGACCTGTTCGAGGCGCAGCTGCGCCGGCGCCGGGATCTCGATATGGGCCGCGGGTCGCAGGTCGTCTCGGCCAGCGATCCGGCGACCGGACGCAACGCGTCGGCGGCCTTCGCGGCGCTGTCGATGTGCATGGCTCCGAGGCGGCCGAGTGTGGCTGCGGTAGCGGTGATGATCGAGAACACTCCAGGTGGCGTGATGCCGCCTATGATCATCGGATTACTGGTGACGCTCCGTGACTGAAGCGCGGAATGTGACCTGGCACCAGTTTCCGCTTGACGGAAGTAGTAGGCCAGGTCGGTCCGGGGGCCGCCGGTCAACGCGCGGTGCAGTGCACTACGGTGTAGCCGCGCGACGGCACAGCGCCGTCGTGGTTCGGGTAACGGTGGCGCTCGAGAACGGCGGGCACTGAAGGTTGACGAACGCAACGGACAACTGGTCGCGGATCGGTCCAGGTGAGCACGTGTGCTGGCAGGTCAGCTCGCCGCAGGAGTATGCCAGGGGGCGGCGGGAACTTATCGCGCACACCGCCAGGTCGGGGGCCCGGCTGCTGATCGTCGGCGGTCCGGCAGGCACTGGTGACGACGCCGGCTCGGGCCGCGTGATTGATACCGCGCTCGATACCGCGCTTGATCTTGATCCCGCGCTCGATGTCGCTCTCGATAGCACCAGTGGCGCCTCGTGGGAGCGGCCGTCGCGAGTTCTCTTGCCTGCGGTGCGCCGTGAGGTGCATGAGGCGCAGCGCAGCGGGCAGAGTGTGCGGGTGCTGGCGGGAATGGACCATCTGGCTCGCTCGCAGCAGTCGCTCGATGAACTGATCACGCACGAGATGGACCTAGGTGAACTGGCTACGCAAGGCGGCACGAGCGTGGTGTGCGCCTACTCGCGGCTGGTGTGGAGCCCTGGCGTGATTCAGGACGTGACGGCGGTGCACTCCCGGGTGGTGGGCCTTGAACCGCGCGCAGCGGTTTTCCGGCTCACGCGCGCCGACGCGGACAGCTGGAACCTGGAGGGCAGCGTGGGCCTGGAGTCGCTGCGGCCGTTTTCGGCTGCCGTGCGAGGGGCGCTGGCCCGAACCCCGCGTGCTCGGCTGCGTTGCACGGGGCTGGACCTGGTCGATGCGGCGGCGTGGCGGGCCCTGGTGGAGAGCGTGACGCAGACGCGCGGCGGCTCGCTGGTGCTGGAGGGCGCGAACGAGACCGTGCGCACGGCCTGGCGGATGTCGGGCTACGCCGGATACGGCGCGGCGATCGAGGTGCGTGGATGACCGCTACGCAGCCCGACGTCGCCATCCCAGGCTTCCTGCACATGATCTACCCGTACGCCGGCGAGCAGGAGTACCTGTCCGGCACCCTGGCCTACATCGAGCATGCCCGCGCCAGCGGAGGAAACGTCGTGGTGGCGGCTCCGCCGGCGCGCCGCGAAGCCCTCAGCGCGGCATTGAGCGCCGACGCGGGGGTCACGTTCGTCGACACCGACGCGTTGGGCCGCAACCCGGGCCGGTTGATCCCGGCGTGGCAGGAGTGGATCGGCCGCCTCGCGCGCAACGGGGCGGTGCACGGCATCAACGAGTCGGTCTTCAGCGGGCGCTCACCGGCACATTACGGCGAGCTGCGCTATCAGGAGTGGCTGCTGAACCTGGCGTTCGCGCGGACCCCGGCGCTGGCGCTGATGTGTCCGGTGGACACCGGCGGCCAGGAGGAGACGGCCATTGAGGCGTTGACGCGATGTCATCCGCTGCTGTGGGACGGCGCGGCTTGCGTACCCGGCACCGCGTATCGAGAAGATGCCTACGTCTTTGAGCCGCTGCCCGAGCTTGAGGAGCCCGCCGAACAGATGGCCTATGACTTGGGCACGCTGCACGAGGCGCGGCAGAAGACCCTCGGTTGGGCGATGGCCAACGGCCTGCCGTCCACCCGGGCGCGGGAGTTGACGCTCGCGGTGAGCGAGGTGGCCGGCAACAGCGTTCTGTACGGCGGCGGGCGCGGCACGCTGCGGTTGTCGAGGCAGGCCACGGCGCTGGTGTGCGAGATGGCGGACGCTGGAGTGATCACGGACCCGATGGTCGGCCGGATCAAGCCGCCGGAGGATCAGCTGGGTGGTCGCGGCCTGTGGTTCGTCAACCAGCTTTGCGATCTGGTTCAGATCCGCTCGGCACCTGGCCAAGGCACCCGCATCAGGCTGTGGATGGATCTACCGCCCCAGCAGGCCTAGGGCGAACCTGGCCGCCGGCTCCAACGCTGCAGGGCGCGTCTGAGAAGCAGGCTCGAAGTGTGACGGCGTCTGTCGGCACCGGGACGATCCGGCGGCTGGGCGGCGCCGCCCGCTGCCACCGGGCGCCGTGTCCTGCGTACTTGATCGGTGTCTGCGGGTCGCGGGCGAGGGCCCGTGGTGTGGCTTGGCGTGCCGGCGGGAAGGGAGGACGTCGACCGTGTGGCACGTCAGGTGAAGTACGGAACTAACGCCTGGTACCACTGGCCATCGCAGGCTACGACGTCGAGATAGTTCTTGCTCTCGCTGTATCTCAGGCACAGCGAGGTGTTCCACTCGCTTCTGAAGCCCTCGCGTCCCGTGCCGGCGGAGAAGCCGTCCCACTTCTGGTAGTTGGCTCCGTTGCAGGTGGCGTAGATGACGATGTTCCCGGCGTTGTACTGCGCCGCCGCGGCAACTGTCGGCACGCCGGGCGAGACAGTAATCAGCTCGCTGATCTGCGTCGGCGTCCGTCGGCCTCGGACCGCACAGGACGCGGCGGAGCCACTCGGGCTTGAGGTTCTCGCCGGGCTCCGGCTTACGGTACGGCTCAGCGGGAGGACGGGTGTGGAGGTAGACACGTTCGACGCACCGCGCGGCGCGGCCCACCCCACGGCGATTTCCGCGAGGTTGGGAACCCGCGCGTCGACAACCCAGCGCCCCTTGAACGCCTCCTTGACGATCTTCTTCTGCAACGGGGTTGGATCCTGTGCACGGCCGAGTCCAGCCCACGCCCGCCGGGCCTGATCTGGATCGAACAGCACGTCCTGGATGCTACGACGAGCGGTGCTTTTACGGAGCGGCTGATGGGTGTCACTCGGATGGTTCACATCGGCTGCCGGGCGGCCGGCGGGCGGCCAGGCTTGGAGGTATCTGCCTGGAAAGGACCTGTGAGCATGTACGCCAACCTCGTGACCGTCCGCATCGACATCGACCTCAACGACGCGCTCAAGGATCTGCGCGAGCAGGTGGTTCCTCGGGTCAAGCAGGCCCCTGGGCTCGTGGCCGGCTACTGGCTGGAGCCGCGGGGAGACAACGAGGGTACGTCCATCGTGGTCTTCGAGACCGAGGAGCAGGCGCGCAACGCCGCGCAGATGGTTCAGCAGGGCAGCAATCCGATGCCCGGCGTCACGGTCGTTCACGTTGAGACGCGCGAGGTTGTCGCCAGTCTGTAAGTGGCCGACTCTCCGGCTTCAGGAGAGGTCGCTTCGACCATTCGAGCATCTGCGGCGTGAAATCGGTCAGTGCGGCACGACCATTTCGGCGTGAGTGCTGCGATGCTCAGCGTCGGCTCTCGTCGGGGGAGGGGGTACGTCCGTGGCCGGACGCTCTGCTTCTGCTACTCGGCGTTGGCGAGGACGTCGGCGAGGGCTTGCACCGCCTGTTCGGCGTCCTCGCCCTGTGCTCGCAGAGTCACGGTCGTTCCGGCAGTGGCGCCGAGGCTCATGACGGCTAGCACTCCCGTGGGGTTGACCGACCTTCCGGCGTAGTCGAGCCGGACGGCGCTGGAGAAGCGCGCGGCGGTCTGGGCGAGCTTTCCTGCCGGGCGGGCGTGCAGATTGGCGGGCAGCGTTACGGCGAGCTCGAACTCTGCGGGGGAATGCGTACCCTGATCCGCTGCGAGCACCGCATCGGTGGCGGTGGCGGGCGGGGTGGTGGTTGTCTCAGAGCTTGGCGACATCACGGGCCTCCTTGGCTGCGTGCGCTACGGCGTCGAGGTCGGCTCCCATGGCGGCGGTCACCGCGGCGGCTACCGCGCCTTCGACGAAGGGGGCGTCGACCAGCACGACGTCGGGGCGCGGGTGGTCGTCGAGCACGGTGCGCGTGGTGAGCACCGAGCTGCCGAGGTCGGGGAGCACGAGCACGCCCGCGCCGCGGTCCACCTCGGCGATCGCCGCGTGGATCAGGTCGTAGCTGGTGCCGATGCCGCCGCCGGGAGCCCCGCCCGCGGCGGCGACGGGCACGGTGTCGGAGCCGATCTGGGCGAGCAGTTCGCGCAGGCCCGCCGCGAGTTGGGCACTATGGGATACGAGTACGATGCCGACTGGTTGGTCCATGAACGGTGATACTAAATCCAGGAACGTCGTTCAGCAATACTGAAAGCGGTGTCGGTCGATGGTTCAGTCGGTACAGCGCGCGGTGCAGATCCTCCGGGAGCTTGCCGCCGGGGGCCCCCGGCTGGGCGTCACCGAGCTGGCCGAGCGGGTCGGAGTGGCCAAGCCGACCGTGCACGCGCTGCTGCGCACGCTGGAGGGCGAGGGGCTGATCGTTCAGGACGCCGAGACCGGCAAGTACCAGCTCGGTCCGGGCTTGCTGATGCTCGGCAATGCCTACCTGGACACGCAGGAACTGCGTGCTCGCTCGCTGACCTGGGCGGATTCGCTGGCCAACCGCACCGGCGAGGCGGTTTGGGTCGCCGTGCTCACCGGGGACCACGTGTTCGTGGTGCATCACGCGTTCCGACCCGAGGGCGCGGTGCAGATCCTCGAGGTGGGAGCCAGCATCCCGTGGAGCACCTGCGCTCTGGGCAAGGCGATCGTGGCGTTCCTGCCGCCCGAGCAGCGCAAGGCCCTGCTCGCCGCTGAACTCCCGGCGCTGACGGGCTGGAGCATCACGGATCCCCAAGCCGTGGCCGAGCAACTCGACGCGGTCATCAAGTCCGGCTACGCGCTGGAGGACCAGGAGTCCGCGCTCGGGGACGCCGGCATCGCCGCCCCCGTGTTCGACCGCTCCGGCGGGGTCGCCGGCGCGATCGGCATCGTCGGCCCGATTGAGCGGCTCTTCGAGGATTCCGCACGTCAGGAGCACGTTGTCGCGGTGCGAGAGGTGGCCCGGCACCTCTCGCGTGAGCTGGGGGCGGGCCGTGGGGCGATGCGCGGCGTGAGGTTGTAGGGGCCGTCAGGGCTGCGGTGGGGGAGTCGCGCGGCGGTCAGTCGCGGGGCGGTTCGGTTGGTGTCGGGGTGCGCATCTTTGCGCGCAGATCACGACTCGGCGACGTCGATGAAGCTCGGTCTTGACGGCTGCCGCCGCTAGAGCTAGTTTCCGAACATCGTTCATCCATACCGAACGAATTCTCGTTCAATGCGCCGCCTCCGAGTGCCGACTGCGTGATGCGCCGGTCGCCGCCGAAGCGGTTCTTCCCCTAGTCGTCTGCTTTCGCAATGAAGCGAAGGAGGTGGACGCCCACAGGCCTGCGGGCCGCGGGCGCGTCATGCCAGAGAACACGTTTCCCCAAAAGCTCCTGGCGGAGCTGCTCGGCACGGCGATGCTGGTGTTCATCGGCGTCGGCTCCGTGCCCGCGACACTCATCATCGGCGGCAACGCGCCGTTCACGATGGCCGAGCTGGGCATGATCTCGTTCGCGTTCGCGATGGTCGTCGTCGCGATGATCTACGCGATCGGGCACATCTCCGGCTGCCACATCAACCCCGCGATCACCATCGCGCTGGCCGCCACGGGCAAGGTGCCGTGGCGCGACGTGCCGGGCTACATCGCGGCGCAGGTCGCCGGAGCCACACTCGGCGCCCTGGCCATCGTCGGAGTGCTCGGCCATAAGGCCGTTGACGTCGGCCTGGGCATCGCGTCCTACGGCCCCTCGGTCGGTGCGGGCCGAGGGTTCTTCGCCGAGGCGGTCGGCACGTTCATCCTCGCATTCGTGGTGTTCGGCGCGTTCGACGGGCGCGCTCCGGGCGGATTCGGCGGTGTCGCGGTCGGCCTGGCGGTCTTCGCGATCATCATCCCGGTCGCACCGGCTACCGGAGCGTCCATCAACCCCGCCCGCACCATCGGTCCCATGCTGGTCGGCGCGCTGTTCAACGGCACCGTGCACTGGAACCAGCTTGTGGTCTATCTGAGCGGCGAAGTCATCGGGGCCGTGGTCGCCGGCCTCGCCTACGTCGCGCTCAACGCCCGGCGCGCCGCCGTCCGCCGCGTCGCCGCTACCCAGTCCGTGCCAGCCGAAGGAGTCTCGGCATGAAGAAGCTGATCAACGCGCCCGAATCAGTACTGGCCGATGCGCTCGCCGGGATCGCCGCCGCGCATCCGCAGCTCGCGGTCGACAAGAAAGCGAAGATCATCACCCGGGCCGGCGGGGCGGCTTCCGGAAAGGTCGCGCTGGTCTCCGGCGGCGGCTCCGGACACGAACCGCTGCACGGCGGCTTCGTCGGCCACGGGATGCTGAGTGCGGCGTGCCCGGGCGAGGTGTTCACCTCCCCGGTGCCCGACCAGATGCTCGCCGCCGCCCGCGCGGTCGACCGCGGAGCCGGGGTGGTGTTCATCGTGAAGAACTACACCGGCGACGTGATGAACTTCGAGATGGCCGCCGACCTGGCCGCCGACGACGGCATCAGCGTGGCCACCGTGCTGGTCGACGACGACGTGGCGGTCAAGGACTCGACCTGGACCGCCGGCCGGCGCGGCACCGGCGCCACGGTCCTGGTGGAGAAGATCGCGGGGGCGCTCGCCGAGGCCGGGGGCGACCTGGCCGCGGTCGCCGAGCTGGGCACCCGGGTGAACAAGGCCTCGCGCAGCTTCGCGGTCGCGCTCACCGCCTGCACCACGCCGGCGTCCGGGAAGCCCGGATTCGATCTGGGCGAGGACGAGATGGAGGTCGGCGTCGGCATCCACGGCGAGCCCGGACGCAGCCGCGAGAAGCTGCGCCCCGCCGCCGAGATCGTCGGCATTGCCCTGGACGCGATCCTGGCCGACCATGACCTCACCGCGGGCGACGAGGTCATCGTGCTGGCGAACGGGCTCGGCGGCACTCCGCTGATCGAGTTGTACGTCGCGTTCGCCGAGGTGGCCGCGATCCTCGCGGCGCAGGGCATCCGCATCGCCCGCAGCCTGGTCGGCAACTACGTCACCAGTCTGGACATGGCTGGCGTGTCGCTGACCGTATGCAAGGCGGACGAGCAGATGCTCGCCTTGTGGGACGCGCCCGTGAACACCCCGGCCCTGCGCTGGGGCGTGTAAGCAAGTCTTCGGCGGCGTACATAACGCCTCCATATATTCGAGAAACCTCCAGGCGGACCCGGGCGCCGCATGCGCTCCGGGTCCGCCCGGCCGCCCGCTCCGCACAGTCCGACCGCGCAGAAGGAGATCCACCGGTGGACATCCCGCTCGCCCGATCCTGGGTGCAGGCCATCGCCGCGTCGATGAACGAGCACAAGGACCATCTGACCCAGCTGGACTCGGCCATCGGCGACGCCGACCACGGGGTGAACATGCAGCGCGGATTCGCCGCCGCGCTGGCCGCGCTCGACGGATACCAGGCCGCGACGGTCGGCGAGGTGCTGGTCAAGACCGGATCGACGCTGATCTCCGTGGTCGGCGGAGCGGCGGGGCCGCTGTACGGCACGTTGTTCCGAACCATGGGCAAGCAGCTCGACTCGCCGTCTGTCGACGCGCACCAGTTGCTGGCGGCGTTGACGGCCGGTCTGGAGGGCGTGCAGAAGCTCGGCGCGGCGGTACCCGGCGACAAGACCATGGTCGACGCCCTGGTGCCGGCGTTGGCGGCGTTCGGCGAACAGGCCGGTAATGGTGCAGATCTGAGCGTGGCGGCCGCGAGCGCCGCGGACGCCGCCGAGCAGGGCATGCGGGACACCGTGCCGCTTCAGGCGCGCAAGGGACGCGCCTCCTACCTCGGCGCGCGCAGCATCGGGCATCAGGACCCTGGCGCGACCTCCACGGCGCTGATCGTCCGCGCGCTCGCGCAGGTCGTCGCGTGACCGGCCGACGCACCTACTCCGGCCAGGCCGCGTCGACCGGCATAGCCCTGGGCTCGGCGCACCACATCGACCTGCCGCCCGTGCAGCGCAACGCGCCGACACCCGCACCCGGCGACTCGGTCCAGCAGGTGATCGCCGCGTTCGACGCCGCCGCCGAGCAGCTGTTTGAGCTGGCTGAGACGCTACGCGGCAGCGGACAGGCGGACCTCGCCGACATCGTCGAGGCCAACGGCTACATCGCCCAGGACCACGATCTGCGCGAGGGTGCCGTGCGGCGCATCCGGGACGAGGAGGCCCACGCCGCGCACGCCGTCGCCCAAGCCGCGTATGAATATGCTGACGCACTCGCGGCCCTGAGCGATCCGGTGCTCGCCGAGCGCGCCGCGGACGTGCGGCAAGTCGGTCGCAGGGTTCTGGCACAGCTGTCCGGCACAGCCACGGCGACCCCGGACGGGCCGCTGGTGCTGTGCGCGCACGAGGTCGGCGCGGCTGACCTGCTTGAACGCGGCGACCTCGTGGTCGCGGCCGTCTCGGTCCTCGGCGGACCCAACGGGCATGCCTCGATCATCGCCCGCTCGCTGGGCATTCCGCTGCTGCTCGGCGTCGATCCTGCGCTGCTGCAAGAACCCGAGGGCGCCGAGGTCCTGGTGGACACGGGACAGTCGACCGCCACGGTCAACCCGGCGCGGCACGAGCGCGCAGAGGCGATTACTGCGATGAATGCTGCGCGCCGTCGGCGTGAGGCGCTGGCAGCTGAACGCCACCTGCCGTGCCGCACCCTCGACGGTCACTCAGTCAGCTTGCGCGCGAACGTCGCGACGGTGGTGGAGGCGAAGACGGCTGTCGCGCACAACGCCGCCGGAGTCGGCCTGCTGCGCACCGAACTGCCCTTCCTCGACGCCTATACGTGGCCCACCGAATCGCAGCACACTGCGGTCCTCGCTCCGATCCTGCGCAAACTGGCCGGTCAGCCGGTCACCGTCCGTACCTTGGACTTCGCCGACGACAAACTGCCGCCCTTCCTCAAAGCCGGTCGCGAGGGCGAGAAGCTAGGCCGCGGCCTGCCGCTGATGCTCGCGCAGCCGGCCGCGTTCGCCGAGCAGTTCCGCGCGATCCTGACCGCCGGCGCGGGCACCGAGCTGCGCATCATGATCCCGATGGTGGCTTCGGTCGCCGAACTGCGGGCCTGCAAAGACATTCTCGAGAAGTGCGCCGCGCAGCTGGGCGTTCCGGCGCCGCCGATCGGCGCGATGATCGAACTGCGCGAGGCCGTGGCCGCCGCGGACGCGCTGGCCCGCGAATCAGCGTTCTTCTCCATCGGCAGCAACGACCTGACCGGCCAGATCCTCCAGCTGGATCGGCGCGATCCGGCCTTGACCCCCGAACTGGCCGCGCATCCGTTGGTCCTGCGCGCCATCGCCGCCACCGTCGAGGCCGCGCACCGTTACGGCCGTCAGGTCTCTGTGTGCGGCGACGCGGCCGCCCACCCCCTGGTCATCCCGCTGCTGATCGGCCTTGGCTGCGACGTGTTGTCGGTCGCGCCGGCCGCGCTCGACGAAGTACGCGCGCGCGTGCGCCGTTTGGACCTGAAGCTTTGCGTTGATGCCGCCTCGCGTGCCCTGCGCAGCGACGTCTTCGACGAGGTCGCGCGCATCGTGCAGGAGCGCTGCACGCCCTCAGTTCCGTAGCGAGCATCCCTTTCCTCTTCGTTCACTCCCCGCGCACCGACGCCGCTGCAACGGGAGTGATCCGTCATGCCCTGCGACGTCAAGGACCACGATGAACACTGCCGTACCTGCCGTATACGTGTACGAATTCACCGAAGGCCACCAGGGACTCAAGCACCTGCTCGGTGGCAAAGGCGCGAACCTGGCCGAGATGACCCGGCTCGGGCTTCCCGTACCTCCCGGATTCACCATCACCACGCATGCCTGCCGCGAGTACCTCGCCGCCGGCACCGAACCGCTTGGCTTGTCGGACCAAGTCGAGCATCACCTCGCGGCGCTTGAACGCCAGACCGGCAAATCCCTTGGCGACGGCCGGGACCCGTTGTTGGTCTCCGTGCGTTCTGGGGCGCAACATTCGATGCCCGGGATGATGGACACCATCCTCAACATCGGTCTCAACGACACGGCCGTACACGCGCTGGCCAACGCCTCAGGGGACGAACGCTTCGCCTGGGACTGCTATCGCAGGCTGCTGGAGATGTTCGGCCGCGTCGTGCTCGGCGTGCCCGCGCAGCACTTCGAGCACAGTCGGGCGGAGGCTGCTGGGTTCGCCGCGGGCGAACTAGAAACTCTGATCGAGGAATACAAATCCCTGATTCTCGAACACTGCGGACGGGAATTCCCACAGGACCCTCGCGAACAAGTGCGGCTCGCCACCCGTGCTGTATTCGAGTCCTGGAACGGCGAACGCGCGCGGATCTACCGCCGCCGAGAGGGGATCGCGGACGACCTTGGCACCGCGGTGACCATCTGCGCCATGGTGTTCGGCAACCTCGGCCCGGACTCCGGCACCGGTGTCGCGTTCACCCGCGATCCGGCCACCGGCCGCCCCGGCATCTACGGGGACTACCTGCCCAGCGCGCAAGGCGAGGATGTGGTCGCAGGAAACCGCAACACGCTGACGCTCACGGACCTGGAGAAGCTGGACAGGCGCAGCCACGACGAACTGGTGAGGATCTCGCGGATCCTGGAACGCCACTACCGCGACCTGTGCGACATCGAATTCACCGTCGAGCGCGGCACGCTCTGGATGCTGCAGACCCGCGTCGGCAAGCGCACCGCCGAAGCGGCCTTCCGGATCGCGGTCCAGCTCGTCGACGAAGGTGTCATCGACCTCGACGAAGCCGTCAGACGCGTCGACGGCGGCCAGTTGTCCCGCCTGATGTTCCCGCGCTTCGACCAGGCAGCCGCGCCGCACCCGATCGCCCACGGGATCGGCGCGTCGCCAGGAGCGGCGGTCGGCCAGGCCGTCTTCGACTCGGCCACCGCGGTGCAGCGCGCTCGCGCCGGCACGCCGGTGATCCTCGTGCGCCGCGAGACGAACCCGGACGACCTGGCCGGAATGATCGCCGCGCAGGGCGTCTTGACCAGCCGCGGCGGCAAGACGAGCCACGCGGCGGTCGTCGCGCGCGGCATGGGGAAGTGCTGCGTGTGCGCTGCCGAAACACTCGACATCGACGAGCCGCGGCGCGAATTCACCGTAGGCGGAGTGACCGTACGCGATGGCGACATCCTCAGCATCGACGGCGCCACCGGCAACATCTACCTCGGCCCCGTGCCGGTCGTCGCCTCGCCGGTCACCGAATACTTCGAAGGACGACTAGCGCCGCGCGCCGCGTACACCGAGGCTGACTCTCTCGTCAACGCCGTCCATCGCGTGATGACGCACGCAGACCAGCGAGCGCGGATGCAGGTGCGCGCCAACGCCGACACCGCGCAGGACGCACAGCGCGCGCGTGGTTTCGGAGCTCGCGGCATTGGCCTGTGCCGCACCGAGCACATGTTTCTCGGTGAGCGACGTCAGTACATTGAGGCGCTGATCCTCGCCGAACACCCGGCCGAACAGGCGCAGGCACTCGCTGATCTGCTGCCTGTGCAACGCGCCGACTTCATCGCCCTGCTTGCCGCGATGGACGGCCAACCCGTGACCATTCGGCTGCTCGATCCGCCGCTGCACGAATTCCTGCCCGACGTCACTGAACTGTCCGTGCGCGTCGCGCTGGCCGAAGCCCGCGGCGAAGCGGACCACCGCGACCAGGAACTGCTGCGCGCGGTCACCCGGCTTCGCGAGCACAACCCCATGCTGGGCCTGCGCGGAGTGCGCCTCGGCCTCGTGATCCCCGACCTGTTCGCCATGCAGGTGCAGGCGATCGCGGAAGCGGTCGCGCAGCGGGTCGCGGAGGGCGGCGACCCGAGGGCCGAAATCATGATCCCGCTGGTGGGCGCGGCGCAGGAACTGCGAATCGTGCGAGAACGCGCCGAGCGCGTGCTGACCGAG
>Ga0070741_10015205_pt1 | contig 13110 bp, 10 predicted proteins | sample Coa_R1_4_FD_66440 | JGI IMG/M metagenome (GOLD analysis project Ga0070741, IMG submission 66440) | Surface soil microbial communities from Centralia Pennsylvania, which are recovering from an underground coalmine fire - Coalmine... | ecosystem: Environmental > Terrestrial > Soil > Unclassified ...
GGCGCCGTGGGCCACGGCCTGCTCAGCATGCGCGAACGCGCGGAATCCGTCGGCGGCACCTGCGAGGCCGGCCCGAGCGGCGCCGGCTGGCTGGTCCGCGCCCGGTTCCCGCTCCCGGAGGTCCGTTCATGATCCGGGTGCTGATCGTCGACGACCAGGAGCTGGTCCGGGCCGGGCTGCGCGGCATCCTGCGCTCGCGGTTCGGCTTCGAGATCGCGGGCGAGTGCCCGGATGGCGGCGCCGTCCTCGCCGCGGTCGGTGAGCTGCGCCCGGACGTGGTACTGATGGACGTTCGGATGCCGCTTGTCGACGGGGTGGCGGCGACCCGCCAGCTGCGCACCCAGGCCGACGCGCCGCCGGTGCTGGCGCTCACCACGTTCGACGACGATGAGGTGCTGGCCGGCATGCTCCGGGCGGGCGCCGCGGGGTTCGTGCTCAAGGGCGCCCCCGCCGAAGACCTGCAGCGCGCGGTGCGCACAGTCGCCGAAAGCGGTGCCTGGCTCGACCCCGCGGTCACTGCGCGCGTGCTGGCCGCCTACCGCGCCGCCCCCGCGCCGCCCGCGGCCGCCAGCCCGGCGCTCGACTCGCTCACCGCCCGCGAACGCGAGGTGCTGATCCTGATCGGCGAAGGCAAGACCAACGCCGAGATCGCCGCGGAACTCTTCGTCAGCGAGGGCACGGTCAAGACGCACATCAACCACGTCTTCACCAAGCTCCAGCTCCGCGACCGCGCCGCCGCCGTGGTCTTCGCCTTCGACCACAACCTGGTCACCCGCGACCGATGACGTTCCGCAAGCCGCTCGCGGTCGATTAATGTGGCGGATTTCCCCTTCGTGGTAACGGAACCCCTGTTTACGAGGGTCGATCCCACACAAAGGGGAAATCGTCCACGTTGTTGACGGGATTGCCGGTGCGCTCCTGGATCCGGTTTGTCGTTACGCGCACATATGGGCAACGTATTGCCCATTCAGGGCGTCTTCTCAGTGGGAGCGGGGAATGCTGAGGGCCCGGCACCGGCCGGGCCCGCACCCACTGGAAGGGGGCCCATTCGTGGGTCGGAGATTCTCCGTCAGTCTGATGGTGTCAGCATCCCTCCTCGTCTCGGGGATGACAGCGGCGCTGACCACCGGCAGCGCCGCCGCCGTGACGGGACGGGTTACCGGGAGCGCCGCGGGTAACCCGTTCTGCAAGAACCTCGGCGTCAAGTACCAGGCAAGCGCCGGCGCCCAGGGATTCTGCTTCGGGATACAGCGCAACGGGGCGGCCGCGGTGCGGCTGGCCGCACCGCCGGCGTCGTCGAACGTCGACGCGGCGAACCTGGCCGAGGACGTGTCACCGAGCGGCGTCCGCGCGTACGGGCAGTCAGAAACATCGGTGGCCGCGACCGGCCAGTACGTGGTCGAGGCGTGGAACGACGCCACGTCATTCTTCTCCGCGTGCCCGTCGCCGTCGGCCAAGGAGGAGGGCACCGGGCTCGGGTTCTCCGTCAACGGCGGCAAGTCGTTCACCGATCTGGGCGGCTTGCCCAACTCGGACTGCGCGGACAACGTCTACGAAGGCGACCCGAGCGTGGCCGCCTACACGGTCGGCGGGAAAAGCTACTTCTACATCTCCAGCCTGTTCGACTCACCGACCGGCCTGGGCGGCTCGTTCATCGCGATGGACGCGTGCGCGGTGACCGGGTCCGGGGCCAGCGCGACGCTGAGCTGCGGGCAGCCGATCACGCTCGCCAGCAGCAGCGCCTGCCAGGTGATTGACGGCATCGGTCAGGTGTGCAATTTCCTCGACAAGGATTTCTTCACCATCGACCCGGCACGCGGCCGCCTCTACTCGACGTTTTCCGAGTTCAACGCCACGAGTGCGGGATCGCAGGTCGAGCTTGCCGCGTGCGACCTGGGCAACCCGGCGGGCGGCGCCGGACCGGCCGGCGGCACCCCCGCGGCGCCGGTCTGCGAGAACAACGGCACCGGCAACGCGCCGTACCTGATCATCCAGCAGCAAGACCCGAACGGCTGTGAGTACGAGGGCTCCTACCCGGCGGTCAGCACCGCTACCGGTGACGTCTATGCCGGTTATGAATTCAACTGGGGTACGAACCTGACCAACCTCGCGCCGTGTGCCAACGCGGCGACCAGCGACGTGCTGGTGCGGGTACCGCAAAGCTGCCTCACGCTGACGGCTCACGCCTCGTGCACCGGCCCGGCCGCCCGGCTGGCGGTACCGGTGGTTTCCCTGTCCGGCGCGTTCATCCCCGGGTACAACCGCTTCCCGGCCAGCGATTTCCCGCGGGTAGCGGTGAGCGGCAAGGCCGGCACGGTCAGCATGGTGTGGAACGACACCCGCGATCACCCGCTCGGTGACATCATGCTGCAGAGCTTCGCGCTCGGCTCGCTGGCACCGGTGCAGAGCGCTCCGGTGGTGCTCAACCCGGCAGCGGACGTGTCGAACTTCCTGCCGGCCCTGCGGGTCGCCGATGCCGCGGGCAACCTCGACGTGTCCTGGTATTCGCGGACGGACGCGAACTCGGCCGTCACGTCGGTGACGGCGGTGATCGGCGTCAAGCCGCGCGCTACCGCCACGCCGGCCTCGGCCACGACGATCACGACCGCGACGTCGGACTGGGACAACGACTCGTCCGACATCACGCCGAACTTCGGCGACTACACCGACAACGTGCTGGTGACCACCGGCACGGCCCCCTATGTGGGCAGCACGCTGTACGTCGCGTGGAGCGACGGACGCCTCGGCCTGCCGCAGCCGTTCGAGGCGCACCTGACCGGGTGAGCCGATGGCGGGCTTGCGCGCTGGCGCGCAAGCCCGCCATGGGAGCCCCGTACCCCTGTCACGGGGCTCCCATGGGACGGAGTACGCAAATGCCGCGAGTAATACGTTTTGGATGTGACGTATCAGAAACAGCGAGCACCCCTCCGATTTGTTAAGGGCCAGTAACGGAACCTCGTCACCAGGAGGCGCGGGACATGACGGTAGCCGAGGCCGGTCATGCGTGACGATCCGTCCGTCATCGCACTGGTCGAGCGGGCGGTGAACAGCGATCAGAGCGCCTGGAACGACCTCGTCGAACGTTACGCACCGCTGGTCTGGGCAATCTGTACGCGCTACCGGCTGAACGACCCTGACATCGAGGATGTCGGGCAGACCGTGTGGCTGCTGCTGGTCGAGCATCTCGGGAAGCTCCGCGAGCCGGCCGCCCTGCCCGGCTGGCTGGTGACGACCACGCACCGGGAATGCCAGCGCGCGCTGACCGCGGCGCGCAAGACCGAGGGCGCGGGAGCGAAGCTGGACGACGCGCTGCTCATCGTGGATGGCACGGTGATCGAGCAGGAGATCCTGGCGGCCGAGCGGAACGCGGCGCTGCGCCAAGCACTCCGTGAGATTCCGCCCCGCTGCCAGCAACTGCTGACGATGCTGATCAGCGATCCACCCCGCTCGTATGCCGAGATCAGCGCCACGCTGCAGATCCCGATCGGGAGCATCGGTCCCCAGCGGGCCCGCTGCCTGGAACGTCTGCGCCGCACCGCCGCGCTCGCGGGGTTCAGCGCCGATGAGATGCGAGTCAACAGCACGGGAGGCGAGAAACGTGCGTAACGACTGGGATGACGAGCAGCTGCTGGCGGCACTGCGCGAATCGGTGCGGGCACGGCTGGCCGTTCCGCCGTGGTTCACGCAGACCGCCCGGAATTCCTATGCCTGGCTCGATATCGACGCCCAGCTCGCGCGGCTGACGTATGACTCCAGTGACGACCGTGACCTGGAAGCCACCCTGCGGGCAGTCAGCACGCGGTCGGAACCGGCGTCCATCCGCGCGCTCACGTTCACGTCGGCGCGGCTGGCCATCGAGCTTGAGGTCACCGCGGACTCCCTGATCGGGCAGATAGTCCCGCCGCGGCAGGGGACCCTGGAGCAGGAGACCAAGAGCGGCGAGACCGCCACCGTCTCGATCGACGAGATCGGCTGTTTCTATATTCAGCCGGTACCCGACGGCTCGTTCCGGCTGCGCTGCCGGACCGAAGACGGCGTCGACGTGGTGACGAACTGGTTCACCCTGTAGTAAGCGCGGTAACAAGCTACGCCGCGCCGAACGTGATCAGGGAGGCCGCCGTGGCGTGTCGCAGCGGGTCGCCGGTCACCTCGCGGCGCACGTCGCACATCGCCTCGGCGAGCGTGCGGCCGGCTCGCAGGTGCCGGTGCAGGCCGGTCATCACGGGCACGACGGCTTGGTCATTGAGCGGCAGGGTGGCGGCGATGATCCCGGCGGTGCCGAGCGGCAGCAGGCTGCTGACCAGGCCGAGCAGTTCGTCGGCCCCGGCCGGCGCCAGCGCGCCGGCCTCGCAGCTCGACAGGATCAGCCGGTAGGGCGCCCGCTTCAGCTGCTCGAAGTCGTAGACGGTCAGCGGCCCGTCATGCATGCGCAGCGAGGAGAACAGCGGGCTGTCCGCGCGGAAGACCCCGTGCGCGGCGACGTGCGCCAGCCACGCCCCGTCGAGTTCGTGCAGGACTTTCTCGGCGGTCGCCTCGGCGCCTGCCAGCACCGTGACGTCGTCGTACAGGCCGGCCACCACGGGCACCTCGGCCCCGTCCGAGGCGAGGCCAGGGCCGCGGGCCAGGGTAACGTTACGGCGCTCCGGCTCAGGGGCGGAGCGCGCTCGCATCCACGCCGCCGCGGACGGGGCGACGCTGACCACGCGATCGCGCAGGGCCGGCAGCAGCGCCCACGGGATCGAGTGCAGCTTGCCTGGCGGCACGATCACCACCGGTCCGTCGCCGAGCTTGCGGATCGCGGGGCCAAGCAGCGCCTGTTGCAGCCTGGGTCCGGCCGCGGCCAAAATGGCCAGCGCGCTGTCCGCGTCGTCTTCGGGCCGGCTGCGCGCGATACGGCGCAGCGCGAAGCGGGCGAAGTCCGCGGCCCGGATGGCGTCGGCCGCCTGCCCGGCGGTGTACTGCAGCACCTTGCCGCCGCCGCAAGCCAGCACGTACATGGTGCCGTCGACCTCGACGATCTCGATCAACCGCGCCGCGCCGAGTTCGTCGAGCAGGTCCGCGGGACTGAACGCGGCGCTTGACGAAGTGCCGCCGGGCGCGCGCAGCGTCCTGGCGCGCACCGTTCTTTCCAGCCGCCGCTGCACCCGCCGCATGGTCGTCGCGGGTCTCCCCTCGCTCTCCGCGTTCTCCAGTCGCCTCGTGACGGCGCGGAACGCGGCGAGGCTGCCGCGGAGTCCGGGATCGACGGCGGGACGGACGACGGGAACGGCCAGCGCGGTGGCCCGCCAGCGTTCGCTCCACGAGAGCATCAGGCGAGGCCGGCCCGCGCGCACCGCGTAGCGCTGTGCGAGCGTGGCCAGTTCCGCGCCGTGCGCGGTCGCCTGCGCCCGCAGCTCGGAGGCGCCGAAGCTCAGCCGGTGCTCGTCCAGCACGGCGAGCCCGTGACGGCAGGCGTGCAGCAGCCGGCGCGGGTTGCCGGCGGCCTGCGCCCGCAGCGCCTCGCTGAGCCAGCCCACGGCCCGCGACATCGGCGTCCCTCGGTGCCGGCTGTCCGCCGCGGCCACTAGGTGCAGGTCGGCCTCATCGGTGCGCCCGAGATCCAAGGCCAGGCGGCCGGCCAGCAGGTGCGCCTGCGCCGCGTCGCTCGCGCCGAGCGCGTCCAGCTTGATCGCGGCCCGGTCGGCCTCGCGCAGCAGCGCCGGCGATGCCGAGCCCGCCGCGAAGCGGGCCTCGACGAGCACTCGCGCCGCGAGCGCCTGCCATCGCGCGTTCTGCTGGGACCGGAACAGGCGGTATGCGCCCCGCGCCCTGTCCTGTGCGATCTGCGGCTGGGCCGCGGCCAGGGCGCAGTTGGCCGCCATCAGCAGCAGTTCGGCTCGCTCGGTGGCCCGGCCGCGAACCCGTTCCAGGTCGGCCACCGCGGCGTCCGCCTCGGCCAGTGCGTCGACGACCAGCCCGGCCGCCAGCAGCACCGCGCATCGGTCCACGCTGAGGTCCGGCGTCGGGACGCTCAGCGGCCGGTAACGCGAGGCCGCCATCTCCAGGTGAGACAGCGCCGCGGGGAGATCACCGGAGAAGAATGCCGCCAGCCCGCGGTTGTGGACCATGTCGATGGCTTCGAGTTCCTGCCCGGTCTCGGCGAACAAGCGCCCCGCGGTGGCGAAATCAGCGTCTGCCCGGCCGGTAATGCCCATCGCCAGGCAAATCAGCGTGCGCGCGTTGAGCGCACGGGCCGTCCACAGCGGGTCACCCGCCCGGCGCAGCGCGGTGACCGCACGGCGCGAGTCTTCCAGTGCGGCCGGATACCGGCCAAGCGTCCAGAGCATCAACCCGCGCCGGACCAGCACCCGTGCTGCCTGCGCGCCGCTGGACTGCTGCAGCGCCCGGTCCAGCGCCGCGAGTCCCGCCGTGGTCCGGCCAGCGAAGACGAGCGCCGCCCCGAGCGTGGCCAGCACATCGGCTTCGCGGCCGGCCTGGCCCGTCCGGCGCGCCATCCGCAGCGCTACCCGCAGTTCGCGGACCCCGGCCTCGACATCGCCGAACTCGCGCAGCACGATCCCCGCGGCCTGATGCGCTACCGACGACTCATAGTGGTCGGGTCGCCCGGCCAGCACGGCACGGGCCCTGGCCAGCGCCTCTCTTGGGCGGGACAAAGCCAGCGGAAGCAAGTCGTCGACATCGCGCGCGACGGGCGCGGTCGTCCGGGCACCCCCGGCCACGCAAACGATTGTAAGCGTCATCGTCTCGCCACATTGATGTATTAAGCAGACTTCCCGCCCCCTCCGTACTAGCGTCCGAGTCCGCGGGCTGCTGCGGGGTACGCTCGCGGGCTCGTGACCCATGAGTTCCGGGGATGGTCAGAACGTGCGGGAGGACGTCGTGCCAGGACAAAACGGCTCGGATCAGGATCTGAACCCGGTGGTGGCGGAGCAGGTCGACTTCATCATCGCCGCGTTCGGGAAGCTGGGGATCGCCGTCGGCGCCGTGCCCGCCGGCAACGGCGGGATCAGCTACATGTATGCCGAAGGCCACCTGGTCGTCCGGGAGGAGCATTGCGGACGGGTGCAGGAGATGCTGCCGCGGCCGTGCACGGCCGAACGCATCACCAACGGCATCATGCTGGTCCGGATGACCGAGGACGCGTCCGGCGGGCAGCCCACCGTGCCCGAGCTGCTGGGGCAGATCGATGCCGAGCTCGGCGAGGGGATCGCCACACCGAACCACGTGCTGACCGTGGCCAACGGGGTCGGTCGCCCCTGCCCGGCCACCGAGCCGCAGGAAGTGTATGACGACATCGAACCGAGCCCCTCGGTCGACGTGGACGGCAGCGGGGCGGGAGTGCTCGTCTTCGTCGCCGACACCGGCCTGCTCAACGGCGCCGCGGCCACCGCACCATGGCTGACTGGCGTCACGGGCGATCCGGATCCGCTGCCCAAGGCGCTGCCGGATGGTACGCAGCCGATCCCGCCGTACACGGGGCACGGCACGTTCGTGGCCGGCGTGGTCCGGTGCCTGGCGCCGCAGGCGGACGTCGTCGTCGCGAACATCTTCAACGTCGCGGGCAGCGGGCTGGAGACGGACTTCGTCCGCAAGCTCGACGCCGCGCTCGACCTCGGCGTGGACGTCTTCAACCTGTCGGTGACGTCGCCCACCAGGAATAACGTGCCGATGATGTCGCTCGCGGCCTGGCTCAAGCGCGTCGAGCAGTACAAGGGCGTGGTCTGCGTCGTCCCGGCGGGCAACAGCAACTCAAGGCTGCCCGAATGGCCTGCCGCTTTCCCCGGGACGGTCTCCGTCGGCGCGCTCGCGGCCGACCGGCACAGCCGTGCCGACTTCAGCAACTACGGCGGCTGGGTCGACGTGTACGCGCCGGGCAGGGGCCTCATCAACGCGTACGCCACCGGCACGTATACCTGCAAGGTGCCGCCCTACGCGGGACAGGAGCGGAAGTTCTACGGCATGGCCAGGTGGAGCGGCACGTCCTTCGCCACCCCCATCGTGACGGGCCTGATCGCGGCCCGGATGTCCCGCACCGGCGAGAACGGCCGGCAGGCCGCCGAGGCCCTGCTCGCCGAGGCGCACGAGCACGCCATCCCGGGCGTAGGCGCCGTCCTGCTCCCCCACCGCTGACCCGCTACTCCCCCGCGGTGCGGAACACGGGCCAGCACACTTCGGTGCGGTGGTCCCGCTCGTCCTGCGAGTGCGCCCAGCCCACCACGTAGTACTCGCGGATCGGACCCTCGACGCCGATCGCCCGTTCGGCCACCGCGGTGCCGAGGGCACCGTAGGTGCGGTCCACGTCGGCCGCCCCGCCCTCGTGCACCATGACCGCCACCTCGGTCGCCGGGATCTCCTGCCAGCGCACCGGGCCTGGCGGCAGCGCGGGCAGCATCGCGCCGTCCGGCACGAGGACGGGAAAGAACAGCGTGATCTCGCTCCGCTCCAGCTCGAAGTACGCGCTCGGGAACAGCGCGCCCGCGCTCCCCGCCATCGCGAGCCCGGTGGCGGCCAGCGCCGCGGTCAGCTGCGCGTAGGCGGCCGCGCCCCATTCGTGCGCGTCGGAGGCGTTCACGATCTCGGTAACTGCCAGGGCGGTCATCGCCGGGATCGTTCGGAGTTCGATCTTGGCGGGGGTGACCGGGCCAGCGAGCAGCGCTCGCAGCCCAGCCACCGAGGCCTTCGCCTGTTCCAGCTGCCGCTCCATCCGCTCCAGATGAGCGGCGATCTCTGCGTTCCTGGTCCCGACGTCCGGTGCGTGCAGCACCGCCCGGATCTGGTCCAGCGGCATGTTCAGGTCCCGCAGCCGCCGGATCACCTGGGCATCGGGCACCTGGGCGGTGGCGTACGACCGGTAGCCGGTGTCCGGGTCGATCGCGGCCGGCTCCAGCACGCCCATGTCGTGGTAGTGCCGCAGCGCCTTCACGCTCAGGTGGGTCATCCGGGAGAAATCGCCGATGGCCAGCAGAGTTGTCATGAGTTGAGTCCTAGCCGTTCCGCCTGGGCAGCGTCAAAACCATGGCCGCCATCGCGATCAGCAGGCCGATCATCTCGGCCAGGCTCCATCGGAACGACACCGCGTAGCCGCGGCCCACGAACCCGTAGAACACCACGCCGATCGTCGCGATCCCGATCGCGTTGCCGACCTGCTGGGAGGTGGCCAGCGCGCCGGACACCGAACCCGCGGTCCGCGCGTCCGCCTGGGACATGACCACGGTGGTGAGCGGCGTGATGCACAGGCCCTGGCCGGCGCCGCCCAGCAGCAGGCCCGGCACCAGCGCCAGCAGCGGGCCGCCGGTCCCCCAGTGCCAGACCGCCGCCATCAGCATCGCGTTGCCGACGGCGCACAGCAGCGCGCCGATGAGGATCACCCGGCGGCCATATCGCATGGTGAGCGCGGGGGCGCGGAACGAGGTGACCACGTAGCCGGCCGCCAGCAGGACGAACATCCCGCCGGCGCCGAGCGGGCTGAGCCCGCGTCCCAGCTGAAGGTACAGCGCGAGCACCAGGAAGCCCGCCACCTGCTGCGCGCAGAACAGCAACTGGACCGCCAGGCCGTTGCGGAACGCGGGGACCGCGAAGATGCCCGGGTCCATCAGCGGCTGCCGACCGCGCCGCGCCATCCCGCGCAGGTAGGCCGCGAACAGGCCGAACAGCACCGGCGACGCCGCCAGGCACGCCCACGACCAGGCGGGCCAGCTCTCCTGGCGACCCGTCACCAGCGGCAGCACGACCGCGACGAGCGCGGCGGTCAGCAGGGCGGCACCCGGCAGGTCGAGCCGCCCGGATTCGGCCGCACGGGACTCCGGCACCAGGCGGCGGATTACCGCCAGGGCGGCAAGCCCGATCGGCACGTTGATCCAGAACACGGTACGCCAGCCGAGACCGGCGATGTTGGCCTCGACCAGCGCCCCGCCGAGGAGCTGACCGCCGGTCGCGGCCACCGCCATCACGATGCCGTACACGCTGAACGCCGTCACCCGGTCACGGCCGGCGTAGGTCATGCCCATGATGGATAGCGTGTTCGGCCCCATCAGCGCGGCACCGAGGCCCTGGGCCAGCCGGGCGGCGATCAGGAACGCTGGATCGGGGGCGACGGCGCACAGCACCGAACTGGCGACGAACAGCGCCAGCCCCGCCGAGAACCACAGCCGGCGGCCGTAGCGGTCACCGAGGCGACCACCGAAGACGAGGAACGCCGCCATCGTGAGGCCGTAGCCGGCCACCACCCACTCGATGGCACCCGGGCTGGCCCCGAGGCTGTGCTGGATCGACGGCAGCGCGACGTTGACGACGAAGATGTCGAGGATGAAGACGAACGTGCCGCACATGATGACGGCCAGCGGTGCCCACTTGGTCCACGCGCTGACCCGCGGGTACAGGTCTGGTTTCTGACTCGTTACTGTCATGGCCACGAGCGTGCTGTCTCCCGTTACAGGAGAGTCAAGACGGTGACCGAGCCCGGATTCGGCGCAGGTGGCGGAGGCTAGGCTCGGACGCGTGGTGACGGAAGCTGATCTTGAGCTGGTCGACGGGCGGACGCTGCATTACTACGACACCCGCGAGGACGAGCCGGACGCCCGTGTGGCGGTCTTCTGGTGCCACGGCGCGCCCAGCGTGGGCCGTCCGCCTGAGCCGTTGTTTCCCGCCGCGGCCGAGAACGGCCTGCGCTGGGTGTCCTATGACCGGCCGGCCTATGGCGGCTCGAGCCCGAACCCCGGCCGGAACATCGCTTCCGCCGCCGCTGACGTGGCCGCGATCGCCGACGCGCTCGGCATCGGCCGCTTCGCGACGCTGGGTCACTCTGGCGGCGGGCCACACGCCCTGGCCTGCGGAGCGCTGCTGCCGGAACGCGTCATCGCGGTGGTCAGCATGTCCGCGCCGGCTCCGATTGACGCCGAGGACCTCGACTGGTTCGCTGGCTGGACCCGATCCGGGATGGCAGAGCAACATGCCGCGCTGGCCGGACGGGCCGCGCTGGAGGCCTATCTCGCGTCGGCCGAGCCCGACCCGGAAGCCTTCACGACGGACGACCTGGTTGCGCTCGCGGGCAGGTGGTCCTGGGTAGCCGACGTTTTCGGCCAGGCCGTGAAAAACGGCTACGAAGGAGTAGTGGACGACTCGCTGGCCGGCGCGCGGGAATGGGGATTCGCCCCAGCGGACGTCACTGTGCCCGTCCTCGTCATGCACGGCGCCAAGGACCGGATGGTACCCAGCGCCCACGGAAAATGGCTCGCGGCGCACTGTCCGGGAGCCGAGCTATTGCTTGTCCCGGACGCTAGCCACGTGACGGTGCTGGACTCGGGCCCCGCGGCTTTGGCATGGCTGCGTGACCGAGTGGCCGCTGATTCCGGCAAGCCCGAAGATGCACCTCCGCTGCGTGGCCTGAACCATGGATAGTTCCTAGGCCTGGCCCCGTTGGGAGACAAGCATGTCGCGACTGAACCCCGCGCAGGTACTTGCATTCCTACTACCCGAGGCCGGACCACGGCGCGTCTATGCCCTTTCTGTCCTGGTCGGAACGTTCGGTTTCGGGCTGGTCACGGCGGCCATGACGTTGTACGCGACCCGGGTTGTGCACCTGTCGCCGGTGAAGGCCGGGCTCGGTCTCAGCATCGCGGGCCTGGTTGGCCTGCTCGCGGCCATACCGATGGGCGATCTCGCTGACCGGCGCGGGCCGCGCGCGATGGTTCGCGGGGGCATGCTCGTGCAGAGCCTGTCCGCTGTCTGCTACCTGCTGGTGCACAACTTCGCGGCGTTCGTGATCGTCGCGACCATCGACATGCTGGCGATGAATGCCACCTTGGCCGCGGACGGGCCCCTGCTGCGAAGGGTCGGCGGCGAGGACGCGGCTGGCTACCGCGCCAGCACGCAGGCCTTGGCTAATGTGGGCATCGCACTCGGTGTCCTCTGCTGCGGTATCGCGGTGCAGCTCAACACCACCAATGCCTACCGGTCACTGTTCGCGGGCAACGCCGTAGCCATTCTCGCCTCCTTGACCATCCTGCGGCGGCTGCCGCGATACGAGCCGCTACCGCAACCGCCGGCCGGGCCGCGTTGGGGAGCGCTCACCGACCGCCCGTTCGTCGTCTACACCGTGCTGGGCGGCCTGCTGTTCATCCAGTTCTTCGTCATGTCGCTGCTGCTGCCCTTGTGGGTCGTCGACCACACACACGCACCGAGGTGGACCATCGCCCTGGCCGTGCTCGTCAATACCGGGCTCGTCGTGCTCTTTCAGGTCCGCGTCAGTAAGCGTGTCGAAACGCTGCGGGACGGCGGACGCGCCCTGCGCAAGGCCGGGATACTGTTCCTTGTCAGCTGCTCCGCGATAGGCCTGGCGGCCGGACTGCCGGCTTGGGCCGCGCTGCTCTTGCTGGTAGCAGCCGTCGCGGTCCACACATACGGTGAGCTATGGCACACCGCTGCCACGTTTGCGCTCGATTTCGGCCTGCCTCCGGAGCACGCCCAGGGGCAGTACCAGGGCCTGGTCGGAATAGGCCGCGGCGGCGGGCAGGCCGCGGCGCCGGTGCTCCTGGTTGGGGTGTGCCTGAGCCTCGGCCGGATCGGTTTCGTCGGGCTGGGAATCTGCTTCGGGTTGCTCGGTGCCGCGGGGCCGGCGCTCGCCCGGTGGGGGCAGCGTACCCGGCCCGCCGTACCGGAACCTGTCAGCGCCCAGTCCGTTCTCGAGCCGGACTGACCGCGATCGCGCCGGCCTACCGCGGGAGCTGCTCAGCGGCAGCGTCCAGCAGGCTGTCGATGCCCGCGACCGTCGGGATGACCAGAAAGTCCCTGAGGCTGATCTTGGTGCCGAGACGCTGCTCAATCCGTGCGATGAGCAAGGCGGCCAGCAGGGAGTGGCCGCCGAGGTCGAAGAAGCTGTCGTCGACCCCGGCCCGGTCGATGCCCAGGACCTGCGCGAACAGCTCGCACAAGATCTCCTCGCGCGGGGTCCGCGGTGCCCGCTGCCCGGCCTGCCCCTGGTATGCCGGGGCCGGCAGGGCACGCCGCTCCAGCTTCCCGTTGACCGTCAGCGGCAGTGCCTTGAGCACCACGACCGCCGCCGGGACCATGAACTCCGGCAGCACCCGCGCCACCCCGGCCCGCAGCGCCACC
>Ga0070741_10015206_pt1 | contig 13108 bp, 8 predicted proteins | sample Coa_R1_4_FD_66440 | JGI IMG/M metagenome (GOLD analysis project Ga0070741, IMG submission 66440) | Surface soil microbial communities from Centralia Pennsylvania, which are recovering from an underground coalmine fire - Coalmine... | ecosystem: Environmental > Terrestrial > Soil > Unclassified ...
CTGCTCTACGACTCCAAGATGCTCTACGAGGACCAGCTCGCGGCGCTCAGCGCCGATTCGAAGAAGGTCGGCACGCAAGGCGGCGAGCTCGACTTCGCGCTCCTCCTCGACGGGCTGATTGCCGAGCGCGAGCAAGGCATCACCATCGACGTCGCCTACCGTTTCTTCTCCACCGACCGGCGCAAGTTCATCGTCGCCGACACGCCCGGGCACGAGCAGTACACGAGGAACATGGTCACCGGCGCCTCCACTGCCGACGTCGCAGTCATCCTCGTCGACGCCCGCAAGGGCGTGCTCACGCAAACCCGGCGCCATACGTATCTCGCGTCGCTTATCGGCATTCGCCACGTCGTCCTCGCCGTGAACAAGCTCGACCTTGTTGATTATTCGCGCGAAGTGTTCGAGCGCATCGAGGCCGAGTACCGCGCCTTCGCGCAGAAGCTCGAGCTCGCCGAGATCGTCTGCATTCCGGTATCGGCACTGCGCGGCGACAACATCACGGCGGCGAGCCGCAACACCCCCTGGTATGCAGGACCGACGCTGATGGGCCATCTCGAGAGCGTCGTGCCACAAAGCGACGCGCACCAGCGTCCTTTCCGCTTCCTCGTGCAGTGGGTGAATCGGCCGAACCTCGACTTTCGCGGCTTTTCCGGGCGCATCGTCGGCGGTGAGGTACGCCCGGGCGATCGCGTACGCGTTCTGCCCGGCGGCAAGGAAAGCACGGTCACGCGCATCGTCACGAAGGACGGCGACCTCGAGGCCGCGGCCGCCGGGCAATCGGTGACGCTCACGCTCGGCGACGAGATCGACATCAGCCGCGGCGACATGCTCGCCGCCGCTGGCGCGCCGCCCGAGGTGGCCGACCAGTTCGAAGCCGACGTCGTCTGGATGAACGAGGAGCACATGCTCCCCGGCCGACCTTATCTCATAAAGATCGGCGCCAAGACGGTGGGCGCCACGATCACTAAGCCAAAGTACAAGATCAACGTCAACACGCTCGAGCATCTCGCGGCGACGACGCTCGAGTTGAACGAGATCGGCGTATGCAATCTGCACCTTGACCAAGCGGTGCCCTTCGATCCCTACCGCGAGAACCGCGACACCGGGAGCTTCATCCTCATCGACCGGCTCACCAACAACACGGTCGGCGCCGGGCTCTTGCACTTCGCGCTCAGGCGCTCGCACAACATCCACTGGCAGGCGCTCGAGGTCGACAAGCAGGCGCACGCGGCGCTCAAAGGCCAGAAGCCCTGCATCATCTGGTTCACCGGCCTCTCCGGCGCCGGCAAGTCGACCATCGCCAATCTGGTGGAGAAGCGACTGCACTCCTTAGGCCGGCACACCTACCTCCTCGACGGAGACAACGTGCGCCACGGCCTCAGTAAAGACCTCGGCTTCACCGAGGCGGATCGCGTCGAAAACATCCGCCGCGTCGCGGAGGTAGCCAAGCTAATGGTGGACGCTGGACTCATCGTGCTCGTATCGTTTATCTCTCCCTTCCGGGCCGAGCGCCAGCTCGCACGCGAGCTCGTAGGGATAGGCGAGTTTTGCGAAGTGTTCGTCGATACGCCTCTTGCTCTCGCCGAGCGGCGCGATCCAAAGGGCCTTTACAAAAAAGCGAGGCGCGGAGAGCTCGTCAACTTCACCGGTATCGATTCGCCATACGAGCCGCCTACTAACCCCGAGGTGCACGTTGCCACAGCGCAAACGACACCGGAGGCCGCTGCCGAATCGATCCTGAGGCAGTTAAGCGCTATGGGAATTCTGCAGTGGATATAGTGAATGCAGTGGCGGGCTTTCTCGTAGGCCTGCTCGTGGGCTTCACGGGTGTCGGCGCTGGTGCCGTCATGACGCCCATACTCGTGCTTCTCTTCGGAGTTGCTCCGCAGACGGCCGTCGGCACGGATCTGCTTTTCGCATCGATCACTAAAGGCGTTGGTGTTTGGGTGCACGGCGCCCGCGGCTCGATCGACTGGCTCGTGCTGCGGCGACTATCGCTTGGTAGTTTGCCCGCGGCCGCCGTCACCCTAGCCATCATCCATTACTTCCCCGCAAACGGAGAACTCAAGCCGCTCATCATGCCGGCGCTCGGTATCGCGCTCGCTTTGACGAGCGTCGCCATGCTTTTTCAATCGAAGTTGCACCGCTTGGGACAGCACCTGCGCACTACGGTGCCGGACCGCTTTAAGGGCGCTCAGCCGACATTGACGATTGCCGCCGGCGCGGTCATCGGATTGCTAGTCACGCTAACTTCCGTCGGCGCGGGAGCGCTCGGCGTGGTTATGCTGGTCTACCTCTATCCGTATCGGCTAACACCTGCGAAGCTCGTCGGTACCGATATTGGACATGCCGTGCCCCTCACGTTGATAGCCGGCCTTGGGCACCTCAGCCTGGGAAATGTCGATTTTCACCTTCTAGGTCAGCTGGTGGCGGGCTCAATCCCGGGAATCATCGTCGGCTCACTGCTTAGCACGAAAGTGAGGCCGACATACGTCCGGAGCGGACTAGCGCTAATGCTCGGCGTTATCGGGACGAGAATTCTCTTGCAATGAGTGCTCTCGCAAACACGATGCCGCATGGGTTGTGCCCTCTTGTCTCTATAGTCATTCCCTGCTTTAACGGTGAGAGCTTTGTCGCGCAGGCCATAGAGTCGGCACTGGCGCAGACCTATGAACGACGAGAGGTCATTGTGGTTGATGACGGTTCCACCGACCGCTCCTCGGCCATCATCGACTCGTTTGCTCCTCGCGTCCGAGTCGTTCGTCAACCGAATCTTGGTCTATCCGCTGCTCGAAACGCGGGCATCCAAGTCAGTAACGGCTCCTACATCGCGTTCCTGGATTGCGATGATTACTGGGATCGAATTTTCGCCGCACGGATGGTTAGTGCTCTTGAGACTGGCGGAGCCAGCATTGCGTATTGCGGTTGGCAAAACATCGGTTTGGTCGGTGGAAGGAGCGCACCGTTCATTCCGCCCGATTATGAAAGCGCACGGGAGAAGATTCTCTGTCTCCTCTCTGATGTGCGCTGGCCGGTTCATGCTGCAATGGTACGTCGGCAAGTTATCGAACAAGTGGGCGGCTTTAACCCGATGTGGTCGAGCTGTGAGGATTTTGATTTTTGGATCCGGGCTGCTATTTCCCACAGATTAGTCCGTGTCCCAGAGGTACTGGCCTTTTATCGACACCATGGCGATGGACAAATGACGAGAAAGAGGGCGCAGGTGGCTGAGCAATTTTGGCGCGTGCAGAGGCGATATTTTCAGGCGAATCCGCATTTAATTGGCCTACTCGGCGCAGATCTGGTTCGTCGTATCACTGACGGCGCATTGCTTGAACGGGGCTACGCGTGTTTCTGGGATAGGGATTTATCTGCGGCTCAAAAAATTTTTCGTAACGTTATGAAGACTGGATACGGTTCATTGCGAGATTGGAAATATCTTCTACCAGCCCTGCTACCGTTGGGCGTCTATCGCCGAGTCGTGAATTGGGTAGATAGTCGCCACTAACCGCCGTAGATCACTAAGGGGAAATTCTTCGGAGAATCCATTATGTCGAAGGCTGAAGCAGCCTACATAGATAACGTCACTCGATATCGCGACGGTGCCCGGCGCTCGGCAGAGAAGATGTTAACGATCTTATTCGATTTGATTCGCCCGACAAGTGTCGTAGATGTGGGCTGCAGCGCAGGCACATGGTTGTCGGTAGCCAAAACCCTTGGTGCGAATCAAACCCTCGGCCTAGACGGTGACTATGTAGACCGGAACGCGCTGCTTATTCCGTCGAACGAGTTCATAGCCGTCGACTTGTCTAAGCCATTCAAGGTAGCGAGGCAGTTCGACCTTGTCATTAGCCTCGAGGTGGCAGAACACCTTCCCGAGCAGTCAGCGCTTGATTTCGTCGAGTGCCTTACCAATCTGGGCTCTATCATCCTCTTCTCTGCAGCCGTTCCGTTCCAAGGCGGAACCGGCCACATCAATGAACAATGGCCGGATTACTGGGCTGCCTTATTCTCCCGTTGCGGCTACGTACCTTTCGATTGCATCCGGTGGCAGGTCTGGGGCGACGAAAGTGTCGACGTGTGGTATGCGCAAAATTCGCTTCTCTATGTCGCCCGTCCCCTGCTCGCTACGAATGCTGCCCTAGCCGAGCGTTTGCAGGCGCTTAGCGTTCGCGCATTAAATGTCGTTCATCCGACGCTTTATCTTGGCTCCGCTGATCCCCGGAACGTAGACCCAACGATGCTTAGCGCGGCTCAATGTTTGGAAGGCCTACGTTTCCATGCGAAAGGATATTTGCGGCGGTCTCTGCATTGGCGTCTGCAACGATTGTTATTTCCGGCGTAGTGGCCAAAGCTCGCGACAACCTGTCAGTCCGGCACTGACACCGTAATCAGAGCTGGCTACGGTTGTAAGCAACGTGGCAGTCCGCCCTAAGATCCTGTATCTCGTCTCTTCGCACACGTCGCCAACGCAGGTCGCACGTCTGGCAAAACGGTTGGTGGGCTCTGATCCACAGGCGCACGTACTCATTCATCACGACGCGGGGTCAAAAGAGCCGCTTGTGGCTCAAAATAGCCCGCAACACCCGCGCATTCGGCTGTACGCGACACCACTTCGTATCGAGTGGGGGACATTTTCGATCGTTCAGAGCTTTATAAGCACTACGCGCTGGGCGCTGGAGCACTCGGATTTCGACTGGTTGTACTGGATCTCCGGCCAACACTACCCGATCAAGAAAGCCGGTGAGATTGGACGTGAACTCCGTGAAAGCGAATTTGATGCGTACGTGGAGTCATTTGACATTCTCGAATCGACAAATTGGCCACCAGGCGAAGGCTTTGGGCGCTACTACTATCAATACTTTCGCCTTCCGCAATTTCGCCGTTACTACGTACTCCCCCGTCGGATAAAAATCGGACTCCGCAACGTCCGAAACGCGATAAACCGGACTAATGGAATTCTGAAAATCCAAGGTGGCTACCGCAAGGGGCCTAGCTTTATAGGATTTCGAGCTCTTCGCCCGCCGTTCGGAGAGGCATTTCGCTGCTACGGCGGCAGTCAATGGTTGACCCTGCGCCGTGCCACGCTCACATATATACATAACTTGCTAGCGGAGAGGCCGGCCCTTACGCGGTACTACAAGCGAACATTCATACCAGACGAATCTTTTCTGCTTACCCTCTTGAGGAACTGTAGCAGCCTAAGACTTGCCCCTAGCAACCTGCTGTTTGCCCATTGGGAGACCGAGCACAGTTCTAGCCCACGAGTCCTTACCGTGGCGGACATTGATGTGCTACTGAAAAGCCACGCTCATTTCGCCCGCAAGTTCGATTTAGCCGTAGACGGAAAGGTCCTGGATGCTCTGGATGACCACATAGACTCCTAAGGAGTCGACAGCAGGCTAAGGCGCTGCTTGGCTTTGAAGATCGGAAAGGTGTTTCTTCAATGCATCGATCCACCGGCGTCTTTCCGTGACGATCATCTCTATCGGTGATACGAGGAAAAGCACGCCAAAAAGGCTTCCACCACAAGCGAGCATTGTCGCCAAATAAAGTAGCTGCCTGTCGTCCTTCCACGGCAGGAAAACGCGGTCCAACCCAAGCCACAGCAGCCCAATAGCTGAAACCATAACAACGGGGACGACAAGCGCGTGAAGGATACGCCACGCAGGCATCCTTAGGCACCGCGCAGCAAGCCATGACATATGGAGTGCACCGTATACCGTAGCGGTCGAGGCGCCGATTGCCACACCAAGCAACCCGTAGCGCAGGCCACCGACGGCACCCAGCACAACAATAAGTAACTCCGCCAACTGCACTGGAATCTCTCGATGTAACCAGTCTCTAGCCGCCAATACCGAGCCGGCGAGCATTTCGAGCATTAGGAATGGTCCGATCAAGGCGAGCCATGTCAGTATCGGCGAGGCATCGACCCACTTCTCCCCGTAGAAAAAGCGGATCAAAGGTTCGGCTAACCAGACAAACGTCAGAAAAGCGGGGCCTGTATATAACGCCACGAGCGTGATCGCGCGAAGGTAAAGCTGCTGGCTGCGAGCCAGGTTGTCCTGATCCTGCGCCAGCATTCGGAACGTCACCTGATAGACCGAGCCCGTGAGCGCTTGAGGAATCACAGCCCAGCTAGCGGCTTTGTTGAACAACCCGAGCGAATGCGCTCCAAGCGTCCTTGACAGCACGAAATTGGGTGCTTGATTACGAAGATAGACCAAAAAGTCATCAATCGTCACCAGCATCCCATAGCGCGCGAGAGCACGAGCGCGCTTCCAATCCCGAGATAACTGCGGCCACCAGCCGGATTGGCTGACTAAGACGATAGCGGTGAACAGCGCACCCGCCAGACCACCGAGGATGAGGCTCCATACGCCCCAATCTAACCAAGCCAGAATCGCGCTCGTGAACCCGGAAAAGAGTAGAGCGGTGACATTAACGAGAGCGAGCACCTTGAATCGCCGTTCACGAAACATGAAGTTGCTGAGGAGATTTACAAAAGGACGAATGAGAAAAGATAGCGCCGATACTCGTAACAGGTCTTTATATGCGGGGACGCCGTACCAAGTAGCAAACCAAGGCGCAATCGCGAAGAACGCCGCGAAGATCAAACAGCCAATCGACAACTGGATAGTAAAGACGGCGTCGTAGTCGGACCGCTCAACCTCCTTGGCCTGCACGAGCGCCTGCCCCATGCCACCGCCGGCCACGAACCCGGCCAGGCCGGTATATATCTGAATTGACACCAGCATGCCGAAATCACCCGGTGTGAGAAGCCGCGCGAGCACGATGCCGACAAGAAAACTAAGAACCTGGTTGCCGGTGTTTCCCATCAGCATCCACGCAACGCCATGCCGCACGCTTGCGGTCTTGCTCATTGGCTCATGAAGTGAATTCTTGGGTACCGTCATTAATTTTCGGCACCAGGCCATGATTAATGTCGCTGCCCATACAGTGCTTGCTCGATCTGGTAAGCATATTAAGTTTTACGCACCGAACGTAGGCGCTTCATTTCTTATTCGGCGCGGCGCGGGCGGGTCGGACCGTACGGCATCGCCCACGAGGTGAGTTCTGAAATTACGCCACTTAGAGACGCTGCTTTCAAGTAGGTCCTTTTTAGCTATGCGATTACGGCCTGCCATCAAGTAGCATCACAGGAGCCAGAAGGGAGTAAGGCCGGTGATAACGACCACACGCGTCCCGGTACTGATGTACCACGAAATAGGCGAGCCGCTCGACGGTTGGGAGCGTCGCTATTTCGTCGCGCCGGAGCGATTTCGGGCGCACATGATCGCCCTGCGTACAGCAGGCTATTCGCCTTGCACCCTCGATGCTTTTCGTGACTGGGCAATGGGTCGATCCGACCTGCCGCTCAATGCAGTGCTCTTGACGTTCGATGACGCTTATAGGGGCGTCTTTCTCCACGCGCACCCGTTCCTCCAGTCCCGCTCCATTCCGTTTTCAGTCTTCGCGGTGACTTCTCGCATTGGTTCTACGGATACATGGCTGAGCGACATCCGTTCGCCTCGACACTCGCTTATGTCCGCCGCCGAGTTGAGGCAGTTGGCGGCCAGCGGGGTCGATCTCGGTTCGCATTCCCGCCGTCACGCCGATCTCACTACTCTGCCTGACGATGCCTTGGCGGATGAAGTAGCAGGTTCACGAGCAGAATTGGAAAACGTTATTGGAAAGCCAGTGCACTGCTTTTCGTACCCGTACGGTCACGTAAACGCCTTGGTCAGGCACCACGTAGCCGCTGCCGGGTATGACTGTGCCTTTACCACCCGCTCCGGTTTTGCCGCAGCCGGCGACGATCCCCTAACCGTCCGCCGCATCGACGTGTACGGTACCGACAGCGTTCCCGCACTGTTGCGCAAACTCCGGTTCGGCACAAACGACGGCTCGGTCGTAAGCGCGGGGCGCTATTACGCGTTGCGCGTTAGGCAACGTCTTGCGAAACAACCGTAACGGCGGACGTGGGCTTTAGTCGCTAGGCACGGATGCTGGAAGCGACCGTCATTGTTTGTACCTACAACCGAGCTGACTCGCTTGTAGAGACGCTTAAGGCTATATCTGCGCAAATAGTTCGACCAAATCTGCGATGGGAAGTTATCGTCGTCGACAATAATTCAAAGGATCAGACCCGACAGGTTGTGGAACGCTTCAGCCACACCTTTCCATTGGTCCGCTACATCTTTGAGCCCAACCAGGGCTTGTCCTACGCACGCAATACCGCCATCAAGCAAGCCGGCGGCGACGTTCTTCTCTTTACCGACGACGACGTTGCGCCAGAGCAGACCTGGCTGCAGCAGATCGTTGACGGCATGGACGAGAGTCGATGCGACGCCTGCGGTGGTTTCATAGCGCCGGTATGGCAATCACCACCGCCCCCTTGGCTGACCCAGCGCTTCCACGGTTTCCTCGCTATCAAGGCCGAGCGCAGTGATACCTACGAGATCCGTCCCGGCGACCCGCTGCCCTATGGGGCTAACATGGCCTTTCGCCGCCAGGTCTTTGATCATTTTGGACTATTCGACGTCTCGCGCGGCCGCCGGGGCAAAATACTAGCGAGCGGCGAAGACGGCGAGTTCTTCGAGCGGATTCTCGCGCGCGGGGCGAAGGTCATGTTCTTCGGCGATGCGCGCGTACACCACAACGTCGAGAGCTTTCGCCTGACGAAGAACTACTTTCGCCGCTGGCGATACCAGACGAGCCGCAATCTCGCCGAAAGCCGCGGCGTGGGAGGGACAACCAGGTTGTTGGGTGTGCCACTTTATATGTATCCGCAAACGCTGCGCGCGATCGGCCGCGCGTTATTCGCACGCCTGTACGCGCCGGCGGACGAAGCGTTCTTCCGCGAGATCATTGCCTGGCATTTCCTCGGCTGCCTCGACGGCCTCCGGCGGCGCCGCCGTCCATGATGCTCGCCAAACTCGCCAAGCTCGCTGACGCGGACATCCGTGCGAAGAACGTCCTTGAGCTGAAGCGTAAGACGCGTGGCGTGGTGTGGACACTCACCCGCCCTCGTGTCCCGGATCCAGTGTTCGTCATCGGTTGCTCGCGCTCTGGGACAACTGTCACTTATGAAACGATTGCAGCTTCAGGCCGCTTCCTAACCTTCGGCTATGAGATTCCGCAATTCTGGGATCGGCTATATGGCCCACGCTTGAATAATTGGGAATCCGAGGCGGCAGGCAGCGAGCATGCGCAGCCAGGGCATCGGGATGCCGCTCTGCGGTTTTTCTATCAACGTCTCGGCGCGGGGGCAGTTCTCGAGAAGACGTGCATCAATACCCTGCGGGTCGGCTATCTCCACCAACTTTTCCCGAGATCGAAATTCGTCTTCATTCACAGGGACGGCCGCGACAATGTCAGTTCTATGATGGATGGCTGGCGCCACGGACGTACCGATGGCGGGTTCGGTCTCTCAAAGTTCCTCGGACCGTCGCCCGAGCCGGTGGCCATCAATTGCGGCGAATTTAGGGAGTGGCATTTTTTTCTTCCGCCGGGGTGGCGCGAGTACAACCGCGCTAGCTTGGAAGACGTCTGCGCTTTCCAATGGATCAGCGCAAACCGATTGGCCCTCGACGCAAGATGCGGTATCCCGGAAAACCAGTGGGTCCAGGTACGCTACGAAGATCTTTTCGAGCGGCCGGTCGAAATGTTTCGAGATCTCTTTGCGCGGCTCGACTTGCCGTTCGACCAAACCGTGCGAGAACGCTGCACGCAGCTAGCTCTTCGTCCGACCAGTATCGTCAAAGGCGCGCCGCAGCCCGCGAAGTGGAAGGAACACAATCCAGCGGCAATTGAGCGCATCCTGCCGGCTATTCGGCCAATGATGGCTCGGCTGGGCTACGGCGCCTAGATCCGGCACCGAAAAGCGTGCGACTCACGATACTGATTTGTACGCATAACCGAAGCGGCTTGCTGCAGCGAGCCCTTGCATCGCTCAATGCCGCACGCCGCCCCACTGATTGCCCCGTCGAGGTTCTGGTTGTTGCGAATGCCTGTACTGACGACACGGCCCAAGTGCTCGAGCGCCTCGAACGTGGATCGAGACTCAGCGGTGACCTGCCGTTACGCTGGACGGAAGAGCCGACGCCCGGGAAATCAAATGCCCTGAATCGGGCGATTCCGATGATTAGCGACGGTGTCGTCGCTTTTGTGGATGACGACCATCGTGTGGATCAGGGGTATTTGGTGGGCGTCGTGGAGGCAGCGCGTCGCTATCCGGACGTCGGCATGTTTTGCGGGCGTATCCTTCCCGACTGGGACGGTAAGGAACCGCGCTGGGTACACGATACCGGCCCGTATCGCATCTATCCCCTACCCGTCCCGCGCTACGACGATGGCGCAAAAGCACGTGAGGTGACCGCTGAAGGGCCGTTGCCTGGCGGTGGCAATCTCAGTATTCGCCGGCCGATTTTTGATCGAGTAGGCGCTTTCGCGAGCGAATTAGGACCACACGGCCACGACCTTGGTGGCGGGGAGGACAGTGACTTCGTGCACCGGTGCCTGGAACTTGGAGAACGGATTGAATACGTGCCAGACATCGTGCAATACCACTATGTCGACGCAGAAAGATTGCGTTTGTCCTACCTGCTTCGAAAAGGTTTCCAACGGTCTCGGTCCGGCATCCGCATACGGACGTTAGAAAGCAATTCCGTCCCGCTATACATTTGGCGAAAAATCGCCACTTACCTGGCGCTCAGCGTCTTGTCGTTCTCGTGGGCGCGTACGCGGTTTTATTTGGTGCGCCTAGCAGCCGCGTTGGGTGAAATGAGGGGGTTTGTTGATGCGGCGCAAGAAGCCCAGGCGGCTTCGAGCCTACTTTCGCGTTCATTGCATTGGTTGTTGCGTTACGTCGGGCATGCCGCACTTCTGACGGGCGCAGCCGGTGTGGGCTTCATCGGAATGACAGCTAATGGCGGCGTTGCAATCGCCGCTGCGTGCTTGGGGTCGGTTCTTTGTACTGCAGTGTTGCTCGGCAAGTCGTTCTATGACTTCAGCCAAACAGGGCCGCCGCTTAAAGACGAGATTCTGCGCCATTACCGCGTTTACTCCGTCCTTGCGCTTCTTCGTCTATCGTTCGGCGCCTTTGTGATCTGCGCGCTCATGGCGTGGACAGGCGTCTTGTTATACCTGTCCGCGGTACACCTCGCTGACCAGCCGTTCCTGTTTTTGCCTGCGGTTACAGCGGGCCTCGCTGCGATTGTTTTAATTACAGGCCTGCAGTTTTGCCAACACCTGCTGTTCCTTCCGGCAAGCATTTCTGCTTCGTACCATTACCGCCTCAGCCGTCTTTATCCCTTGTGGCGTCGCCTCACGCCGCGCGGGCTCCTCGTAGTCAGGTCAACCTTGCTTGGAATCGCAACCTCGATGGTTGCGATGGCAGCATTGCAATCAATCGCTCGAGGCGATACGGCAATGGGCGTAGGGTTACTCCTGCTGTTTGTTGCGGCCGCGCTCGCAGCTTTCGCCTTATCCGCCGACCGGGCACCAGCGGCACGAGCACCGATAAGGACCGGTCGCCCAAACATCATCATGATCGGCGCGGATACGCTGCGCGCCGACCGTACTGATCCGTCCTACAACCGCAACGTTGCCCCGTTCATAGCTTCGCTCGCCCGCAAAGGGACGCATTTCGCCTCCTGTTACGTGCCGTGTGCTCGTACGGCACCGAGCTTGATTTCCCTATTTACCGGGACGTGGCCATACCGTCACGGCGTACGAGACAATTTCATCGGCGATGCCGAGAAACAGCTCAACGTTCCCGCCCTCGCCGGCATTTTGGCTAACCATGGGTATCGAACCGCGTCAGTGAGCGATTGGTGCGGCGGTGATCTCGGTAAATTCCCCCTAGGGTTTGAGATCCGCGACCTGCCCGAGGATCAGTGGAACATCAAATATCTGATCCGCCAAGGCCCCAAAGACCTGCGCTTGTTCCTATCGCTTTTCACCCACAACGGCTGGGGCAAGCGTTTCCTGCCGGAGCTCTATTACCTTGCAGGCGTACCGCTGACGAGCCTAGTCGGCCGGGATGCGCGTGCCCTGATCAGCCAGTTCGCCGCCGAGCCCCGGCCATTCTTACTCAACGTATTTCTATCGACGACACATCCGCCCTTCGGCTCCGAATATCCTTACTACACGCTGTGGGCGGATAAGGAGTATACGGGCGAGTCGAAGTTTGTCATGGCCAGACTCACGGACCCGTGGGAAATCATCCGGCGCCAGGGGGACACACGAAAGGACTTTGATCTCCAGCAAGTGATCGACCTGTACGATGGCTGCGTGCGCAGTTTCGACGACGAGGTGAACCGCATCGTCGAGCACGTTAAGGCCTGCGGCTTGGACCAGAACACCATTCTCGTCATCTACAGCGACCACGGCATGGAGTTCTTTGAACACGACACATGGGGGCAGGGAAACAGCGTTCGTGGCGACTTCAGCGCTCGGGTGCCGCTGTTGATCATCGATCCGCGCATGCCTGGCGGTCGGCGCTGCACGTCCATCGTGCGCTCCATCGACGTCGCCCCAACTCTGCTCGATCTGCTCGGGATGCCAGTGCCGCAGATGGACGGCGTCTCGCTCCTCCCGTACATGAAAGGCGAGACCGATGAAATGGGTCTCGCGGCATTCAACGAAACCGGAACCTGGCTCACCGATGTTCCGGGGTTGCCTGACGGACACCTGCGCTACCCGAACCTGCTGCATCTGCTCGAGGTACCCAACAAGCACATCGGCACGCTCGCGATCAAGCCGCAATATCGCGAAGCGATCGTCACGGCGAAGGACCGCATGGTATGCGTCGGTTCGTGGAAACTTACGTATCAGCCGACCCATAGCGGGCCGCTTTACGCCTTGTTCGATTTAGCCATCGACCCCGAATGTCGACGCGACGTTGCAGCAGAGCATCCGGACATCGTTCGCCAGCTGCAAAGCAAACTGTCCGATTGGATGAATGGCGCTGCCACGGCGCCGCCTGACGCCTGCCGGCTTGCTGGAAACGCGTTCGAGCACCCCCGCGCTATGCAAGGCGTCGCCTGGGCTAATGCGACGCTAAAGCCGCGTGAAGCTCGCGCGTCCTTTGCGCAACCCGCTG
>Ga0070741_10015207_pt1 | contig 13107 bp, 11 predicted proteins | sample Coa_R1_4_FD_66440 | JGI IMG/M metagenome (GOLD analysis project Ga0070741, IMG submission 66440) | Surface soil microbial communities from Centralia Pennsylvania, which are recovering from an underground coalmine fire - Coalmine... | ecosystem: Environmental > Terrestrial > Soil > Unclassified ...
GTGAACACGTCAATCGAGATGCCCACGGTGCGGAATTTGAGGCCCTTGAAATCATCGACCTTGGTGATCGGTTTCTTGTACCAGCCGAGTGGCTGGGTCGGCATCGGACCGTACGGGAATGACACGACGTTGGCGCCGATCGACGTGAAGATCTCGTCGAGCAACTGCTTGCCCCCGCCGTACTTGTGCCAGGCGAGAAGCATGTTCGCGTCCATCGCGTAAGCGGGGCCGGAACCCCACAACGCGAGGGCCTGCTGCTTGCCGTAGTGATAGACGAGCACGCCATGACCGCCGTCGAGGACGCCCTTGGAAACCGCGTCGAGCAACTGGAATGCCGGGACCACCGCGCCCGCCGGCAGCACTTCGATCTTCAGGTCACCACCGGTCATATCGTTGACCCGTTTGCCGAAGTCGAGTGCGTATTCGTGGAAGATATCCTTTGAGGGCCACGTGCTTTGCCAGCGCATGCTGATTGGGCCCTGCGCTTTGACTACCGAAGGCGCCGCTACCGCGGCCGCCGTGGCCATCGCGGCCCCGCCCAGGAACTTGCGGCGGGTCGCAGTTGAAGGCTGATTTTCCTTGGTCATCGTGTCTCCCCCGTGATTCAACGGTTTTTGCTGTTTTCAGGCCATTTTTGTTCTTTTATCGCGGTAACTAACACCGCTGCCCTATGGATTAGTCTGTATCTATTTTCTCGCCGCGACAAGTCGTATCTCGCAGCCCTTGCGCGCTGAAATAGCAGAGAATTCACTGAATAGACAGCGGTGTCGATACCCTCGAGTCAATTCGCAAAGGGGAACAATGCGGTAAAGCGCTCTGGTTAGTCTAAAGTCTAAAGGCAACCAGCGGACGCCAATTATGCCGCTGACTTCCGGCGCCGGCGGGGTCGCTATTGCGGCAATGGTGGCGATTATCAAGACAGGAGAGCATTCGTGAACCGTCACTTCGCGACGCTGGTTACGATCTGGCGACTCGCCAGTCCCTATTTCCGCTCCGAGGACAAATGGCCCGGCCGCATTCTGCTAGCGGCAGTGATTGCCATCGAGTTGTCGATCGTCGGAATTAACGTATTGCTTAATTCCTGGAACAACAGTTTCTACAACGCACTGCAGGACAAGAACTGGGACGCATTCATTTATCAGCTTGGATATTTTTGCGTTCTTGCAACGACATTCATTTTCCTTGCGGTCTACCAGCTCTATCTCAATCAGTGGCTCCAGATTCGCTGGCGGCGCTGGCTCACGCAGAGCTATCTCGAAAACTGGCTCGCCGGATCCAATCATTACCGCATGCAACTGCTTGGCGACGCCGCGGACAACCCGGACCAGCGAATCGCAGAGGATGTCAAGCAGTTCATCGACGCTGGAACGACAGGCATCGGTATACTTCCGATCGGACTGCGGCTGTTAAATGCGATCGTCACACTTTTCTCGTTTGCCGTGATCCTCTGGAACCTTTCTGCCGCGGCGCCATTGCATGCGTTTGGATTTAAATTCGACATCCCGGGCTATTTGCTTTGGGCAGCGTTGATCTACGCCATTGTGGGCACGTCCCTTACGCACCTCGTGGGACGCCCCCTTGTGGCGCTGAATTTTCAGCAACAACGCTATGAAGCGGACTTCCGATTCAACCTGGTTCGTGTTCGAGAGAATTCCGAACAGATCGCCCTGCTGCATGGCGAGGGTGCGGAGGGCACCCGCCTGCTCGGACGCTTCGGCAATGTGGTTTCAAATTGGATGGCCATCATGTCGCGGCAGAAGAAGCTGACATTTCTTACGGCGGGCTATTCGCAGGCCGCGGTCGTATTTCCGTACGTCGTTGTCAGCCCGGCATATTTTGCTGGCGCAGTGCAGTTGGGCGGGCTCATGCAGACTGCGAATGCCTTCGGCCAGGTTCAGGACGCGTTGTCTGTTTTTGTGAACGTCTACCGTCAGCTTGCCGAATGGCGGGCAGTCGTGGAACGCCTTGCGGGCTTCGACCAATCGGTGGCCGCGGCACGCAATGCCGCAGTGACACCGCCTGTCATTAGGGTCATCCCAGGCGAGGCAAGCGCGGTTACTCTTAATGACCTGACGGTCCGGCTGCCCACCGGCGTGCTGCTCGTCAACGCGAGCGATATTTCGGTCAAGCTCGGCGAGCACGTGTTGGTGAGCGGACCTTCAGGCGCCGGTAAATCGACCTTGTTCCGCGCACTCGGCGGGGTATGGCCATTTGGCGAAGGCACCATCACTGTCCCTAGGCAGGCCCGGATGATGATCTTGCCGCAGCGGCCTTACTTTCCAATTGCACCGCTCGCCGCGGCGGTCGCCTATCCGGCTGAGCCTGGACATTTCGAGAGCTCCAGGGTGGTCGACCTCATCGAGGCGGTCGGCCTGCCCGCGCTCGTGCCTCGCATTGAAGAGGAAGCACATTGGAACCGCATGTTGTCGCTCGGCGAACAGCAGCGGCTGGGCATCGCGCGCGCGCTTCTTTACGCGCCGGATTTCCTGTTCCTTGATGAAGCGACTGCCTCACTGGATGAGCCCGCCGAGGCAGCTCTGTACGACCTGCTGGCCAGACGATTGCGCGGAGCAAGTATCGTTTCAATTGGACATCGCGCGACGCTTGCAGCTTTTCACCGACGCCGGTTGGCGTTCACACGCAAGGGCGACCATTACGCGGTGCAGGAGGCAAGCCTGTCGCCTGCACCCTGACCGGACGGCAGTTCTGCCAAATAGAAAAAGGGCGGCAGCCGTTGCCGACCGCCGCCCAGAGGGCAGATCTTCGAAAATTATTTCAGGCTGCCGAGCGTCAGATCCGCAGACAACTTGGCAATGAACGTCGCGTTGCACCACTTCGAGAGCGCAGTCGTTGTGAAATTGTTGACGACCGTATTGATCGGGCCAATAGCGCCCGGATCGGCAGTCAAAGCATTGCATTCGGCTTTCGAGAGATTGGTGTCGTGATAGCGCAGGTCGAGCGTAAAGACTTTCCAGCTGAACCCGATACCCACGTTCCAATAAGCATAGTCGGGAAGATTCCAACCGGTCGTTCCGGTGTTGTCGACAAAAACGCCCGGTACGAAGTCGGTCGTGCCGAGCCAGTAGTAGCCAGCCTCGCCGGACACATACATTGTGATGCCGTTCGGCAGGAAGTTCTCTGGAGCCGTAAACTTGGCCGTACCGGAAGCATAAGTGCCGGAGGCTCCGGTGTTCAGCCAGCTCGGCGAGTAATAGACGTTGGCACCGAGGGTAACGATCGGGTTCACCGTCCAGAGAACCTTGCCGTAGACTTCCCAGAAGTCGGTATCCGAGAGTGTCGTATTGCCGTTCAGGAAACCCGGATTGCCGGCGCAGATGCCGGGGATGCCGCAGAACTGCGTCTCGTGCGGATACCAATAGTAGATCGCGCCGAAGTCGAACGCGAGAGGACCGAACGTGGGGCGGATGCCGCCATAGAGGTCGACTTCCGCCGTCGGGTCAGTCGCAAGTTTCACGCTGGTGCCCGCGATGCCCGTGTAAAGCTGGACGTCCGGCGTGACATTGAACCGGGGCTCAAAGTACCCGAACACGGATGGCCCGCGATCCGACTGCGAGATACCGCGGAAATTGTAATCGCTTGCGATTGCAGCACCGAAGGCAATGTCCCACGGGCTGGGCGCCGCAGCTGGAGCCGCTTTCGGAGCTTTCGCCGGCATATCCGCCGCGAAAGCAGGCGCAGCAGCCGAAACTGCGAGTGCCGCGACAACCGACAACACAACCTTTTTCATTGCATCTGCCCCTTTATGTTCGAACGGCGCCATTGTTCGCGCCGGTCCCCTTCGCCCATCGTCCTGCGTGTAATGCCGTAAAACTCCGGCTACAGACGGCGCCTTACCCGCCCCCGATGCGCGTTACCGCGAAATTTAGACCTGTGACTTCAGGTTGCGGCAAGCCAAAAACGGTGGCATGTGCTGCCTTTTTAGGCGATTTGGCCCACTGTCGACAGGAATGATGCCGGCTGTTGCGTGAATGTCACAAACGATGTTGAACAAGCTTCGTTTTTCAGGGGTTGGCCAACGCCCGAATCGGCCTGGCAGGGGCCGCAATCCACAGCCCCCGCCCTGATTTTCGGTAGATACTTGCAGTGACTCGCCGCGGCCTATGCTGCGGCGGCCTTCTTTCGGTTGGCCTCGAGGCGCGAGTCGACGAGCGCCACGATCGCGTCGATGACCGGGTGGCTCAAGCCTTTTTGCTTCGCAATCAATTGCACCAGCTTGTCGGCCCGCTCGATATTTGGCGCACCATTCTGCAGAGCACGGGCTGCCGAAGCCGGTCGCGTGAGGCTTTGCGCCGCGGCGGCGTACTTCTCGAAAGGCACCAGATCGCTGGGCGCGGCCCCGAGCTTGACGCACAGGTCAAACACGAAATTGTAGACCGAGCGCGCTTCTTCGATGTTCGAATGCACGGCTTCCTGTGCGGTCCGCATGCCATCCTTGGTGATGCAGCGGTAATTTCCGGCAAGCAGCATCGCCCATTTTGCAAGCGGCACAAAAATCGAGTCGTGCACACGCAATTTCACGGGGAGCTCGATCTTGCCATCGGCCACATCAAAGCGGATTGCGTCGATCTCTTTCTCGAGTTGCCGCAGGATCGCGGTGTACATGTCATTGTCGAATTTGGCCACCTTGAAGTTTGTCGGCAACGTCACCTGCAGAACATTGACCTTTTCCTCGGGCGGGCGGATAGCCTGCGGATCGGGACTGCAAAGCGTGATCAGGCCCGGCTCGAAATTGTCCCACACACTGGCGTCGGTATACGCGGCTTTCAACGCATCGTAATTCAAACCCGGAATACGCTTGATGTAAGGAAGCGGCGGCATGTTCATGATCGACATGCACGGCACTTTTGATCTTGCCACCGCATCGAGCAGTTCACGAACGCCGGGTGACCGGTATTGCGGCTCCTGCATCGCCAGGCCGACGAGATCGTAGTCTTTTGGATTGACGCCCGACGCTCCGCTTGCGGTGACCTTGCCGCGCAGTTTGCGCGAGTCGATTTCAACCTGCTCCTTGCGCCCTTTCACCGGCAGCCGGACACGAAAGCCCTCCGCGTTAATCAGGTCCGCTTCGGAAGGCAGACAGACAAGGTGCACGGAATGGCCACCAAACAGAATCTTGGAAGCGAGCAATGACCCGTACGACGCCCCCATGATCAGAATTTTGTAAGTTGCCGGCATCGCGGCCTCCCTTATCGTTCATTCGTGAAAATCATAGTTGGTTCCGGCCGTTAAGGCCATCTCGTGGTGCATGCTATGCGGCTCGACGTATCGATGCAATCGGGATGGCGGCTAGCCTTGCGCCGCCACGTTGATCTCGCGAGCGGCAATCGGCGCCGGCGCTGGTCCACCGGTAGCCCAATCCAACAATTCGACGGTATGCACGACGGGCGTCGCCGTCCCTGCAGCGAGCTGGGTGATGCAGCCGATATTGCCAGCCGCAATGACATCGGGGTCGAGCGGCTCGATGTTGGCAAGCTTGCGCGCGCGCAACCGATCGGCCAGGGCCGGTTGCAGAATATTGTATGTTCCGGCCGATCCGCAGCACAGATGCCCTTCCGGAATCTCCTTGACCACAAAGCCTGACCTGCGCAGCAGATCGACAGGCTCGCGCAGGACTTTCTGGCCATGCTGCAGGGAACACGCCGCGTGATAGGCAACTGTCAAGGGGACGCGGAGCTTCCCTGGTTGCAACCCAAACTGCGCAACGTATTCCGTGATATCGCGCGCGAGCGCAGCAATCCGCGACGCCTTTTCGGCATAGGCCGGGTCGCTGCGCAGCATGAAGCCGTAGTCCTTAACCGTGGTGCCGCAGCCGGAGACCGTAACGAGGATTGCATCCAGTCCGGGTCCTTCAAGTTCGCGCATCCAGGCATCGATATTGCTCCGCGCCTGGGCGAGTGCTTCGTCTTCCCGTCCCATGTGATGGACCAGGGAGCCGCAGCATCCCTCACCGGCAGCAACGACGACTTCGATGCCGTGACGGTTGAGCAAACGGATAGCAGCCTCGTTGGTCGACGGCGCGAGCACGGGATTGATGCAGCCGGACAGCAATGCCACCCGCCCGCGGCGCGGGCCTTCGACTGGATAAACCTTTCCCGTTCGTTCCACCGGAGGTGCCGGCTTGCGCCGGGGCGTCAGCTTCAACATCGCGGCAACTCTGCGCAGACCAAGCAGTTCGACGACCGGCAAAAAGGGCCGCGCCACAAAACCTGCCACCACAGCAAGACGAAACAGCGCCGGATCCGTCAGCACCCGCGCCAACAAGCCACGCAACGCCCGCTCGATAAGCGGGCGTTTGTAGGTTTTTTCAATGCGCTCGCGGGCATAGTCCACCAGATGCATGTAATGCACACCGGATGGACACGTCGTCATGCACGCGAGGCAAGAGAGGCAGCGATCAATGTGTTTGACGACCTCACGCGTGGGCACCCTATCCTGCTCGAGCATTTCCTTGATCAGGTAAATGCGCCCGCGCGGCGAATCGAGCTCATCGCCCAGGAGCACGTAGGTCGGGCACGTTGCCGTGCAAAATCCGCAGTGCACGCACGCGCGCAGGATTTTCTCCGAGGCAGCAACCTGCGGATCAAGCAGCTGTGTCAGCGTGAATGATGTCTGCACGGCTAGACTCCAGCCCACATCCGTCCGGGGTTGAGGACGCCTTTCGGGTCGAAGCTTTCCTTGATCCGCTTTGCGAGGGCACGTGCGGCAGGTTCTTCCGGCGCAAAAACATCGACCGAGGCCCGAACCGCGGCAGGCGCGCGCACGAGCGTCGCGTGGCCGCCAATGGCAGCGGTCGCACTCCGGATCGTGACGGCGTCAGGCTCGTCGGCGAACGGCATGGCCACCCATACAAGCCCGCCGCCCCAATCGTAGAACATCTGCGCCGCAGGCGTGATTGCACGCGCAATTTCGTGCCCGCGGCTGGGCGCAACCGCAATGCGCCACAGCGGTCGCGCGCGTGCCGATTCGCTTGTGAATGGCAGCACGTGCCGGATACTCCGCCAAAGGGCGTGCGAGTCCTGACTTTCAAGCAACGCGACTGGACCGAACTCCTTGAGCCGCGTGGCGAGCAATTGCTTCCGGTGCGCAACCGACGGCACAAATCCTTCCAGCCGCAATACCGTAGAGGCTTCGGGCTTCGGCAGCCCTGCAAACCATGACGCGACGTGATCGGGCAGGTGTGCCGCACCGGAAACGTCGCACGACGAGCCCATTGCCGCGGCCATAGCCGCACAGGCCCGCGCATCGTCCAGCCCGGTCACCAGCACGGTCGCCTCGGTTTCCGCCTTGGGCAGGACCTTGACCGTGATATCGGTCATCGCCGCGAGCGTGCCCCATGACCCGGCGAAGAGCTTGCAGAGGTCATAACCGGTCACGTTTTTCACCACGCGACCGCCGGATTTGATTGTTTCGCCGCGGCCCGTGACCGCTGTGACTCCCAGGAAATGGTCGCGAGCCGCCCCGCTTTTAATTCGGCGGGGGCCCGAAAGATTGGCGGCGATCACGCCGCCCAGCGTGCCGGCGCCCGCCGGCGCGCCTACGATCGGGCCATAGTCAATGGGTTCGAACGCAAGCTCCTGATTGTTCCTGTCGAGCAATGCCTCGATGTCGGCGAGCGGCGTGCCGGCCCGGGCCGACAAGATCAGTTCGGCCGGCTCATATAATGTCACACCGGTGATCCCGGACAGATCGAGTGTCAGATCGGTCTGACTCGGCCGGCCGACGGCGCGCTTGGTCCCTTGCCCTGCAATTTCCAACGGCTTCTCGTTTCCGAGCGCCCAGCGCACGGCCTCTTCGACTTCCTTGCCATCACGGGGTTTCAGAACGTCAGGCATGGCGCGTCGGCCTATTCCGCCGCACGCGCCGCGGACTCTTGCAGAAAGGCGGGCATGATCTCGCGGGCGAAACGACGCAGCTGATCGACGCCGCCGGCGATCGTCAGCAGCACGTGGGCAACTCCGGCATCGCGCAGTTCCTCGATCATGCGTGCGATTTCATCGGGTGTGCCATAGAGCGCGTTTTCTTCCGTCGCACCAGCCCTGTCGGCATAGGCGAGTACATGCGAGCCGCCTTTGCCATCAGGCATGCGCGCAACATTGATTGTACGCCTGGTGTATTCCGCCTGACGTAGCAGCGCCGCTTCCTTGTCGGCCTTGTCCTTTGCAACGTAAAGCTGGCGCGCCACAGCGACCTGCATCGGATCGAATGGCCGTCGGCTCGCTTCGCATGCCGCCCTGTAAACTTCGATACGTTCGCCAAGTACCGCGGGCGACGCGTATTGGTCGAGGATCAGGTTAAAGCCGCGACCAGCCGCGCGGCGGATCGAGTGAGGATTGCCCGCGGCAACCCAGAGCGGCGGATGCGGGCGTTGCGCCGGGGGCGGTTCAACGATGATGTCTTCGTAGTGCCAGAATCGACCGCGGTACGAAAAGCGCTCGCGCATGGTCCACGCGCGTGTCATCACTTCGACCGCTTCATCGAAGCGTGCCTCAGCTTCGTCCGGCGAAATCTGGAAACCCTTGAACTCACTGTGACGGTAGCCCTTGCCGATTCCAAGGTCGAGGCGTCCGCGCGAAATAAGATCGAGTGTCGCCGCCTCTTCAGCGAGCAGCACCGGATTGTGCCAGGGCGGTACGATCACCGCGGTGCCCAGACGCAACGTTGTCGTGCGCACCGCCAGCGCGGTAAGCAGCATCAGCGTCGCGGATACCTGGTTCCACCCGCTGAAGTGATGTTCTACCGAAAAGCTGGAATGAAAGCCGAGGCCCTCTGCCTCGATGTTGTAGTCGAGGTAGTCGAAAAATCCGCGCCCGGTTTCCGCACCAAACCCCGGGGCGTCGGCCTTCGGTGAACAGAACAAACCAAAACGCATCCCTAGAACCTCGGGATATCGGGGAATGGCAATCTGCCGGCGTGAACGTGCAGACGCCCAAGCTCGGCGCAGCGATGCAGCTGCGGAAACACTTTTCCCGGATTGAGCAGCCCCCTGGCATCAAAGGCGCACTTTACGCGCTGCTGCTGATTGAGATCGATCTCCGAGAACATTGTCGGCATCAGGTCGCGTTTTTCCACGCCCACACCATGCTCACCAGTCAGAACCCCGCCAACCTCGACGCAAAGCTTCAGAATTTCGGCGCCGAATTTCTCGGTTTTCTCGAGCTCTCCGGGAACATTGGCATCATAGAGAATGAGTGGATGAAGATTGCCGTCGCCGGCATGAAATACGTTGGCAACCCGCAGCCCGTACCTTGTCGACATTTCCTTCATCCGTTTGAGCACCAGCGGCAACTGCGCGCGAGGAATGGTGCCGTCCATACAATAGTAGTCGGGAGAAATCCGGCCGACCGCAGGAAAGGCCGCCTTGCGGCCGGCCCAGAACAGGAGCCGCTCGTCCTCTGAACGTGATGCCTTGCAGGATACGGCGCGGCAGTCGCGCGCGATCCTGTCCACACGCTCGATAAGATGATCGACTTCGGCCGCAGGACCGTCGAGCTCCACGATTAACAACGCCTCGACATCGAGCGGGTAGCCGGCGTGCACGAATTGCTCGACCGCCGCGATCGCGGGGCCGTCCATGATTTCCATACCGCCAGGAATGATTCCTGCGCCAATGATGCGCGAGACGCACTCACCCGCATCTTCAGACGATGGGAAACCGACGAGCAACGCGCGCGCGGTTTCCGGCTTCTTCAGGATGCGGACTGTCACCTCCGTGACGACGCCGAGCAGGCCTTCGGAGCCAGTGATCAGCCCGAGCAGATCGTAACCCGGGGCATCGAGATGCTTGCCGCCAAGGCGCAACACCTCGCCTGTAATGAGCACGATCTCGCATCCCAGCACGTTATTGGTGGTCATTCCGTACTTGAGGCAGTGCACGCCGCCCGAATTCTCGGCCACGTTACCGCCGATCGTGCAGGCAATCTGCGAGGACGGATCGGGCGCGTAGTAGAACCCGGCATGGGCAACCGCGTTGCTCACGGCAAGATTGGTCACGCCCGGTTCCACCACTGCAACACGGTTTTCAAAGTCGATTTCGCGAATTTTGTTGAATTTGGCCATGCCAAGCAGCACGCCGTCGGCAAGCGGAAGCGCGCCCCCCGACAACGACGTGCCCGCCCCGCGAGGCACCACCTTGATGCCTTCGTCATGACAATACCGGAGCACTTCGGAGACCTGCTGAGTCGTCTCCGGCAGCACAACAACCATGGGAAGCTGCCGATAGGCGGTCAGGCCATCGGTTTCATAGGGCCGCATTTCGCGTTCACCCGCGATAACGCCCTCGCCGGGCACGATGCCACGCAGCGCCGCCACAATACGGTTCCGCCGTCCCAGGATTTCGGCATCGGGTTCGGGCATACGCACCGACATCCATGCAACTCCGTTATGTCCGGGCAACGATACCAGCCATTTGACGGCTTACACATAGGGCTGGCAAGAAACATTGGAAACCGGGGCTGTCGTGCGATGTTTCGCGTCGGGCGACAGCCTGAACCACAAACGGAGCTAACTGATGAAGTCGATATTTGCTGCGGCCATCGTGCTGTCGGTGATGGCTCAGGTTGCGCACGCACAGGATGTGGCCGCAGGCGAGCAGTCTTTCAAGAAGTGCTTTCCGTGCCATTCGGTCGGTGAGGGTGCGAAAAACAAAGTCGGCCCCCAACTAAACGGCCTTGACGGCCGCCATTCCGGAACCGCTCCCGACTACAGCTATTCCGATGCCAACAAGAATTCAGGCATTACCTGGAATGAAGAGACGTTCAAGGAGTACATTAAAGATCCACGCGCCAAGATCCCAAACACAAAAATGATTTTCCCGGGCATCAAGAATGAAAAGGAAGCAGGCGACTTGTGGGCCTACCTCAAGCAGTTTGGTCCCGACGGCAAGAAAAAGTAGAAAGACAGAACACGACAACCGCGGCGACACAACCGCAGCGGTTTGACCTTGGTCAAAGTCGTGCCCGCCGGCGGCGTGCATCATGGTTCTGGAAGGAGAATCCGATCATGATCAAAGACATTGTCGTCAATCTGGGTCTTGGAACGAGTGACCCCGCCGGCGAGTACGCCGTTTCAATGGCCGAGGTGTTCGGGGCCCACTTGCTTGGCGTCGCGGTGAGTTATGAACCGGTCATTCCGGGAAATGTGATGGGCGGAATTCCCCCGGAAGTGATTGAAGGGCAGCGCGTTGAAGCAAACAAAAAGGCGCGTGCAGCAGTCACTCGCTTTGAGCAGATGGCAAAGCGTGCCGGAATTTCGATGGAAACGCGCATCCTCAGCACCAGCGTTTCCGGGGCCGCCGACCAGATCGGACGTATCGCACGACGCTTCGACGTGGCGGTCGTCGGCCAACCCCAACGCAAGAATTCCCTCCCGGATGAGGTCATCGACGAGGGCGTGCTGTTCGAATCCGGGCGTCCTGTGATTTTCGTACCTTTCATACAAAAAGGCGGCATGAAAATTGATCGAGCCATGGTCTGCTGGGATGGCAGCCGGGCCGCTGCGCGCGCGGTTGCCGACGCGGTCCCGTTTTTGAAAAAGGCAAAGCAGATCGAAATCGTCATCATTTCCGACAAGCCGCCGAAAAGGGATGAAATGCCCGGTGCCGACCTCGGGCAGCACCTCGCCCGACACGGGCTCAAGGTCGAAGTCAAGCGTATTACGGCGCCGGATACCGATATCTCGTCGACGATATTGTCCTATGCGGCCGATTCCTCTGCCGATATGATCGTCATGGGCGGCTACGGCCACTCGCGTCTGCGCGAATTCGTGCTCGGTGGCGCGACGCGCGGATTGCTGGAGTCAATGACGGTACCGGTGCTGATGTCGCATTGATCGTGGCGCCCAAGGTCGCTTGCGCGCGATGATGCGGAGGCGACGTTGCTGGAACGACATGTCACATTGCGCGACGGAGAAAAGGTTTTTATCCGGCCACTGACGCCGGATGATGCCCGGTTATATCCAGACTATCTCTCCGACGTGACGAGCGACGATCTGCGGCTGCGATTCTTTGCGCCGATGCGCCAGGTGCAGCCTGAGCTGATCGACAAGCTCATTCACTATGACCCCCGGAATGCGATGGCTTTTATCGCGATCGCGGAAAAGAGCGGCAAGATGCTGGGCGTTGTACGCCTGCACGATGATCCGGACGGAACCGGGGCTGAGTTCGCAATCCTGCTGCGATCGAAGCTCAAGGGGCACGGTCTCGGCTGGCTGATGATGAAGCACATGATCGCCTACGCGCGACAGAAGGGCCTGCAAACAGTGCACGGACAGGTTCTGGCTGAAAACTCGACCATGCTGACGATGTGCGAGGAGCTCGGCTTTCACGTTGCCGACGATCCGGGGGAGCGCGGCATCAAAGTTGTGACGTTGCAGTTGCACGAATTGCCTGCGCTCGCAGGCCATTAACCCACGGAAGGTCGCATTGCGCGACGAGCCCGCGTGCGTGCGCATCAACCACACCAAGCGTGCGGAGCGCCAACACTGTAATGGACTGCACCGCCTCGCGTGCGCCAGCCCCCGGTGATGCGAGCGGTCCGATCAGTCCTTCGAGGACCGCGCCGACGATGGCAGGTGCGGCCAAGGCGGCGTCCTGATCAGGCAGGTGCCGACCGGCAATCGCGACATTGATTCGCTTTTCAAGCTCATTTGCGATTGCGCGGCGGAATTCGACGCGCAAGGCGTCGATGTCCGCATCGACCGGTTCGGCGAGCACGGCCCAGGTCAGCCGCCTGGCATTGAGCGCACGGGCCGCAAAAGTCGCAATACACGCAGCCAGCGCCGACAAAGGCCCCGGAGCGGCATCCGCCGCAGCACGCATGGCGGCCAGTTCGCGCTCTGCAGCCGACGCAATAACCTCTGCGACCAGATTGCTCTTGGACGGGAAGTAGCGATACACGGTGCCGGCGGCGATATCCGCGCGTTGGGCGACCGGCGCAATCTGCACGGCACCCATTCCGCTTTCTGAGGCAATTGATTGCGCAGCATGCAGGATTGTCTGCTCGCGCTCGGCAAGGCGGCGGGCCACGTTTTCGGTCCGGCGATAGGCCATGGATCAGTGAATGCTCTGATTCACGCCGGCGTGGCAAGCCC
>Ga0070741_10015208_pt1 | contig 13106 bp, 18 predicted proteins | sample Coa_R1_4_FD_66440 | JGI IMG/M metagenome (GOLD analysis project Ga0070741, IMG submission 66440) | Surface soil microbial communities from Centralia Pennsylvania, which are recovering from an underground coalmine fire - Coalmine... | ecosystem: Environmental > Terrestrial > Soil > Unclassified ...
GCAAACCCAGCAGGCCCGCGAAGCACTCGCGGCCGTCGTCGACGGCATGGAGATGGCCCTCGAGGACGCACCCGCGCCGCGCTATCAGCGGCCCATCCGCCGCCAGCCCCGCCGCAGCACCCGCCACGCACGCAGGAGGTCATGACGGTGGCCGATTCCGCGACAGGTCATGACGGTCCCCGACGCCGCGACGGCGAACAGGCCATGACAGTGACCAAAAACACGACAGGCCATGACAGTCGACTGTGCGGCGGCGACCACACCCTGCCGGACTCCGATCAGAGACCACACCCCCGGCCGGTCCCAGACAGGCCCCACGAGCACCCGCAAAACCGAGAGGTACGCACGATGAGCAGCAGCACACAGCCCGCCCAACCGGCGCGGCACGTGCTGCTGCGCGGCGCAGACCCCGGCATGGCCGCCGCACCCTGCTACTCCTGCGGCGAGCCCTCGTTCCCTGGCCGGGTGTTCGTCGGCGTCGACCTGCAGACGCACGGAACCGCGGGGTTCCTCTGCCCCGCATGTTCCCGCGCCGCCGCCCCGACGCTGACCGCGGTCGCTGGAGCCCTCAACCTGCTGCGCGCCCTCGCCCCCGATCTCGACCCCGGCCAGCACAGCGCGCTGACCGGGGCGCTGACGGAGATCGCCGAATCCCTGCCGGTACCTACGCCGGCGACTGATGATGAAAGGAACCCCGCATGACCCTCAACTATGACGACGACGACGCACTGATCGAGACCTCCGAGCGGTTGGAACGGCAGGCACGCGAGACCCGAGACCGGGCCGCACAGGAGGCCGACGACGCACAACGCCAACTCACCGAGGCCCGCGCCCTGGTGGCCCGCCTCGAGCAGTCCGTGCGCAGCGCCCGCGGCGGCGCCTACGGGGTGAACGCCCGCGCGCTGGAGCTGGAGCAGCGGGCCGCGAACTTCCGGGGCGCGGTGCGGCTGCGCGCGCAGGCCGCGCAGTTCGACCAGGCCGCCGCCGACCTGACAGCGGAAGCCGAGGGGCTGCGGGCGCAGGAGCGCGGCTACGGCGAGCGGATCGGGCAGGTTGCGGCGCAGCGTGCGCAGGCTCAGGCGGCTCTGCAGGAGGCCCGCGCGGCCGCGGACGTGGCGGGAATCGCCGCGGCGACGGCCACGATCGGCGCGTGCGAGCAGGCCGAGGCGTCCCTGACCGAGCAGCGCCACCCGCTGCTTGAGCGGCTGGCCGCGATCGGCGACCCGGACGGTGACGGCGAGCTGCACAGGGCGCTGCACGAGGCCGCGAACTGTCGGCGGCACGTGGAGAACTCGCTCAATCAGGCCGACCCGCAGCGTCCGAGTGCGGTCGCGGCGCGGGAGCGGGAGCTGACGATGGCGGCGCTAGAACGGGCTGCGGCGCAGGCCGCGCCCCAGGTCCGCGGGCGATCGGTGGTGGCGCGCGTCCCGGGGCGCTGAGAAACCGGGAGCCCCACAGGAACGAGACCGCGCGCCGCGCGGCAGGAGACAGGCACGTGCAAGCGATCGAGAGCGGCGCCGTGGTGCTCGCCGACCGGGACGTGATCCGGCTCGCCCGGCTCGCCGTGGCCGGCCTGCCCGTCGTCGCCCGCCGCGACGGGACGCTGACCGCGGAGGATCAGCGTCTCGTCGCCGACCTCGAGGCGCTGTCCCGCAGACTGCGCAACAGGATCGAACGGGAAAACCGCAGGCCGCGCCCTAGTCCCGGGACAACCGTAGGTCCCGGCGGCCCCGCAGGAGCATCCTCAGGCCCGTCATCGTGGCCCAGTACCGCAGAGGCCGCGGCGGCGTACGGACTTGATGGGTCCTACCTGCGAAGGCTGGCCCGGCAGAGGCGCCTCGTAGCGCGCCGGGACGGTAGAGGCGGGTGGAGCTACGAACCGGCGTCGCTCGCAGCGTGGGCAGTGGGCCGCGCCGTCCGTACCTGACGGGTCGCGCCGCGGCCCAGGAGGCCGCACCATGGCCCACACGCTCGCTCGGGCGCCGCTGAACAAGACAGCGCCCACACCCCCGCCCGCACCCGCCGCCGTGGCCGCCGAGAGGTCCGCGCAGTGGCGCCGGCAGGCCGACGAATACGACGCTTTCGCCGCCTCGCTCTCCGACTACACGCTCAAGGCCGCATACCGGGATCTCGCGAAGGACCTGCGTGCACGCGCCGACCGCGTCGCAATCGAACCGGTGACGGCAGCGCGGGACATCGCCCGCGCCGACACGATCCGCAGGACCGCCGCCGACTGCACCGACCCGGCGCTGCGCCGCGAGATGAACGCCGCCGCCGCAGCGATCGAGCGGGGTGAAGCCCGGTGAGCGCCACCATGACCGCGCCCCGCGGCGACGCCAAGGCACACGCCCTCGCGGAACAGTTCCTCGCGCAGGCCGCCACCCACGAGCGCGCCGCAGCCGAGAGCAGCGACCCGTTCGAAGCCGCCGCGCACCAGGGACTCGCGCAGGACCTACGCGCCCGCGCACAGCAAGCCCTGTCCCAGACCGAGGCCGCCCAGCGCGCCGCCGAGAGCCAGCGCCGACACGACGAAGCGCTCGCGCTCGCGCAGGCCCGCGCCGACCAGGACGCGGCCGCATACGAGGCGGCGGTGCGCGCGTACACGGCCGGCGAGGACGAGGCCGTGGCCGCGCTGGTACAGGCCGCACAGCAGCTGCACGCACTCGCCGCAACGGTCACCGCGACGCGCGCCGCAGCAGTGGACAGCGCGCGCAACGCCGGCCGCCAGGCGCCGCCGGACCTGATCGAGCCGCACGTGCGCGCCCTGATCGACAACCCGTCGTGTTCCGCCGAGCGCGCCGGCCTGGTGCACGCGGCGTTCCACTCCCCGGCCGCGACGGCCGGGCGCCTCGGCCTGATCGCCTGCCAGGACGCGGACAACGGCGGGGCATGGCGGTGAACACCCTCACCCGCGAGCAGACCGCCGCCGCGCAGCGCGCCTCGGTCGCCGTGCTCACCGCGCTGCGCACGGGCCTGGACGTGCCGTGGTCGGCGTGCCTGGACGATCCGGGACAGTGGCCGGCCGTCGTGAGCATGCTCGCGTCCCGGTTGCTCGCCGCGATCGAGGCGCCCGCGCAGGACACGGCCGTGTACGTGCGCGACTGGGCCGCAGAGGCCCACCAGCAGACCTGACCGAGCCGCCGCCGACCCGGCGCCCGCCCCCACGTGAAAGGAACCCTCACATGCCCGCAGCAGTCACCACGCGGCCGGCGCCCCGACCCCTTAGCCCCCGAGCCGCCGCGTTCGTGCGCGCCGTGCACGCGCAGGAGGCCGCACGCTCCCGCGCCGTCCAGAACTCGATCGGCGCGGCCCTGAGCGCCGTCACCAAGGCCGAGAAGACCGAGCAGGCCGCAGTGTACGACCAGGACGGCCACCTGATCGGTGTCGTCGACCCGAAGAACATCACCCCCGTGGCGAACAACACCAGGAGCGCCGCGCCCGCGAAGCCGGCGACCGCCGCGACGCAGCGCGTGCAGGCCTCCGCCGCCGACGAACCCACGCTCGGCGGCCCGACCCCGGCGCCGCGTTCCGGCGTGCCCGTGCAGGTGGTCGACGACGAGGACGAGACGGTGGCGAAGGTCGCGCGGCTACGCAAGGCCGCGCTGCACGGCGACACTCCGGCCGAGCGCGTGCAGGCATACAACGCGTTGTGCGCCGCGGCTATGGCGTCGATCACCGCCGCTCACCGGCGCGGCTGAGCTAGCGGAGACCGGGCCGTGTACCTCAACACCGAGGTCAGTGTGCTGCTGACCGCGTCGCAGGCCGCGGCCGCCGTCATGACCGCCGCTTACGAAAACGTCGACGTCGACATGCGGGAGATCGTCGGCGACGCCGACCCGCTCACCGTCGCCTGGTGCGCGACTTTCATGGCGAACGCGCTGCTGTCCACGGTGCCGCCGATCCAGGCGCGGGCGCTGCTGGCGGAGTGGGGCGAGCGGATCGCGCACAGCGCCGCTCACCATCCCGACATGATCGCCGCCGCTGCCACGGCCGCGCAAACACTAGACCAGGAAACGGCGGGGGGTGCGTGCGATGCCCGGTGACGAACTCCCCCCGATCGTCACACGCCTGACCGGGGATATCAGCGGGCTGGCGGACACCCTGGTCAAAGGCAAAGCCCTGGTGCAGGCGTACCGCGCCGACGTGGAGAACAGCCTGTCCGGCGGCCGGCCCATCGGAGAGCGCCTCGGCTCCGAGATCGGCGACGGGACCAAACGCGGCCTGCAGGACGCCGTCCCCGGCATCGAGAGCACAGGCGAACGCCTGGGCCAGGGCCTCGGCGACGGAATGTCCAAGGGCGTCGAACCGGGCCTCAACGACTTCGACACGAAAGTCAAGGACCGCACCAAGAAGACCGCGCAGGACGCCAGCAACAGTATGTCGCCGCTGCTACTCAGCGCTTTCGTCGCGGCGGGCACGATCGGGCCGGCGGCGCTGCTCGCGGGCACCTCCGCGGCGGTGCTCGGCGCCGGGGCGCTGATCTCCCGGTCGAACGCGGACATCCAGGCCGAGTACAAGACGCTCGCCGCAGACGTCGGCAACGATCTGAAGGGCGCGGTCGCGCCGCTGGCCCCCGCGATCGAGGCGTCGATGGTACAGGCCGACGACGCGGTCTCGAAGCTCGCCCCGGTGCTCAAGCAGACCTTCGCCGACGCCGAACCGGACGTGACGGCGTTCACCCAGGGCGTCACAGGGCTCGCGTCCAGCGCGCTGCCCGGGGTGCGCGACGCGCTCGATCAGTCGCGCGGCATCGTGTCCGGGTTCACCGGTTCCCTGCCGACGCTCGGCAGCGGTATCGGCCGGTTCTTCACCGGGTTGACGACGAACGCGCAGTCCACGCAGACCGGGATCGTCGACTTCGTGGACGTGGCCTCCAACGCGCTCGGGACGCTGGGGCATGTGGCCGGGTCGGCGTCGGCGGCGTTGTCCACGGACTTCGCCGCGGTCACCCCGGTCCTGAACACCGCCCTCGGCGCGATCAACGCCATCGCGAGTCCTCCCGTGATCGGCGGGCTGCTCGGTGTCGGCGCCGCGCTGAAGTTCGATCCGGCGATCTCCGGCGGACTGCAGAAGGTCAGCAACGGCCTGACCACGGTAGCGGCGAAAGCCGAGGGATCTGCGGGCCTGCTAGGCAAGGCCGGCGGCGCGGCAGAGTCCGCGGCCGGCGGGTTCGGGAAGATGGCCGACGTGATGGGCGGCCCGTGGGGTGTCGCGGTCGGCGCTGGTATCGGTCTGCTCGGCGGCCTGGTGTCCAACCTCACGCAGGGCGTCGCGTCGGTGGCGGATTTCACCGCGGCGGTGGCAGCGGACAACGGCGTGGTCGGGGCGTCGACGACCGCCACGATCCAGAAGAAGCTTGCGACGCTGGATTTGAAGACCGCGCAGGACGATCTCGGGGTGTCGCAGACCACGCTGATCGAGTACGCGGCGGGGGACGCGGCCGCGCAGAAGACAGTGCGCGAGGCCTACACGGCGAAGGTCGCGGCGCTCAAGGCGTCTGGCGAGGTCTCGGCGCAGAACACGCAGGCCACGGTGCAGGGCAACATCGCGGCGAAAGCTGAGGCGGACCGGCTGCGCGACGTGATCGGGCAGGTCGACGATGTGACGGCCGCGGTGAAGGGCGCACTAGAGCAGCAGAACGCGCAGAACCAGGCGTATCTCGCGGCGACCCGCAGCGCCGGGATCTTCGCGGGCATGGTGGACACCGCGACCACGGCGCTGCAGACGAACGCGAACCAGACGGCGATCAACACGGTCGCGTCACTGCAGTTGCACGGCAATCAGCAGCAACTAGGGCAAGACCTGTCGAATCTCATCTACAACTATCAGCTGGCCGCCGCCGGGGCGCAGGGCTACAACGCTGCGCTCACGGCGATGAACGGCACGACGGTGTCTCTCGACGACGCGCAGAACAACCTCGACCAGGCCGTGTTGAACGCGAAGACCTCGTTCAAGGCGAACAGTTACTCGCTGGCCGAGAACACGCAGGCCGGGATCAACAACCGTGAGGCGCTGTCCGCCGCCGCGAAGGAGATCACCGCGCTCGGGGTGGCGAACTATCAGGCTCACGGCGACATCAACCAGGCCAACGATGTGATCAAGCAGCAGATCAACAACTTCGTGACCGCGACGGGCGCGACCGGCGACCAGCGCAAGGCGATCCTGAGCTACATCACCGCGCTAGCGCAGATCCCGCCGACTGTGGCGACGACCGTGACCGCGAACACCGCCCCCGCGAAGGATGACGCGAACACCCTGGTGAAGTACATCGACTCGCTGACCGGGACGATCACCATTCAGGCCGGGTCGGGCATCAACGCCAGCGGGATCTCCTATAACCCGAAGTCGGGCGGCGGCAAAGCGCTCTACGACTATGGCGGCTGGACCAAAGCCGCGCCCGGACAGGCCGAAGAGGCGATCGTGCACGGCGGCGAGTACGTCCTCAGCGGCGACATGCTCGCGGGCAGCCAGCAGGTCGATCCGCGGGTGCTCGCGATGATGCGCTCGGCGATGAGCGGCGTCAGTGTCGGCGGGAGCCCGGGTCCGGGTCCGAGTCCTGGCGGCGTGCCTAGCGGTGCGGGCGCTGGTAGCGGTCCCTACACCCAACCGATCATGATCAACCTGTATGTGGACGGCAACAAGGTCAGCGGCGGGTTGCGGGCCTCAGTGCAGAACTTCGCCCGGCACAACGCGCTGACCGGGTTCGCGGGCAACTACCAGTGACCCGGCGGTGCCCTACTGGCCGAGCGTGAGACTGATCCCCTGCGCGACCTGCGCAGGGGTGTAAGTCTGCGTGCCGCGGTGCGAGATCGTCACCGTGTATGCACTCTGGCCGCCGGGCACCGCGACGTCGAACGAGAACACACAATCGCCCAGCGGGCTGCCGAGACTGTTGTCGACGTTCGCCTCGACGCCGGCGCTCAACGCGCCAACGGCGAGCGTCTGCCCGTTGCCGCCGCCCACGGCGACGGTCGTGCCCGCACTGATGTCGCTGTAGCCCGATCCGGACTCGCAGGCATCGCCGTTGACCGCTCCGCTCGTGCTCGTCGTGTCCACGGATCCCAGCGGACCGAGCTGCAGCGTGCCGTGCACGTGGACCTGCGCAGGCCCGCTGCTGGCCGCGACGTAAGCGCCGACGCCTGCCGCAACGAGGACAGCGGCGGCGGCGAGTTGCACGGGCCTACGCCGCCACAGGGGCGTCACGGCCGGCGACGCGGCCGAGGATGCCGGCTCCGGCGCGGCAGCGTCCTCGGCCGGCCACTGCTGCGGTTGCGGGTCGTCGTGCATGCGCTCGTCCACGTGTCCCACCCCTGGGGTTGCGTTGTCTCAGGCGCCTGTGACGGTACGCGCGCCGCCGCGGTGCTCGGGACGGGTTCGCCGGATCGTTACCGGCCGCAGGGCGCCCCGTCGTGGTCGACGGGGCGCTGCGGGTCGTGCGGGCGGCTATGCGGCGGTCAGGAACCGCGTCGCCTGGTGCGTGGTCGTCCCGCCCGGCAGCTCGACCTCGGCGACGTCCTGACCGATCGCGTTGCGCGCGATCGCGCGCACGGTGCCGGTCACGCGGTCGGCGGTGTCGGAGACCAGCAGGCTGACGCGGGCGCCGGGCTGCACGGCCTGCCACGCCTCGGACTCGCGCCGCAGCATGCCCTCGGCGTCCTCGGCGTGGAAGATGCTGCGCACGACGGCGGCACCGCCGGGGGCGAGCAGCCCGCGCTGCGCGTCGAACAGGCGCGGGTTGCTGCGCATGCTGGCCAGGATTGCCTCGACGCGCTGTGCGGCGAATCCGGCGGGCAGTTCGTACCGCTCGGCCATCTCGGCGACCAGGGCGGCCGGGGCGACCGTGGCGGGCTGCGGCTTGGAAGTCTCCGCAAAATTTCCGGAGACTTCCGGCGCGGCGGTCGCCTCGGTGCGCTGCGCGACCAGTTCGGCGGTGCGCCGGTACTCGCGGGCGGCCTTCTCCAGGATCGTCGCGTCGTCGGCGCTGTACGCGAACACCGGGACCAGCTTGCGACCGCGGGCGGCCAAGCCCGACTTGACCGGCTCGGCGCCGTGCTCGCTGCGGTAGACCTTCGCCACGGTGCGGCCGTACGGCGAGGCGTAGGAGGTGACGAACGCGTCGTCGGCACCGAGTTGGCGCAGGTAGTCGGCGGTGGTGACCTTGCCGGTGTTGACGCGGTCGGCGACCTTCACCAGGTTCGCGGCGCGGCGGGCCGGGCTGTTGAACGTGCCGACGCGGGTACGGGCGGCGCGGCCGGTGCGGATCGGCTTGCGTTCACCCTTGCGCGGGCGGTGCGGCCTGGTCGGAAGCGTGATCACGGTCATCTCGGAGAGTCCCCCTCCATCGGAGCTTTCAAGCTTTTGCTTGATAACTCCATCATCCGACCGACCTTTGTGGCTGTCAAGCGGATGCTTGAAATAACTTAAAGCTTTAGCTTGAAACCTGCGCCATTTCGCCCTACCCTCGCCATATGAGGAAAACCCCAACCGGCGCAGGTCGCAGCGCCGTCGAGGCCGTCGAAGCCATCCCGGACGCCGCCGACCGAGCCCGAATCGCCGAACACGTCGCCGACGAGATGGAGCGCATCCGACTCGAAGCGCTCGGCGAGGCGGCGAAGAACATGACTCTGCGCCAGATCGGCACCGACCTACTTGGCGGAGTCAGTCCCCAGCGAGCCGACCAGATCATCAAAAATGCCCGGCGCGGGAACACGAGCACCGCCGCCTACGCCTTCCGCGACATGACCGACGACTCGACGCATGGTCCGTGGGACGCACTGCCCGAGGGCGCGTTCAGCGAGGGAATGCTGCTGTTCAACCCTGTTTCGCCCTCGCCGTTCGCTGGCCACACGCTGACCGTGCGCTACGGCCCGTGGGCGTCGGGCGTGAACGTCTACGCGCTGCACGTGCACAACATCGGCGCCGATGGCGGCGCGCTCGTGCGCGACACGATGGAGCTGCACAGGATCCTGTTTCCAGTCCGCTGACGGACATGACGAAGCCCGCGCGTCTCGCTCTCAGGCCGAGGCGCACGGGCTTGTCTGCGTTTCGCGCCCTGCGAAACTCAGGTCACAATCGGGCCTGATCGAGCCACGCGAACGCCTCGTCCAGGCCGCCGTGCAGCCCGAACACCTTCGCCAGACCCGTGATGGTCAGCATCCGCTCGACCCGCGGCGCACAGCCCACCAGCGCCACCCGCCCGCCCGTGGCCTGCGCCCGCTTAAGCGCCCCGACCAGCACGCCCAGACCCGCCGAGTCGATGAACTCCAGCCGCTCGCAGACCACAGCGATACGCAGCGGACGCGGCGCGTCGATGCCCTGCAGAACCTCGCGCAGCATCGGCACCGAGTAGCAGTCGACCTCGCCGGCCACCTCGACCACCGCGCGCCCGCCGTCGAGCCACGAATCCACGTCGAGCGCGAGCACGGCACCTCCCGGGCGAACGGTCTGGTTCGCGCCCCGCCGGCCATGAGAGAACAACCGGCGGTGCGCGCTATGACCATTCATCCCCGCCACACCGGCCCCGCACAGAGCCCGCAACCTGACATCCGACCTGACAAACCCGAGACCAGAGCCCTGACGCCCGCTACCGTGAGCGTGTGGCGACCCGTCCCCGGAACGAGGCGTTCATCCGGCTGCGCAAAGCCGCCGGCTGGACACAGGTGCGCCTGGTCGCCGAATACGCCGCCACGGCGCAGCGGCTCGGCGTGCGAGGTACCGTGACGGAACGCACCGTGGCGCGGTGGGAAGCCGCCTCGCCGCCGTGTCCCGCACCAGCACAGCAACACGTCCTAGAAGCACTGTTCGGGGTGCCCTTGGACGAGATGGGTTTTGAAGTGCCAGAACACCGGCGCGTCGGCCGCCGCCAGTTCCTCGCCGACCTCGGCGGCCTCGGTGCCGCCAGCCTGATCCCGGCCCCGGAGGCCGAGCGCGCCCGCGTGGATGCCGGAGACCTGCGCCGCCTGGATACCGACACCGAACGTGTCTACGTCCTCGACCACACCCGCGGTTCCGGGGACGCCTACCGTCTCGCGCAGGCCCTCGCCGAGCGGGTTACGGGCCTGCTCGCCGAAGGGTCCTACCTCGCCGCGGTCGGCGACCGGCTGCAGGGCACGCTGGGCGCCGTCACCTCACACCTGGGCTGGCTCGCGTACGACGCGATGCAATTGGAGTCCTCCCGCGCGCACTGTCTCGAGGCACTGGCGACCGCGCGCCTGTCCGGGGACCGATACCTCGAGGCGCGTGCCCTGGCGAACCTCTCGCTCGTCGCCGTCGACCAGCGCCGCGCATGGGAGGCCGCCGGAGCCGCACAGGCCGCGTGGAGCGCCGCAGGCAGGTACGGCGGAGCCACGGTGCGCGCGATGCTGTGCGCCCGCGAGGCGGGCGCTCTGGCCGCGTCCAGGGACCTGACCGGGGCGCGCCGGGCCCTGTCGCACGCGACCGCGAACCTGGACAAGTCCGGGAGCGACGAACCGCCCCGCTGGGCCGTGTTCTTCGGGCAGGCGGAGATCGACCAGGCGACCGCGGGCTACTACCTCGCCGCGGGCCGGCCTGCCGCGGCGGTGCCGTTCCTGCGCGCCACGGTGCGCGCCCTGGGCGACGGGTACGCGCGCAATGCCGCGCACTACCGCGTGAAGCTCGCCGGGGCGCTGCTCGCGGCCGGTGAGGTCGACGAGGCGTGCAGCGAGGCCGAGGCGGTCGCCGCGCATGTCGGCGCCCTGGATTCGGCCCGTACCCTCACGCTGCTCGCCGCTCTGCGCGCGGATCTCGGCACCGTGGACTCGATCACGGCGCGCGAGTGCGGGCAGCGCCTGGACGCCGCGCTCGGAGCCGGATCGTGACGGCGCCGGTTGCGGTCGACGTGCTGCCCGGTGGCGCGGCCCGCGAGCATCGCGCGGATATCGAGGCGGTGTGCGCCGAGGCGTTCGCCGCACCGCCCTACAACAGGACCGCCGAGGGCAACGCCGCCACGTTCAAGCGGTTCGCCGCGCAGTCCCGCAAAGCCGGGTTCCTGCTCTCGGCCGGGCACCAGGGGGACCAGCTGCTCGGCGTCGCCTACGGCTACCCGCTGAGCCGTGCCACGGGCTGGTGGGCCGACCTGCTGGAGCCGGTGCCGGCGGAGCTGACGGTCGAGGACGGGCGCCGCTCGTTCGCCATCTTCGAGTTCGCGGTGCGCCCGAAGTGGCAGCGCCGCGGCGTCGGGCGTGCGGTGCACGCGCGGCTGATCCGGGCGCTGCGCGCCGAGCGGGTCATCCTCAACTGCCGGCAGGACGCTGAGGCGGCGCAGGGCTTCTATCGGGCGCTCGGGTATCGGCGGGTTACCTCGGTGATCCCGTGGCACGGCGCCGCGGTTTACGACGTGCTGCTGCTCGACCTGCGCGGCTAGTCGCTCGGCGGCTGGTCGTCGTGTCGTTGCCGGATCGTCTCGGGGTCGTACACGTACCAGTCGGGCAGGCTCGCGGGTTGTCCGTAGTTGACGAACGTCCAGCACAGCCACCGGTTACGAGAGACTTCGCGCACCCACTTGTGTACGCGCGCCGGCAGCCACTGCCCGCCGAGCCGGATCCACACGTGTGAGTGCTGCGGGTTCAGGCGCGGATAGTCCCGAGACGGGAACTCGGCGGTCTGCGCGTCGCGCATGAGGCGCAGCGTACGGCGCGCTGTGACATGAGCAAGCGTCAGAACGAGCCGGGCACTCGCCTAAACCTGACAGACCTCGAATTCGCCTGCGCCGGTGATGGTTGTTGACGTGCGCCATTGGAGCATCGTGCGACTGTTCGCCACCCTCCGCCACGGCTGACAGTGGAATCGTCCAGCCGTCCCGGCCAGGCCCGCCAGAATCCGGGGCGCCGCCGATTTCGCACCCGAGAGGTTCAAGGCCATGAGCGTAGCCACGACGATGACGACGCCGCCGATCGAAGCCAGTCCCAGCGGCAGCCACTTGCGCCTGGTCACCGATTCCGCCGGTAGCGGCGCACAGCCCCCGTGCGAGACCGCTGTGACCGGCTCCGAGCACGGCACGCCGTGCCCGCCGTGGTGCTCACTCACCCACACCGACGACACGGAGGGCGACCGCACCTTCCACTACTCCGAATACACCTACGCCGGCCCGATCGGCATGTGCCTCGACCTGGACAGCGACGACCGCGCCACGATCGAACTGCGGACCGGCGACACCGAGGGCGATTCCCTCGACCTCGAAGAGGTTGACCGACTGATCACGGCCCTGGCCAAGCTTCGCCCGGTTCTCGCCACGACCATCGCCGAGCGCGCGGCGCACGATGGGGCGCAGCGGCATCGCGGCATCGCCCTGGCGTGCACGCCCGGCGGCCCCCGGTGTTTCGCGTGGTGCTCGGACCACGCCACCGACCCGAACGACCGGCACTGGCAGATCTGCTTCGATGACGATCCCGGCCTCGACTTCGGCGACCGCGACTCGCACATCATGGCCGTGGGAACCGCGCGTGTGCAGCTCAGTTACAGCCATCCGCACCCGGAACTGCCCGGTCGCCGCAACGCGCCGGTCGTCACGCTCGCGCTCAACGGAACCGAAGGATTCGACCTCGAAGAGGACCAGGTCGAGCCGCTGGCATGCCTGCTACTCGCGCAACTCGCCGTGCTGCGCGGGGACCTCGAGGGCGCTCGGGTCCTGCGCAAGCGCATAGCGTCGCTCATGTCGCCGCCGCGTGCGGCCGCCGCAGCGTGAGCGTGGATGGCCGGGCGGGCGGCGAGAGATGGGTGCACTGTCCGCCCGGCCATCCGGCGCACACGTTCGACCAGTGCGCGGAGCTGGGCCACCGCGACCCGCGCGACCCGGCGTCGGTCGTGGACGGTGTATCGCGGCTGGTGCGGGACGAGAACCGGCAGACCGACCGGGTGGCCGTCGAATGGACCGTCGTCGAGTGGCCCAAGTCGAAGTATCACAGGTTCCTTGATCTGCTCTTCGGCCCGGACGACCTGAAATCTTGAGCGCTGCGCGGTTGACGGACGGTCAAGTGAGGCGGGTTGCGTGGCTGGTCGGCGGGGTGCTCTCACACGTTTCTAACCGCCCGGCGCGCTGTTGTCGGCGGTTCACAGTCGCGACTGTCATGGAAGGCGCCCGAATGCCT
>Ga0070741_10015209_pt1 | contig 13106 bp, 12 predicted proteins | sample Coa_R1_4_FD_66440 | JGI IMG/M metagenome (GOLD analysis project Ga0070741, IMG submission 66440) | Surface soil microbial communities from Centralia Pennsylvania, which are recovering from an underground coalmine fire - Coalmine... | ecosystem: Environmental > Terrestrial > Soil > Unclassified ...
GCCGCCGAACAAGCAGCGGCGCGGCTGGACGCAGCCGCAAAGGCGACTGCACAAGCCTTCCAGGATTACCAGGCTCTCATGGACAGGAGCATGTCAAAAGTACAGGCCACTAATGGAGAAGCGGGTCGCCTTGCGCAGGCTCGGGCAGAGTTGGATGCCGCAGAAAGGGCAGCCGCGAAAGCTGACTTCAAGTTGGAGAACGCCCGCAATTCGGACGCTATGTGGCAGCGCCTTAAACCGGTAAATCAGCGCGCGATAGATAAGTTCAACCGAATGATTGAGGCTCGCAATCAATATGAAAGTGCAACAGGAAACTCGTGCTTCGGTCCGGAAACGGCAGACAGTGCACTAGGTAAGAAATATCTCGCGGCATACCGCGATTTTGAAGACTACTATTCCGACTGGAGGCAGGCCGCTTCCGATTACAGTGAGCCTTATCAGCTTCCGCAATCGGGCCAGACCCAGCCTGTGAATGGCACTCCATCGCCGAGCGGGGCGCCACCCGGAAATTCTCCGCCCAACTTTACCCCATCAGGGCCCGGTCAAACTCAGCCCCTTTCTCCCGGCGGTCCGCCGCCAACATCGCCGGCGGGCAATCAGACAATGGCCCTTTCGCCCGCCGGGCCCCCACCGGGGACGGGACCCCCTGGCACTGTTGATCCATACGCGAAAACCGAGGTCGGACTATCTTCGGTGGCGAATGCACTGGGGACACGATGATGCCGAGACTCATCTTCGTTCTGCTTTGCGGCGTTCTTTTGGCTGACGCCGACTCAGCTCCGGCGACTGGGAAAATCCCCTTCTGCCCGGGTCTGACCATCGTCACCGCCATCACGCAAAAGGAAGGCGATTACGAGTCCATCAAAACAGTCATGTCGGTTGATAGCGGCAAGGTACAACTCAAATACTCGTCGGAACAGCCGCCCGAGCAATATGGCGGCGGGTTGAGACTTCGCAAGCTGAACCTTCTGCGGACCATTCGCATCAACGATCTCATTGCCGCGAACAGCTACGAGCAGATTTTCGGCACGAATATTCCCGCAGAAATGCCGGGCACAACTGCAATCGGCGTGTCCCGCGCTGTGCTTCTCGCGCTGAAGACGAAGGGCGAAGCGGATCTTGCACTGTTCGACATTCCTTCTCTGCCCGGCTCTTCCAAAATGTCCGCGGATTCGAAGCAACATCCCAATGTCTTCGACTACGCAGAGACTTACAGGCTTCGCCGTGTAGAGAGCACCCCGGTGATGCTCCCGCTGATTGTGAACGACAGAAAGACCCAAGTCGCGACAATTCATGCCACCGGCAGAAGTGATGATTACGGCTACAACGCCGAGTTTTTCTTCCTCGATGACGAAAACAATCCTCTGGCGCTGAAGTGGCGGCTCGGCATCGGCGCAGGCTCGGGTGTAAAAGCCGGAGGCGACCGCGACAGATTGCAGGTCATCAAGGTGGCCTACACGTGCATCGCCGAACTGGCAGGCCAGAGCTGGCTGGAGCGCATGCTGGCTGAAAGCGGGCACGCTGATATATACAGCATTTATTTCAGCTTCAACAGCGACGAACTTCGGGAAGAGTCGGAGCCCACGCTGCGCGAAATCGCCGATCTCCTTCGTCGCCATCCGGATTGGAAGCTAAGCGTTGCCGGCCACACCGATGCGATCGGCGGCGATGTGCCAAATCTCGATCTCTCAAAACGCCGTGCGGCCTCGGTGAAAAACGCGCTGGTCGCGCGATACGGCGTAAATGCTAGTCGTTTAACGACCGACGGCTTCGGTAAATCACATCCGGTTGACACCAATGAAACCGAGGAAGGCCGCGCGCGTAATCGCCGGGTGGAACTTATGAGGTTGCCATGAATTTGGAAAACCCAAGGATAGAAGCAGCCAATGCAGGCCATTTGCTGGCCAGACTCTGGCAAGAGATAGGTGGTCGTGCGTCGATTGCCCCCTATAGCGATACAAAGTCGCTTGAAATCTTGAAAAGCCCTCGAACGTGGTTGATGCTGGGGTTCGCCTTTGCGGTGCTTCCGCTGAACCAATCTGTGCCGAGCCAGGAGGATCTTCTGGTATTTCTCATGGTTTATTTCAGCCTGGCATGGGCCGTGTATTTCTATGTTTTTGTGGCAAAGCGGCACTCAAGCTTCTGGATAGGAGTTGCTGCTGCTCTGTTCACGCGTGTCGTTGGGCTGCGTTTCGGCCACCTTCTCAAATACACGATCCTGAGCCCGTTTTACCATGCAAATGCGTCGCAGACAGATATCGTACGATTCATTGGCATCCTGGGTTCGTATGGGTTCAACGAGGAGTTGTTGAAAGCACTGCCAGTCTTACTCATCGCGTTCGTCTTCAAGCGACTCAAGAGCCCCGCCGACGGAGTTTTTTACGGAGCACTCTCCGGGCTCGGGTTCGCTGCTTGGGAGGGCTATACCTACATCGTGAAGCCGGATATGGGCGGAGTGTTGATGGACGCTCTGGTGCGATGTACCGCCCTGCCGTTTTTGCACGCTGCATATACCGGAATAAGTGGTTACTTCATCGCGCTGGCCAGCAAGAGCCGGCGACCGTTCTTGCTGTCGGCGCTCGGCATCGCGCTAGCAAGCACTGTCCACGGTAGATACGATTTTCTATTGAACACTCCCAAGCTGGGCATGGCTGTCCTTGTCTATTTCATCTTCACCGGATATGCGGAGCGCAGTCAGCAGCGAGCACAGGAAGGACCAGACAAGAACGTCATACGGAGTGTTCTTGAAATCGAGAAAGCTGAAGTCTCGCAGGCCGCGGGCGTTTGATGTTCCGCTATCAAGTCCCAGGGCGATGTAGAGCGTGCACGGAGATTACAAATGAGAACTGCATCGATGTTTCAGAAGATCGTTAGCGCACTCGCAATTTCTTCCCTTGGCTTTCTATCTGCCGCTCATGGTCAAACCGCCGACAGTGTCCTTCAGAAAGCTCGTGATACCTACGGCCAAATGAAATCGTATGCCGACACCGGCGTGGTGCTCTACGAATACGGGACATCGAGTGAGGACAAACACACCTTCTCCACCGCCTTCAACCGCTCCCCCCGCCACCTTCTACTTGATTTCCACAAACAAGGGGGGGACCGGTACGTGATCTGGGCTGATCCCGACGCCTTTCATACCTGGTGGAAGACAACTGGACAACAAACTGACTATGCCAATCCCAACAATGCTCCGGCAATCAGTCTGTCCGATCTCAACTCGCAAGGCACAGCCCTGAAGATTCCGACACTGCTGTACGCGAAGGCTTTCGGTGCCGCGATGCTGAAGATAGCTGATCCCACAATGGACGGCACAGAAGACATCGAGGGCCATCACTGCCACCGTATTGTCGGTCGCCTCAGCGATGTGTACACCGCGACAGGCAAGGAAGTGAACATCCGGAAAGCGACGGTATGGATTGATACCGCCTCCTTCTTGATTCGCAAAATGGTCGAGGAAGCGAAAGCCCCTTCTGGACAGCACAACCGGAAGACCACGTTATACGACCCGCGCGCCAATCCAACGCTTGACAACGCGAGCTTTAAATTCGCGCCCCCGGAATAGTTACCGAGGGCTCAGCCAAATCTGGGGCGGCACGTACCTCACAACCCACTGTGGTGAGGGCTTGTTGTAGGGAGCAGCGATGCACAGGTTAACTAGCGATAAGGGCAAGGGAGCGAACTGTGGGCGGAAGTATCGCCGCGTCTTGCTCGTGGTAGTCAGTGCCGTCGCAACGTTTGTGGGATGCTCCAATAAAGGCTCGAGCCATAGCCCCAGTTCCTCGAACACCGGCGACTCAACACCGTTTCTTCCCAACGCTGGAAGTGTTACGCCCCAATCTGCGGACCAATCTGTCCCCAGCCCGCAGGAAAAGCCTATCGATGTGAATGCGATGTATGGTCAGCCATGCATGGATGCGGAAGAGGTGGCTCTCGCCGGAAAAGTAAAAGAAGCTATCGCCTTCGATCCGAGGATCAAGTCGCCACGCATTTATGTCGGTGTCACGCATAACTTGAATGGCAACAAGAGAAAATATCCCGTCGTGACGCTTGCAGGCTCGGTCGCGAGCCAGGAAGAAAGAACCGCGGCATTCAATGATGTGATTAAGATGAAAGGCGAAGGGTGGATCGTCGGCAACAGCCTCAACATTGACGCGTCCCTGGCAGCGCAGTCCGCTCAGAATGCTCAATCCGGACAGCCAACTGACGTACTGGGCCAGTGGTCTGAGCCGCCCACTTCTGAGCGACCGAGCATTTCGCTCTGCCCGGGGCTTACCATAGTCACGGCAATTGCTTCCGCAGGAGATTACGAATCCATCAAGACCGTCGAGTCAGTGGATTCCAAGCAAGTGCGCCTGAGGTACTCATCCGAGTCGAGCCAGCCCTGGTGGGAAGTGCCAGCGGCTCGTCGCAATTGCGAAGCGGGATCGCCGGGTTGTGCGATTACAAGTTTCATTACCCATCGCACCGTGCTCGCCAGCGACGTCGAATCGGCACACCAATATGATCAAATCTTCGTCACAGATAAGAACGCGCCGACCTTGCTTCCGGGGGCAACGGCAATCGGCACTTCGGCCGCTGTGTTGCGTGAGCTAAAGACAAATGGTCAGTCGCAACTCAGCATGTGTACTGCCGCCCAGGATATTGCGAGAGTCGAGGAACACGACAACATAAGCAACACGACACGTTTTCGTCCGACACCGGCAGGTTGCGAGGGCTTCAGCACAATCGATTTGAAGCGCGTCGGCAATGGACCTGCGCATGTTCGCGTCATCGTTGATGGTGCTCCGGTGGACCTCGCGGCGGTGCAGGCTTCAGGCCTGCATGGTCCGAACAAATATTCTGATCGGAGCGAGTTCTTCTTCCTCGACGATGAGCGGAATCCGCTGACGTTGAAGTTCCGTCTAGGTATTGGGGTGCGCCCGGCACTGGATCAGGATACGAAGAGAAAATGCGAACTCGCCAAAACGCAGGGGAACCTGATCTTGAACGGCGACGATCCACCTAGCTGTGATCTTCCTGAAGGCGGTGATCGCGACGTACTGACTGTCATGAAGATAACGACTCGTTGCGAAGCGCCACTTGCGCGCGAAAACAGTGTGCCCCCCAACAATCCCGGTAGCGGTGCCAGCAGTTTGGAAAAGGCGCTCTCTGAGACCGGCAAGATCGACATCTACAGCATTTATTTTTCGTTTAACAGCGACAAGCTCCGCGACGAATCGAAGCCCACGCTTACAGATATCGCCGAGGTAATGCGCCGCCATCCCGAGTGGAAGCTTCAAGTTAACGGCCACACTGACGGCATCGGCGACGATATGTTCAACCTCGATCTCTCACAAAGACGCGCAGCGGCTGTGAAGGACGCTCTCGTCAAGCAGTTCAAGGTCGGAGAGAATCGCCTTTCAACTGCCGGCTACGGCAAGTCGCAACCAAAAGACACCAACGAAACGATCGAAGGGCGCGCGCGCAACCGACGCGTGGAACTGATGAGGATTTCCTGAAGGAGATAAATATGAAACTGAAATGGATTTGGCCGACATTGACTGCGGTCCTGATCCTCAGCGCCTCGATATCTGTCCTGCAGGCGCAGGATTTCACCATTCACATGAAGATGGGGGATGGCGTTGACGGAACCACATACTACGTGAGCGACAACGCAATACGTCGAACAACGCCTGGCGCTAACGATGTTATCGATCGCATTGATCGAGGCGTCATCATCTACATCGATAATCGCAACAAAGTTTACAAAGAAGTCTCGGCTGCAGAGGCGCGCGAGAAAATTGCCGGCGCCTTCGCCAATATGGATCCGCAAAAGAAAGCCATGCTGCACCAAATGGGCATGGATGCTCCCGCGCAACTTACCAAGATTGGCGCCGGCGAAACCATTGCAGGGTATCCAACAGACAAATACGCTCTGAAGACTGGTATGGCGCAAGGCGAGTTATGGATCACGCAATCGCTGCAGTTTCCCGCAGGCTACTATCGGGATTTCAATCTGCTCTCGGGGATCGCGGGGCCGATGGGCGATAGCGGCAAGGTAGCAGAAGCTCGTGGCGTGGTACTGAAGCGGAGCATGACCAGCATGATGGGGCGCAGCATGAGCGCAGGCGGATCTGCGAACGCGACTGAGACAGCAGTGTCAGTGGAAAAGAAGCCGATTCCCCCATCCATGTTCGAGCCTCCGGCGGGTTATCAAAAAGCCAGCGGCGAGAAGGCGCGAAATTAATGAAGCGAGCCGTTGCCGGTTTTATATTGGTTCTGGTTCTTGCGATCGCACCCTGGATTGCGACGAACCTTTATATGAACTCTGCGGGCATTATTATTACCGGCAGAGTTCTAGAGAAACGCGAAACTTTCCTGCTGCCGGGCGGCGACAGCTGGAAGCACATATTCGAAATCACCTACGAGTACCCAACGCCCGACTCACGTTACGCGGAAACCCTCGTCCAGCGGGTTGACTCACGGTTTTATCGCTCAGTGCACACTGGTTTACCGGTGCGCGTTCGCTACAGTCCCTCGCGCCTGCTGCGATCATTCGCAGGCATGGGGATCTATCTTGAAGACTCGCCCCTACTGTCGCGCCTGCAATACGGCCCGCCTGATTGGAGCGACATTGGCTTCGCCGCCGCGGTGATAGTTGCTGTAATCTTCGGACTCGTCGCATACCTGGCGAAGAACAAGGCCTTGGCAGTCATCGCCGCAGTTATTGCAGGTATTTGTTTTCCCACAACGCTGCTCGCCGCTTGTGGTTTTCTTCTCTTCCCAGCACTGTTTTGGGCCTCTCGACGCAACCCCGGTAAGGGCTACGGTTGGGCTCTGCTCGCCAGTGTTGCCTTGAGCGTGGGAGTCACATATTGGCGCGTTCCGCGGTCTTCACCTCTTCCCCTTGGCGCAATCCGCAACGGCAGCGCTGTAGTGCAACAGGTCCGCGTGGCCGACGAGCTATGGAGCAACACTTGGGAGACCTACGGTCGCGGGGCTGGAGAGAGCATTCGTCAACCCTTCCAAATGGTAGAACTGGTATTTACCCCGGAAGAAGCTAGCGAGCCAATCCACGCCCTCGATCGCATCGATGTGCACAGCGTAGCTGGGTTGCGTGATGGCTCGAGTGTTCCCATTCAATACCCTGCGAGTGATCCGGATTCAGCGCGTATTGCCGGCGCCTCCCGGAATTACGCCCGGCAGGCCGCTACTTACTTGGTCTGCATTGTTTACGGCGTGGGTGCTGTGATCGCGTTTTCTATTCATTCCTGCGACGCACGGCCTCCGAAAGCTTTTCCGAGCGTCTCCACTTGTGCAGGCATTTACCGACCCGAATGCCGCGCTGACTCGATTCCGCAACCTAAACAACTGGAGCCAGCTAACACATGATGATCCGCGGCTCAAGCAGCTGGAGGAGATGTTGCGCGCTCGACAGTCGCGACAATGAGGAACTTAGCGGTGAAGAGAACCCTGGCACTATTTATCCTTTTACTTTCGTGTGCGTCCGTCCAACCTCAGCACTCGTCGATTCTTGACGAGAAAGCAACAAGCGTGCGTCTGGTGCTCCTCGACGCATCTTCGAAAAAGCCCATACCGGATACCAAGGTGGAAGTTCTGCAGATGGTCACCTGCAAAAGAGCGCCGTGTCCACCCATTGTGGCGGCAACTCAAACAGCGCTGCTGACGGCTCTGTGATGGTTACGCGCGATCTTCTCAATGACCTAACGCTGATTAGAACGCGTTCTCATGAGCAACGCGAGCTCAGTGCGGCCGAGTGGCAAGATATTCGATGGCAAGATGATCGGCGTTTGGACGTGCGCGCATGGACTCTCGAATTAATTCCCCTTGCAACCATGGGGTGTCGTGACCGGAGTTTGTCGTGGACGATCCTTGTCGCCAATGACTTGCGCTCCGCAGAGGTCAGAAATGATGGGAAGCCGATGCGATACGGCATACTGCAGTGTGCCTGGACGCCCGGAAAGCCGCAAAAAAGCATAAATGTGTTCGCCGTCTGTGGTTCGCATATCGCCGATTCCGGTTTCGGAGCGACATTTACTCGCGTCGACGCCAAAGTTTCTGCCAGCCTTAGCTCGGAATCAATTGCCGGTCCGAGTGAGCTTGCACGCCTGGATTTTGCTCCCAGAAAGCCTGAGTGATGCGAAGTCCTTCGCAAGAGAGGCTGCTCGTAATCGCGAAAAGCTAGGAGGGAAAGTGAACTCCGCTCGGGCAATCATCTTTGTGTTTACTTGTTTCACAGCTCTTCTGAGCTGTGCGCATACACAAGCAATTCCTCCCGACCTGAAGACCTGGACCTTGGAGTACCCGGTCGATGGTGGAATGACATCGTTTCATCGCGGGCTGACCGTTGCGGAATCGGGAGATCTCACGGGAAATCGGTGATCTTTCTCATCAGCTCGGTCGAGGCCGTCCTCTGAAACGGTCCGTCAGGTTTGGTCAGCCGAAGGTTGATTGAGAGAAGTGCGCTATATCGAGTATCTTCAGCAACTTACCAGTTAGTAGATTCCATTACCGGTAACATTACGGTGGCACATCGCATCTAAGCACTCCCTGGAGTCTACGATGAAACTTTTTGTTCGTCGCTGCCTCAGTGTCTTTGCTTTGTTACTTACGCTGGCGAATGTGCAATGCGGATCTAGTCCCGAAGAGCCGCAGCCGGTTGAGGCAAAACCAGGCATGGTTTTTAGTGCGCAGCCTGCCAGCATCGTGAGCGGATCTTCTTCAACATTGACGTGGAATGCGAGCAACGCGAGTTCGGTCAGCATCGCGGGAGTGGGAACGTTTGGCACAAAGGGTTCGCTGGTTGTAAAGCCAACTGCGACCACAACCTACACGGCCACCGCGTTTGGCCTGAATGGAAGCGCGACCTCATCCGCCATGGTCAGCGTGTCTCAGCCCAGTTCTCCTCCAAGCACGCCCGCGCCGACGATTGTCTTCAGTGCGAATCCCAGCACCATCGCGCAGGGTGGTTCCTCGGCGCTGAGCTGGAATACGACAAACAGCAGTTCGGTCGAGATTGCGGGGCTCGGAACTTTTGCAGTGAATGGCTCCGTGACAGTGACTCCGAGCGTCACCACGAATTACACGGCGACTGTTAGCGGCTCGGGAGGAACCACAACGAGCTCGACAACGGTAACAGTCACGCCGGCCTCAGGTGTGCCGGTCTTTGATCACGTGGTCCTGCTGCTGGAGGAGAATCACAGCTACTCAAGCGTTATTGGGAGTTCTTCAATGCCTTATCTGAACACCCTTGTCAGTGAATATGGTTTGGCAACGGCGTACTACGCCAATACGCATCCATCGATTGGGAATTACTTCATGCTCACTACCGGCCAGATCATTACTAACAACGATTCGTACAACAAAACGGTGAATGTTGATAACATGGTCCGGCACTTTATCAGCGAAGCAAAAACATGGAAAGCGTATGCGGAAAGCCTGCCTTCGGTCGGTTATACGGGCTGGGATGTTTATCCGTATGTGAAGCACCACAATCCATTTGCGTATTTCTCGGACGTGGTGAATAGCAGTGAGAAAAATAATCTGGTGCCGTTCAGCCAGTTTTCTTCTGATCTTAAGAACAACCACTTACCGCAGTTTAGCTACATTGTGCCCAACATGCTCGATGACGGCCATGATGGCAGCCTGGCAACGGCGGACAATTGGCTGGAAACCAATATCGCTCCGCTGATCTCAAATGCGAGCTTCCAACAAAGCGGGCTGCTGATCATCGTGTTCGATGAGTCTACTTCGAGCGACAGTCAGCATGGCGGAGGACACGTGGCAATGCTGGTGATCAGTCCCGAGGCGAAGAAGGATTACAAGTCAACAACCTTTTATCAGCATCAGAGCACGTGCAGACTGGTCTTGCAAGCGTTAGGGCTGACCAGTTTTCCCAATTCCTGCAGCAGTGCACCGCAGATGTCTGATTTTTTCTAATCTGCGGAACGTCGACACAGCTGCAAATCGGCTGGCTCAATGTTGTCTGAAAAGTTGATGTTTTTCCGGCGAGTGCCAGATGTCGGTCACAAATGTGCTGTTCCAAGACTTTGAACCGAGACGCCCGAATCTCCGGCCAGAGAAAACTCCCTTCGAGTTGCTGAGGATATTCCGAAACAGCTTCTGCTCGTCGGTTCCTGTGACACGGATTGGGGATACTAGCTGAAACGTTCAATGCAAGTGAAAAAGGGCGAGTAATTACTTATGCTGCAAGTGTCACACGCATTCGGGCCGGTAGAACCGGGCGTAGAAATTTGGGTCCAGGCGATGGGCCTGATATGCCAGTACCGTACGAAATGGACCGCATGCCGCGGGAAACCGGCCGTAACGAGTATGGATATACTCGCAATAATCAATGGTCGCCTCTACCGCAGCATCGGAGTACTCGGGAATACCCACTTGTACAGTTGTTGGCTCGAGCCACGCGGTAGCACAGCCCCCGTCCCGGAATGAGCCCTTGCCAGGCGCAAACTTGCTGTCCACAAATCCCAGTACCGCCTCCTTCATCGTCGCGTAATAGGGAGGACAAAACGGCTTAATGAGCGTTTGTCCATTTCGTTCCAAGCCAACCGCAGTCGGAAGTGGAATGTCTTTCCCTGAAAAACGGAGCGCAGCCTTGAGTAACGGGGAGGCGGCGATCGTTCGTGAAAATCTCGGCCGCTCCATGCGGAATCCGAGGGCTTCAGCCCAGCCATAGGGATGGGCGGCAAAGTGAGGAAATCCTCCGAGGCCGAGAGCCTGAGTCATTAGGCCAAGGTTCTGCATGACGGCTCCTTGTTCTACAGCCGCGAGTTCAAACAGCCAGGACTCAAGGAATCCGACAGTCATGAAGCGCCCGTCGCGGGGATCGTCATGCAATGTTCCTCCCTTTGACTTTGCGTACCGGGCAATGCCCGCGGGCCGAAAGCCCCTGCGTTCATCGACGATGAAATAGTTAAAATCCTCACTGAAGCAAGACAGCAGGATGTTGATATAAAGTGCAGTCAGTTCGTTCACCGCAATAAAGTAAGTAGAACTTGCCACGTTGGCGGACCACTTATTGAACGGGGGCACAAACGGAAGCTCTCTGGGCACGTCCACGCGTTTATCGGAAATGAGAACTCGACTACGAAGGAAAACCTCTTCTAGCCGCAGCTCCTGGGCGGCTTTTATGAGATCGTCCAGTTCTGAAGAGCGAAAGTCTTGCGGCCGGCGTAGCATCCACGTGCTGTTGTCGTTGATTAGGAAAACAATCACGGTGTGCAGCGCGTCAGCACTGGGCACCGTCCGTCCCGCGAATTGCTTCATAATGTTTCCGCCACCGGCGTTTCGCACCTCTCCAGACTCGTAGGGCAGCTCAGCCATTGCGTAGCCGGTCACACCGCAGGCGGCAAAAGCCAAAGCAGCTTCCTCTTCGAACAAAAGGGGGGCTGGGGCTTCTCTACTCTCGTAGGCAAGGGGGCCTCCGTTGAGCTTCATTCCACGTGCAAAGCGACGCGACCGACGACGAGCCATTGCATCGCAAAGAGAATACGTTCGGAAGCGTTCCCGGATGGCTTGCAACCCCTGGGCAGCGTTGCGCTCAAGATTCATAAACATCCCCCATTTGAGTACGGACGAAAACAGCAGATGGATTGTATGCGGATTTCATTCTGAAAAGCAGAATACACGGGGTCTAGAACGAACAAGATCGTGTTCGAACAAAAATCGCCGCGTCTTCGGCTGCGCCTTCGGTGTATGACGAGAGCGTTTTGTGAACATCCTGGTTTGCGAAACGCACTTGACGGTTTGAGTCGCAACGACCAGCGTCGTAAAGTGTGGAACTCCTTGTTCTGCGAAACGCAGTCAGGCTCACTGATTCGTTCCCGATCTTGCGCATTGTCAGCAGCGATTTCGCTCTCACATGTGACCTTTGCAGTCACCTGCTCAAGAACATTCCGTGACGCCATACGATTCCTGCGTAGGTTAGCCGGACATACTCCTGGACGCGAGGTTAGTCGAGTAAAGGTTTGGTGAGGATTTGCAGACGCAAGTCGTGCAAAGCCTTTTTTTTTGAGTTTATGTATAGGAACAAAACTCCATTTCAATGTACAGTTCTATATCCTGTGAGGTGGCTTGCCATTTTCATCGAAATTTCCCACCAGGAGCGACTCGGGCTATGACCCAGTGTGATAGTTCACGGCTGCTGAACGGGAGCGGGCCCCACACTGAAATCTCATGTGTTGAATGCGACTGAGAGACTGGCACGGGTTCAGAATTCGAAATCTAGCCACCCCGATAGTTGGTCCACTGCTCGGTGTGGACCAGAGTGTTGAATGAAGGGTCCGGGAAAAAAGTGGGTATAGAAAAAAATCAGGCCCAGGTGTCGCTGGATGGTCCAGCTCAAAAGTAATGTAGGCTGGCTGCCAACATACCTTCCGTCCCCTGGATGGCCAGCGCGCAGAAAATTGCCGCCGACTCCGTAAATGCCGTCGCCGAGACTCTCGCGCCAAATGAACTCCCAGTTGTCGGTTAGAGTCAGACGCTTCGTAAGGTGGAACGTAGCGGATGGATTCAGCGAGAGGCTATTCGCATGCCCGGTCAGGTTAACTAGTTCGTGGTATAGACCGCGAGGAAAAAGAGGGTTGAAAGTCTGAAGATCAGGATGTGTAGGGTCCTGATCTCCGCTATCGGCAGCCACTCCAATGCCCAAGCGTGGCCTAGAGTGAACTTGACGCAGAGTGTGCCCAGTCTCTGACTCGACAGCCCACGCACGAATAGAACCCTCTCCGAAGCTGCCTAGTTGTGCGAGCGCTTCGAAGTCGTAGTCCCATGATCGACTTGCGCCCCAAAGCCTTGTGCCCAGAATTTGCCTCTGCTCCAATGCCGTGCCTTGCTGAAACTTTGCAGTTGAATGTCGAAGACCGAAGTAGTAGAGGTCAATGTGCGAGTTAGGTTCCCGCAGCACCCCGCTTCCATACATTCCCCAGAACGACCTCGCAGTATCCGTCTTGTCGTCAACAATGCCCGGTTTCGTCGTGACCGGCTTACTGAAAAAAGAACAAGGCAAATTTTATTCGATCGATGTGCCGGGAGCAGATTCAACCGTTGCACTCGGTATCAATGACGCTGGGGGAATGGTTGGC
>Ga0070741_10015210_pt1 | contig 13104 bp, 12 predicted proteins | sample Coa_R1_4_FD_66440 | JGI IMG/M metagenome (GOLD analysis project Ga0070741, IMG submission 66440) | Surface soil microbial communities from Centralia Pennsylvania, which are recovering from an underground coalmine fire - Coalmine... | ecosystem: Environmental > Terrestrial > Soil > Unclassified ...
GTTTCACAGGAACACGCCAAGTGGGCCGCCGGACAGGAGCAGACTGCGAAAATCAGGAAGGATTAATTCCGCTCCTTCTGCGCGGGCGCACAGAGGCCTCTTCAACGACGCAGTTCCCAGGTCCACGAGTTTCCGATCGCATCCACGCAGACCCCGGAGAAGACCTGGCTCGACTCGCCCTGCGCCCGGAGACTCCCCCGAAACCCCATCCCGTAGAGATTCTGCCCTTGGAGTTCGATACTCCCTGACATTGGATTGAATCCCCACAGGCCGGCCATCACCGCCATCCCCTGAACCAGCACCTGGAATTGGAAGTTTGGGTACAGATCCATGATCCCGGCGATCTGCATGATGGCTTGGATTTCCTTGAGCTGCCAGCGGCCAACCACGGCAGCAGCATTCAGGACGGGTTGGGGCGGCGGACTGTAAACCGGTTCCGGTTGCAGTCCTGAAAGCCGCTGCTCTCCGCCTGCCCCTCCCGGAACACGTTGTTGCTGCTCAAGCGCCCAGCGCAACTGGGCCGCGCTGCTCGCGTCATTGGGATTGAGTGCCATGCACTCACGCAGCGCGAGTACGGCTGCTGCCCAGTCCTGCCGGCTGATGGCCTGCTGGGCGCGTGCATAAGGCGTGGAACTCTCCTCTCCCTGACGGCTCCTCTCGGGCTGAGACTCACTCTCCGAGCCGCCCAGAGCCCGTTCGAGAGCCTGGATGAGCAGATCGACGTCATGCTCCCAATCCTGCTCGGTGAATTGGAGCGCGTTTCTTTTGGTGAGCGGCCTCAACTCCTCCGGAAGATCTTCCGGTCCGGGCATCGAGGCGCCGCCCACCAGGGCAGGAATAACGCGCATCTTCTGCTTGAGCGCGGTGGCGATTTCGCGGCGCACGGTATCGTCGGGGTTGTCGAGCCTGCGCCGCCCCTGGGCGTCGGCGATCGAAAGCCACGACTGACCAATCACCACGATGCAAGCGTCGCAGGCGCCGAGTGCCTTATCGATGGCGATGTCCCACTCCACTCCCGGCTCCAGGGCCGAAACATCCCGGAAGACTCGATTGGGAAATCGCGCGTTGAGGCGGTCGTACAACCTTCCCGCGTCCGCACGGCTGTCGTCGCGGCGGTAATTAATGAAGATTCTTCCGCTCGCCATTGAAGTCCCGCCTCGGGGTTCCACTTCGGAACCAGCAGGCTGCGCGCCCAAGCTGCCAGGCTTTGATCGGCTGAGCCAATTCTAACGTATTCTCGTAAATTTTCCATCCTGTTGCGCCCCCACCGAAGATGGGGTGTTGCGGACAAGCGCCATTCGTTGATGCGCGCCCGGTGGTGCCGACCTTTTGGTTCAGGTTTCGGTCAGCGCACACGACAGATACCACTCTGGCGACTTGACCACTCCGCCGCTGGTTCAAGAGAGGGGAGCCGCGGGGGATTCCGTCGTTATATCCTCGCCGAAAGTCGCGGTAACCAGCATATTTTGAGCAGGTGGAATTTCATTGTGCCTCCGTTCTGACCTTTCTGCGCCGTTCCCGCTCACTTCGACAGGCTCGAAAAAAGAGAGGGTCTCTTGCGAACGACGCGATACCCCTCACCCGGTCGGTACGGCGGGCGCCAGGCCGGAATTCGCGTCTTAGACTACAAGATTCCGGCCTTGTGTTATAGTCGCCCTTCCCGATGCTTGTTTGCCAGGAGGGCACTTGGGTTCGGGCGAACGGTCGAGGCTTGCCCCGTATGCGATGCGAGTTGAGGAGACGCAGGGGCGGAGGTATCCCGAGCCGGCGCATCCTTACCGCAACGACTACGAGCGCGACCGCGACCGCATCATCCACTCGCGCGCCTTTCGCCGCCTGGAGAACAAGACCCAGGTTTTCACTCGCCGCTACTCGGATCACTTTCGCAACCGATTGACGCACACGCTTGAGGTGGCGCAGATCAGCCGCACGGTCGCCAAGGCCCTCGGTCTTAACACGGACCTGGTTGAGGCCCTGGCGCTGGTGCACGATGTGGGTCACGCCCCCTTCGGCCACGCGGGCGAAGCTGTGCTGGCCGAGATCATGAAGCGCCACCAGGACACCTTCGACCACAACCTGCATGCACTGCGCATTGTGGAGAGATTTGAGCAGAAGTATGTGGAGTTCCCCGGCCTGAACCTCACGTTCGAGGTGCGTGAAGGCATCATCAAGCACTCGCGCCAGTATGATTCCGCGCTCTACCCGGAACTGGCCGAATACCGGCTGGAGGAGCAGCCGCCGCTCGAAGCCCAACTGATCGATATTGCCGACGAGCTGGCTTACAACTGCGCCGACCTCGACGACGGCCTGGAGTCGAAGCTTCTTACGCTGGCGATGATGCGCGAGAACCTTCCTCTCTTCGAAAGCCTCTATGCCCCGTTCGAGAAGAACTATCCGGCGGCACTGGAGAAACTCCGATTCAACGAAGCGCTCAAGCGGTTGCTCGATGTACTGGTGACCGACTTGATTGACGCCACACGGCAGCGGCTGAAGAAATTGAACCCGCGCTCGGTGGATGACATCCGCTCGCATCCGGCGCGCCTGGTGGGTCTGAGCTCGAGGCGCCAGCGCGACAACCAGCAGATCAAGGAGTTCCTCCACCGCAACCTCTATACGCACCAGCATGTCAACTCCGAACGCAAGAGAATCACCCGTTGCATCGAACAGCTCTTCCATTACTTCCTGGAGCAACCGCGCAGCCTGCCCCGCTTCTATTTCGCCAAGACGCAGCAGGAGCCCGCGCATCGCGTCGTGTGCGACTACATCGCCGGCATGACAGATAATTACCTGCTGGAACAGCACCAGGAACTATTGGGAGGGTAGGAAAGGCGGGGGAGAAGACTCTTGACGCCGGCCTTCCAATGCTGTGCCCTCCCAAGTAAAATGAAGTTCCCATGACACAAACCCAGGCAGGCCGGGCGGAGGCGCTGAAAAAGGTTCCGATCTTTTCGGACTTGAGCGACAAGGAGTTGAGTTTTCTTGCCGAGCGCGCCTTACCCATCCGCGCCGAAGCCGGCAAGCTGATATTTTCGGAAGGCCAGCCGTGCGAAGGTTTGTACGTGGTCGAATCGGGCGCGGTGAAGGTCTATAAGTCATCCGCCGACGGGCGGGAGCAAGTGCTGACGATCGAGGGGCCCGGAGGCTCGATTGCTGAACTGCCGGTTTTTGACGGCGGCAATTACCCCGCTTCCGCAGCCGCCGTGAGCGAAACGCGCCTGCTGTTTGTGAGCAAGCGCGATTTTCAGGCGCTTTGCCTTCAGCATCCGGAGGTCGCCCTGAAGGTGCTGAGGGTGGTGGGCGCGCGCCTGCGCCGCCTCGTGGGGATCATCGAAGAACTCTCCTTCACCACCGTGCGCCATCGGCTGGCTTCCCTCCTGCTCCGCCTCGCCCGGCGTCGGGGACAGAAAACGGCCCGAGGCATTGAATTCACCCTGCGGGGAAGCAACCAGGAAATTGCCGCGCATATCGGCACCGTGCGTGAACTGGTTTCGCGGAACCTCAGCCGCTTGCAGGCCGAGGGCCTCGTGAAGATTGAAGGCAAAACCGTCGTCGTTCCCGACCTGGGCGCGCTTGAGGCCGAAGTGGAACGCGGAGCGTAGTCCCTGAGCTGGAACCGCACGCGACACGGTCCACCCCCATAAACCCTCCGCCATCATGGCCGATGATGGAGGATGGCCGCGTGGTGCAAATTCTGGGCCGGCGTCGCCCAAGCCAACGAAAGACCACCATGAACCAGGACGGTCGGGCCCCTTCCGCAAAGCTGCCGGTATCACACATTTGGCTTGCGCTCATCACTTCGCTTGCGGCCTTCCTGCGCTTTTACGCTCTTGACCAATTCCCACCCGGTGTGTGGATCGACGAAGCGCTCAAGGGTAACCTGGGTCTGGAAGCGGCGCGCACCGGCAACTACAGGATCTTCTATCCCGCTATTCATGGCCTGGAGGGTTTGTGGATCAACCTGATCGGCATCTCCGAGCGCGTGTTCGGTGCGAATCCTTTTGGACTTCGATTCTGCTCCGCGCTGGCGGGGACATTGACGGTGATCGTCATCTACCTCCTGGGGCGTGAATTGTTCTCAAGAGGGGTGGGGCTATTCGCGGCGTGGTTTCTGGCCACCAGTTTCTGGCACCTCAACTTCTCACGCATCGCCTTTCGCGGCATCCTGGTTCCTCTGCTTACCGCGGCTCCGATTCTCCTGTTGTTGTGGAGCTGGCGCGAGAGAAAGGCGCAGTGGTCATGGCTGGCCGCGATCCTCGGCGGCACGCTTTTCGGACTGGGGTTTCACACTTACACAGCCTTCCGCATTGCGCCGCTCTTGATCGCGATCCTGCTGGCTGTTGAATTCCTGGAGCGACAAAGCAAGGGAAGGGTTGAGCGCCGGTGGTTCGTGCTCAGTGGGGCCTGGGTCGCTGCGGCCTGGGTCGCGGCGCTCCCGCTTGGGATTTACTTTGTCAGGCATCCTGAGGATTTCTGGCGCCGCGCGGGGCGCGTGAGCGCGATATCGGGGCGCTTTGATCTGCCCGCGCTGGAATATGATCTTGTAGTCAGTCTTGGGATGTTTAACTTCAGGGGGGATGCAAACTGGCGACACAATATTGCCGGCTCACCCGAACTGCTGCTGCCGGTTGGCCTCTTGTTTCTGGCCGGAATCGGCCTATCGATACCGGTCGCCCGCAAGAACGCAGCCTGCGGCAAGAGGTTCTGGTGGCTGATCGCCTGGATTCCGGTTTTCCTATTGCCCGCGATCCTGGCCTCTGAAGGATGTCCGCACGCGCTGCGCGCCATCGGGGTCATCCCATCCGCCTTTATCTTTGCGGGCGCCGGCGCCAACCGGGTCATGGAGAAGCTGGCATCTCACAAAATCTATCAAGGGGCGTTCCTTGCGGTGGTCCTCGTCTGTGGCGCCGTGGAAGGTTACCGGTACTTCGGCGTCTGGGCACGAAGCCCTCAGGTTGGCGCAGCGTTTTGCCGCCCTTTGGTGATGATTGGGCAATACCTGAATCAGCTTCCTAAAGGAAAAATGCGATACGTGGTTGTGAATGAAACCGGCATGCCCTTCCGCCATGTCAATCCTGACGGTTCGGAGCTGCTTCTCCCCGTGCAGGCCCAGGTGGTCCTGTGGGTAACCCGCAACCAGGAACCCATCACTTACCTGCTCCCGTCGCAGTTGCGCAGCGCCGACTTGCCTCCCGGCAGTGTGATCATTCCGCTTCGGCCGGATCCAAGGCTGTTTGAAGATCTCCGGAAGCGCGGATCCGCAGTTCAGGAAATCCACCACGGGGAGTTCATCGAGGGAATCATGGAATGAGGTCGCGCCAGCATTTCCGAAGAACCCATGATGGGCCGATGCTCCAATGCGCTCTCAATCGGCGTGGAAGCGAAGGCCCGCCTGCTTGATGGCTTTTCGGTAGTCATCCGAATGAATCTCGACCACCTTGCACATCTCGTAGAGGCGCGAACGGAAGGTGCCGCCAAACAGATTGAGCGACCTCTCAAAGTCCGGCAGCTTCTCGCGCGTGGGGGTCAAGACCTCCGGCCGGCTTGCGGACTCGCCGAAGGGAAGCGTGGTCGTGATCAGCGTGACCTTCTTGTGGTTGTAACGAGAGTTGATGATGTAGCGCAGCGTCTCCTTGACCCAGTCGCTCGGGTTGACCGCCGCCAGTTCGTCCAGCAGTAAGACTTCCGTGTCAAGAACCGGCTGGAGCACTCGCAGCTCCGAAGTCTGAGTGTTGGGATCCCAACTGTCTCGAATCTCCTTCAACAGATCATGAAAATCATAGAAAAGGCCCTCCACGCCCTTCCGAATGATCAGCTCCCGCAAAACCGCGACCGCCAGGTGAGTCTTGCCAACGCCGGTTGTCCCGACAAAGAGCAGCCCGAAATCGGTCGGGTATTCCTCCACGAATTTCTGCGCGAAGAGCTTGGCCGCCTCCAGGCTGCGATTGGGCAGTCCGGTCTGCCGGTCTTTGCGAACGTCGAAGTTTTCGAAGGCGCAATCCTTGTACCGAGGCTTGATGCGCGCCCGCAGCAGCCGCCGCTCAGCGCGGTCTGCCGCCTGGCAGTCGCATGGCGCCATGCGGCGGACGCCATCCGCCTCGACGGGCTTCCAGCCCGTGCCCTCACATTGGGGGCACTCCCGGTTGGCCATATTCAAGAGACTCCACCTCGTGTCAGGACGCACAGCCAAAGCCATTATACGCGAGAAGCGAGAGCACCTGATGCAGGCCTCATCCTCTTCCAGTGCGCTCTTGCTTTGTGAAGCGCCTAACCTTCGCGACGATTTTGCAGGCGAGTCAGGACGGGCGGGGCAACTCTTACCAGGGCATTCTCAATTTTCTCCCGGCTCTCGGGAGGACGCTTCATGAGCTCCTTCTGAACAAAATCGACGAAAGCCTGCATCTCCTCCTGCATTTCTTTCATGCGGGCTCGCATATTGAGAATAATTTCGATTCCTGCGAGGTTCACACCCAGGTTGCGGGTAAGGTTCAAGATCGTCTCCAACCGCTCCAGATCCTCTTGCGTGTAAAGACGCGTGTTCCCCTGGGAACGAGAGGGAACCAGCAATCCCTCGCGCTCGTAAAGCCGCAGCGTCTGTGGATGGATGTTATAAAGCTCCGCCACGGCGCTGATCATATAGCCGGCTTTGCCCCGAGTTTTCCGTCCGCGCTTCGCCATACGTTCATTGCTCAGCCATCAGGCATCAGTCCTAAGTCTGGGGTTCGGGTTTTGCAGAAAACTGACACCTGATGGCTAAAAACTATCTCCCGGCCACCGATTTCAAATCCCTCCGCGGATCCTCAGGATTCAGCCGCGCGAGTTCGCGCAGGATTTCCTTGGTGCGCTCGTCGCTGACCCGCGGAACGGTGACCTGCACTTCCACGAACTGATCGCCCCTCACGTCCCCGCGCAGGGACGGCACACCCTTTTCACGCAACCGCAGTTTTTGCCCGCTCTGCGTGCCGGGGGGTATTCGAATCGTCGTGGGGCCGTCGATGGTGGGCACCTCCACCTTCGCCCCCAGCGCCGCTTCAGTAATCGTCACCGGCACCTTGACGTAGATGTTGTCGCCCTTGCGCTCAAAGTAGGGATGCGGCTCCACTTCCGTAACGATGTAGAGGTCGCCAGGCGGCCCGCCGTTCACGCCGGCGTTCCCCTTGTTGGGCACCCGCACCCGCGAGCCCGTGTCCACGCCCGGCGGGATCCGGACGTCGAAAGTCTCCGGCCTTCGAACGTAACCTTCGCCCCCGCAACTGGCGCAGCGCCGCCGGTGCCGGCCCTTTCCGCCGCACTGAGGGCAGGTCACGGTGAAACGCATGACACCCGCCTGGCGAGTGGTCTTGCCGGTCCCGCCGCACGCCGTGCATACAATCGAGCCTCCCGAGGCGCTTCCGGTGCCGTGGCAGGCGGGGCAGGCCTCCTGCCTCGCCACCGTGATTCGCACCTGGGTGCCGCGGATCGCATCCCAGAATCCCAGATGCATGCGATGCTCGAGATCCGTCCCCTTGCGCGGACCCGCTCCGGCGCTCTCGTCCTCGACTTCAACTCGACCGCCGCGTGAAAAGATCTGCGAGAAGAGATCGCGGAACGAGGCTCCAAACCCGCCTGGTTCTTCCGCTCCCGTCCCCGGCTGAAAGTCGGAAAAATCGAAACCGGAAAAATCAAAACCGTGAAACCCGGGTTCGCCCGAAGGGGCCTGCCCGTAGCCGGGAGGAATGTTGTCCGCATAGAAGCCGTACTGATCGTAGATCTTGCGCTTCTTCTCGTCGCTCAGGATCTCGTAAGCTTCCGAAATCTCCTTGAACTTCTCCTCCGCCGCCTTGTTTCCCGGATTGACATCCGGATGATACTTCCGGGCAAGACGCCGATACGCCTTGCGGATCTCCTCCGGCTTGGCGTCGCGACTTACGCCGAGCGCGCCGTAGTAATCCTTTTGTGTTCCAACGGCCATGGGGTTATTTACCAGCTCTCCGGCGTCAGGTTTCCGTCATGGTTGATTCTCAACCGCGCGGCAGGCCTCCACCTCCCTTGCTTCCAACGTAAATCTGCGATACCTTGGGCAGGGGAGTGATATATGGGCCAGACGATTGAAGTCCCTGCCGAATTGTTCAGCAAGTTTCTTCGCGCCAGCGAAGCGCTGGACGAATGGCACGACGCCTTCGAAGATTTCCTCATCCTGCACAATCCTGGCTTGCTGCGCAGACTTCGCAAGGCTCGTCGAGAGCAGCTCGCGGGTAAGACCCGCCCGTGGGATGAGTTCAAGAAAGGCTTGAATCGCTCGGCCAGGCGATCTCGCTGAGCCCTCAATTCTTCAATGTCCGTTTCCTCCGTCTCATTCCGAAGACCCTCGCGCCCCGAACATAAATCCTGGAGACAGGGCTGCCGGAAATGAGCGGCGTCTATCGGATCGAAACGACCCCTCGATTCGAAGCGGACTTCCTCAAGCTCGATGCTGCAGTCGCTCGTCGGATCGCGAAGAAGATTGACTACCTCGCGACGCATCCTGAGGTCATCGCGCAACCTCTTCGCAATCCTCCGGCTGACCTGGCGGGAATCCACAAGTACCGTGTCGGGGACTACAGGATACTTTTGTGGGTGGACCACGAAACCAGACTGATCACACTTCAGGCCGTAGCCCACCGGAAAGAAATCTATCGGGGTCTCTGAATCCCGCGCCCGGCGCCGATACGCCTTGCGGATCTCCTCCGGCTTGGCGTCGCGGCCAACGCCCAATGCCCCGTAGTAATCCTTTTGTACTCCGACTGCCATTTGCGTTTTGTCTCAAGCTGACTGGTTGGACGCCCTCAGCTTTCACCCTTCAGTTCTTCAGCGTCTCCATGATGGGCCCCAGGTGTTCGGGGCAGCGCGAGCGCAACCATTCCTGAATGTGTTGCTGCATCTCACGCCCATAGGGCGTATCCAGCAACGACTTGTCCAGACTCACTTCGATGAATTGCCGCCAGTGGCAGACCGGACACTGCACGGGCAACTGCGCTCGATGTTGCACTGCGGTTTGTTCCGCCGCCGTTGGTTGTGCCATTTTTCCTCCTTCGCCGAGCCTGCCGTAGGCGCGGCCCACGCTTCATAACCTCCTGGGGTCAGTTCTTCTTCTTATCGTCCGTGTCCACAACTTCCGCGTCGATGACTTCACCATCTCCCTTCGATTTGCTCTGGGCGCCTGCGCCCGCGGCCGTCGAAGGTCCCTGGCCGGCCGCACCCGCTTCCGGTCCCTGGGTGGAGGCCGCTTGTTTGTACATAACCTCCGCCAGCTTGTGCGATGCCGTGGTCAGTCTCTCGATGGAAGCATTGATCTTCGAGATGTCCCCCCCCTGGATCGCCTTCTTCGCTTCCTCGAGCGCCGATTCGATGTTTTTCGCGTCCGATTCCGGAATTTTGTCGCGATTGTCCTTCAGCATCTTTTCCACGGAATACACCATGCTGTCGGCCTTGTTCTTCACCTCCACCTCTTCCTTATATCGGCGGTCCTCTTCGGCATGCGCCTCAGCGTCCCGGGTCATCCGTTCCACTTCTTCCTTCGTAAGGCCGCTCGAGGAAGTGATGGTGATCTTCTGCTCCTGACCCGTCCCCTTGTCCTTGGCGGACACGTTCAGGATGCCGTTGGCATCGATATCAAAGGTGACCTCGATCTGCGGCAAGCCGCGCGGAGCAGGCGGAATTCCTACCAGGTGAAACTTGCCCAGCGTGCGGTTATCGCGCGCCATGGGTCGCTCACCCTGCAACACGTGGATTTCAACCGAGGTCTGGTTGTCTGCCGCAGTTGAGAAGATTTCGCTCTTGCGCGTCGGAATGGTCGTGTTGCGCGGGATGAGCGGAGTCATCACCCCGCCCAGGGTCTCCACACCCAGGGTCAACGGCGTCACGTCCAGCAGCAACAGGTCCTTCACCTCGCCGCCCAGCACGCCCGCCTGTACCGCCGCGCCCACCGCCACCACTTCATCCGGATTCACGCCCTTGTGCGGCTCCTTGCCGTGGAAGAGGTCACGCACAATCTGCTGAATGCGCGGAATGCGGGTGGACCCGCCGACGAGCACCACTTCATCGATCTTCTCCGGGGTGAGGCCGGCGTCGGAAAGCGCCTGCTTCACCGGACCCACCGAGCGCTGGAAGATGTCCTCGCACATCTGCTCGAAACGGGCGCGGGTCAGTTTCATCAGCAGGTGCTTCGGCCCGCTGGCGTCTGCCGTGATGAACGGCAGGTTGATCTCGGTCTCCATGACCGTCGAGAGTTCCATCTTGGCTTTCTCTGCGGCTTCTTTGAGCCGCTGCAACGCCATGCGGTCCTTGGAAAGATCGATGCCCTGCTCGCGTTTGAATTCCTCCACGATCCAGTCCATCACCCGCTTGTCAATGTCGTCGCCGCCCAGATGCGTATCGCCGTTCGTGGACTTGACTTCCACCACCCCTTCACCAACTTCCAGGATGGAGATGTCAAACGTGCCCCCGCCAAAGTCGTAAACGGCAATCGTCTCATCCTTCTTTTTGTCCAGCCCGTAGGCCAGCGCCGCCGCCGTCGGCTCGTTGACGATGCGCAGCACTTCCAGTCCGGCAATCTTGCCGGCATCCTTCGTGGCCTGCCGCTGGCTGTCATTGAAGTAAGCCGGCACGGTGATGACGGCTTGCGTAACCTTCTCTCCCAGGTACTGCTCCGCAGCATCCTTCATCTTCTGAAGAATGTATGCCGAGATCTCCGGCGGCGAGTACTCCTTTCCTCCGGCCACCACGCGGGCATCGCCGTTCGGGCCCGCAACCACCTTGTAGGGAACCGTCTTGATCTCGTTTTGAACTTCGCTGAAACGTCGGCCCATGAAACGCTTGATGGAGAAAATGGTATTCTCCGGATTGGTAATCGCCTGCCGTTTCGCAACCTGGCCCACAAGTCGCTCCCCCGCTTTGGTGAAGGCCACCACCGAAGGTGTAGTCCTCCCTCCTTCAGGGTTGGTAATCACGGTGGGCTCACCCCCCTCCATCACCGCCACTACCGAGTTCGTCGTGCCCAGGTCAATTCCAATAATCTTGCCCATTTCGTCCTACCTCCTTCAAAATATCCACATCCATTGGGCTGCCAAGGACTTAGCCTGCCAGATTGAGCGTCGCCGGAATGGGAATGGAGACGTAATTCAGCCTAGTTATTGATTATAAAGGACATCGTGGTTTTGCTCTTCACCCCTCCCATCCCGTCTCATACCCTTACCTCGGCTACCTCCTGAGTCAAAACTTGTGTACAAACCCACCCAACAACTCTCACCTAAGCTCCTCGATTAACCTTTGATGCATCTCCTTCCAACTTAGCTGCTTCATATAATAAAAGTTGAGCGAGAAATTGTCAAGTAATTTTTTTTGGCTGAAATCAAAGAAGACAGGGCTGATATGGCTTAGTTTCGAGAAGATATCACCTTTTGGACCTATTGTACACCTTGGCCACTGGCTGCGTGGCAGGTCGGCCCTCGCCGCGAATCCCAAACCGTGGCTGCGGCAGCGAAGCCGGTTTTGCGATATTCTTAACGACCGGAGGAGTGCAAATGCCCAGGAAACCCGAGTACACCCCACAACACGCGCGCGGAGGCGTGACGGCGAAGCTCCCGGAAATCGAGACCTGGCCCAACCAATACCGGGGCTATGAGATCACCATCAGCATTCCCGAGTACACTTCCATCTGCCCGCGCACCGGCCTGCCCGATTTCGGCACCATCACCATCCACTACCTGCCCGACAAGAAGTGCCTGGAGTTGAAATCGCTCAAGTACTATATCCTCGCCTACCGCAACCTTGGCATCTTTTACGAGAACGCCGTGAACCGCATCCTGGACGACGTCGCCCGCGCCTGCCGTCCTAGGTGGGCCGTCGTGCGCGGCGAATTCACGACCCGCGGCGGCATGCGGACCACCGTTGAGGCTCGCTACCCGCGCAAGGAATAGCAACGTTTCAGAAAGATGTAGCGCGACACCCGCGTTCCGGTGTCGCGGCACTTCCAGGCCGTGCCGGGGCCAGGCACGGCCTCAGAGCAATTCGTTGGCAGGTTTTCAGAAAAATATCGCACGACACCCGCGTTCCGGTGTCGCGGCATTTCCAAGTGCCCATCCTGACGAGCCGCAGCCAAGAAATGATTTTCCGCCATTGCCTCGCTTCACATCTGCCTAGTTGCCTGGCGGAGTTCCCTCCAGGGACAATGAAAAGGATCCTTCCGCTTTGCCCGAGGATGACAAGCGAGGGCCTTCAGGACCACACCGACGCTCCGCGCAGCCTGGCACCCGAAGATTCGCATCACGCCACGATGGGCGTGCGTCGTCCCCGCTGATTCGTATCAGGGCACGACTTCAGTCGTGCCGAAGGAGCGCGAACCCTAAATTCCTTTTTCCCCTCTCCCACCGGGAGAGGGGCAGGGGTGAGGGTGCCAACTCGTCCCTCACGAGTCGCGAGGCGCCGCAGGATTTTCCACTCTGAACGCAGACCATTTGCAATCCCCGCTTGCTCAACTGTCTGATCAACGATTCACAGTTGATCAATTCCATATCATTGATCGCCTTGACAATTAACCCACCTCGATCAACGATCCTAACCCATGGGAATGTAGCGCAGCACCCGCTTTTCGGTGCTGCGGCTTTTCTAGCGCGACGCGCTTTGCAGCGGCGCGCACCGTTGGGCCGTGCTCAAACCCGGCGCGGTCCGGAATTGCCGCAACCTCTGGCCTGAGCGGAGCGAAGGGACCGGAGCGCGGGTGTTGCGCTACGTCTCCCTTGCGGCTTTTCCACCGCGACACGCTTCGCAGCGGCGCGCACCGTTGGGCCGTGCTCAAACGCGGCACGGCCTGGAATTGCCGCAACACCGCAAGGCGGGTGTTGCGCTACGTTTCCCTTGCAGTTTTTCGAGAGCACCCTTGCACATGGAACGTTTATCGGCCATCGCCAGTCAGCGATCACAAATACTTTCTCCCGTCTTCCATGACCCTAAACACCACATCAAAATCTTCCAGGGCGATTGCCTTGAGATTCTGCCCGCCCTTCCTGAGGACTCGGTTGACCTGATCTTCGCCGACCCGCCTTATTTCCTTTCGAATGACGGCATCACCTGCCACGCGGGGCGCATGGT
>Ga0070741_10015211_pt1 | contig 13104 bp, 9 predicted proteins | sample Coa_R1_4_FD_66440 | JGI IMG/M metagenome (GOLD analysis project Ga0070741, IMG submission 66440) | Surface soil microbial communities from Centralia Pennsylvania, which are recovering from an underground coalmine fire - Coalmine... | ecosystem: Environmental > Terrestrial > Soil > Unclassified ...
GGAGGGGCACTCGGTATATGACGTCGCCGGTCAGCAGCTCCAGCCACTCGGTGAAGCGCCGATCGTCGAGCAGCTCGGCCTCCCGATACAGGAACTCCAGCACTTCGCCATACCGTTGGTCCGCCGGGCCAATCGAACTGTTCGCCTCAGTAGCCACATGCACCATCCACTAAACGGTCGCCAGCCCCGAAGGGCGGCTTACTGATCGGTGATCAGCTCATGCCAGCGCTTGAAGAAGACGCGCTCGTTCAACTCCTCGAAGGAGCGCTTGAGGTACGCAACGCCCGGACCTTTCCAGTCCATCGCTCGCTGTACCTCCATGCCCATGCGGTATTGGAGCTGCAGCCTTTGGGCAATCGGCGTCTGCAGCGTCTCGGTGATCGCCTCCCAGTTGGCGACGTCGTCCTGCTCGAACACGCCGCCCGGGCCGAACTCCCGAAGGTAGCACTGGCGTGAGGCCTCGCGCCAGTCGGCGGGCGCATCTCCGTCCACCACGAGCCACGACCAGACCTCCATCTTCGTTGGGCCTTTCGGCTGCCACTGGCGCAACGTGAGAAACGACATCTGCGGCGCGTCCGGACTCCCGCCCCACTCGGCCGGAGTGTGGGACGCGGTGTCCAGAAAGCTCATGTTCGGGAACACGTTCCCGACGATCAGCATCAGCGACTCGAGCAGTTTCACCTGGTCGGGAGAGAGCCGTTGCTTCACCTCCGGCATCAAGGCCTTGGGGAGCCCGAGGTGCTCGGGCGCGGGCACATCCGGTGGCCAGCAGGTCAGCGTCGCTGCATGACCACGGTCGGTGGGGAGGACGTAGCTCGTTCGCTTGCCGCCGAGGGTCTCGAGCAGCAGCGCGCTGCGGAAGCCGTGGGTCACGAAGATATGGTGCCCGTCGCCCGCGAAGTTCGCCGCGGCCAGCTTCCAATTCGAGTTGACCACCCAGCGGAGCGGTGGCCCGACGACCTGCATGTTCGCCGTGCGCCCAAACAGGATGTCCAGCACCCAGGCCATCGGTCCGAGATATTCGGACAGCGGGGGCGTATCTGGGTCCCACGTCGCAAAGATCAGTCCGTTGTAGGTTTCGACTTTCGGTGCCTGATAGAGGCCGAAGGCTGCACGATCCAGCTTGCCCCGGTAGGCGTCGAAGAACGGCACGCCGACCAGCTCACCTGTGGACGTGTACGTCCAGCCGTGGTAGGGGCACATCCACTGGGCCGCGCGCCCGCAATCTTCGACGCAGATCTGTCGGCCCCGGTGCCGACACGCGTTCAGCAGTACGCGCACGATGTCGTCTGCCCCCCGCGCGACGAGGACCGGGTCCTCGCCCATCGAGCGCGTGACGAAGTCCCCCGGTTTGGGGATCTCGGACTCATGGGCGACGAAGAGCCACTGGCGTCCGAAAACCTGCTCGAGCTCGCGCCGATAGACCCCCGGGTCAACGAAGACGGCGGGGCGGAGCACACCCTCTTCGACGTCGACGAGATCGGCGAAGGGCAAGGCTACCACCTCAGGCCTCCTGGATAACAGCGTGCCAATGTTTGTAGAACAAGCGCTCGCTGACTTCGCCGACCGCCGGCTTGGAATACACGAGCCCCGGGCCCGGCCACTCCATGAGCTCGTCGCTCCCGAGTCCCATATCGTACTTGAGCGGCAGGCGGCCGACGGCCGGAGCGCGAAGCGTGTGCGTGATGGACGCCCAGTTGGCGGCGTCGTCCTGCTCGAAGATCCCGCCGGCGCCAAACTCTCGCAGGTAGCACTGTCGCGATGCTGCCTTCCACCAGTCGGGGGCACTCGCATCCATAAGCTGCCAGGTCCAGACCTCCATCAGGTCCGGCCTGAGAGGCTGCCATTGCCGAATCGTGAGGAAGGACATCGCATCGAGCCCCTCCGGACCGCCCCATTCGTGGGCCCCGGGAGAGGCGGTCTCGAGGAAGCTCATGTTTGGGAACATGTTGCCCGCGATGACGCGCAGAGCGCGCATCAGCTCGAATTGCTCCGCGCTCAGCCGCTGCTCCATCTCCGGCCAGATGGCATTCGGGAGGGCGAGGAAGGGGCCGACGTTGCCACCCGGCGGCCACCCGCCAAGATTCGCCAGGTGTCCGTGGTCACCCGGCACCACGTAGCTGACGGACCGCCCCCGGGCATTCTTCATCCCGAGGGCGCTAATGAAACCGTGGGTAACCGCCACGTGGTGCCCGTCGCCGGCGAAGTTCCCGGCGCCGAGCTTCCAGTTGCTGGGAACGGTCCACCGCATCGGCGGTCCGACGACCTCCATCGAGCCCGTGCGCCCGAAGAGCAGGTCGAACACCCATGCCAGCGAGCCCAGACACTCCAAGAGCGGGCCAGCGTGCGCATCCCAGCTTGCGAAGACCAGCCCGTGATACGTATCGACGCGTGGCGCGTGATACAGGCCGTTCGCGCCCATGTCCAGCCGGCCCTCGTACGCGTCGAAGAAGGGCACGCCGACGAGCTCGCCCGACACGGTGTAGGTCCACCCGTGGTACGGACACCCGAAGTGGGCGGTCTGGCCCGCGTCCTCCAGGCATACCGGTCGCAGGCGATGGCGGCAGGCGTTCAGCATGACGTGGACTTCGCCGTCCGTCCCCCGCGAGACAATGACCCGCTCCGAGCCCATCCGCCGGGTCACGAAATCGCCCGGCCGGGGAATCTCGGACTCGTGTGCGACGAATAGCCAGCTCCTGTTGAAGACGCGCTCCAGCTCGAGCTTGTAGATCTCCCAATCCGTGAATATCGACGGACTCACCGTCCCGTTCTCTGCATCGACCAGCTTGGGTAGATCGTCTCTCACGATCGCCACGACCAGCTCTCGACGTCGTAGATCGTGAGGGGCGCATCAGGGTCCATGCGCGCCTTTGGGCCTGCGAGCTGGGACGAGTTGGCGGTGACGACCGTCGTAAACATGTGCGGAATGGCACCCACGTCCTCGTTCAAAACGTGCTCCATCGCCGCGATCCGCTCGACGCGCTCGCTCGGATCGAGCGTCGTCGCGTACTCCTGGAACAGGCGGTCGTACTCGGAGCTCCTCCAGGCCCCTCGGTTGTTCCCGTTCCACCGATTTTCCGGGCGCGGGATCTTGCTCAGAGTGAAGTCCTCCAGCCGCCTGTTCCCCGCTCCGCCGGTGAAGAGGCCCGGCGTCAGCGCCCGCGCCTCCGCATCGGCGAGGCGGGCGGGCGTCATCGTCTGCGGCGTCGCATCGATGCCGGCCTGGCGCAGGCTGTCGGCGAAGATCCGATTCTCTCGCTCGAAGACGGCCCCTCCCGTGGTCCAGATGTCGACCTTGAAGGGCTCGCCCCCGGGGCCGGCATAGAAGCCATCGGCCCCGCGGACCATCCCGGCCGCCTCGAGCTGCTGTTGGGCAGTCCGCGGGTTGTAGTCCCGCTTGGTGATCGCGTTCTCCACAATGGGATAGTAGTCGGTCAGCGGCGAGGTCAGGGTCGACGTCGCCACGCCATGTCCGCCGGTGAAGACGTCGACGGCTCCCGGGACGTCGAACGCATAGGCGAGGCCGGCCCGCACCCTCGCGTCGAGCAGCGCTCGGGGTTGGGCGATCTCCGGGCGGAGCTGGATCTCGGTGAGCCTGAGGAGCACCGGCGCGTAAAAGACAGTGCCCCCGCCGCGGCTACTCCATTCTTTCTCGAGCGTCTGTCCGAGATCGTAGTCCAGGACGAAGTCCGCCACGTAATGGGCGTCGCCACTCAGCATCTTGGCCAGCGCTGTATTGGGATCGCCGATGAACTCGAGCCGGAGGCGGTCGATCTTCGGCTTCCCCAGCGCGTGGCCGGCGAAGGCCGTCGCCTCGAGGAACGCTCCCGGCTCCCACGCCGTGACGCGGTACGGGCCCAGTCCCACGTACTCAACGGTCCAGAAGGGGAGGTTGACGAACTCCGGCGGGTCGAGCTGCGCAAACCGATCGCCGAGAATGTGTCTCGGGAGCGGCTGGAAGGTCGCGTCCATCTGTGCCGCGTCCGGGTACGGAACTCTCCACCGGATGACGACCGTCTCAGGGTCCGGCGCGACGATCTCCTCCATCTGCCGGATCGGCTCGGACTGGGAGGCCCCAAGCTCCGGGGCGGAGAAGACTTGCCAGCCGAACACGAAGTCGTCCGCGGAGAGTGGCGCCCCGTCGTGCCACGTGAGATTCGGCCGCAGCCTGTGGGTGGTCTCCATCCGCCCGTCGGGCATGAGCCGCCAAGTGTCCGTATTCAGCCGGGGCAACTCGGTCACCAGATACGGATGCGCGACCCGCTTGTCGTCGATCCTGTCGAGCGTCGCATTGAACAGACGGATCGGCGGGTTGAGGGAGCCGGAGAAGCCGACGAGCGGCTTGGACGCAAGGCTCGGCGGCTCGCCCCGCGCGATCACGACCAGGGTTCGCTGCGGGGTTGCCGGATCTGTGGGCTGACCCGCGTCCGGGCTGCTCGGTGCCCTCACAGGGCCACAGGCGGAGATCCAAGCGCCCGCGAACAGAGAAACCACGACGTGTCGTGCCATCTTCATCGGGATGCCTCCCGCAGCTTCGCAGTTTGCACAGCGTACAGCACGTTCGGCCATTGATCCAGCTCCTGCGCTGGAAACGGGGCGACGCCATCGCTACTATTGGTCAACGACGAAGGAGCAGGTGGCGTGAAGATCAGGTACGGGCTCATCAGCGCGGACTCGCACATCGTTCTGGACCGCGATGCCTTCCATCGTCACATGCCGTCGAAGTGGGGATCGCTCATTCCGCAGGTTCGCGAGATGGAGGTGAACGGCCAGCGCTGCGACCGCTGGTTCGTTCACGACGAACCCGCCGGCGGCTGGGGTGTGGTGAACTGCCCGGCGGTGATGGGGGACCGTGACGGCGATGTCAAAGTCTTCCCCCAACGCTGGCAGGATGTCCCGGCGAAGGTCTACGACCCTCTGGAGCGCGCGGAGGCGCTGGACGAAGACCGGGTCGACGGCGAGGTTCTCTTCCCGAACGACCCCGGGAGGGGCATGTTTTATCAATGGGGGGCGGAGTTCGAGCTCGCCTGCGTGCAGGCGCACAACGACGCGGAGGCCGAATGGTATCAGGCGAGCGATCGCTTCGCCCCGCTCATGATCCTCCCCTACCTCAGCCCAATCGAAACGCTTCTCAATGAGGTGCACCGGGGGGCGAAAAACGGGCACCGGGGCATCACCATGCTTGGGTCGCCGAACCGAATCGCGAGGGGCGTCGCGCACCTGGCGGATCCATTCTGGGAGCCGTTCTGGCAGACGTGCGAGGAGCTGGACCTGCCCCTGCATTTCCACGAATCGGCCGGCGCGGCGGTGCGCCCGATGCCCCGGTGGGACGGGCACGGGCCCGGGGCGATGCACACGGTTCTGACGTCCCCGACGGCTGCGACGGTCGCGCAGCTCATCCCGAACCTCGTATTCTCCGGCATCCTTGCGCGCCACCCGAACCTCAAGTGGGTGTGCGCCGAAGCGGGCGTCGGCTGGCTCCCCTACGTCCTCGAGGCGTGCGACTACGAATGGGAGCGGCGCCATCTCTGGACTGAGGGGATCACGACCCGCCCGAGCGAGTCGATCCGCAGCCAGGTGTATGTGAACTTCTGGTATGAGCGTTCGGGGATCGAGCTGCGGCACGAGGTTGGGATCGACCACATCATGTGGGAGTCCGACTACCCGCACACGACCTCGACGTATCCGAGGTCGTGGGAGTTCGTCGAGCGGACTCTGGCCGGCGTGCCGGAGGAGGAGCGCACCAAGATGCTCTATGCAAACGCCGCGCGCGTGTACCATCTTGACTAGCCCGAGCGCCCCCCTGGAGGCTGTCCCGGCCGGCTCGCCCACGCGGTACCGGCTCCTCAGCGCGGACGACCACGTGCAGGAGCCGCCGGATCTCTGGATCAAGCGACTTTCCCGCGCGAAGTTCGGAGACCGAATCCCGAGCCTGGCTCGACAGGCCGATGGAAGCGAGCGATGGGTCGTGGACGGCCAGCTCATCCCTCTGCGCGGAGCCGGAATGGGTGCGGCGCTCTTCGCCGATCGGACGACGGAGCCCCAGTGCTGGGCCGACGTGCCGCCCATGGTCCGTGATCCGTCCGAGCGCCTCAAGGCAATGGACGCTGACGGCGTGGAGGCGAGCGTCCTCTACCCCACCGTAGCGGGCGTCGGCGGCGAGGCTTTTGGGCGGATCACCGATCCGGAGCTCGAGCTTGCCTGCGTGCAGGCCTACAATGACTGGCTGATCGAGGAGTGGGCGGCTGTAAGCGACCGGTTCGTTCCTCAATGCCTCGTCCCCCTGGATCCGCCGGAGGCCGCCGCCGAGATTCGACGGGCCGTGGCCATGGGCCACCGAGGGGTCATCTACCCAGGAATCCCGATGGACCTGCGGGAGGTGGCGCACATCAACGACCCGGTCTACGACCCGATCTGGGCGACATGCCAGGAGCTTGGTATCCCCCTTTGCTTTCACGCCGGCGCAAGCACGAGCAACCAGCTCTCACCCTACGCGGGCTTCTCGCCGGCCGTTAGCGGCGCGCTCGAGGGGCTCACCCGGCCGACCAGCACAGCGGTCGTCCTGGTCAACTTCCTTCTCTCCGGAATTTTGCTTCGCTTCCCTGGGATGAGGGTCGTCTTCGCCGAGAGCGCCCTGGGCTGGGCGGCGTACCTCTTGGAGTACACGGATCATCAGTTCGAGAATGACAAGGTGCGGTATGAGGGGCAGGGCTTTCCCTTGAGGCCGTCCGAGCTCTTCCGCAGGCAGTGCTATCTGACGGGGTGGTACGACCGCGTGACCATGAAAGTCCGCGACCATCTTGGCGTAGAGAACATCCTCTGGTGCACGAACTTCCCGCAGGCCACGAGCTCATGGCCACGCAGTCGCGAGATCGTCGACAGCTGGGCGACGGGCGTGCCCGCGCGCGAGCGGGATCGGATCGTGTGGAACAACGCCGCCGAGCTGTATCGGCTCGGGCCGACGGACTGATGCTGATGTCGAGGACCATGGCAGCGGCAATTGGTGTGCTGGTCCTGATCGCCGGCGCGTGCGCGCCGGCGAGCGCACCCACGGCGAGCAGCGGCGGCCCGGGTGCCGCCGTCCAACAGGCCCCGGCGTCGCCGTCGGGCCGAACACTCGTCATCATTGCTCGCTCGGAGATGCCGAGCCTCGCTTCGAAGCCTCTGCAATCGTTCGGATTCGCGAGCGGGAGTGGCGTGCGCTTCTTCAACGCGGGCCTCGCGCTAAAAGACGATCGCGGCGACGCGCGCCCCTATTTGGCCGACGAATTGCCTCGCCTCAACTCGGAGAGCTGGCAGGTGTTCCAGGACGGGCGGATGGAAACCCAGTATCACATGCGACCGAATCTCGTCTGGCACGACGGGAAGCCCTTTTCAGCCGAGGACTTCGTGTTCTCCTGGAGGTTGTACTCGACGCCCGAGCTTGGACAGGCCGCGTCCCAGCCCATCAGCCTCATGGACGAGGTGACGGCCCCCGATCCGCAGACCCTCGTCATTCGCTGGAAGGCGCTCTACGCGGACGCCGGGGTGCTCGAAGCGTCCGGTGTCAGCAACACGCCATCGTTTCCGCCCCTGCCCCGCCACATCCTGGAGGAGCCGTTCCGTCAGGCCAACTGGGACACATTCGTGGCCCTGCCCTTCTGGAGCACGGAGTTCGTCGGGCTCGGACCATTCAAGCTGGACCGGTGGGAGAGCGGCTCGTTCCTGGAGGCTACGGCCTTCGACGGCCACGCGCTGGGACGGCCGAAGATCGAGCGGATTCGCCTACTCTTCATCCCGGACTTCAACACGACCTTCGCCAACATGATGGCAGGCGAGGCCCACGTCACGGTCGACGACTCGCTTGCGTTCCAGCAGGCGATGATCCTGCGGCGCGAGTGGGGCGCCCGAAACGCCGGCACCGTGCTGCTCTACCCGCAGTACTGGCGGTGGACGATGATCCAGCAGCGCCCGGAGTACGCCAGCCCCCGCGCGCTGACCGACGTGCGCGTGCGGCGCGCGCTGGCGTACGCGGTCGACAAGGCGGCCCTCAACGAGGCGCTTTTCGAGAACGAAGGGATCTTCGGCGAGACCGCCGTCCCGCCTTCGGCGCCTGCGTTCAAGGAGGTCGACGCGGCCGCAGTGCGCTATCCATACGACCTCCGGCGGTCAGAGCAGGTGATGAGCGAGGGCGGGTACGTCCGCGGGGCGGACGGCGTGTGGCTGAGCCCCGGTGGCGAGCGGCTCGCGCCGGAGCTGACCGTATTGACGTCGCCCCAGAACGAGACCGAGATGACCCTGATGGCGAACGACTGGCGTAAGGCCGGCTTCGATATCAAGGAGACCGTCTGGCCCGCGGCCCTCTCCCGCGACGCGCAGCTCCGGAACACGCATCCGGGCTTGAGCAACACCGGTGGCCCGTCGGGCGAGGCGACCGTCGCCCAGCACAACAGCGCGGAGCTGCCCCGACCGGAGAACCGCTGGACGGGCGTGAACCGCGGCGGATGGACGAACGCACGATTCGATGAGCTCGCCGCGACGTTCAACGCCACGCTGGACCGGCCCGAGCGGGCGCGGCTGCTCGCTGAGATGGTCCACATTCTCAGCGACGACGTCGGCGTGATCTCTCTCTACTTCAACCTCAACGTCACCGCCTTCGTCAGCGGCCTCGTCGGTCCGAAGATCGCCGTTCCGGAGAGCGACATCGCGTGGAACGTTTATGAGTGGGAGCTCCGATGACTGAGGTCCTTTCCGAGCAGGTCGCTGCCTCGTTCTCCGGCCGGCCCGACTGGAGCAGCTGGCCCCGGTACGACATGGCGGCGCTGGGCTTCCGAGAGTACTGGTATCCCGTATTGCCATCGGCCGAGCTGAAGCGGAAGGCGGTAGCCCGGACGCTGCTGGGCGATCGGGTCGTGTTCGTTCGAGACAACGGACAGGCGCGGGCGCTCAGCGATCGTTGCCTGCACCGGGGCGTCCCGCTCTCGGTCAGCGCGAACCGATTCGGCGGGCTGGGCGGGGCGCGCCAGGAGTTCCCCGGCACGCTGACCTGCGGCTACCACGGCTGGACCTACAACCTGGAGACAGGCCTCCTGGTGGCCGCCCTGACCGACGGTCCGGACTCACCGATTTGCGGCAAGGTCCGGCTCCGGACGTATCCGGTCGCGGAGCGGCTTGGATGGATCTGGATCTACATGGGAGAGATGGAGCCGCCGCCAATCGAGGACGGTATCCCACAGGAGCTGATCGGCAAGACCTTCTTCCGCGGGACACGGATCATTCTTCGACAGGGCAACTGGCGGTACGCGCTGGAGAACGCCATCGACGAGGCGCATCCGCGCTATCTGCACCGAGAAGCGATCTGGCGCTATTTCCGGAAGGCGCCGAACGCCTGGAACCGGAGCAAGGTGGACGTGATCGAGGACGGCCGCTACGTAACCTACACGCCGTATGACGTCCACGCGGAGGACGAGTATCCCGGTCTGGGGAAGTGGCCCCCGCGCCACTGGTATTACCGGGGCGAGAGCGTCGTCCAGCGAGTGGCCGTCGGCCTGCCGTGCCTCGTGCGCGTGAACCAGCCGGGATTCACTATCTACTCGTGGTATGTCCCGGTCGACGTGGACCACCACATGGCGATCCAGACGGTCGTCAAAGAGGGTAGCGCCCCGTCTCGGTGGAGGTTCGCGGCCTACTACTGGCTGTTCTACCGCTGGGTGAACCAGGTGATGTTCGCGAACCAGGACTATCAGATGATCAAGCTGACGTCCGCGCCGCCGGAGCAGCTCTTCCGACCGGACCTGTCGATCCTGGCCTGGCGCAAGCTCTGCGAGGGCGCCCGGGGGCGCTGACGTTTGCCCCCTCCCGCCGTCGGGAAGAGTGGATTTGCTACTTCACATCGAAGCCGTAGGCTCGACGAAACTCCTCGTGGATCTCGCGCTCCCAGGCCGTCTCCTGGCTGTCCAGGTGCGCGGGGAGTGTCCGTCCCAGGCGGGCGGCTTCCGTGATCGTGATGCTCAGTTCTTGGTCGCGGCGGGCCCGATCGAGCCCGTACTCAGGCTCCGCGTTTTCCGTGACAGCGCGATGGATGCGATCGAGCTCATAGGCACGACCGATGCCGTCGAATCCTGGAGTCCGGGACCGTGGGGTATCGAGGACGCGATCGTGGTACGGGTTGAGCAGCTCGATCGGCGGATCGGTCTCGTACGCGAAGCGGACTGGCACGTCCTGGTCGGCGACGCGCCGCGTCTCGACCACCAGCGGGTAGTCGACGGCTCGCCCACGTTCGACGCGTCGGAGCATGTTGGGCGATCCATTACCGGTGACGATGAATCCCTCGGTGCCCTCGATCGAGAAGAACCGGGGATGCCCGCCCCGGAGGGGCAGCGTCCAGTTCGTTACGTAGGTGAGCGCCCCCACGACCCCGTTTGCGAACATCAGTTCGGCCCTGCTCCAGTGCTCGTCCACCAGCTTAGATGATCCGGGCCTCACGGCGATCCGCTCGTAGCTGCGGGTGAAGCCCCGCACTTCATCGACGTCGGCGCCGACGAACACCCGCATGCGGCCGATCGTGTGGTAAACACTGTTGTGGCCCGCATCGTCGTAGTAGCTCGACACGCGGAGGACCGAGCCGATGAGTCCGGCGTCGCTGGCCTTCTTGGCCAGACGGTCGGGCGGTCGGCGCCACATCTGCTCGCCGACCTCCGCCTTCACTCCGGCCCGGGCGACTGCCTCGATGATGGAGTCCATCATTCGTCGGGTGAGCCCGAGCGGCGTTTCGATCAGCATGTGGACCCCGTGGTCCGCGGCGGCTTGGGCAACGAGATGATGGGTGTCGGCCGGCGTCGCGACGATCACGATGTCCAATTTTGCCTTGTCAAAGAGCTCGTTGAGATCCGAGTACGCCTCGGCGCCCACGGTCTCGGCGGTCTCCTGAGCGAGAGACTCAGAGACGTCGCAGACCGCGACCAGCTCGAAGCGATCGGGGAGCGCGGCCAGCGTCTCGATGTGCTCCGAGCCGCGGCGTCCAAGCCCCACGACTCCTATGCGAGCGCGCGTCATCGCCGGTGCCAGGCGGAGGCATTCCCGGTGTCCATCATTTCCACTCCGAGAGTGGATATCATAGCGCGCGGGTCGGACGGCCGTCCGTCGGCGGTCGCACGCTGAGCAAGGAGGAAGATGAGCAGACCGAGGATGAAGGCGCCAGGGTCGTGGGCCGTGTGGTAGATCCCCACCGGCCACTCCGGGATTGGCCCGCGTAGACGATGTCCGCGATCTCGAACCCCATGATGCGTACGCCGTGGCCTTTCGGGCGGGGGCGGTTGCCGACGGCGGCCGGCCGCAGGTCCGCGATGAAGTTCGTCTCCCAGACCAGGTGCTGACCTGGTTTTTCATCTGAGGCTCTCCTGGGCGTTCACGAGCTCGCCGCTCATCTCGATGGGCGGTCACATCCCCGAATGTGACGCGCGATCATGTCACGACGCAACGCGTGCACAACCCGAACAGTTGCGGTAGCCTAGGTGCGGTAATGCAAGCGCCTGCGTGAACGGCGGGCCAGGAGTCCAAGGGGCCCGTCCGTTCAAGGAGGCGCATCCAACGAGGATGCGGATGCTAACCAAGGAACAACAGGATCTGCTGACGCTGACCGGTCCAGGCACGCCTGGCGGAGAGATGCTGCGCCGCTACTGGCAGCCGATCGCGCTGAGCAAGGAGCTGCCCGAAGGTGGACCGCCCCTGCCCGTGCGGATCATGAGCGAGGACCTCGTCCTCTTTCGCGACGAAGCCGGACAACTGGGATTGCTCGGGATCCACTGTGCCCACCGGGGAGCCGACCTCTCGTACGGCCGGCTCGAGGACGGCGGCATTCGCTGCATCTATCATGGCTGGCTCTACGACCGATCCGGCCGCTGCCTCGAGCAGCCCGGCGAGCCGGAGGGCTCCACCTTCCACGAGCGCGTACACCAAACTGCCTATGAGACGCACGAGGCCGGCGGGGCCATCTTCGCCTACATGGGCCCGAAGCCGGCGCCGCTGTTCCCGAACTACGAGTATTTTCAGGTCCCCGACGACCACCGCTGGTTCCACAAGTACTACCACGAGTGCAACTACCTGCAAGGGAACGAGGGGAACATGGACCCCACCCACCCGTTCTTCCTGCACCGGTTCCTCCCCGGGAGCGAGATCGCGCAAACCCGCGTGCCCATCGACGGGCGCCGCACGACGCCCGCTTACGACACGCGGGTGCATGCGCCGCGGGTTCGAGCCGAGGAGGTGGACTTCGGCGTGCGGATCGACGCGTTCTATGACGCAACCGACGAGTACACCGACGTGCGCACCTCGCAGTTCGTCATCCCGACCACGTGCGCAGTTGGTGGCGGGCCCATCCCGCCGGGCGACGGCTACCTGATGAACTGGCACGTCCCCATCGACGACACCCACCACTGGCGGTTCTCGATGGCGTTCCGACGCTCGCAGCCGCTCGACCCCCGCCACGCAGTCGAGAGGGCATCGGTCACCGACGAGAATTTCCGCTTCAAGCGCAACCTCGGCAACCGGTTCCTGCAGGACCGGAACGAGATGAAGACTGATACGTACTCCGGGCTCGGCGCGATCTTCGTAGTCGGCGACGCGTACGCGACGGAGACCGCGGGCGCGATCCAGGACCGGAGCACCGAGCGCCTTGGCTCAGTGGACGCGGGAGTCGCCCTCGCTCGGCGCATGCTGCTCCGCGCGATCAAGGACGTGCAGGAAGGGCGCGACCCGCCGCACGTGATCCGGCGGCCGGAGGACAACCACTTCCCGGAGATGGGGGTCACCGAGGAGCGCATCCCGCGCGGCACGACCTGGAAGCAGTACCTCGAGCATCGGCAGAGGGACCGGTTTCCAGCAGGACAGCACACGTAAAATCGAGCGGGATTGGACCAGGCAACCCCCTCACCTCGCCCTCTTTAGAGAGAGGACCCTCATGTTGGAGGCCCAGAAGGATGCTGAGCAAGGAAGAGAACGAGCTGGTGACCCAGACCGGCCCGGGAACCCCGTGTGGGCGGCTGCTCCGAAGCTACTGGCAGCCCGCCGCGCTGAGCGAGGAGCTTCCGCCCGGTGGGCCGCCCATCCCGCTGCGCCTGTTCAGCG
>Ga0070741_10015212_pt1 | contig 13104 bp, 11 predicted proteins | sample Coa_R1_4_FD_66440 | JGI IMG/M metagenome (GOLD analysis project Ga0070741, IMG submission 66440) | Surface soil microbial communities from Centralia Pennsylvania, which are recovering from an underground coalmine fire - Coalmine... | ecosystem: Environmental > Terrestrial > Soil > Unclassified ...
TCGCTTTGCGCGCCGGTTGGCCTCCTTCAATAGCATTAAGCGCGGGCTTGTTGTTGGGGGTCTTGGTCGGCTTCATCAATGGATTGGCAATTACCCGGCTCTGTGTCGTGCCGTTCATAGCCACTTTGGGCATGTTAGGAGTGGCCCGCGGCATAGCCAAATGGGCGGCCGATCAGCAGACGGTCAATATTCCTCCAACCTGGCTTAATCAACTGGCCGCCACTTTTCCCCCTCACGCCTGGATGCTCATGGCTCCCGGTGTCTGGCTGGCGTTGCTATTGGCTGTACTTGCCGCGCTCATGCTACGCAATACTGTTTTCGGACGTCATGTCTTCGCCTTGGGGTCGAATGAAGCGGCTGCACGCGCCTGTGGAATCCACACAGACCGGCTGAAGCTCTGGATTTATTCCCTCGGTGGTTTATTTTTTGGGCTTGCCGGTGTGGTACAGATGTCGCGTTTACGGCAAGGCGACCCCACAGTGGCGGTCGGCGTAGAACTCGATGTGATTGCCGCGGTCGTGATTGGAGGAGGCAGCCTGAATGGAGGGGCGGGCAGCATTTTGGGATCTATGATTGGCGCATTAACAATGGCATTTCTTCGTAACGGATGCCAACTGATGGGCTGGCCAAATTACATCCAGGAAATCATTATCGGAGTAATTATCGTGCTTGCAGTTGCCGCCGACCGGTTGCGGGCCTCGCGGCAAACTGCAAGTTGACAATTTTGTTAACGGTTGCGCCCACCGCGCCAAAATGGGCTTTTTCAATGCTTCGCGATTCCGGTATGCGCGGCAAGAGAGCTGTGAGATATCCAGGCCGCTAGGCAATGGATAGCAGCATCAGGTCCTGCGATCACGCTGTGGTCGGGAAATTCCAGCGCTTTACGATTGTCTCAAGGTTGAGACGCTCCTTCTTGTTCCGAAAGAAAGCGCTTCAGCAAAGTTTTCAAAGTCTCTTTCCGGATCGATCAAGCAGAACTGATAGTTCTGCTTGTCACCACAACCCCGCATTTGTTGGGGGAGAGGAATGCATGGTCGGTTCACTATCTCCAATGGCAACAGCGCAAATCGACAGCACAGACCTTTGTGAAGATTTCCGAGGAAATGCCGAATGATGTCTCACCACGATTCGGGGCTAGATGCCAATGTTTATCGCTTCACCGTGGACTCAGTTTTATTTGCTCTTTCAAGGAGTTGTTCGAAGGTTTCTCTCGGAATAACCTTTTGCTTATCCGACGGAATCAGCTTCGCGCGCAAATACGAGCGCCAGTCTTTAGCCGAAAGGACTGTCCATATATGTCCAGTCTTCAGCTTCATCGTTGGAAATAGGTCATGCATCCATTCCTTGCTCGAGTAATGTTGAGAGAAGCTATATTCGCGAATGAAAGAGTACGGACCGCGCTTCCCCTTGAGTCGAGTGAAGAGCGACTCAATCGGTCCTCGTATCGCAAAATCAAGCATTGGAAAGGCGGTTTGGGGAAAGAAAAACGTCGGTGGAAAAGCGATATCCCGGTTACCGTCTTTAAGGGCCTCGCTCTTTACAGCACTTGTGAGCCAGAGAAAAGTTCGTCCAAGTGTTGTTGCCGTATCATCGCCCTGGAATTGAGCATTCATGCTATCCCAATTTTCTGCCACCAACGACGCTGTCTTACGAATGATTGGATGTGAAGCTCGTGCCGCAAAAAGACAATTCTGGACGATCAGGGCCGGAAATTGGTAGGCGAAAAAAGGCGGGAGAATACCACCAAAGAAATCATAATTTTCTGCGAGAATATCGAACGGCCTAAGGCAAACGCAATCTGTATCAGCATAAACGCCGCCATGTTTCAAGATGATGTCATATTTCAAGATGTCAACTCGTTCTCCGATCGTGAGGGAACGCGAAAAAAGCTCTTCCAGCCTTGGATCCACAAATTTATACTCAGCAACCTCTTTATTCGTCCATAGTTTGTGTTCCCACTTTGGCATTACATTCAACCAGGTTTCCCGGTATGCCCTGAGTTGTTCTGGCAGAGGGCGCGTGCCAATCCAAATTTGATGAACTATCTTTGGGGTACCGGGAGTTTGCCCATGCGGAATAACACTCAGATTATTCAGATTGTAGATTTCTTTGAACCTTGCGTAGAATTCAGCATTGATTCCCTGATAGCGCTGTACCTGTCGAAAGTAGCCGCTGCCTTTACCCATAGCCGTATCGAAATCAACAGGGTAAAGATCAGTATTATCTTCACGCGATATGGTGGCTGCCTCACGTTGTTGCATATCCAGATCATCCTCCACTAGGTAGACCTAAACGCGCGGCATTATCTCATAGGGAATCTATTCCGACCAGAAAATAGCCGCGCATGACGAGAGAACGGGCGAGTTGCTTGTTCCAAAACAGGAATACGTCAAAATGGAACCGATTGTTTAAGGTTTTTACAGTAAGTTTATCAGCTGGTTGAAAAGAGATTCAGACACAACGTGCGATCTTTTTTTTCTCGCTTATACTCATTATCGAATATTTTAATTTGACAAACTGGAATGAACAGATTATTTTCTGCGGGTCCGCTATCTTAAATATGCGTCACCCACATTTTCAAAAATGTGTTTAGGTGGGTTGGCGGACGTCGCCTCGAGGGTTAAAGCCCTGTAATGAATCAACATTCAACGGCAAGACTGGAAGTCATGCCCCAACAAAATTTTGTAACATTCTGACACTATCTGACACTTTATATTAGGCACCCGTGAGATGTGACTCGCGATGACGGCAGTCTGTTTTCCACAAGGAACTCGGAATGCTTCCCGGATATTTCTCCAAGTCAAGCGTGCAGGTCACTTCCGGCCAAGTTGAACTTAGCGGAGTTCATCTGGATGCGATTCACCATTTTTTAATTTGACGAAGTAGAGTGAACGAGTTAACTTTTTGACTCTTAACGTGTCAATCTCACTGCAGCTTCTACCACAGCATTTTCAAAAAATGTTGTTCGAGTGAAATTGGCGACCATTGGGCTTCTCTTGGCTAAGTGCTGTATTTATCAGGGTTTTCGGCGGCACGATGTCGTGCTCTGATAAACCTAAAGTTTTAAACACGCTCTAGCACAAACTAATCTTTGGGCCATCTTGGCCCCCGTGAGTTGTTATTGTGACTCGCCGTGACGGCAGTCTGTCTTCCCAGGAGTTAAAGAATGTCTTCATTACCGGCAGACGCATGGTTTGTAGTTCAAGTGGCACCGCGATCGGAAAGGACAGCCGCCTCGATTTTGGAGTACAAGGGCTATCAACCGTTCGCTCCAATATATCTTTCGCGTAAGCGGTGGTCTGATCGCATCAAGACCCTGGAGGAACCGCTTTTCCCGGGCTATGTCTTTGTGCGGACACCAGGAACGACCGTCAGCGGTTTACTTTGTTCAACGCCAGGCGTCATACGCATTTTGAGCTTCGGTGGGCGCCCCACTCCCGTGCCCGATTCAGAGATCGATGCCGTTCGGAGATTTACCCTTTTGGGAAAGCCACTTCCGACGCCGTATCTCAACGTTGGCGAAAAAGTTGAGGTCAGAGACGGACCTTTTGCGGGAATTGTTGGAATCGTCAGAGAGATCAAAAACCGAGCTTGCCTGACCGTTTCTATACAGTTGATTTCGCAATCCGTCTATGTAGAGGTTGACGAATTTCAGATTAGGCCGGTCGCGTCGGCGACTCGGGCATGCCACTCCCTTCAACCCAACCACAAGGCATCCTGACATAGCCATCAACGCGCAGTCATGGAGCAATGGAACGATGCCAAACTGTGAGTATGTATGACCAAAATGGAATTGCTTGATCTCATCGCGGAGCACACACGAGAAATACTGCCCGGTCTCGACGCACATCAGTTCGTTGCATCTGACCGGTTAGTAGATCTGGGCGCCAACTCGGTAGATCGCGCGGAAATTGCGATGCTCGTGCAGGAATCGCTTGGCTTATCGGTTCCTCGTATCGAGCTGTTTGGGCCCAAGAACATCGGTGAGTTGGCCGATTTGTTCCTGCAGAAACTTCATGCCGCCTAAATCGGTTGTCACCGGGATGGGAATCATCTCGGCAATCGGCCAGGGCAAGGCTGCATTTGCGAGTGCCTTGCTCAACGGTGAGACGGCCTTTAACGTGATGCAGCGGCCGGGTCGCCAACAGGAGTCTGCTTATATCGGCGCGGAAATCCGCGAAATAATGTTCCATTCAGGCATCGCCAAGCAGACTTTGCGCGCGGCCTCACTGTCTGCACAGGCTGCCTTGGTCGTGCTGCAGGAAGCATGGATTGAGGCGCAGTTGTCTAACGTTGATCCGTGCCGTATCGGCCTGATTGTTGGCGGATCGAACATTCAGCAGCGGGAGTTGGAGCAGATTCACGAAGGCTATCGCGACCGTTCGGTGTTTTTGCGGCCGACATACGCGTTATCGTTTATGGATTCTGACTTATGCGGCTTTTGTACGGCCCAGTTTGGGATTCGCGGCCTGGCCTACACGGTGGGCGGTGCGTCAGCGAGTGGGCAATTGGCGATTGTTCAGGCGGCGCAGGCAGTACTCACCAATCAAGTCGATGTGTGCGTTGCGTTGGGCGCGTTGATGGATGTGTCGCATTGGGAGTGCCGGGGACTGCGCGCACTCGGCGCGATGGGATCAGATCGCTATGCTAACGAGCCCGAGCTCGCGTGCCGTCCTTTCGATCGCGATCATGACGGATTCATATTCGGCGAATCCTGCGGTGCCGTAGTCATCGAATCGCTGGAATCGAGCCAGCGTCGAGGTCTGGAGCCTTACGCGTGTTTGAGCGGTTGGGGAATCGCGATGGACGGCAATCGCAATCCCGATCCATCGTTGGAGGGAGAAATGCGGGCGATTCAGAGCGCACTTGATGCATCTGGATGCCCACCGGCGCAGATAGACTATGTGAATCCACACGGTACAGGTTCTATCGCAGGCGACGAAACGGAGCTGAAAGCACTGCATGCATGCGGATTAATTGATGTTTATGTGAACGCGACCAAGTCACTTATCGGTCATGGCTTGAGCGCGGCCGGTACTGTGGAAGTGGTTGCCACCTTGCTACAGATGCAGGCCGGACGATTGCATCCGACTCGCAATTTGGAAAACCCTATCGACCCGACCCTTAATTGGGTAAGAAATAAGTCGGTCGATTATCCGATCAAGAATGCGCTTACCTTGAGCATGGGTTTCGGCGGGATTAATACGGCGCTGTGCTGGCAGCGCTATCAATAGCCATAAGATTGAGCTTCCATTCCCTATGTAAGATCGGGAATTTTCGCTACGCGAGGGATGTCTTGAGCTACGAGACGATTAAAGTTCAGTTTCAGGAGTCGATTTGTTTTTTACAGATTGACCGGCCTGAGGCTGACAATACGATCAACAGTCAACTGATCGCCGAATGCAATGACGTATTGTCTGCGTGCGAAGAATCGGCGACCGTTGTAGTTTTGAGCGGTTCGCCGGAAGTGTTTTGTTTTGGCGCCGATTTCAAGGCTATCGCCAGCACATCGAAGAAAGTTCGTGGGCAGGATGACGGCCCCGGAGCGCTGTACGACTTGTGGCTGCGCCTGGCAACCGGTCCGTATGTGACGATCTCGCACGTGCGCGGCAAGGCGAATGCGGGAGGCGTAGGCTTTGTGGCAGCAAGCGATATCGTTCTCGCCGATGAAACCGCACAGTTCAGTTTGTCAGAGTTACTTTTTGGGTTGTACCCAGCCTGCGTGTTGCCGTTCCTGATACGCCGCATCGGGTTTCAGAAGGCGCATTACTTCACGTTGATGACCCAGCCCATTTCAGCAAAGCACGCCTGCGAATGGGGATTGGTGGACGCATTTGAACCCCTCAGCGAAACCTTATTACGTCGTCACTTGCAACGGTTGCGGCGACTGCCGAAGATCGCGATTCAACGCTACAAGAGCTATATGAGGCACATCAGTCCGTCGTTACAGGATCTGAAATCACCGGCAGTTGCCGCTAATCAGGAAATTTTCACTGACGCCGGCAATTTGGAAGCTATTACCCGGTACGTCGAACATGGCGTATTTCCCTGGGAGAAGTCCTTCGCGACCGCAGCAAAATAAGCGCATGCCTGCAGCAATGGATTTGAATACAGCAAAAGGCCTTTTCAGATGGAAGTCGGTGATCGGACCGACGCTCTCCGATTGGAGGTGAGATGGAAGCAAAACAGGAGCTTCTGAGACGTTTACAGCAGATCAGCAGCGAAAAGTTGGGAGTCAAGCAGGAAGAGATAACCGAGGAATCTACCTGGACCCAGTTGGGGGCCGATTCACTTGACCGCTTGGAGATGTCACGAGCCATCGAAGATGCGTTCAAGGTGGAGATTCCGCATGCGGTGGGAGAGCGGTTAAATACCGTGAGAGAGACGGTCGATCACCTGTTAACTCTGATAGCGCTCCGGAGGGAGATTTCCAACATTCGAATAGAAGCAGTCACCACCAATCAACAGTGGGCTGAGATGTTGGGAATTCGAACTCAAGTTTTCACCATCGAGTACGGATTCCAGTTTAAACCTCTGCCCGGACCGGGAGAGACAAGAATCTGGCACTTTTTGGCGCGAGACAACCACGACGCGATAGGGACGCTAAGCGTTGTCGATATTACCGGGGATCGCCAGGTTCGCCAACGCTACCGATTGAGCTTCGGTGATAACGACCGTGTTGCCCGTTATGCCCAACTTGCCATACTTAAGCCGTATCGCAAGCGCGGCATCTTCGAGATGCTTCTTGAGACTGCGCAAAGTACGGTCATTCGTTCAAACAGATTTGACTTTGGATGGCTCTTGTATCCGGCGGCACACGCACGCTCTTCGGGACTAACCCGGCGTCTTGGTTTTGCTGCCGAAGCCCCTTTGCTAAAAACGGAATTTGGCAGCTGCCATGTATTGGTTCGCCGGGAACCGAGCTCGCCGCAGGTTCACTGGACGGAGGAGTCTTTTCCCATTGTTGAAACCTGTCCTATCTGATCGGCTCAACGAAGGTTTAAGTAACAATCGTCGCTTTCGTTGCGCGGCTCAAAAAACAGGAGATTTGACACATATATTACGTATCGTTGGTGTTGTGAGCCTACTCTGTGAACGCTAATACAGAAAATCCGTTCGACAGCATTGATGTTGCGCAAGAATATCTGGCGCTTTTGGAAGAGACCGTCGCGGAAAACAGAAATCGAGTTGACGCCGGCATGTGTGAAGCTTCAATTCAAGGCTCAAGACGTTACGTCGAAGCCCTGCGTGTGGTTTCTTACAATTTAGAGTCGCTAGAAAACCATCTGAGAGCCAGCCGTCGGAAACTGAATAATTTGCATAAGCTACGACGCCTCATCATCAAGAAAGGTGCTGTAAAGGCGGAGAAGTCAGACGCAGCGCCAGACATTAAAGTTGTGGTGGTTGATGACTAGATGACTAAAGGTCGAATGCCAAGATTTGCGAATGACTTAAGAGAGTGTCTTTAAATGCCAGTTTCCGAGACTGTATTCATGTTCTCAGGCCAGGGATCGCAGTACTTCCAAATGGGAAGGACCTTGTACGATGACAATGACATTTTCCGCGAGTGGATGATCCGGCTCGATGGTATTGTGCAGCAGTCATCAGGCAGGTCGGTAATCGAGACCCTCTATTCCGACACGCACGGCAAGGGAGATCCATTTGACCGCACCTTACTGACGCATCCGGCGATTTTCATGGTGGAATATTCGCTGGCACAGTCCTTGATTCATGCAGGCGTATGGCCCGACCTGGTTTTGGGCGTCAGCCTGGGGGCTTTTGCCGCGGCGACAGTGGCAGGTTTTATTGGCGTCGAAGATGCGTTGACCGCCGTGATGCAACAGGCGATTGCGTTCGAGGAATGTAGCGAGCCTGGAGGGATGACTGCCATACTGGCGGATCCGGCGCTGTTTGCAGAGGATTTCCTCAAGGGCCGCAGTGAATTGGCGGCAGTGAATTTTTCTTCTCACTTTGTCGTATCCGCAAGAAGGACGGAACTCGCGGAGATCGAGGCTGCCTTGAGAGTGCACAATGTAGGCTATCAGCGGCTCCCGGTCTCGTTCCCCTTTCATTCGCAGTGGATCGACAAAGCGAAAGCCCCGTTTGAGTCGTTCATGCGGTCGATTCGACGCAAGCAAGGGCGATTGCCGCTGGTGTGTTGCGATCAGATGGCTATTTTGTCTGACATATCTGACGATTATTTCTGGAACGTGGTGCGTCGCCCAATTCGATTCCGCGAAACCACAGCGCGATTGGAGCAACAGGGCGCTCGCCGATACATTGACGTTGGCCCGGCTGGTACTTTGGCTACATTCCTGAAGTACGGGATGCCAGCGACTACCAAGTCGATGGTGCACGCGATTCTGACGCCCTATGGTTCCGATCAGAAGAGTCTGGCGACCTTGCTGGCGTCGGTGAGACATTAACGCAGTCGGGTCGAAGACAAGCCACAATGCGAGTATTTGCCCTATCGGATATCCACATCGACTATGACGTGAATGGCAAGTGGATTGCCAATCTATCTATTGTCGAATATCAAGACGATGTGCTCATCCTTGCCGGTGACGTGACCGACACACGGCGACTGCTTGATTGGTGCCTCAGCACACTTGCGAGGCGTTTCAAAAAAGTTTTGTTCGTGCCGGGGAACCACGATCTGTGGGTGCTGCGCGACGTGGGCCAAAAGAATTCATTGCAGAAGTTCGACGAAGTATGCGCGGTGGTAGAGTCGAGCGGTGCCTCGATGCAGGCGTTTCGTGAGCGGGGCGTGTCGATCATACCGTTGTTGACATGGTACGACTACTCCTTCGGCGAGCCGAGCGATAAGCTGAGGTCCATATGGATGGACTACCGCGCCTGCCGTTGGCCGAGCGGATCCACCGAAAAAGATATTGTGGCACACTTTGCGGCATTCAATAAAAAACAGGTCAGCATGACGGGCGACAAAGTCATCACTTATTCGCATTTTTTGCCGCGCATTGACTTGATGCCGGAGTTCATTCCAAGCGCGAAAAAGTTTCTATATCCTATCCTGGGCTCAGCGCAACTGGAGCGCCAGTTGCGAAGCTTCAAGCCAAACATTCACGTCTACGGACACAGCCATGTCAACCGTCATGTGAAAATTGACGGCGTATCCTACATCAATAATGCTTACGGCTATCCCAGCGAAACGTGGATAACGTCGAAGCGCCTGATGTGCATCCATGAGTGCTAGCGGTCGCGTGATATGACACGGTGGGAACATGAACCCGATGATTCCTCTCACCTCCGCGGAGATTCATTTGTGGCTCGTTTTTTACGACAAAATAAATGAGGAGTGTCTGCATTCTGCTTACCGGGAGCTGCTCAATGCGGCGGAAAAGGAGCAGGAACCGCGGTTTTATTTCGCCAGGGATCGGCATCGTTACTTGGTTACACGGGCATTGGTGCGGACGGTATTGTCGCGCTACGTATCCATCCACCCCAAGGAATGGATCTTTTCGACCAATGCCTATGGGCGACCCGAGATCGTCAATACGCAGGCGAGGGATGCATGTTTGTCGTTCAACATTTCGCACACACACAGCCTGATCGTGATGGGGGTGACCAAGCGTCGGGCCTTGGGGGTGGATGTCGAAAACTTCCGCGCACGTGAAGTATCGATTGACATCGCGGACCGCTATTTCGCGCCGCAAGAAGTTGCGGCACTTACCGCCGCTCCGCTGCATCAACAGCAGTACCGATTCTTCGAGTACTGGACGTTCAAGGAAGCATACATCAAGGCGCGTGGCATGGGTCTGTCATTACCCCTCGACAAGTTCAGCTTTCACTACCCCGATGATCATGCAGTCGAGATTGCTATTCATCCTGAGTTAGCCGACGATTCAGGGCGGTGGCAGTTCTGGCAGTTTTGCCCATCGCCGGAATATTTAGTGGCGATCTGCGCCGAGCGAAGTGGGGCCAAATCTTTAAGCATGACCGTTCGGCAGGCAATTCCAATGCTAAACGAAAATGAATTTGCCCAAGAATTTCTGCGGGTTTCTGCCTAGAGCGGCAACGCTACTTAACAACAGGAGAATTTAAATGATTGCTTTTATGTTTCCTGGTCAGGGTTCACAAAAACGTGGCATGGGCCAAGGCTTGTTCGATGAAGTACGCGAATATGCCGCAGTCGAGAAAGATGTGGACGCTATTCTCGGCTATTCATTGCGCAAGCTGTGTTTGGAAGACGCGGAGAATCGCCTGAAAGAAACGCAGTTCACCCAGCCTAGTCTCTATGTGGTCAATGCGTTGCATTACTACAAGGTTGTCAACCAAGGCATGCATCCTGCCTACCTAGTAGGTCACAGTTTGGGCGAATATAACGCATTGCTTGCTGCGGGCGTGTTCGATTTTCTGACCGGGCTGCGGCTGGTGAAGAAGCGCGGCGAACTGATGTCGCAAGCAAAGAATGGCGCCATGGGGGCGGTGATTGGTCTGGACGCTAGTGCGATCGCGAAAGTGATTAGAGAAAACGGGCTGGCGAGCATTGATGTCGCAAACTTTAATTCGCCGTCGCAAACGGTAGTATCAGGCCCAGTCGAGGATATCAGGCGTGCTGGTCCGCTCTTCGAAAAAGGAGGCGCGCGAATGTATATGCCTTTGCCGGTCAGCGCGGCTTTTCATTCACGATATATGGCAGATGCAGGGAGCGCATTCGCTGATTTTCTGGCGCCCATGTCTTTTGCGGCGCCCAAAGCTCCGGTCATCGCCAATGCGACTGCCCAGCCTTATCCGACCGACAACGCGTCGGAGTCGGTCAAGTCGCTATTGGTGAAGCAGATCACGCATTCGGTGCAATGGGTTCAGAGCATAGATTTCCTCATCAACCAAGGTGTCACACAATTCAGCGAAATGGGCCCAGGAAATGTTTTAACGAGATTGGTGCAACAGATTCAGCAAGCAAAAGACAGCCAGTCTGTCGCAACGATTGCTGGATAATCGCACACGGCCGTGATGGCGTTCGCTGTGGCCAACTCTCGCTGTTGGGGCCATCGGGATTCGTATTGCGAGTGTACTTTTGATCGCCATTCCGGAGCCACGGGTCCAACACTCGATCCAATGTTAATAAGGCGGCGTAGCCAAGACAGCAAGGCGTCTGCCCGCAAAGCAGATCATCGGGAGTGCAATTCTCTCCGCCGCCTCCAAAATGTTTAGTTGTTGCAAGTTCAGCAGGAAGTTATGGCAAGAGGCAAGCAGATGCTTTATCAGGAACTGCTACGAGACTTAACCGAGTCGTATCTTAAATCTCTTTTCTCCGAGGTTTCCGGCTCATTGAATTCAGACTTTGACTCGGTTGCCCCATTCGGTGAACTGGGAATTGATTCGTTCTATGTGCTAAAGATAATCAGAAGATTGGAAGCGGACTTCGGAACATTGCCCAAGAGCCTGCTGTTCGAGAATTTCAACATCAATGATTTGGCAAATTACTTCATCAGTAAGCATGAACAGATCCTCTCCGCCAAGTTTGCGGAAAAACTGAACGGAGCTAATTCTTCTAACCATAACAATGATCGGCAACTAAGACCGGTCGAAGTCCTCAAGGAAGAAAAACCATTAGCGGCAAGTCCAGCTACCATAGCCCGAGTCGCAGCACCCATTCGCATACTGGAAAAGGATGCCTACAGGCATCCTGAATTTCAGGAACTCGTCCAGACGCTTTTCGATCGCTACAAGCTAGAGGGATGCGTATCTCGCGGGACGAGAAAGATTGCGCCGAATCTATTCATTGGCAGCGCCAGGCGCGGCTATTTCAACTATGCGCGCAGCAAGAATATTATCCTGGTGTACAGTTACACCGGCCCCCGGGATTATTTGCCTGCTCTTATGGAGGAAATATACCGGTATTGTGAGGTCAACAATTTCCAGCTCAACATCTTCGCTGACGAGGAAATTCCATCCATCAGCGGAACATCCTTTTCCGCGACTCCATTTGGCGTACTACAGCGCATAACAAACCTCAAGGGATTCATGCTTGAAGGCGGAGCGATGCGTCGTTTGCGCTATCAGGTATCCAAGTTCCAGAAATCCGGCATCTGCAAAACGGAAGAATATCAGTGCGGTTCCAACCAAGAGATAGACAAAAATATCGCCAGCATCATCGATCAATGGTGCGGGGCGAGAACGATGGTCAACCCACTGGTTTACGACGTTAAGAAAGAAATCCTTGTCGGCGCGTTGGGTCCCGATCACCGGCTCTTCCTGACTTATCTCAACGATGCCCTGCAGAATGTCATCCTCATTACGGCAATGTCCGGAGAGGAAAAGGGCTATTTGATGGACTTGGAATTCTATCCTCCAGATATGCCCATGGGAGGATTGGAGTTTGCGATTGTACAGATTATCGACCTTCTCGCAGCAGAAGGATGTGATGTGCTGAGTTTGGGCGGAACCTATGGTTGCAAACTCAGTTCCTCCGCCAATGCAGATCCCGAAATTGACAAGATCCTGGATGACCTGCGTGGGCAGAATATTTTCAATGACGAGGGCAATCTTCAATTCAAGAACAAATTCCGACCTGAAAACAAAACTATTTTTCTTTGTCGTCCGGTAGGGAGCGGCAATCCCGATAACGTCGTAGATATCATCATGATGATTGCTGATCCTGAGAAGATGCAGACATCAGATGAAGAAAACCACAGCTTCAGCAAAGCGCAGTCCAATGTCGTGACGTTCGTAGAAGAGCCGGCGCCACGAAAGTTATCCGCCAAATTTTCGTCAGTAAGTTCTGAGCAGGGTGCGATTGAGGGAAATGAGCGATCACGCATCTTGTCAGACTTCGGCTTTAATCCTCTCAATATCCCGCATGAACATGTCGAGTTCGATCTAAAGACGGATTCCTGGGCTCAACTGGCGATGCCTGCGATAGAAATACAAATGAAGCATCTGCATACGCAACTTCAGCAGCCTGCGAATGTGGATGAGAGTTTGAGAGCGGTATTTCCTTTCGCTTATTTCGTTCTCACCGGCTCCGGGCAAGAAGCCGAGCATATTTTCTTCAAAGCGTGGCCGAAGAAAGGCGTCGTACTCCAGAATTTGTTGTTTCCCAGCACTATCTTTCATCAGATCGACAATGGCTTCACCCTC
>Ga0070741_10015213_pt1 | contig 13102 bp, 10 predicted proteins | sample Coa_R1_4_FD_66440 | JGI IMG/M metagenome (GOLD analysis project Ga0070741, IMG submission 66440) | Surface soil microbial communities from Centralia Pennsylvania, which are recovering from an underground coalmine fire - Coalmine... | ecosystem: Environmental > Terrestrial > Soil > Unclassified ...
GGCGTCAGCCGCAATCTCATCGGCGAGGTCTATCGTCGTTTCGAGAAGGCCGGGCTGCGCATCGTGGCCGCCCGCATGCTGCATCTGTCATCGCGCGAGGCGGAAGGCTTTTATGCGGTGCATCGCGAGCGGCCGTTCTTCAAGGACCTGGTCCGCTACATGACCTCGGGGCCCGTGATCGTGCAGGTGCTGGAGGGCGAGAATGCCATTGCACGCAATCGCGAGATCATGGGCGCCACCGATCCGAAGAAGGCCGCTCCGGGCACGATCCGCGCAGAGCATGCGCTGAGCATCGAGCAGAATGTCGTGCACGGCTCCGATGCCGCCGACACCGCCGCCACCGAGATTGCCTATTTCTTTCGCGCGACGGAGCTGCACCCACGCGGCTGAGCGGCCGGCCCTGTCATGAACGCCTCCCCGTCTCCGCTCGCCGCCAAACCCACCAACCTGCTGGGGTTGCCACGCCCGCAGCTCGAGTCTTTGGTGGCGGAGCTCGATGGCAAGCCTTATCGCGCCCGTCAGCTGATGAGCTGGATCTACAAGCGCGGCGTGGCATCGATGCACGAGATGACCGACCTGGCCAAGAGCCTGCGGACGGTGCTCGCTGAGCGCGCCGAGGTCCGCACCCCACAGATCGTCACGAAGCACGTCTCGACGGATGACACGTGCAAATGGGTGTTGCGAGCCGATGAGTCTCAGGCGTTCGAGATGGTATTCATCCCCGAGCCGGACCGCGGCACGTTGTGCATCTCTTCGCAGGTGGGTTGCGCACTGGACTGCTCGTTCTGCTCCACGGCTCAGCAGGGATTCAACCGTAATCTGACCACTGCGGAGATCGTCGGACAGGTCTGGCTCGCCAAGCAGCAGCTGGGTGAGTACCAGGCCGCCGAGACTGCTGCGCAGGGGGCGCGTGCGGCAGTCGGCGGCGATGCACGAAGGGTAACCAACGTCGTGCTGATGGGCATGGGAGAGCCGCTGGCCAACTTTCGCAACGTGGTGGCGGCGTTACACATCCTGCTCGATGACTACGGATTCGACCTGTCGCGCCGCCGGGTGACGCTGTCCACCTCGGGACTCGTGCCGCAGATCTACCGGCTGGCCGAGGAGACCAACGTCGCCCTCGCAGTCTCGCTGCATGCCCCCGATGATGAGCTGCGCAGCCAGCTGGTGCCGATCAACCGCATCCATCCGATCGCTGAGCTGCTGGAGGCCTGCTGGCACTACATCGACGAGCAGAACGGACGCAGCGTGACTTTCGAGTACGTCCTGCTGGATGGGGTCAATGACTCGCCGGCGCAGGCACGCGCGCTGGCACAGCGACTGCGCGGCCATCCGGCCAAAGTGAACCTGATCCCATTCAATCCCTTCCCGGGGACCCACTATCGGCGCTCGGCGATGCCGGCGATCCAGCGCTTCCGCGACGAGTTGATTCAACGCGGCGTACTCGCTACCGTCCGCCGCACGCGCGGCGATGATATCGATGCGGCGTGCGGACAGCTTGCCGGACGGGTCATCGACCGGACCACGGTCCGGCTCGGGAGCAAGGTATTCGGGGTGGCGGTGCAGTCGTGACCACAGTAGCGGCCAGAATGTCCGGGCGGTGCCGCGCGGCCGCGCTCTGCGGAGCGCTGCTCGCGCTCGGGTTGGGCGGCTGTTCCTCGCAGCACGCCAAGCAGAAGCACGATGCCGCTAACTACAACATGCAGCTCGGCATGGCTTACCTGAATCGGGGCGAGCTGGCGCTGGCGAAGGACAAGCTCGAGCGGGCGCTGAAGGAGAATCCCGAGGATCCCAACGTGCACAGCGCGATGGCGATGCTGCAGGATCGCCTCGGCAACGCGGACAAGGCGGACGCCGAATTCAAGGCCGCGCTGCGTCTGGGGCCGAGGGAGCCGGATATCCTGAACAACTATGCCGTGTATCTCTGCCGAACCGGCCGCACCGATGAAGGCGTGAAGAGTTTCGAGGAGGCGGCGCACAACCCGCTGTATCGCACTCCGGAGGTGGCCTATTCGAATGCAGGAGTTTGTCTGCGTGCGGCCAAGCGGGACACCCAGGCTGCGATGAGCTTCCAGCAGGCCCTGCAGATCAAGCCTAACTTCGCCGAAGCCGCTTACCAGCTCGGCGAGCTCGATTTCGAGCGCGGCGAGCTCAACGAGTCGCGCGATGAGGTCGATCGCTACCTCGGTGCCTTCGAGGCCACGCCCGATCTTCTCCTGCTGCGCGTACGAATCGCGCGCAAGCAGGGGGACCGGCTCTCCGCGGAGCGCTACAGCAGCCAGCTGCGCCGCGATTTTCCGGGCTCGGCCCAGGCAAGAGTGCTTGCCGGGCTCGGCCGCGACTCGGGGTGAGCCGATGGCCGGGGACGCTGCCGGGATTGGCGCGCGGCTGCGGGCGGGCCGGGAGAAACTCAACCTGACCGTGCTGCAGGCTGCCGAGCGCATGCACGTCGATCCGCGCCTTCTCGAGTCGCTGGAGGCGGAGGATTTCGCCGCTCTCGGGGCTCCCGTCTATACGCGCGGACATTTGCGCAACTACGCGGAACTGGTCGGGGAATCGGCCCCACAGCTGAGCGAGCTGCTCTCGCGGGTGGAGCTCGAGGGGCAGCCGGATCTGACACGCATCGCCAAGGCGCCCCCCTCGGTCGAGTCGAGCAAGCTGATCCTGCCGGCTCTGTTCGTGCTGGCCGTGTTCGCAGTGGCCGGGGCAGTGTGGTGGGTGCTGTCGCTGGCGCCCCAGCAGCCCATACCGACGAACGAGCTCTCGGCTCCACCGAATGCCGATCGGGCCAGTCCCAGCGGTTCGGGGGGCGCATCTCCGGCAATCCGCCCCGGCGCGGTCCCGCCGCATGCGGCGGTGGGTCCCACGCACCTCGCCTCGGCAGGCGGCCCCATTACGGTGCCGAGCGGGACGCGCGGCGCGGTGAGCGTCACGCAGATCCCCGACAGGGGTTCTTCCGCGACGGCCCCGCCCAGTACTGCGCTGCCCCCTCAGCCGGACTCCGCGCCCGCACCCCATCCCTCTCGCGAGCAGCAGGTGACTTTGCATTATTCGGCGGACTGCTGGACGGAGGTGTATGACTCGAGTGGCCAGCGTCTCTACTACGATGTTGGAGCCGCTGGCAGCACGCGTACGCTGAAAGGCACGGCACCTCTGCGAGTCGTGCTGGCCAACGCCGCCGGTGTTGCGGTCGAGGTCGACGGGCGCGGCACCTCCATTGCCAGAATGGCGCAACCGGATGGAAGCGCCGAATTCCTCGTCAACCGCTCCGGTCGCGTGGCCCGCACTCGCGCCCCCTCCAGCGGAGACTGAGCTTGCCGGATCAGATCCAGCCCGTTCGCGGGATGAACGACATCCCGCCGGCGGAGATCGCGGCCTGGCAGTTCCTCGAGCGCTGCATCGCCGAGCTCGTGACCGCATACGGCTACGAGGAGATGCGCGTGCCGCTGATCGAGCACACCGCGCTCTTCAAGCGCGCGATCGGCGAGCTCACCGATGTGGTGGGAAAGGAGATGTATACCTTCGAGTCGCAAGGCGGCGAGAGCCTGACGTTGCGCCCGGAAGCGACCGCCGGAATGGTGCGCGCGCTCATTTCCAACCGCATGCTCCGCGGCCAACGGCACAAGCTCTGGTGCATAGGTCCGATGTTCCGCCATGAAACGCCACAAGCCGGCCGCTACCGTCAGTTCCACCAGCTCGATGTCGAAGCCGTCGGTTTCACCGGTCCCGATGTCGATGCGGAGCTGATCGCCTTGAGCGCACGATTGTGGCGCCTGCTCGGCATCGAGCACGTGCGGCTGCAGGTCAACTCGCTCGGCACGCCCGAGTCGCGCCGCGCCTATCGCGAGCTGCTGGTGGGCTACTTTCGCGACCATGAGGCGCAGCTCGATGCCGACAGCCGCCGCCGCCTGGGCGGCAACCCGCTGCGTATTCTGGACAGCAAGAGTCCGCAGATGCAGGCGATCGTCGCGGGCGCACCGCTGCTGACGGAGCACCTGGATCCGCAGTCCCGCGAGCATTTCGAGGCTTTCTGCGCCCTGCTGCGCGATTTCGGCGTGGAGTACGAGATCAATCCCCGTCTGGTCCGGGGCCTGGACTACTACACCCGAACCGTGTTCGAGTGGATCACGGAATCCTCCGGAGCCCAGAATGCCGTATGCTCCGGCGGCCGCTACGATGGGCTCATCGCGCAGCTCGGCGGGGAGCCCACGCCGGCCATTGGCTTTGCGCTGGGCATGGAGCGCGTGGTGGGGCTGCTGGTGCAAGCGGGCCGTGCGCCGCCGCCAGCGAAACCGGATGTGTTCGTGATCCTCAGCGGCGATCGCGCCGGGACGGCTGGGCTCGGGCTGATCGAGCGGCTGCGGAACGAGCTGCCGCACCGGCGCTTCGAGTGCAATCTGGGGGGCGGCAATCTCAAGACCCAGTTCAGGCGCGCCGATCGCAGCGCTGCGCCGCTCGCATTGATCGTGGCCGATGATGAGCTGGACCGCGGGGTCGTGGCGATGAAACCTTTGCGGCAGGACTCCGGTCAGAGCGAGTGTCCGATTGCCCAGCTTGCGGCAGGCATCGAGCAGGCGCTGGCGGCGTTGGGCGTTTCGTAGTTCCCTGGGGGGCGCGTGGAAGAGTATCTGTCCGAAAAAGAACAGTGGGAAGCCATCAAGGTCTGGCTCAAGGAGAATCTCCTGTGGATCGTCGCCGGGATCGCCGTCGGAGCTGCGGGGCTGAGCGGCTGGCGCTGGTATCAGGCACACGTGAACGAGGTGGCCATCCAGGCGAGCAGCCGCTACGAGCAACTGTTCGATGCCGTCGGAAAGGGCGATCGCGCCCGGGCGCTGGTTCTGCTGGGCGAGCTGGAACGCGATTACAGCTCGTCCCCCTACCTCGATCAGGCCAGGCTGCTGGTCGCGCGGGCCTATGTCGAGACCCATGATCTCGACAAGGCAGCCGGCGAGCTGCAGGCGGTCGCCGCACATACGAAGGACTCGGAGGTCGCGATGATCGCCCGGCTGCGGCTCGCGCGGGTGCAGATTGCGCAGCAGAAGCCCGATGCCGCGCTCACCACTCTGAATGGCATGGAGCCCGGCGCCTTTGCCTGGCGCTATCACGAGGTGCGCGGCGATGCCTACTACGCCAAGGGCGACAAGGCCAACGCCCTGAAGGAATACCTGAGCGCCAAGACGGCCGATATGGGCGGCGGACCCGACGGTGCGGATCTGGATCTCAAGATCAGTGACCTGTCGGACCAAACTCCCCATCTGGCCGGCCCGTCACTGGCGACACCGGCCACGGCCGCCACCTCCAAGTGAGCTCATGAGAAAGGCGGGTTCGATGCGAAGCAGGTCATGGCGCGGGACGGTGGCGGCACTGGGCATGCTCGGGCTGTTGGCGGCCTGCTCGAAAGATAAGGACATCGATCAGCCGGCGCCGCTGGTGACCTTCAATTCCACGTTGAAAGTGGAAAGAGCCTGGAGCAACGCCGTGCCCGACAAGGGCGGCAAGGTCTTGCGTCTGGGTCTGGGACTCGCTGTCGAGGGCAACCGGGTCTTTGCCGCGGGACATCGTGGTGAGATCGCCGCCTTCGATCTGCACAGCGGACATGTCCTGTGGCGCACCAAGAGCAAGGAAGCCTTCTCCGGCGGCCCCGGAGCTGGCGCGGGACTCGTGATCGTCGGCGCGAGCACCGGTGACATCCTCGCCGTGGACGAATCCAACGGCGCCACGCGTTGGAAAGCGCGGCTCAACGGCGAGGTGCTTTCCGCCCCCGCCGTTTCGGAGAAGCTCGTAGCCGTCCGCACCGTGGATGGCAAGCTGCACGGCCTCTCACCCAAGGATGGACACGAGCTCTGGAGCCAGGAGGAGCAGGTGCCACGCCTGTCGCTGCGCGGGACCTCGCACCCAGTCATGACGGGTGAGCTGGTTCTGTGCGGGTTCGACAACGGCAAGGTCGCGGCCGTCAACATGAATGACGGTAGCGTCCAGTGGTCGACCACGATTGCCCCGCCCCACGGCAAGACCGAGCTGGAGCGGCTGGATGACGTGGACGCTGCGGTGAGGGTTGCAGGTGCGGATGTCTACGCAGTTGGATTCCAGGGTCGCATCGCGATGCTGGCACTCGACACGGGTCAGATCTGGTGGTCGCACGATGCTTCCAGCTACCGCGGGCTCGGGCTTGATGACAGTGCGCTGTATGTCTCCACCGCAGACGGCGAAATCGTCGCTCTGAGGCGCCGCACGGGGACGGAGATCTGGCGGCAGAAGGCACTGCTGCATCGCCGACTCTCGGCTGCCGTGGAGACTGAAAACGCCATCGTGACCGGGGATTTTCAGGGCTACGTCCATTGGCTGAACAAGGCGACCGGCGCCATTGAGGCGCGTGCGCGAACCGGCAAGGTGCGCATCAGTAATCCGCCTCTGGCCGTGGGCAACATGGTGCTCGTGGTGAACGACGATGGCCACATCACGGCCTTCCGCACGACGCCTCTGGGCGGCGGTTCGCGTGGCAAGCCAGCCGCCGAGATCGCCGCACCGCCCGCCGAGACCGCCGCACCGGCGACGGGAAGCGCCGCACCGCCTGCTGAGAATGTCGCGCCCCCGGCCGAGAATGTCGCCCCGCCCGTGCCCGCCACGGTGGCCCCTGGCCCCGAGCCAGGCACTGCGCCGTCCGGTCCCGGGCCAACACCCGCGCAGGCTCCCGAGGCCCCCAAGTCCGAGCCGCCGTCGCCGCCGGTGACACCGCCAACACCGCCCGGCACACCGCCGCCTCCGCCGCCCGCACAGCAGACGCCGGATCCCACACCGCCGATGCCACAGACGCAACCGCAACCCCCGCCCTCCTGAGGAGGGATCGGCGCCGCCCATGCTGCCTGTCATCGCGCTCGTCGGCCGCCCCAACGTCGGCAAGTCCACGCTGTTCAATGTTCTGACGGGCACGCGCGATGCAATTGTTGCGGACGTGCCCGGACTGACACGGGATCGTCAGTATGGCTACGGTCGCCTCGGGCCGATGGGCTACGTGGTGATCGACACCGGTGGCCTGATCGAGAATCCAACGGGCATCGAGGCGCAGATGCGTGCTCAGACGGCGCGCGCGGTGGAGGAGGCCGACCGGCTGATATTTCTCGCGGACGCCCGAGCAGGCCTGACACCGCAGGATGAGTACGTCGCGCGTGAGCTGCGGCGCTCCGGCAAGCCCGTCACATTGGCTCTCAACAAGGCGGAGGGCCTGGACACCGATGCCGTGTCGGCCGAGTTTCACGCACTGGGTCTGGGAGAGCCTCTGACCCTGTCCGCCAGCCACGGCGAAGGATGCGAGCAGCTCATCGAGCACGTGCTGGCCGGCATCGAGCCGCCGCAATCCGATGGCCCGCCGGCGGATGCCATCCGTGTTGCCATCGTGGGGCGGCCGAACGTCGGCAAGTCAACACTGGTCAATCGACTGCTGGGTGAAGAGCGCGTGATTGCCAGCGATGCGCCGGGCACTACTCGCGACAGCATCCTCGTTCCCTTCCGGCGCGATAACCAGGATTTCGTCCTCATCGACACGGCGGGGTTGCGCCGGCGCTCCAAGGTGCAGGACATCGTCGAACGCGCCAGCGTCGCCAAGGCTCTGCAGGCGATCGACGAAGCCCATGTGGTCGTTCTCGTGCTCGATGCGCACGACACGATCGCCGAGCAGGATGCGAGCGTGCTCGGCATCGCCCTGGAGCGCGGGCGCGCTTTGATCATCGCCGTCAACAAGTGGGATGGGATTGCGGCGGAGCAGCGCGAGCAGATCCACCGGCAGCTCGCGTTGAAGCTGGATTTCGTGCCCTTCGTGCCGCTGCAGTTCATCTCTGCACGGCATGGCACGGGCGTGGGTGAGCTGGCGCAGCTCGCCGTCAGGGCCTTCGAAGGCGCCATGCGCGAAATGCCGACCCGGGAGCTGACCCGCACGCTCGAGCAGGCCATGACCACGCACCAGCCCCCCATGGTGCATGGCCGGCGCATCAAGCTTCGATACGCTCACCAGGGCGGAAAGAATCCGCCGCGTATCGTGATCCATGGAAATCAGACGGCCGCGGTGCCGGATGCCTACCGACGCTATCTGGCGAACGTGTTCCGCAAGCGCTTCGACTTGTTTGCAACACCGGTAGCCATCGAGTTCCGGACGGACCTGAACCCGTACGCGCGCCGCAAGCCTCCGCCGGAAAAGCGCTCGCGACGCAGGTCAGCCGCCCGGCGGTAGAAATAGCGCCGGATCGACGGACACCGAGTTGAGCACCACGCCGAAATGCAGGTGCGCCCCCGTGACCCGTCCGGTCGCACCAACCTTGCCGAGGATCTCGCCGGCCTTGACCCGCGCACCGCGCTGCACGTCGATCTTGCTCATGTGACCGTACATCGTGATGAGCCCTTCACCGTGATCGACGATGACCATATTGCCGGTGAAGAAGAAGTTGCCGGCCTCGATGACCCGGCCATCGGCGGCGGCGTGAATGGGCGTGCCGGTGGGCGCCGCGATATCCATGCCAGCGTGAGGACTGCGCGGCTCGTTGTTGAAGACGCGTCGCAGCCCAAATGAGCTCGAGCGGATCCCCGGCACCGGTTGGATCAGGCGCAGGGTGGCAGGCGGGCTGCTCGAGAAGGTTTCGAGTGCCGTGTGAATGCGTGAGCTCTCACGGCCGACGCGCGCGAGGTCCTTCGCAGAGAGGTCGACCTTCGAGGGGGCCACTTTCAGTGCCTGGACCTCGTAGTGCTTGTCCACGACCGTGAAATCCCGGGGCGTCGGGGCCACATCGCCGGATTGCACCATCAACTTGATGTGTCCCGGCTTCTGCGTAAGCGGAATCCCGGCGATGGCCACCCAGTGATCCTGCGATCGCAGCACCATCACGCGATTGCCATCGAAGGTCACGACGGGTGCCCGATCGGCAGGGCCCTCCACCGGAGCAATCAACACGCCACCCGGAACCAGGCTGCCTTCAGGTAACTGCAAGGCACTCTGCGCATCGGCCGCCACCGCCGACGCGCATGAACCCCAGCCCAACGCGCAAAGCAAAACCTGCGCCGTAAGCGCACATCCTCGCGACGGACCGTCTTTCGCTGCCCCCATCTAACTCGACCCCTTTTGCGTCACCCGTGCCCGCAACAAACCGTGCGCAAGCTGCGCCTCGATATCCTCGCCCACCGCCACCCGATCGGCATCGGTCAACAGTTTTCCGTCCGCCACGCGCCTCACCACGGCGAAGCCCCGCGACAGCGTCGCAAGAGGACTGACCGTATCCAGCGTCCGAGTCGCAATGTCGAAGCGATGCTGCGCCCGCGACAGACACTCCGTCATGGAATGTGAGAGCCGGGCAGCCAGCGCCTCGTGTCGCAAGCGAAATTCCCGCACGGCATGTGCGGGAGACTCGTGCAGCAGGCGCGTGAACATCTCGCTGATGCGCACGCGATCACTGTGCAGCGCGCCGCGCACGGCGCCGGTGAGCCGTTGCTCGAGATCGTCCAGCCGCTGCTGCTGCTGATTCAAGCGGACACCGGGATGAGCCAGCTTCAGGCGCAAACCCGCCCCGTCAAACCGTGACCTCACCGCCCGCAGCTCGCGCCGCATGCACGCGCTCAGCCGTTCCAGCGTCCGAGTCAGAGCCTCCAGACACGCATGGCGATCCGGAGCGACCAGCTCAGCAGCGCCGGAAGGAGTCGGTGCGCGGGCATCCGCCACGAAGTCGGCGATGGTGAAGTCGATTTCATGGCCGATACCGGACACGACGGGTATCGCCGATGCGTGAATGGCGCGCGCGACGCGCTCATCATTGAAACACCACAGGTCCTCCAGCGAGCCGCCACCACGGGCGAGGATCAAGACATCGCACTCGCGCCGTGCGGAGGCGAGATCGAGGCTCGCTACGAGCGAAGCAGCCGCTGCCGCGCCCTGCACGGGGGTCGGGTAGATGAGCACGGCAGCAGGCGGAAACCTTCGACTGAGGATGTGCAGGATGTCACGAATGGCAGCGCCCGTTGGCGAGGTGATGACGCCGATGCGACGTGGAAAGCGGGGCAGGGCGCGCTTGCGTTCCGCCGCAAACAGTCCCTCGCCGGCGAGCTTGGCCTTCACGCGCTCGAACTGGGCTTTCAACGCGCCGACGCCGGCTTCCTCGAGGTGATCGACGATGAACTGAAACTCGCCGCGCGGCTCGTACAAGCTCACGCGCCCGCGCGCGAGCACCTGCTGGCCGGCCTTCGGCGTGAAGCCCGCCGCCATGTTCCGCTGACGAAACATCGCGCAGCGCAGCTGCGAATTGCGATCTTTCAGCGAGAAATACCAGTGGCCGGAGGCAGGCACCGAGAGATTCGAGAGCTCGCCCTGGACCCACAGGACCGCGAGCCCGCGCTCCAGCAGCACACGCACCTCGCGGTTCAGGCGGGAGACGGTGTAGACGTTGCGCTCGGGCTCGGCGCCGGCCTGGGTGCTGGGCGGCATGGGCGGAAACCATATCACGGGTTTACCCTGAAGCGGTTCCCGCGTACAATTTCACGCTTTATCTTCACCGAGTGCGACTCGAGCGACACCTGGCATTGCATGCGTATCCTCGAAGAAGCGCTGACCTTCGATGATGTCCTCCTGGTTCCGGCGTATTCGGAAATCCTGCCACGCGAGGTCGATCTCTCCACCCAAGTCACGCGGCGCATCCGGCTGAACGTGCCGATGCTCTCTGCGGCGATGGACACCGTGACCGAGGCGCGCCTCGCCATCACGATCGCGCAGGAAGGCGGCATCGGCGTCATCCACAAGAGCATGAGTATCGAGGCCCAGGCGCGCGAAGTGGGCCGCGTGAAGAAATTCGAGAGCGGCGTGATCAAGGATCCGATCACGGTCAGCCCGAACATGTCGATCCGCCAGGTGCTCGATCTGACTCGCGCCCGAGGCATCTCCGGAGTACCGGTCGTCGTCGGAAAGAAAGCGGTCGGCATCGTCACGCATCGCGATCTGCGCTTCGAGGAGAAGCTCGATGCGCCAGTCTCATCGGTGATGACGCCCAAGGAGCGCCTGATCACCGTCCGCGAGAACGCTCCCAAGCAGGACGTGCTCGCGCTGCTGCACAAGCACCGCATCGAGAAAGTACTCGTGGTCAACAACGACCATGAGCTGGTCGGCATGATCACGGTGAAGGACTTTCAGAAGGCGACCGAGTTTCCGCGAGCATGCAAGGACGAAGGTGGGCGGCTGCGCGTCGGTGCGGCCGTCGGCACAACCCCGGATACCCTGGATCGGGTGGCCGCGCTGCGCGAGGCCGGCGTCGATCTCGTGGTAGTCGATACCGCGCACGGTCATTCCAAGGGTGTGCTCAACACCGTCGAGCGGATCAAGGCCAGGTGGCCGGACGAGCAGGTGATTGCCGGTAACATCGCCACGGTCGAAGCGGCGCATGCGCTGGTGGATGCCGGAGCGGATGCCGTCAAGGTCGGCATCGGACCGGGTTCTATCTGCACCACGCGGATCGTGGCAGGCGTGGGCGTGCCGCAGGTTTCGGCGGTGGCCAATGTCGCGGAAGCGCTGCGCGAGACGGACGTGCCTGTGATCTCCGACGGCGGAATCCGCTTCTCGGGAGATATCGCCAAGGCGCTCGTCGCGGGTGCGCATGCCGTCATGATCGGCAGCCTGTTTGCCGGCACGGAAGAGTCTCCGGGTGAGGTCGAGCTGTATCAGGGCGCCTCATACAAGTCTTACCGCGGCATGGGCTCCCTGGGCGCGATGGGGGAGCGACACGGCTCGGCAGACCGTTACTTCCAGGACGCCGCCACGGAGCTCGAGAAGCTCGTGCCGGAGGGGGTCGAGGGACGCGTGCCGTACAAGGGAAGCGTCGTGCAGATTCTGCATCAGCTCTCGGGTGGGCTGCGTGCGGCAATGGGCTATACGGGCAGCAAGGACATCACCGCAATGCGCACGCGCCCGGTTTTTGTGCGGATCACAAACGCCGGAGTCCGTGAGAGCCACGTCCATGATGTCAGCATCACCAAAGAGGCACCCAACTACCGGGTGTCGTAGGAACCGGTAACTCAAGAATGACAGCCGCAGTACGCCCGACTGTCTCCCCCGCGCCCCACGCGGATATCCACGCCCACCGCATCCTGATCCTCGATTTTGGCGCCCAGTACACGCAGCTCATCGCGCGCCGTGTGCGCGAGCTAGGCGTGTATTGCGAGATCCATCCGTGGGACATGGCGGATGAGGAAGTCCGCGCCTTCAGGCCGCGGGGCGTCATCCTTTCCGGCGGACCGGAGTCGGTCACCGATGTGCAGGCGCCGACGGCGCCGGCGGCAGTCTTCACCCTCGGCGTGCCGGTGCTGGGTATCTGTTACGGGATGCAGACCATGGCGCAGCAGTTGGGCGGCCGCGTGCTGCCCTCGACTGAGCGCGAGTTCGGCTACGCGGAAGTGACGGTGACCGCGCCTTCGAAGCTGCTCGATGAGATCGCAGATCGCCGCAACGCGAGCGGCCGGGCCGTGCTCGATGTCTGGATGAGTCATGGCGATCGGGTCGATGAGCTGCCGCCGGGATTCGCCGCCAATGCAACGACGGCAACCATTCCGTACGCCGCGATGTGCGACGAGCAGCGCCGCTTTTACGGAGTCCAGTTTCATCCTGAGGTGACCCACACCCCGCAGGGAGCGCGACTGCTCGAGCGCTTCGTCAGGGAGATCTGCAACTGCGATGCGCTCTGGAGCGTCGGCAACATCATCGACGATGCGATCGAGCGCGTCCGCGCCCAGGTCCGCAGCGGCAAGGTGCTGCTCGGATTATCGGGCGGTGTCGACTCTTCGGTCGTGGCAGCGCTTCTGCATCGGGCGATCGGCGATCAGCTCGTATGCGTGTTCGTCGATCATGGCCTGCTGCGGCTGGGCGAGGGCGACCAGGTGATGCAGACCTTTGCCGATCACCTGGGCGTGCGGGTCATCCGAGTGGATGCCGAGCAGCGCTTCCTGTCGGCGCTCGCGGACGTCAGCGATCCGGAGCAGAAGCGCAAGATTATTGGCCGCACGTTCGTGGAGGTCTTCGACGAGGAGGCCCATAAACTCAGCGGCGTGCACTATCTCGCGCAAGGCACGATCTATCCGGACGTGA
>Ga0070741_10015214_pt1 | contig 13100 bp, 9 predicted proteins | sample Coa_R1_4_FD_66440 | JGI IMG/M metagenome (GOLD analysis project Ga0070741, IMG submission 66440) | Surface soil microbial communities from Centralia Pennsylvania, which are recovering from an underground coalmine fire - Coalmine... | ecosystem: Environmental > Terrestrial > Soil > Unclassified ...
GCGGTGCACTTCGTGATCTCCGGCTTGGTGCGCCTCGCTGCACCGTCAGCTCGCGGCCGCACGCTCACGCTGCGTGATGTGCCGGCGGGCGACGTGTTCGGCGAGCATTCGGCGATCGACGGCCGCGGCCAGTTCGCCGATGTCCTCGCTGTGCGCGAGTCGCTCGTCGCATCGATGACGGCGGAAGCGTTCCGCGGACTGCTCGCGAGCCATCCCACGGTGCGCGAGCGGCTGCTGCGGCGCCTCGCCGGCTCGGTACGCGAGCTCGGTCAGCGCTTGCTCGAGCTCGGCGCGCGCCGCGTTGGCGACCGCGTGCTCGGCGAGCTCGTGCGCATGGCCTACGCGGCCGGCATCGTCGACAACAGCGCGCGCATCGAACGTGCGCCGCACCACCGCGAAATCGCGGACCGTGTCGGCACGGGCCGCTCCGAGGTGACGCGCGAGCTCTCGCGCCTCGCGCGGCAGGGATTGATCGAGCGCCAGGGCCGCGCGCTCCTCCTGCGGGACGTGGCGGCGCTCGAGCGGCTCGCGGGCAGCTCGCCGGCGGATCAGACCCAGGGCGAGGCGGAGCCGGCGGAGGAGCTGCGCCGTATTGCCAGCTGGGAGGCGCCGCGCCTGCGGCGTGCCGTGCTGGTGGCCGATGCGATGCACGCTGCCGGCCTGATGGAGCGCGACGAGGAGCGCACGCTCAAGCGCTGGCGCACGTTTTTCGCGCAGGCGACCGCCGAGATCATTCCGACGCACGCCGGCCGCAGCCTGTCGCGCAACGTGAGCGACGGTTTCCTCGCCGAGTTCGCCGATGCGATGCTAGCGGTGCGCTGCGCCTTCGAGCTGCATCAAGAGCTCGCCCGTTCCAACGCCCGCAGCAAAGCACAGCCGCTCGGGTTGCGCATCGGCATCCACGTCGCCGATGTCATCGTCGAGACGTTCAACGTGCTGGGCGACGGCGTCAACGTGGCGGCGCGCCTCGCGGAGCTCGCCAATGCCGGCGAGACCATCGTGTCCGCCGCCGTGCGTGATCAGCTGACGAGCGGGGTCGAGGCCTCGGTCGAGGATCTCGGCGAGCAGCATCTGCGAAACCGCAGCCGCACCGAGCGCGCCTTCCGGCTCTGGCCCGCGGCGCACACCGCTGTGGCGACGCCGAGCGCGGCGCTACGCGCCCATGGCCGGCCCTCGGTTGCCGTAATCCCGTTCCAGCTGCGCACCGATGACACGCGCCTTGCTTTCATCGGCGACGGCCTCGCCGACGAAACCATCGCTTCGCTCTCGCGGGTCGCCGACTTTTTCGTGACCTCGCGCCTTTCCTCGATGGCTTTTAGGCGCGCGCCGCTCGGCCTGCGCACCATCGGCGAGATGCTGGGCGTCCAGTACGTGCTCTCCGGCAGCGTGCAGACCGCCGCCGCGCGCGCGCTTGTGACAGCGGAGCTCGCCGACACCCGCGACGGCAGCATCGTCTGGAGCGAGCGCTTCGAGGGCGACTTCGCCGACGTATTCGCCATGCAGGGCGAGCTTGCCCGCAAAGTGGTGCAGAGCGTGACGCCGGTGGTACGCTCGATCGAGCTGCGCCGCGCGCGCATTACCAGTTTCGAAGAGCTCGATGCCTACGGCATCACGCTGCGCGGCGTGGAGCTGATGCACCGGCAGTCGCGCGAAGACTTCTTCGCCGCCCGCCAAGCGTTCGAAACCGCGATCGCGCGTAACCCCGTGTCGCCCTCGCCACACGCCTGGCTCGCGAAGTGGCACATCCTGTGTGTCTTGCACGGCATGAGTGAGGCGCCCGCCCAGGACTTCGACGATGCGACCGCCTCGGCCGCGCGCGCGCTTACTTGCGACGCCGAGGACGCGCTCGCGCTTGCCGTCGACGGGTTCGTCACCGCCTGGTCGCGCCATGATCTCGATACCGCCGAAGTGCGGCTCGCGCAGGCGGTAAGTGCCAACCCGAATGAGCCGCTCGCCTGGCTGCATCGCGCGATTACGCACGCTTGGCGCGGGCGGGGCGCCGAAGCCGTGCAGTGCGCCGACCAGGCGCTTTCGCTTTCCCCGCTGGACCCGATGATGTATTACTTCAATTCGCTTGCCGGCATGGCGCATCTCGTCGCCGAGCAGTACGACCGCGCCATCGAACTCTCAATGCGCTCGCTCCGGGAGAATCGCCTGCATACGCCGAGCTTGCGCACGCTGGTGGCAGCCTTCGTGCACACCGGGCGGCTCGATGAAGCCCGGCACAGCATGGCCGAGCTGCGTCAGCTGGAACCCGCCCTGACGGCGAGCGTGTTAGAAGCGCGTTATCCGGGCCGCGACAGCCCGCAGGCTGGACGCTTCATCGGCGCGCTGCTCGAAGCCGGTCTGCCGCGATAGCGACGCGCTGATCGAAACGCCGGCGGAGATCGCGAGAATCGCGACGACTTCGCCGGACGAGGGAACCTCCCCGAGGAAGATGACGGCCAGGATGGCGCTAAGCGCTGGCACCAGCGCGATCATCGCGCTCGATCGCTCCGCTCCCAGGCGGGAGATGGCGCAGTTGAATGCGATGAGCGATACGCAACCGATCAGCACGCCCTGCCACAGCGTTTGCCAGAGCAGCTCCATCGGCGCCACGCGCCAAAGCGGCTCCGTCGCCGACCACAGATGCCAAGGCACGACGATTAGGCCCGAATAGATCGTCACGATGGCGGCTGCCTGTATCGCGCTCACTCCCCAGCTGCGAAGCTGCAGCACGTAAAGAGCGCCAAGCGCTGAGGCGGCGAGGAACATGCAATCGCCCGCCAGCACCGCTGGGTCGTGCCTGCCCGCGCCCAAGGACGTAAGGACCAGCACGCCGATCGCACATAACGTCGCGCCGATCGCGATACGCGGCGCCGGCCGCCGCGCGAAGACCAGGAAGCCGAGCAACGCAACCCAGCTCGAGCACACGCCCGGGCCGAGCGCCGCCTGATGGTTGGCCGGCGCAAATTCCAGGCCGCAAATCACGAGCGCGCCCATGCCGGCGCCCTGGAACAGCGTCAGTGTCAGGCCGCGCAACCACGCTTCTCGGCTGATGGTGCGCAAATGCGTCAGCAGATAAGGCAGGAAGAGGAGGGCTCCGACGCCGAAGCGCAGCGTTATGAGCTCCTGCGCGCTAAATGACCCAGTGACTCCCGCGCGGGTCGCCACCGGATAGGCCGCCCAGATAAGCACAGCGATTGCCGCGGCGAGATAGCCGTTCACCGCGCGTGCACCGGGCAGGCGCCGCGCCGGCGCCGCCGCACCTCCGTGGCATAGGCGCCGACTTCGCGCGGCTTCACGATGTTGTTCTCGTAGCGTTCCCACGCCTGCGCCGGGAAATCCGCCAGCGAGCGCACCATGCCGAAACGGCTCGTCGCCTCATCGGCATACGTGCTGCGATGGAGCGGCTGTACCTGCAGCACGGGAATTTCAGTACTGAAAACGATCGGCACGTCGGTCTTAATAAGCCGTATGTTTGTGAAGAGCGGCCCGAACCAGCGGTCGCTCTCGACGATGCCTTCGTAGGGTTCGTAGGCGAGATTGCGCGGCAGATTGGCCGGTGGCCGCACCAGAATGCTCCAGTTCTCCGCGCTCTCGACGAAGAGTCCAGTCCACAGCTGGATGATGCCTGGCTCCGGAATCGCGCTGAGGAATGGTGGCGCAAACCCGCGCAGCCGTTTCGGCGCCGCACGGTCGAACACCGCCTGGAAACCTGGAAACTGTGCGCTGGTGAGCGGATACCAACTCTTTGCGCCGCGATAGGTCCAGATGATTTGCGATCCGTCCCATTGCAGCGTGAAATCGATGGGCGGAAACACGTACCAGCCGAAGGACGATGCCGTCCTTAGCGCCTCGCAGTATTGAAATCCACGTGACGGCAGCGTTCCCAGTCCTGACGCATCCGCGCGGATCGGTGCACGGATGCCGGGCACTGCCCCGTAGAACGTCACCACGGGGTTCGACTGGAGTGTTTCTCCCATAGGTGGCCGACTATTTCCGCAGGCTGACCGGCATCGAGCCCCCGCCAAAACGGACCGTGCGAGAGTCCTGCGTCAACGAGTCCGCCGCACGCACCGCGCGCGGCATGGAGCCGCCGCCGTAGCGCACGCGGCGGGCGTCAGCGATTTTCTTGGACGGCTTGCGCACGACTTGGCTTTGCTTCTTCGACATAGCGTGTTCTCCTCGGAGTTTTGGTTCGCGCTGCAAATGCAGCGCGCCCGGCGATTGGCGCAAAAAACCCACCCCTTCATAAAACGGGCGTGCGGCGCAAACAATGAAAGGTTTTGCTTCGCGTTCCTTTGCGCCGGCCGGCCTGCGCGCCATAGAGGCGCAACGCCGGGCGAACCCTTCGCCGGCCGGGGCGTACGCCGATCACTGCGTGGGTTTCGCATAAAGGTGTGCGTAAACGCACAAATTGGAGCGATTAGCCGGCCGCGCCTTGCAGGACGTTAGAAATATCTTGTAGTGTCCTGGCTTATTCTTTGATGTTTAATGGAATCTTCTTCCGAAGCTCTCGCCTGGGCGCCGGAAAAAGAAGCGCCGCGTCGACCGGAAGCGGTTGACGCGGCTTTCATCAGCGGTGCGCCCGCGAACGGCCCGCAGCGCCGATTGGCTTTCGGCGCGGTGGCCGTGTCTGCGCTCGTCTTCATTGCCGCGATTCCGTTCGCCAGCGTGCAGCTCGCGGCGTTGCCGCCCTTCATTGCGGCTTACCAGGCGGCGCTCGTCGTCTGCGACCTGATTACCGCGACGCTGCTCTTCGGCCAGGCGCGCCATCAGCCCGCGCCGCCTCTTCGGGTGCTCGCCGGCGGCTATCTCTTTACGGCCGGGATTGCCGTCAGCCACACGCTGAGCTTCCCGGGTTTGTTCGCGCCCGGCGGCCTGCTCGGTGCGAGCCCCCAGACCACCGCGTGGCTCTACATGTTCTGGCACGCCGGTTTTCCGCTCTTCGTCATTGCGTACGCGCGGTCGAAGTCCGCTTGGCCGTCCGCGACGTGGCGAAACGTCGCCCTCGCCGGCGTCGCGGGCATTACGCTGGCCGTGGGGCTGCTCACTTGGCTTGCGACTCGTGGCGTGGCGCTCTTGCCGGCAATCATGAATGGCAACCACTACACGCCGGCGCTCGTCTTCGTCGTCTCGAGCGTCTGGCTCTTGAGCGCGGCCGCGCTCGTTGCGCTGTGGCGCGCAAAGCCGCACAGCGTGCTCGATCTGTGGTTGATGGTGGTGATGTTTGCGTGGCTCTGCGACATCGGGCTCGCGGCGGTATTCAACGCCGGCCGCTACGATTTCGGCTTTTACGCCGGCCGCATTTACGGCCTGCTCGCCGCGAGCTTCGTGCTGGTCATGCTGCTCCTCGAGAACGGCGCGCTGCAGGCTCGGGAGGCACGCGCGCACGCAAGCGACCAGCGCTCGCTCGCGCGGCACGCTGAAAGGCTGCGCATCCTGGCGGCGATCGACCAGGCGGTGGCTGCCGAGCAGCCGGCCGATGCCATCGCTGCGGCCGTGATCCAGCCGCTGCGCGAGCTCCTGGGCGTGCCGCGCGCCATCGTCAACAAGTTCGACCTTGCGACGGATCAGGTCGAGTGGATCGCAGCCGCCGGCCGTCGGCGCACGCACGTTGGGCCTGGCGTGCGCTACTCGCTCGCGCTGATGGGCGATGTCGGCGCGCTGCGCCGCGGCGAACCGCAACTCATCGATGTGCACCGATTGCCTTCCGGTCGGGAAGCGGACGCGCTGCTCGCCTCGGGGGTGCGCTGGTACATCGCGATGCCGATGATTGCCGGCGGCGAGCTGATCGGCGCGCTCAGCTTCGGCGGCGATCACCCGCAGTTCAGCGCTGAGCAGCTCAACATCGCCCGCGAGGTGGCGACGCAGCTCGCGATCGCGACCACGCAGACGCGCCTGCTCGAGCGTATTCGCGCGCATGCCGCGGAGCTCGAGTCGAAGGTGCGCAACCGTACCGCGGCGCTCGAGGCAGCCAATCGCGAGCTCGAGAGCTTCAGCTACTCGGTCTCGCATGACCTGCGGGCGCCGCTGCGCGCGATAGACGGCTACGCGCGGATGCTGGAAGAGGACTACGCCGGGCGCCTGGACGCCGAAGGGCGGCGGCTCATCGAGGTCGTGCGCGGCAATGCCAGCAAAATGGGCCAGCTGATCGACGACCTGCTCGCCTTCTCTCGGCTCGGCCGCCAGGAGCTTCTCAAGCAGCGCATCGACATGACGGCGCTGGTGAGGGAAGTGGTGCAGGAACTTGCGCCCGGGCCGCGAACGCGGATCGAGCTGGCCGATCTGCCGGCGGCCGCGGCCGACCGCGCGCTTCTCAAGCAGGCGTGGCTCAACCTCGTTGGCAACGCGCTCAAGTACAGCGCGAAGCGCCGCGACCCTTGCATCGAGCTCGGCGCGCGCCGGGAAGCGCAAGCGACGGTTTACTGGACACGCGACAACGGCGTCGGTTTCGACATGCGCTACGCCGAAAAGCTGTTTGGCGTGTTTCAGCGGTTGCATTCCAGTGAGGAGTTTCCCGGAACCGGCGTCGGCCTCGCGATCGTCCAGCGCGTGATCCAGCGCCACGGCGGACGCGTCTGGGCCGAGGGCCGGCCGGGCGAGAGCGCGACCTTTTATTTTTCTTTGCCGAACGCGGATGAAGCCGATGGCGAACCTGGCGCAAATTGAGATCCTTCTGGTGGAGGACAGCGCCGAAGACGCCGAGATGACCCTGCGCGCGCTGCGCAAGAACAATCTCGCGAACCGCGTGCACTGGGTCAAGGACGGCGAGCATGCGCTTGACTATCTGTTTGGCCGGCACGGCCATGGGCAGGGCTCGCCGCTCCAGGCGCCCAAGCTGGTGATGCTGGATCTCAAGATGCCGAAGGTCGACGGCATCGAGGTGCTGCGCGAGCTGAAAGCGCATGCCCAGACGCGCGCGATTCCGGTAGTCGTCATGACCTCGTCCAATGAAGAGCGCGATGTGGTGGAGGCCTACCGCCTCGGCGTGAATAGCTACATCGTCAAGCCGGTCGGCTTCGAGGCGTTCCTCGAAACCGTGTCGAAGATCGGCCTGTACTGGGTACTGACGAACCGCACGCCGGCATGAACACCATGATTACTCCGACGATTCGTGTGCTGCTCACCGAGGACGTGGCGAGCGATGCCGAGCTCGAAGTGCGCGAGCTCAAGCGTGCCGGGCTGCGCGTCGCCTCGCGCATCGTCGAGAGCCAGGAGTCGTTCGAGGCGGCGCTGCGCGAATTCGCACCGGACATCATCCTTTCGGATTTCTCCATGCCGCAGTTCGACGGCATGGCGGCGCTGCGGCTCGCCACGCAATTCTGTCCGGACGTGCCCTTCATTTTCGTCTCCGGCACCATCGGCGAGGAGTATGCAATCCGCGCCCTGAAAAACGGTGCGACCGACTACGTGCTGAAAGCAAACCTGGTGCGCCTGCCCGCGGCGGTCGAGCGCGCGCTTGCCGAGGCACAGGAGCGGCGCGACAAGCGGCGTGCCGAGGCCGAGCTCGATCTCGCGCGCGAGCGCCTCACCAGCATCTTTACCTCCATCCCGGACGTGCTCTGGTCGGTCGATCCGCAGACCGGCGAAGTAATCTATGTAAGTCCGGCGGCGAAGGAGGTATTCGGCTACGAGCCTCAGGAGCTGTTGGTCGACCCGGAACGCTGGAAGCAGCAGATCCATCCCGCCGATCGCGACGCGGTGCTGAACGCCTGGCGACGCGTGCATCACGGCGAAGCTTTTGATTTCGATTACCGCATCATCGTGCCGGGCCGCGGCGAGCGCTGGATCAACGCGCGCGGCAAGCTGGTGCGCGGCGCCGACGGCCGTCCCGAGCGCATCGACGGCCTTGCGCGCGACATGACCGAGCAGTTCGAGCACCGCGCCCGTATCGCGCGCTTGTCGCGTATCCGCGACTTCACGAGCAGCATCAATTCCACCCTGGTGCGCGTGCGCGAGCGTGACGCTCTGTTCGAGGCGATTTGCCGCATCGCCGTGGACATCGGCAACTTTGCCGGCGCGCACGTCGGCATGCTGCGCGATGACGGCATGGTGCAATGGGTCGCGCGCCGCGGCACGAGCGTCGGGCACCTGAGTTCCATCGCGGTCGCCATGTCGCCGGATACGCCGGCGGGACGCACTATCGGCAGCACGGCGCTGCGCACCGGCAGGCCGGCGTTGTGGAATGATGTGGCGGGCGACCCCGAGGTGCCGGCGCGCGATCGGCCGCGCTTCCTCGAGAGCGGCATCGGCGCTGCCGCCAGTTTTCCATTGTTGGTAGACGGCAGGCCGATCGGCCTCCTCGGGCTGCATGCGCACGAGCCCGGCTTCTTCGACCAGGACGAGCTGCGCATGTTGGAAGAGCTCACGGCGAACATCTCCTTCGCGCTGGAGCTCATCGTGAAGCACGACCAGCTCACTTATCTCGCGCTTTATGACCCGCTGAGCGGGCTGCCCAACCGGACGTTATTCCACCAGCGGCTGAGTGAGGCGCTGCAGGCGAGGCGAACCGAGCGTTCCAAGCTCGCGCTCGTCATCACCGACCTCGAGCGCTTCAAGGCGATCAACGACACGCTCGGCCGGCAGTTGGGCGACTCCCTGCTCAAGGCCGTGGCACAGCGTTTGCGCGAGGCCGTCGGCGACATCGGCCGCGTGGCGCGCCTCGGCGGAAACGTGTTCGCGCTGATGTATGCGGATATCGGCAACGCGGAAAGCGTGGCGCGGAGATTGGAGGCGGCCGACGTTTTCGGCACGCCGTTCGACATCGCCGGCCACGAAGTGCGCGTAACCGCGAAGACCGGCATCGCGGTTGCACCCGAGGACGGCGAGGATGCGGACGCGCTCTTCCGCAATGCCGAGGCGGCGCTCAAGCGCGCAAAGGAAACCGGCGAGCGCTATCTTTTCTACGCGCCGAGCATCAACGCGCGCGTCGCCGAGCAGGTCCAGCTTGAGCACCGCCTGCGCAAGGCGGTCGAGCGCGGCGAGTTCGCGCTTCACTTTCAGCCAAAGGTGGATCTCGCCACGCGCGAGATCGTCGGCCTCGAGGCGCTGCTGCGTTGGCAGGGCGACGACGGCGCGGCGGTGCCGCCGGGGAAGTTCGTCCCGGTGCTGGAGCAGACCGGGCTGATCTTCGAGGCGGGCCAGCAGGTGCTCGGTGCGGCGAAGCGCCAGTACGCCGCCTGGCGCGCAAAGGGCCTTGCCGTGCCGCGTATCGCGGTGAACGTGTCGGCGGTGCAGCTGCGCCGCAAGAGCTTTGTTCAGGACGTGAGCGACGCGCTCGGCGCGATCACCAGCGACGGCGGCGGCGTCGACCTGGAGATCACCGAGAGCCTGCTCATGTCGGATGTCGACGAGAGCATCCGCAAGCTGCGAGAGCTGCGCGAGATGGGACTTCGCATGGCGCTGGATGACTTCGGCACCGGCTACTCGTCGCTTGCCTACCTTAGCCGGCTGCCGGTCGATACGCTGAAGATCGATCGCAGTTTCGTCCATGGCGCGACCGAGCATGCCAGCCACACGAGCATCATCTCGGCGATTATTTCGCTCGCGGAGGCGTTGCGCCTCAAGGTGGTCGCCGAGGGCGTCGAGACCGAGCAGCAGGCGCAGCTGCTGCGGCTCCTGCGCTGCGACCAGGCGCAGGGCTTCCTTTTCAGCCGGCCGCTGCCCGCGTCGCAGCTCGAGGCACTGCTTAAACCCTTATAATCTGCGGCCTTAGCTCGGCCGCGGATGTCTCTCTTCGCCCTCGGACTCAACCATCAGACCGCGCCGCTCGCAGTGCGTGAGCGCGTGGTGTTCCATGTCGAGCGGTTGCGCGAGGCGCTCGGCGAGCTCAAGCGCGGCCTGGCGCGCGAGGCGGCGATCCTCTCCACCTGCAATCGCACCGAACTCTACGTGGCGGGCGATGAGCCGGTGGCGGCGGCGCAGTGGCTCGAGCGCTACCACCGCTTCGAGCCCGAGGGCTTGAGCCCCTACCTCTACACCCTGCCTCGCGAGCAGGCGGTGCGGCACGTGTTTCGCGTCGCCGCAGGCCTCGATTCCATGGTGCTTGGCGAGCCGCAGATCCTCGGGCAGCTGAAGGAGGCGGCGCGCGCCGCGGAGTCGGCCGGCACCCTCGGTACGCTGCTGCACAAGCTCTTCCAGCGCTCCTTCGCCGTGGCGAAGGAAGTGCGTTCGACCACCCGCCTGGGCGCCGAGAGCGTCTCCATGGCCGCCGCCGCCGTGCGGCTCGCAGCGCGCATCTTTCCGCGCATGAGCGACCAGCGCGTGCTCTTTATCGGCGCAGGCGAGATGATCGAGCTTTGCGCCACGCATTTCGCCGCGCAGTCGCCTGCGCGCATCGCGGTGGCGAACCGCACGCTCGAGCGCGCCGAGAAGCTTGCCCGGCGCTTCAGCGCGCAGCCGATCGAGCTGCGCTCGCTCGCCGAGCATCTGCATGAATTCGACATCGTCGTCTCATGCACTTCCTCCTCCCTGCCCATTCTCGGCAAGGGGCTGGTCGAGCGGGCGTTGCGCGCTCGGCGGCGCCGGCCGATTTTCATGGTGGACCTCGCGGTGCCGCGTGATATCGAGCCGGAGGCGGGCGAGCTGGACGACGTCTTTCTCTACACCCTCGACGACCTCGGCCAGGTGGTGAGCGCGAACCTCGACACGCGCCGCTCGGCGGTGGCGCAAGCCGAGGCGATCATCGATACGCAGGTCGGGCAGTTCATGCACTGGATGCGCTCGCGCGAGAACGTGCCGCTGATCCGTGCGCTGCGCGGCCGCGCCGACGACGCACGCCGCGAGGAGCTCGAGCGCGCGCTGAAGGCGCTTGCACGGGGCGAGGAGCCGCGCCAGGTGCTCGATGCGCTGTCCCAGGCTCTGGTCAACAAGCTGCTGCATGCGCCGACCCGGGCGCTGCACGACACCGCCGGCGAGGAGCGCCAAGCGCTCACCGAGCTGCTCGCGCGCCTGTACCGCCTGCAGTGAAGGCCACGCTTCGCGCCAAGCTCGACAGCCTCGTCGCGCGGCGCGGCGAGCTCGATCAGCTGCTCGCCGCCGAGGACGCCACCCGCGACATGGAGCGTTTTCGCAGCCACTCGCGCGAGCACGCCGAGCTCTCGACCATCGTCGGCCTCTATGACGAGTACCGCAAGGCCGAAGGCGACGCCGAAGCGGCGCGCGAGCTTTCTCTCGATGAGGAGTTGAAGGGCGCGCGCTCGGCGATGGAGCGTCTCGAGGGCGAGCTGCAGAAGGCGCTCCTGCCGAAGGATCCGAACGACGATCGCAATGTCTTCCTCGAGATCCGCGCCGGCACCGGCGGCGACGAATCGGCACTCTTCGCGGGCGATCTCTTCCGCATGTACACGCGCTACGCCGAGCGCAGCCGCTGGCAGGTGGAGATTATCTCTGAGAGCCCCTCCGAGCTCGGCGGCTACAAGGAAGTCATCGCGCGCATCGTCGGCCAGGGTGTCTATTCGCGGCTCAAGTTCGAGTCGGGCGGCCATCGCGTGCAGCGTGTGCCGGCCACCGAGGCCCAAGGCCGCATTCACACGTCCGCCTGCACCGTGGCGGTGCTGCCCGAAGCAGACGCGGTGAACGAAGTCGTGCTGAATCCGGCGGAGCTGCGCATCGACACCTTCCGCGCCTCCGGCGCGGGCGGTCAGCACGTGAACAAGACCGAATCGGCCATCCGCGTCACGCACCTTCCGACCGGCATCGTGGTGGAGTGCCAGGATTCGCGCTCGCAGCACAAGAACCGCGAGAAGGCGCTCGGCGTGCTGGCCGCGCGCATCCGCGACAAGCAGGAGCGTGAGCAGCAGGCGAAGACCGCGTCGACCCGCAAGTCGCTCATCGGCTCGGGCGATCGCTCCGAGCGCATCCGCACGTACAACTTCCCGCAGGGCCGCGTCACCGACCACCGCATCAACCTGACGCTCTACAAGATCGACCGCATCATGGACGGCGAGCTCGACGAGCTGCTCGACGGGCTCGCCAACGAATTCCAGACCGAGCAGCTCAGCCAGCTCGCCGAAGAAGCCGCTTGACTCTCATTTGACTATCGAGCAGGCGCTGAGCCAAAGCGGTCTCGACGTCCGCGAAGCGCGCATCCTGCTCGCTGCCGCGTCGGGCTTCAGCCAGGCTGCCGTGCTTGCCTTCGCCGAGCGCGCGCTGTCGGCGGACTGCGCAGAGCGGTTCGCCGATTTCGTCGCGCGGCGCCGGCGCGGTGAGCCGGTCGCCTACATCCTCGGTGAGCAGGAGTTCTACGGGCTGCGCCTCGCGGTCACGCCCGCCGTTCTGATCCCGCGGCCGGAGACCGAGCTACTTGTCGATCTCGCGCTCGAGCGCGAGTTCGGGCGCGCGGTCGACCTCGGCACCGGGTGCGGCGCCATCGCCCTTGCGCTCAAGCAGCAGCGCCCGGCTGCGCGCCTGATCGGTGTCGATGCCAGCGCGGCGGCCCTGGCAGTGGCGCGCCGCAACGGGGTGAAGCTAGCTCTTGAGGTCGACTGGCGTCACGGCCGCTGGTGCGAGCCCCTGGGCGCGGAGCGCTACGACCTGATCGTGACGAATCCCCCCTACGTCGCGGAAGGCGACCCGCATCTCGCGGCGCTCTCCCATGAGCCGGCGCAGGCGCTCGTTGCCGGTGCCGACGGCCTCGCCGCGATCCGCGTCATTACCGCGCAAGCGCCCGCCCATCTCAGCGCCGGCGCCTGGCTCCTCATCGAGCACGGCATGGGGCAGGACGCGGCGGTGCGTAGCCTCCTGCGCAGTGCAGGCTTGAGGGAGGTGCAAACTTGGCGCGATCTCGCCGGAATACCGCGGGTTTCCGGCGCCAGGCGGTAAAATGGCGCCTATGGATATCAAACAGCGCATCAAGGAACAGGTGATGGGCGCGCCCGTCGTGCTCTACATGAAGGGCACGCCGCAGATGCCGCAATGCGGCTTCTCGGCGCTCGCCGTGCAGGTGCTGAACGCCTGCGGCGTGCACGACTTCGCCAGCGTGAACGTGCTTGCCGACGCAGACATCCGCCAGGGCATCAAGGAATACGCCAACTGGCCGACGATCCCGCAGCTCTACATCAACGGCGAATTTGTCGGCGGCTCGGACATCATGCGCGAGATGTACCAGTCCGGCG
>Ga0070741_10015215_pt1 | contig 13099 bp, 26 predicted proteins | sample Coa_R1_4_FD_66440 | JGI IMG/M metagenome (GOLD analysis project Ga0070741, IMG submission 66440) | Surface soil microbial communities from Centralia Pennsylvania, which are recovering from an underground coalmine fire - Coalmine... | ecosystem: Environmental > Terrestrial > Soil > Unclassified ...
GGCGGCGGCGGCGGAACAACCGGCGGCAACGGTGGCGACGGCGGCCGCGGCGAAGTACGCGTCTGGTACGCCTAGCCAACCACGCGCGCGCGATAAGCACTGCATGCTGCTCGCCGCTCTCTCGACCGGATGGGCGGTGATCGTTTCCGTGGCCTTCACCGGGATCGGGACTGCGGGCGCCTTCGTCAAGCTGCGGCCCGAAAGGGACGCGCTCGTCGCGCAGGCCGCCGAGCAGGTCACAGCTGCGATGGCGACCACGTTCGCCGAACTGCGTCGGCAGCTGAAAGAGAGCCGGTGGGAGGTCGAGCGTTTGAAGCGACGCGAGGACGAGCTCCTGCGCCGCATCGGCGCGCTCGAAGAGAAGGCCCACCGCGAGCTCGCCGAGTTGCGCGAAGAGAAACGCGTCCTTCAGGCACGAGTCGCGGAACTCGAGAACAGCTGCACCTGCCTCCGCCGCGCCTAACCCCTCCGACAGACGCCGGTAGATGCGCCGGCCGCTCCTCCTGCTGCTCGCCACAGCCGCCGCCGCCGCGGGCGCCATCACCGCGGCCGCAGCAACCCCGCACGCCGGCCCTCGCGCGCCGGCGAAGCGCGCCGACACATGGAACCTCCACCCAGGCTCGCGCGGCCCGCGCGTCGCAGCGCTGCAGTGGATGCTCTCCGGGCACTGCCCGAACAAGTACGCGCCGCGCTGCGGCGGCAAGGCGAAGCCGACGCTGACCGCGTACACCCGCGGCATCTACGGCGCACACACCAAGCACGGCCTGCTCGCGTTCCGCTACCGCCTTGGCTTCCCCGCGAAGGGACAGTGCGGCGCCCGCGCTTCGAAGCTCACGCCGATCGTCACCCCGTGGTTCTTCGCCCTGCTCAAGGGCAAGGTCACGCGGCCGCCATGCTGGGTCGCGCTCGCCGCGCAGCGGCTCAAGCTCGCCGAGCTCGTCGAGCCGAAACCACTCGCGCTCAAGATCCGTGCAGTCGAGCTCTCCCAGGTCGGCAACCACGAGACCTCGTGGAACTGCGGCCCCTCGATCAACAAGTACTTCGCCGCGTTCCGCCTCGGCTGCGGCCTTCCCTGGTGCGAGATCTTCCAGGAGTGGTCGTTCCTGCAGGGCGGTTACCGGCCGATTCCGTTCTCGCCCTACCCGTGGGCAGTGCTGCCGACCTACCGGTGGGCGGCCGAGCACAACCTCCTCTCGGCGAAGATCCGCGTCGGCTCGCTGATGGCATTCCTCGGCGACGCCGGCCACATCGGCTTCGTGATCGCGATCCACGCCGACTCCGCCGGCCACGTCCGCTCCTACGACACCGTCGAAGGCAACACCTCGAACGGCGTCTATCTCCGCCACTACGCCTTCGGCGATCGCCTCCGCGTGTTCATCAACCTGCCGGGCGTCGCGTGACCGCGCAGACGCACCTGCCGCCCGGCTGGGAAGACAGCCTTGTCGCGGCCCTCCGCGGCAAGCCCGACCCGGAGAAGCGCCGCTTCCTCACCGCCTGGGCACGCGCCGAAGGCGGCGACGCCGAATGGAACCCGCTCAACACGACCTTTCCGCTGCCCTGGTCGACGGTCGTCGACGGCAACCCCGACGGCGTCCGCAACTACCCGCGCGCGGTGTGGGGCGTGTGCGCCACCGCGATGACGCTGACGACGCCAGCGAACGGCAAGCTCACCTACCCCACGCTGCTCGCACGGCTGCAAGCGCCCTCGGGCGCGCACACCGCCGAGCAGATCCTCGCCGACTGCCGCGCCGAACTCGAGCACTGGGGATCCAACCCCGACCTCATCCTCCAGATCCTCCGCAGCGGATGATCATCGTCGACGCGAACGCGGCTCCCGGCAGCCATCTTCGCCTCGCGGCCGCGCCCGCGACCCTGCACGTCGTCTGCTTCCAACACGCGAAGCACGTTCGCGCGTGCGCCGCCGTGCTCGAGCGCAACGGCCACCGCATCCGCTGCTGGCTCCTCTTTCACGACAGCCGACACAACCGCACCGTCGGCGGCCGCATCCCCTGTCGGACACCCGAGCCCGCGGCCTGACGGTCGTTATTCGATCTTCCATCGGAAAAGCGTTGGCCCCGATGGGTAGACGAGGATGCGGCCTTTAGCTATCGCACGTCCGTAGCCGTCTACGACCGTGATGGCGCAGCTGAATCGCGCATAGGCGAACGATGAGCCGCGTTCGTCCGCGCCCTCGCAGGTCGCCGAGCCGACTGCGAACCCGGGTTGATGCGGTTTCGGGTTATTGCACGTCGGGCCAGTCGCGTAGCGATCGATCTGACACATCGGGATATGCACCTTGGCCGCGACCAGAGCTTCGGCTTTCGACTGTGACCAGTACCACTTGCCTGCACGCGCGGCGTTGCTCGTCGACGCAAAGACGAGCAGGGCCAGAGACGCTAGTAGCGCTCGTGCCGGGGCCGGCATGGCGCGAACCTATTCGGGGTCGGGGATGGGTGTCAAGTGGCAGCGGCGGGCGTCGCGGCGGGCTTCGACGCAGCGTGCGAAGAAGGGTGGGGCGGCGTGTGCGACGGTGTCGGCGGCCTCGACGATTTCGAGCCTGGGGAGGTCGGGGTGGTGGCCGATCACGATGACGCCGTCGCCGAGCGCGGCGCGGACGTGGACGTGCCAGTGGTCAAGCTCGAGGAGCTCGAGAAGGAGCCAGCCGAATGGTGCGCTGTCGCCGAGGCGCTCGAGTTCTCCCATCTCGCCTCCTCGCTTCGCGAGCGTGTCCGCGCACGAGCTCGAGCGCGAATGCGCGTGCTTGCGTGTCGGTGCAGATGCCGGCGCGCCAGAGAGCGGTCGCGATCGCTCCGGCCGACAGGTTGTTCGGTGCCGCCGCGGGCACGTCGGGCTCCTAGGCCGGGACCTGCGCTCGCTTCCTCTGCCTGACCGTCTTCCGAAGCGCGGCGGTGAGGTCGCGGGGCGCGACCGGGTCCTTGGCGGGCGCGTAGGTGACGGTGCCGCCGAGCTGCTTCGCGTCGACGAGCTCGCGCAGCCGGCTCGGGAAGTACCGCTGTGTGGCGCGCCACCGGAACGCCGCCGGGACGTGCCGCTGTTTGAGCGCCTCCGCGAACAGCGTGACCTCCTCGGTCGTCGCGCCCGCGGCTCCGAGACTCGCGATCGCGTCGCGGATGTCCGCGGCGTCGCCTTGCCGGACGCCGGCGACCGGGAAGAGGGTCGTGAGCGTGATGATGACGCCGGCGCCGTCGACGGGGAGGGCGCGGACGGCGGCGACGCGTTCGCGTGTCGAGATCGCGAGCCGGCCGATCCCGACCATCGACGTTTCGTCGAGGGCCTGCATGAACGCGTCGTACGCGCGCCGCGCGAGCGCGTCTCGTCCGGGCGCGACCCAGTAGGTCGTGTCGAGCATCTCGGGCCGAAGGAGCACGTCCGGGAGGAACCGGTCGAAGATCACCTCGCGGCCGCCGATCGCCTGGTCGAGCTCTTCCGGGGTGATCGGAACGAACACGCCGTCGCTGACCTCGACGCCCCGCGTTACCGCGTTGTCGTCGCCAGCGGCGATCTTCACGCCGCAGGTCGGGCAGTTGCGATCGTGCGCAAGTGGCGCGCCGCACGTCGCGTGGAGCTGCCGAAGCGAGACGTCATCGACATGCCCCGCCGACTTGTGCAGCGAGACGGGAATCGTGACGTGACCGATGACGAGCGCACCGGACCAGAGCGAACGCATTGACAAAAGCCTACATATCACGTTGCAAGATCTGCAAAACTCGTTTGAACTCGAACGCCGCTGTCAATAGTCACGCAACGTTGCACAAGATGAGTCGGGCCTGACAGCGCCGTCAGGATGGATCCGAGGTGAAAGCGGCTGACTAAGGCGTGGATCCCCAGGAACGAAAGGCGCTGGTCGACGACATCCTCGCTGCGCTCGATCAGCGCGGCACCACAGACGGAAGCCAGCTGCTCGAGCTCGCACGCGTCGAACGAGAACTCACGCACGCACTCGCCGTGATCCGGCGGCTGATCGAACGGACCGTCGCCGCCGGCCTCGACGCGAACTAGCCCTCCGCAGCGACCTCGGCGCGCAACTCCCGAAGCAGCTCCTCGACGGCCGCGAAGCGACCCTGGACATCCAGCTCGTCGAGCTTCCGATCGATCCCGTCGACGGCCTGGCGGAGGTCGTCCAGCTTCGCGCTCACCTCGGCGAGGGCGTCGTCCGCCGGGACGTCGCCGTGGAGGAACCACTCGATCGGACGGTTGAGGACGCGGGCGATCTTGTTCAGCTCCCGGTAGTCGGGCACCCGGACGCGCTCGTAGTTCTCGACCGTCCGCTTGTGCTTCTCGATCAGCTCCGCGAGCTGCTCCTGGGTCAGGCCGGCCTCCTTGCGCGCCTGCCGGATCCTGGCCCGGATCCCGTCCGGGTCGAGCTGCGCCACGAGCAAGAACGTACGGAACGTGCGGCTTTCTGTCGTCCAATCGATCATGCTTCCAACGTGTGTCCCACTTGAAGTACGTCCGGTGTAGGAGTTACTCTGCTGTCCCACCGTATGTGGGACTTCGTAGTGGTGTCAAGGAGGCTGCATGGCTGAACGCGAGGCGAAGGACGTGGTCTTCAACGTGCGGCTCGACCGCGCGACGCACAAGCGGCTCGCCCGGCTGGCACGGAAGCACGAACGGTCGATTGTCGGCGAGCTCCGCCTCGCGCTGAAGCGCTACCTCGAACAGCACGACGAGGCGGCCGCGTGATGGGGGCGTTGGTCGAGCGTGGGGTCAGGCCTTGCTGCGGACAGGCCTTGGGCGCCGCGCTCGACGAGCGCCTGGAGGTGGCGACTTGTTGACGCTGGGGGTGACGGTGGTGGCGCTCGTTCTGTGGCTCGCGCTCGTGTGGTTTCTGGTGGTGGAGTTGCCGGCGTATCGGGATCGGCGTCGGCTCGGGGCGTGGTTGCGGGGTCGGCGTCCGTGAACGAGCGGGGCGGGAACCTGCGGGTCCTCGAGCTGCTTCGCGACGGGCGGTGGCATACCGCGGCGGAGATCGAGCGGCTGTGTGAGGTGACGTGCCACTCGCGGATCTCGGATCTGCGGAACCGGCACGGCCACGTGATCGAGCGCCGGCGGAATCCGGGCGGGACGGGGCGGGCGACGTTCATGTACCGGCTCGTCGCGACCGGATCGCAGGTGGGGGAGGCGCGGGTCGCGCTGGCGGAGCTCGACGCCGGGGCCGGCTCGAGCTCCGCGAGCGACGGCTCGCACGATGCCCCCGCGCTTCCGCGCATGAACGGGGCGGCGGTCGGCGAGGGTTCCGGCCCTCCCGGGCCCTCGCCGGCTGCAGCTGATCGTCCGCGGACGGTCACCGAGGTCGTTGAGCTTCTTCGCAGGCACGGGCTGGTCGAGGTCGGCACCGAAGAACATGCAGAGCGGCTGTTCGAGCCTGAGGCGGTCGCGGCGTGATCACCGAAAGGGCCGCCGTCGACGAGCTGCTGTTGGCGCGTTTCAAGGCGTGCGTCGGCGAGGACAGATCGGTGCTGATCGATCCGGAGGAGCAGGCCGAGCTCGCGCTCGAGCTGCTCGCGTCTGCGCCACTGCGTCAGGTGCGTGAGGAACCTGCCTGATGCCGCGGCGGAAGCGACGCGCACGCCGGCCGGCTGAGCATCTCCAGATGCATGACCGCGGCTGCGGCTGCAAGCCGTGCAAGCGGCGCCGCACGGTCGAGCGGGGCCGGCGGTGAAGCAGCAGCGGATCCGGTCGATGGTGTTCAGCTGGCGGCGGCTGATCGCGTCGCCGGCGTCGCCGTTCACCTCGACGGAGCGACTCGTTGCGCACGTGCTCGCGATGTACATGAGCGAGGCGGGCGACTCGTGCTTCCCGTCGATCCCGACGATCGCCGCCGACGCGGCGCTCGCGGACTCGACCGTCAGGGACGCGCTCAATCGGATGAGCGAGTGGGGGTTCCTCGATCGCGTTCGCCGGCGCGGCAGGGGCCGCTCGAACGAGTACCTGGCGCGGATCCCGGACTACTTCGACGAGCAGGAGCCCGCCGAAGAAAACCGCCGCCGTGCGGTGGTTTTCGCATCCGGCCACGAGCAGCTCGCCGTGGGCCCTGCAGTCAAGCCAGTTCCGGAGGCCTCCCCGGACGCTTCCGAGAAAACCGCCGACACACGGCGGTTTTCCGAGGGCGAAAACCGCCGCCTCGCCGACGGAAAACCGCCGACTGACGCCTCTAAAACCGCCGCCACGCGGCGCCAATTAGTTCAGGAAGGGTCCAGGAGAAATTCCCCCCTTACCCCCGCTGACGCGGGGGAGGGGGAACGGGGGGAGGGGAGTCTCCGCTACCAGCTCGAGCTCGCGGTCACCGCGGAGCTCGGGGTGACGCCGGCGACACGCTCAGAGAAGCGCGACTGGGAGAACGTGCTCGCGCAGCTCGAGGAGATCGGCGCGACCGCTGCTGAGATCCAGGAGCGGTGCGCGGCGTTCCGGGAGACGTGGCCGCAGGCGGCGCTCCGGCCGCTCGCGCTCGTCCGGCACTGGGCGTTCCTCGGCGGCAAGGTCGAGCTGCAGCAGCCGGGCGCCTCGATCGACCGGTGGGTGGAAGCGACCGGCTGGCGGATGCCCGACGACGTCGCCCGCGAGGTCCTCCTCAGCCGCGACCTGCCCGAAGCGCTCGTCGAGCGTCACGTCGAACGGTGCCGGGCGCTTCGTGACGCGCACCAGGCCGCCGAGCACGCGACCGTCGGCGCGATCGCGCAAGCGAGGCGGGTCGCGTGACCACGACGGTCGCGGAGATCTGGCGCGGCAACGCGGCCCGCACGAAGTACGGCACCTGCGAGGACTGCGGCACGCAGGCATGGGTCGCTCGGCAGGAGCGCGCGCGACGCTTCCAGTGCGTCGCGTGCTTCGAGAAGAAGCCGACCGGGCCGAGCATCCTCCGCCGCGTCGTCCGTCGAGCCCGCGGAGTCACACGGTGACCGACCGCCGGCTGATCTTCGTCGCCGGAGTCCTCTCCGGCTTCGCGCTCGCCGTCGCGGGCGTCCTCTTCCTCGCCGGCTTCGATCTCAACCCTGGCGAGCGCGAATGAACCCGCTCGACTCCTGGATCCTGATGATCGTCGTGATCGTGCTCGCCGTCGCCGGCGGCGCGTTCCTGATCACCGCGCTCGACGACGTCGACGACTGGCTCGAAGCGTGGCGCGAGGGCCGCGAACAACCGGGACGAGAGGGCAAGCGGTGAAGATCACGGCCGCGATCGCGACCGTCGCCGTGCTCGCAGCGCCCGCGTCGTCGGCGCTCGCGCAGTCGCAGCGCGCGATCGCGGTGATCATCCGGCAGACGTTCCCGGACGATCCGGACCGCGCGGTCTGCATCGCCGACCACGAATCCGACGGCACACCGCACCACTTCACGCCGACCGCGCGCAATGGCTCGAACACCGGCCTCTTCCAGATCGACCGGCTCACCTGGGATCCCCGCCTCAACCCGCGCGCGATCGCGGTAGTCGGCCGGATCGATTGGAACCGGATGCTCGACGCCGCCTACAACAGCGCGGTCGCGCGACGGATCTACCTCTACGACCGCCGCCGCGGCCACGACCCGTGGAGCCAGTGGAGCACACGAACCCTCTGCGGCGGATGAAGACGTACGCGATCACGATCAGGTTCGTCGACGAGCTCGACGACCAGGCCGCAGACGACCGCGCCGTCGAGATCGCGCGTCGCGTCGCCGGCGAGCTCGGCGCCAGGATCTTCGCCGTCGACGAGCTCGAGCTGCTGACAGGCAAGCGCACGCCGATCGCCGCCGGGACGCCGTGAACCTGTGCGAGATCGAGCAGAAGAACGTCCTCGCCCGCGAGCAGGCGCGCTCGCAGGTCAGACATTTCCGAGCCGTCGGCAAGCAGCGCGGCGTGCGCGAGCGGCTACGCGCGTACTGCTGCCAGTTCTGCGGCGGATGGCACATCGGCCACGGCCAGCGCCGACGGCGCCGGCACGCAGCCCTGCAGATCAGAGGAGGGATCCAGTGAACACCGCTACACCGCTGCGGCACGCGCTCCGCGCGGCCGCATCCCACCATCGCGAAGGAGACCTGATGGACCAGCTCAGCGCTGTGCGTTCCGTGATGGGCACCACCTTCATCTCCGACGGCGCCGACAGCGAAGACCCGTTCTGGTGCGAAGGCGAACCCGCCCGGTTCGAGATCGAACGCACCGACGACAACGAGATCCGGATCGGCGTTCAGATCCGCGGAGACCATCAAGACTCCGCAACGCTCTACCTCGAGCGCTCCGAGGCGATCCGCCTCGTGCTCGTGCTCGCGCTCGCGCAGTCCATCGGCGACCGGTGACGCAGCCGCCTCCGGACAAGCAGAGCGCGACCGTCCGCGCGTGGCGCATGGACACGCCCGCGACGCGCAAAGCGCACGAGCGCGAATGGGGACACGGCGCATCCGCGGGACTCGCGAGCTGGATGGTGAACGGCCCGTACCACATCCTCTGGAACTGGTGGTACGTCGGCGTTGTCAGCCTCCGCGACTTCCCCGGCATCCCGCCAGCGAAGAAGAACTACGACGACGCCGAATACGAACTCTCGATCTGGTCGATCGACTCGCCGCCCGGCGGAACGATCACACCCGACATCGCAAAGCTCCGCGCCGGCGACCTCACCGCGCGCGGATCGCTGCTGCACCCCGCAGATCTCATCTACCAGTTCGACGGCGTCACCGACGACCAAGCCGTGAAGATCTGCGACTCCGTCATCGCCGCGATCGTCGACGGCTACTCCCCCGACAGCGATTACCGCGAATGGTGGAAACGATCCCTCGACGAGACCGTCAACCACTTCCGCGCCGGCATCCACACATGAACGAGCGCGTCATGCAATCACTGTTCGCAGCCGCTCCTCTGAAGGGCTGCAACTGCCCTATCTGCATCGTCGCTCGCGCCCGGAAGAAGGCAAAGCGTGGCTGAGGTTGCGGTCTACCACGTCCAGCGCGAGCTGCTTCGCAAGGGGCGGCTGAGCGAGCAGCCTGACGTTCGCTACGACGCCGCCGAGGTCGTTTTGCTCGCGGATTACGCCGCGCTGCTGCGCTCATCGACGGATCAGACGATTCTCTTCGGGCTGGCTGTGAAGCACCTCGACAAGGATGCACACGCCCGCTTCCTGGCTGAGCCGAAGGCGAAGGAGCTGCTGGATCGCATCGAGGACAGGCTACCGCCGCAGTCGGTCCGGGAACGAAGAAAAGGTGAAGGCCCGCCGGAGATTTCTGCCCCCACGCCGAAGGGCAAGGGGTCGGCGGGCCTTCAATCCGAGTCCAGCTGCTCGCTAGACGCGGTCGGTTGTCTGCCGAGCTATGAAGTATGTCAGAGCAAGGGGTCCTGTCGTCACCCTCGCGGGGGAACCGTCGATGAATCAGCGTGAAGGAACCACGCTGGCGGTACGGCGATGCCTGCTATGCGGACGGAGTCGCTTTTGACAGCGATCGGCGTCTGCGGATTTCCGCGCTGCGGGTCTTCGATGACGATGAGGATGCTTCATGCGGGCGGCATCTATCCGGTCGATGGATCACACGCGATCTCGTACGAGCTCGCGTCCGGCCTCGAGGCGCTCACGACGTTACCGCCCAGCGCGCTCGACGGGCGCGCGGTGAAGCTGCTCGACTACGGCATGTGGTACCCCGATCTGCCGAGCGCCGTCGAGTGGCAGTTCATATGGCTCGATCGCGACCCGCGAGAGCAGGCGAAGTCGAACATGAAGTTCCTGCACACGGTGATGCCGGGGCTGCCGCTTGAGCGCGGATCCGAACGCCGCTTCGCGAAGAGCTTCCGCGAGGGACCGCTCCCGTTTGCTGGCTTGGTATCAGCTGCGCGGCGAAGTCCTCACGACGTCCTTCGAGGCAATCCTCGCCGATCCACTCAACGAGGCCGAGCGGCTGTCCGAGTTCCTGCTGATCGACGCCAGCGCAGCCGCCAGCGTTGTCATGGCGCGACCGAGCACATGCGCTCCCGACTTGTCCTTCGAGATGCAGGCGGCATCATGAAGTCCGGACTTCGGGAGACAGATCCCGCAGCGGGAACCGCGCGCCGCGAGCGTGGTCTGAACTTCTACCAGGGCGAGTATCTCGCGAAGGTCGAGCGCACGCTTCGGCACGCCGAGGCGACTCGCTCGACCGAGCACGACTCTTGGCTGAACGCGTACCAGGAGCACGTCCGGTGGCTCGTGGATCAACTCAAGATGCGGTTGCCCAATGCCTGATCGGCGTGCCTGAGCGGCTGTTGACGACTCGGGAGGTCGGGGAGTTGCTCGCGATCTCGCCGGACGCGGTGCTGCGGCGGTGGCGGGCGGGAGACCTGCCGGGGTTCCGGCTGTCGAATCGTGTGCTGCGGTTCCGGGAGTCTGAGATCCTCGCGTGGCTCGAGCGGAAGCGTGAGGGGCCTCGCGAAGCGGAGACGCGCCTTCGGGCGGTGTGAGAGGCTCGACCGGTGCCGGCACGTCAGCGCGGGTGGGTGAGGAAGCGGAAGAACGGGTGGCAGGCCTGCTGGCGTGAGGGCGGGAAGCAGCGCGTCGGGCCGAAGCTCTTCTCGACGAAGACGGCGGCGGAGGACTGGCTCGAGGAGAGTCTGCACGGCGGCCGGGTGCTCCGAGGTTTCGAGGTCTCGTTCGCGGAGCACGTCGAGCGTTACTTGAGGGTTCACGCGGCGGTCGTGCAGCCGTCGACGATCCAGACGATCCGCGAGCGCGTCGGCGCGCGCGACCCCGACGCGCCCGAGCAGCCGAAGCGCGAGCCGAAGAAGAAGCGGAAGTACCGGACGCCGGTGGAGGCGTTCGGGACGATCAAGCTGGCCGACCTGGAGCTGATGAGCTCCGAGATCGCGGACTGGCAGGCGACGCTGCCGACGGCGTACCGATACGCGATCGTCCGCACCTTCAGGCAGGTCCTGAACGCGGCGGTGCGCTGGCAGCTGATCCGGACAAACCCCGCGGCCGCGGCGGGCCCGAACCCGCAGCCACGCCGGAAGGAGCTGCCGTTCTTCGCATCCCTCACCGACGTCGACCGCCTGGCGGCCGAGCTCGGCCGCGCCGGCAAGCACGAGACCGAGCAGCCCTACGGTCCGATCGTGATCCTCGGCGTCGAGACCGGTCTGATGCCGTCCGAATGGATCGCACTCGAGCGGCGCGACGTCGACCGCAAGAACAAGCTCGTGCGCGTGCGCCGCTGGTACGTCGACGGCGAGATCAAGGAGCTCGGCAAGACCGACCGCCGCCGCCGCGACGTTCCCCTGACCGCGCGCGCGATCGCCGCGCTGAACGAGATCCCCGCGAGGATCGACACACCGCTGCTCTTCCCGAGCCGCGAAGGCGGCTACCTCGACCTCGGCAACTTCCGGTGGCGCGAATGGCGCCCCGCGCTCGAAGCCGCCGGCCTGCCGATGAACCTCACCCCGTACTCGATGCGACACACATATGCGTCGTTCTCACTCGACGCCGGCGTCTCGATCTTCGAGCTCGCGCGCCTGATGGGCACGAGCGTCAAGGTGATCGACGCGACCTACGGCCACCTCGTCCGCGACGCCTTCGACCGCGTTCGCCAGGCCCTGGACGAGCGCGCTCGGCGCGAGGCCGAGGCAGACGCTGCGGAGGAGGCGTGACCAGGGGACCGAACCTTGGCGGCGATAGCGCAATGTCGGCCCCCACCGCAAAGCTGTTCACGATTGGCTACGAGGGTCGCTCCGTTCGGGAGTTGATCGCGCAGCTGCAGGCGGCAAAGGTGACGCGCGTCGTCGACGTGCGCGAGTTGCCGCTCTCGCGACGCAAGGGGTTCTCGAAGTCGTCGCTCGCTGCGGCGTTGAACAAGGCAGGCATCGCGTACGAGCACGTTCGGGAGCTCGGCAACCCGAAGCCGCTGCGCGATCGGTATAAGAGCGGCGACGTCGACGGCGGCGCGCGCGACTACCGCCTTCACCTTCACAACGGCAGCCGCGCCGCGCTCGTGGAGCTCGCGGACTCACTCGACGGGACGAAGACCTGCCTGCTGTGTTTTGAGGATGATCACGCCAGCTGTCATCGCGCGGTGATCGCTGGCGCGATCGCGGAGCGGGTGCCGCGGCTCGCGCTCGCGCATCTCTAGAGCTTCGGCGGCCAGAACACGCCGAGCACCATGAACACCCTGGGGAAGCGGTGCGCGTTCCCGACGAAGAAGATCGTGTCCTTCGACGGCGCGCACATCTCCTCGAGATACCGCTGCCTGATCTTCTCCCGCAGCGTCGTCTCGTCGTACTTCTCGCGCCACGACCGATACGACTGTGCGAGCTCCCAGTCGATCAACGACTGCTCGTGTCCTTTGCAGGTCGGGCCGCACCGGTAGCGGTAGCGGAACCGGAGCGGGATCTTCTCGAGGGAACCCTTCGTCTGGAAGAAGAGGCTCGGCTGCGAGGCGACGCCAGCCTGCTCGAGCTGCCAGTCCTCGGACTCGTCGTCGACGAGCCAATCCTGCACCTCGCCTGGGCGGAACGCCGCGAGCGAGGTCCCGTCCTTCGCCTGCCGCGCGGCGACCTCACACATCGACTCGACGAGCAGAGGCTCGACGTATGGCTTCCGCTTCGCCCAGCCGCCCTTCGTGTCGAGGGTCTCGCCGAGCTGCAGAGTATGGAGCGCTGGCCGATACGTCTCCGGCCGGCTGTCCCCGCTGTGCCGATCCGCCTCGATGGAGATCACCTGGTACTTCTTGAAGCGGTCGGTCCACGCGAGCTCTCGATACGCGACGGGAAAGAGGCGGATCCACTCGGGCGCCGGCGTGTCGGTGCGGATCCCCGCAACGCAGACGACCTCGCCGTACTTCTGGCTCAGCGCGGGGTACGCCTTCACGGTCACGACGAGCGGGATGCGCGTCATCGGCGAGACGAAAGCACTCGCGTTGCAGCCGGTCAACGGTGTGGACAACCCGCCGGCGACGTTTGCTGCCGTTCTGCTGCCCGTGATCGCGGGTTCACATGTATGGCATAACGTCGAACGCCCCGCGTTTGCAGGGCGTTCGTTGAGCGGGAGCGACGGGACTCGAACCCGCGACCTCCGGCGTGACAGGCCGGCGTTCTAACCAACTGAACTACGCCCCCGCGGGCGGAGGGCAGTGTAGCCGGGCGGAGAAGAGAGCGGGCATGA
>Ga0070741_10015216_pt1 | contig 13098 bp, 12 predicted proteins | sample Coa_R1_4_FD_66440 | JGI IMG/M metagenome (GOLD analysis project Ga0070741, IMG submission 66440) | Surface soil microbial communities from Centralia Pennsylvania, which are recovering from an underground coalmine fire - Coalmine... | ecosystem: Environmental > Terrestrial > Soil > Unclassified ...
TCCGGCGCGCCGCGCATGGCGAAGTCGAGCCGTCCGAGTGCTGCGGCCGTGGCCTCAACGGAACCAAGCGATGTCGCCTCTACCGAGGATAGCATATCAAAATATACGCTATTTGTTTATATTTTTGGTAGCCATCCAAGCACAACATGTCTTGTCATCGAGATTCTCGCATGGCATTGTACGTTACCATCAATCGCAATAACCAGGCAAAATACGCAGCTTAGTAAAATCAATAAGGTTATTTTGCTTTGTGTATCTAGTCGCCTTGCCCGCGCAACGTACTGGCGCAGCTGACCGCCGCCAACGACCTTCCCTCGCATGGCACTACGCTACACCGCGGCTTCGTCCGCTGAACACGCCGTGTCGTTGCTTGTCGCGCCGCGTGCGCGCGTGCTGGGCGGCGGGACGGACCTGCTCGGGGCGATGGAGGCGGGACTCGACGCCGCGTCGGCTCTGGTAGACCTCACGAAGTCGCCAGACCTGGTCGCGATCCGCGAAATGCCCAGCGGCGACCTTCACATCGGCGCGGCCGCGCGACTCGACGACATCGCGGCCCACCCCGCAGTCGGGGCGCGCTTCCCGCTCTTGGCCGAGGCGCTCCGCTCCGTCGGAACTCCCGCATTGCGCGCGATGGGCACGCTGGGCGGTAACCTGGGCCAGCGCCCGCGTTGCTGGTACCTCCGCTCACGCATCCCCTGCCTGAAAAACGGCGCCGCGGGATGCCCGGCAGATCTGGGCGAGAACCAGTACCACGCCGTCCTCGGCTCCGGTCCGTGCCGGGCCGCCCACCCATCGGATGCAGCGGTCGCGCTGCTTGCGCTCGATGCGACCGTTCGCATCCGCGGCCCGGCCGGCGCGCGCACCCTTGCGGTTGACGCGCTGTACGAGCGCGCCGCCTCTGACCCCGAGCGGGAGGTCGCACTCGGCGCGGACGAAATCATCGAAGCGGTTGAGCTCCCGGCGGCGGCCAGTGGCGGCACGCAGCGCTTCGTCAAGCTGATGCAGCGCGGAGCGTGGGATTTCGCCACGGTGTCGCTCGCGGCGGTGCGGCGTTCGGACGCCACGGTGCGCCTCGTGCTCGGCGGCGTCGCCGCCGGTCCGTGGCGGGTTACCCCTTCGGTCGAAGAAGACGCCGCGAGCGGTGCCCTCGATGAGGAAAGCGCCGACTCACTCGCCGAGCGCGCGCTCCACGACGCCAGACCGCTCTCGGGGAACGCATACAAGGTGAAGCAGGCAGCCGCGCTGTTGCGTCGCGCGCTCCTGGACCTGTCGCGCGCGTGAAGGACGGATCGCTCGCGGCACGCTGCGCCAGCACGTGAGCGCGCGCGCGTTCCCCGTCGCCGCCGTTATCGTCGGCGCCGGCGCCGGCACACGCTTCGGTGAACCGAAGGCCGGAGCCCGGCTCAGCGACGGGCGTCGTTTCATTGATGCCATCGCCGCCCTTGCCGCCGCGGCCGGCCTTGCGCCGGTCGTGGGCGTGCTCCCGCCCGGAATCCCGGCGCCACCGGGCGTAGAACAGGTCGTGAATCCGGACGCCCGGGGCGAGCAAGTCGGGAGTCTGCGGCTTGGCCTGTCGCGCCTCGCGAACACGAGCGTCGTGGGCGCGGTGGCGTGGCCAGTGGATCATCCGTTCGTCGCGCTCGAGACGCTGCTTGCAATACTCGACACCGCACGGCGCACGGGAGCACCGATCGTGGCGCCCGAGCACGAGGGACGCCGGGGCCACCCCGTCTTCTTCCATCGCGATACCTGGCGCGAGCTCCTCACGGTTGCCGACGGTGGCGCGCGCGCCGTGGTGCGCGCGTATGGCAGCCGGGTCGCCGTGATTCGCGTGCGCGACGCCGGCATTCATCGCGACGTGGACACGCGCGGCGACCTGGAGGGCGCCTAGCGCTCCCTGGGCGGTTACCACGCGAAACCACATCGCAAACGTCGCGTAAGGTGACGTTGTCTAATCACCAATACGCACAACGCGCGTCACCATACCATGACCCCAATCGCATTCCGGCTCCCGCGCCTCTCAGCCTGCACCGCACTCGCATTGCTATACGGCCTCGCGACGCCGGCTGGCCTCCAGGCCCAGAACACCCGGTATGTCCTCTCGATCGGCGATCACCCTGACGTGGTGGGCCTTCGTATCAACTTCCGCGACCGCGACCTCCGGCGCGTTGACGGCGTGAACCTCACGGCGTGGACGCCGTACGAGCCGATGCACGGACGCGTTCGCGGTCTCGCCGTTGGCCTTCCGGCGACGGGGGCCGAGGACATTGCGGGCGTCGCGACCGGGGTCTTTGGCGCGGGGGTCGGCCGCAGCCTCACCGGGATTGCGGTCGCACCCGTGGGTTTCGGCGCTGGAAGCCGGATCAAGGGCATCGTCATCGCGGGCGTCGGGGCAGGAAGCGGAGGCGGCGTCGAGGGCATCGTGGTGGGTGGCATCGGAGCTGGCGCAGGCGGCAACGTCCGCGGCGTGGCGCTGGGCGGCGTGGGGGTGGGCGCTGGCGGCGACGCGCGCGGCATTCTGCTTGGTGGCGTTGGTGCGGGAGTCGGCGGGCGTCTCGACGGCGCGGCGGCCGGTCTCGTGGGCGTGGGCGCTGGCGGTGACGCGCGCGGCATCCTGGCCGGCGGCGTTGGCGCGGGAGTTGGCGGCGACGCCGTCGGCGCGCTCGTCGGGGGCGTTGGCGCCGGCGTCGGAGGTGGCTTCACGGGCTTTGGCCTTGGCGGCGTCGGCGTGGGCGTGGGCGGACGCGCGACCGGCTTGCTGATCGGCGGAATCGGAGTTGGCGTCGGTGGCCGACTGAAGGGCGTCGCGGCAGGCGGGCTTGGCGTGGGCGCCGGCGAAATTGACGGCCTCGTCGTGGCGGGAGCCGGCGCAGGCGCGCAACGGGCCCACGGAGTGATCATCACACCCGGTGTGCTGCGAATTGACCGCGACGGCCGTTTCGAAGGATTCGCGGTGAATGGTGTCGGCTCAGTCATCCGCGGCAACCAGCATGGCGTCGTGATCGGCCTCGTGAACTACGCGCGCGCGGTGCGCGGGCTGCAGATTGGTCTGATCAACGTCGTTGATGACGCCCGGTCGCACCGCGTACTGCCGATCGTGAACTGGGACGACTGAGCGCGGCAACGGGCGCGGTCGGGGGAACGGCGCGAACATTTGCGCACGAAACGCCGTAGAAGGACAATTGAAGACGACCCCCCAGATCCGGAGGTTCCAATGTCACGACCGCTTCTCGCGATCGTGCCCGCCCTCGCCGTCGTTGCGATCGAAGCGGCCGCGCAGGCCAGCGCCCTCGTCCCCATGCAGGAGTTCAAGGTGCCATGGGGCCGCGAAGGCCGTCCCCGCGATGCCGCCGTGTCGCCCGTTGATGGCGCGGTGTTTTTTGTCGGCCAGGCGGGCGAGGCTCCCGTCGGCAACTATGTCGCGCGCCTCGACCCGAAGACCGGCGAGTTCCGGAAATACCAGCTCGCGCCCGGCACCAACCCGCACTCGTGCCTCGTGGACGCGCACGGGAACGTCTGGTACACGGGCAACCGGAACGGCACGCTCGGCAAGATCGACCCGAAGACCGGCGCCATCACGGTGTATAAGGTGCCGGACGAAACCGTGCGCGACCCGCACACGATGGTGTTCGACAAGGACGGCAACGTGTGGTTCACCGCCCAGCAGTCAAACGCGATCGGGTTCTTCAACGTGAAGACGGAGAAGTTCCGGATCGTGAAGCCGCCGGTCGCAGAGGGCAACCGGCGCGGGACGAATCTCCCATACGGCATTGTCCTCGACTCGAAGGGCCGACCGTGGTTCAACCTGTTCGCGGGACGCTACATCGGGACCATAGATCCGGTCACGTTCGAGCTGAAGACGTACCCGGTGGGCAACGACAGCACGCTGAACCGCCGCATTGCCATCACGAGTGATGACCAGATCTACTATACGGACTATCGTCGCGGCCGGTTGGGCATGCTCGACCCGGCGACGGGCAAAGTCGCCGACTGGGCGTTGCCCGGCGGACCGGCATCGCTTCCGTACGGAATGGCCGTGGACGACCAGAATCGCGTATGGGTCGCCGAGACGGGGCTGCAACCGAACCGGCTGGTGGGATTCGACCCGAAATCGGGCCGCTTCTTCAGCAACACCGCGATTCCCGGCGAGAACAACACGGTCCGCCACATGTTCTTCGATCGGAAGACCCGGCAGCTGTGGTGGGGCATGGATTCGGGCTCGATCATCCGGATTGACCTCGGATCGGTGAAGGTGGCGATGTAAGCGGCGGCGCGCGGGCGGTACGCAGACGCGACAGAGGCGGCGCGCACCAGAAGGTGCTCGCCGCCTCGTTCATCAGGGGCCGTGGCCGGCGGTTACTCGCCAGCCGCTCCGCCGCCCGGCGGCCGGACGTTCGGCCGGTGCTGCTCGCGCCACGCGCGCATCTGCTCACGCGCCTGGTCGCGCGTCATCGTACCCGCCCTCACCGCGTCGCGGATTCGCGTTCGTTCGGCCTGCAACGCCTGCCGGTGTTCGCGGAGCTGGGCGCGCTGCGCCGGCGTGAGCGAAGCGACGCGGCTGCGGGCGATGTCGCGCCGGACTTCGGCGCGCGCCGCCGCCGCACGCGCCCCTGCCCGGACGCCGGCGCGGACGCCAGCCCTGAACGCGGGACCTACGACGCCGGCGCGGACCCGGCGCGCGGCGAGCACACGCCGGGCTGCTTGCCGTTCCGCCATCGCGAGTCGTCGTGCCACCACCCGCTCGCGCGCATTCCTGACGACGCGGCGTGGCGCGAGGCGCTCGCCTGCCTGGCCTTGCGCCTGGGCGGGCGGACTGGCCGGCGCTGGCCGTCGTGGCGCCGCACCCTGCGCGCCGAGTGACGTGGCAAACGCCACAAGCAACGTGTTGAGCGCGAGGAGCTTCGTAACGGACCGCATAGGTTCCTCCAAGGTGCTTGGCGCCCTTGCTTCGGTGTTCGGGCGCTTCACCTGTAGTGACCGCTCATGCGGCGGCAATGTTAAGTGCGCTGCGTCACGCGCCGGCATCGGCCCACGGTGGACGTGCCACGCCACGCGGTGGTGTTGGCCCACGGCGGACGCGCCGCATCGTGCCGGGGCGTTGGTCGCGGATGCGCGTCATCACGGCCTGTCGCCCATCTCGGGTTTGCGACGTGGCGGGCCTCGACCGCAAGTCTGTGCGGCGCAGCGATTTGGCTCGTGGTGTTGCCAACGTCCTTGTGGGTGCAAGTTCAACGCCCGCATTGAATTAGACGTGAAACCCGAGTAACTTGCTCGCCATGAGTTCGTCCATCGAATCGCTGGTCAATCGCGAGTATCAGTACGGGTTCGTAACCGACATTGACGCGGACACGTTGCCCCCGGGGCTCAGCGAGGACGTGATCCGTCTGATTTCGTCGAAGAAGGACGAACCGGAGTGGCTGCTCGATTGGCGGCTGAAGGCGTACCGCCGGTGGCTCACAATGACTGAGCCGCATTGGGCGAACGTGAAGTACGAACCGATTGACTACCAGGCCGCGCGATACTACTCGGCGCCGAAGGGCGTCAAGCCGCTGCAGTCGCTCGACGAGGTGGACCCCGAGATCCTCAGGACGTACCAGAAGCTCGGCATTTCGCTCACGGAGCAGAAGATGCTGGCGGGGGTCGCGGTGGACGCGATCTTCGACTCCGTGTCGGTCGGTACGACGATGAAGGAGGAGCTTGCGAAGCACGGGGTGATCTTCTGTTCGTTCACGGAGGCCGTGCACAATCATCCCGAGCTGGTGCAGAAGTACCTTGGCTCGGTGGTGCCGTACAGCGACAACTTCTTCGCGGCCCTGAATTCGGCGGTGTTCAGCGACGGCTCGTTCTGTTACGTGCCGAAGGGCGTGCGCTGCCCGATCGAGCTTTCGACCTACTTCCGGATCAACGCCGCCGACACCGGTCAGTTCGAGCGGACGCTGATCGTCGCCGACGAGGGGGCCTACGTGAGCTACCTCGAGGGATGCACGGCGCCGAAGCGCTCGTCGAACCAGCTCCACGCGGCGGTGGTGGAGCTCGTGGCGCTCGACAACGCGCAGATCAAGTACAGCACGGTGCAGAACTGGTACGCGGGCGACAAGGAAGGCCGGGGCGGCATCTACAACTTCGTCACCAAGCGCGGGAAAGCGTACACGAACGCGAAGATCTCCTGGACGCAGGTCGAGACCGGATCGGCGATCACGTGGAAGTACCCGAGCGTGATTCTGCAGGGCGACAACTCGACGGGCGAATTCTACTCCGTGGCCGTGGTGAACAACCGGCAGCAGGCCGACACGGGCACGAAGATGATTCACATCGGGAAGAACACGAAGAGCACGATCATCTCGAAGGGCATCAGCGCGGGTGAGGGACAGAACTCCTATCGGGGTCGCGTCCATGTGCTGCCCAGGGCCGAGGGCGCGCGCAATTACACGCAGTGCGACTCCATGCTCATCGGCAACCGGTGCGGGGCGCACACCTTCCCGTACATCGAGGTGGCCAACAGCAGCTCGATCACCGAGCACGAGGCGAGCACGTCGAAGATCGGCGAGGACCAGATCTTCTACTGCAAGGCGCGCGGGCTCAACGCGGAGCATGCCATCTCGCTCATCGTGAGCGGGTTCTGCAAGGAAGTCTTCAAGGAACTGCCGATGGAGTTCGCGCTCGAAGCCCAGCAGCTTCTCGGCATCACGCTCGAAGGGTCGGTCGGTTAGGGGCGTTGCGGAGTATCGCCGGAACCGCCGGCGATGGACCGTGGCGTCACGCGCACAGGATACGAACGGAAAATGCTGAAGATTGACAACCTCCATGCCAACGCCGGCGAGAAGGAGATTCTGAAAGGCGTGTCGCTCGCCGTGAATGCGGGCGAGGTTCATGCCATCATGGGTCCGAACGGGTCCGGCAAGTCCACGCTGGCCCAGGTGATTGCCGGGCATCCGGGGTTTGAGGTCACGCAGGGCACCATCACCTACGGGGACCGCAATCTCCTGGACATGGAACCCGAGGAACGTGCGCAGCAGGGCGTCTTCCTTGCCTTTCAGTACCCGGTCGAGATCCCCGGCGTGACCAACGCCTACTTCCTGCGCTCGGCGTACAACGAGATCCGCAAGGCGCGCGGCGAGGACGAGCTGGACCCGATGGAGTTTCTCGACCTGATGGAACAGAAGTTGAAACTCGTGGACATGGATCCGGCCATGCTTCACCGCTCGGTCAACGCGGGGTTCTCGGGCGGCGAGAAGAAGCGCAACGAGATTCTCCAGATGGCGGTGCTGGAGCCGAAGCTCGCGATCCTCGACGAGACCGATTCGGGTCTGGACATTGACGCCCTGCGGGTCGTGGCGGAGGGCGTCAATGCGCTGAAGCGGCCCGACAACGCAACGATCGTCGTGACCCACTACCAGCGGCTTCTCAACTACATCGTGCCCGACCGCGTACACGTGCTCGCCGGCGGGAAGATCGTCAAGTCCGGCGGCAAGGAACTTGCCTTGGAGCTCGAGGCGCGGGGTTACGACTGGTTGATGGAGGCGGCGGCGTAACCGTGGCGTCCACCAGGTACGCCGAAGCATTCGCGGCGGTCGCGTCCGCGCCGGGCACGCCGGCCTGGCTGGCCGACTTGCGGAAGGCCGCGCACGCCGAGTTCACCGCCATTGGGTTCCCGACGACGCGGAACGAGGACTGGCACTATACGAGCGTGACGCCGATCGCGGAGCGCACGTTTCGCATGCCGCGAAGCGGCACGACGCCGGCTGCGCCGGCCGAACCGTCGCCCACCGACCTCGTCGAGCGGGCTGTGGGTGACGGGTCGTGGCCCCGCGCGGTGTTCGTCAACGGCCGCTTCGAGGCCGCGCTCTCGTCGCTCGGGGCGCTGGGCAAGGGTGTGCGTGTCACCACACTCACGGGAGCACTCAAGGAGCAGCCGGACTTTGTCGCGGCGCACCTCGGCCGGCTCGCCGCATGGAATGCGCAGGCATTCACGGCGTTCAACACGGCCTTCGCGCAGGATGGTCTGGTCGTGCACGTCGCGCACGGGGTGAAAGTCGCAGCGCCGCTGCACGTCATCCACGTGGTGGACCCCCAGGCTGCCGGCTGCATGATTCACCCGCGCCTGCTGGTAGTCATCGAGCCGCTGGCCGAATGCGCGATCGTCGAGAGCTACGTTTCGGCCAGGGGTATCGAGTACTTCACGAACGCGGTCGCCGAGGTCACGATCGGCAATGGCGCCCGGTTCCACCACTACAAGGTGCAGCGGGAAAGCCGCGAGGCGTTCCACGTCGGCACGCTCCAGGCCCTGCAGGGACGCGACTCGGTGTTCCACTCCTTCAGCTACGCGTCCGGCGCTGCGCTCTCGCGGACCAACGTGTACACGAAGCTCGCCGGCGAGGCCGCCGAGGTGCGGTTGAACGGTCTGTACCTCGTGGATGGGGCCCAGCACGCGGATCACCAGACGTTTGTCGAACACATCGCGCCCTCATGCGCCAGTCGCGAGTTGTACAAGGGGATCCTCGACGGCGAAGCGCATGGCGTGTTCAATGGCAAGGTCTTCGTGGATCCCGGGGCCCAGCGGACCGATGGCAAGCAGACCAACCATGCCCTGCTGCTGTCGCCCACGGCGCGCGTTGACACCAAGCCGCAGCTCGAGATTTTCGCCGACGACGTCAAGTGCACGCACGGCGCCACCGTGGGTCGTCTTGACGAGGTGGCCCTGTTCTACCTGAAGAGCCGTGGCATGAGCGCCGAGCACGCCCGGGCGGTGCTCACGTACGCGTTCGCCGCGGAGGTGCTCGAAACGGTGGAACTCGACGCGCTGCGGGACGGCCTCGAGCGCATTGCGTTCGAGCGGTTTACGCACACCGAACAGCGCTGACGAGGTGGCTCGCGGTCATGTCGGCGGAACTCGACGAGCTGTACCAGACAATCATCCTCGACCACAACCGGCGGCCGAAGAACTTCCGCGAGATGGAAGGAGCGACGGCTCATGCCGAGGGCACGAACCCGCTGTGCGGCGACCAGCTCACTGTCTGGGTGAAACTGGACGGCGATACGCTCACGGACATCTCGTTCAAGGGCCAGGGCTGCGCCATCAGCAAGGCGAGCGCGTCCATGATGACGCAAGCGGTCAAGGGCAAGACGCGCGCCGAGGCCGAGCAGCTGTTCGACGACGTGCACGCGCTCGTCACGGGTCATCCCACGGGTGCCGACCTTGGCGCGCTCAAGGCGTTGTCCGGTGTATCCCGGTTTCCGCTGCGCGTGAAGTGTGCGTCGCTCGCCTGGCATGCGATGAAGTCCGCGCTCGCCGGCGGCGGGTGCGTGTCCACCGACGACGGCACCGGCGCCGGGGGGAATGGGGCGTGACGCGGCGCGACAGGAATGCCGGGAATGCGTCCGGATCGCGTGGGGTATCCCGATGAGCAGCCGGGCGACGGTCGGCGCGGGCCAGGGCGCCCGTCTCACCGCGGCGATGGTGGATGGACTCGTCGCCGACCACGGTGCGCTCGCGCCGCGCACCGACTTCCCGCTCCTCGCGGCCAACCCGAAGCTCCACTATCTCGACTCGGCGGCGACCGCGCAGAAACCGGCGAGCGTACTGGCCGCGATCGCGCGGTACTATGAGACGGTCAACGCGAACCCGCACCGCGGCGCGTACCGTCTGTCCGTCGCCGCGACCGAGGCATACCATGCTGCCCGCGTGCGGATCGCGAAATTCCTCGGCGTCGCCGACGCGGACACGCTCATCTTTACCCGGGGCACGACGGAAGCACTCAACCTCGTGGCGTCCGCGTGGGGCCGCGCCAACGTCAGGTCCGGCGACCGGATCGTGGTCACGCGGCTCGAGCACCACGCCAACTTCGTGCCGTGGCAGACGCTGGCGCGCGAGGCCGGCGCCGAGTTTGTGATCGCCGAGCTCACGAGCGATGGCGCGCTCGACCTCGAGCGGCTCGCCGATCTCATGACGGCCAGAACGAGAGTGCTCGCCTTCGGCCACGTGTCCAACGCCCTCGGCACGGTGAATCCGGTGCGGGAACTCGTGGCGCTGGCCCGTCGCGTTGGCGCCCTCGCCGTGTGCGATGGCGCCCAGAGCGCGCCGCACCTCGCCGTCGGCGTGGACGCCCTGGGTGTGGACGCGTACGCCTTCAGCGGCCACAAGATGCTGGGCCCGATGGGCGTTGGGGGCCTTGTGATGCGGCGCGAGCTGCTCGAGGCGATGCCGCCGTACCAGATGGGCGGTGACATGATTGCGCACGTAGGCGATGCGCACACGACATGGAATGTGCTGCCGCACAAGTTCGAGGCGGGCACGCCCAACGTCGAAGGACCGGTGGGCCTTGCGGCCGCGTGCGACTATCTCGACGCGTTGGGCATGGACCGCGTGCACGCGCATGAGCAGGCGCTGACGCGACTCGCGAGCGAGCGCCTCGCGGCGATTCCGGGAGTGCGGGTGCTCGGGCCCCCGCCACAGCGACGTGGGGGCGTCGCCAGCTTCACGGTGGAAGGCGTACACCCGCACGACCTCTCGCAACTGCTCGACGCCGACAGCGTGTGCGTGCGCGCGGGCCACCATTGCGCACAACCGCTGATGCGCGCGCTCGGCGTACATGCGACCACGCGCGCGAGCTTCTACGTGTACAACGACGCCGCGGACGTGGAAGCCCTCGCGATCGCGGTGGATTCGGCGCGGCGCCGGCTCACCGGCTTCTGACGCGACCATCGCAGGGCAGCGTCCTCCCGCCGCGAGCGGCTAGCCGGCGAGCGGGGCGCTGGCGCCTCTGACCTGTTGTACGAAGGCGGGTAGAAGGCGCCTACCGGGCCGGAACTCCGGCCCAAGATGCCGCTCTCGGCGAATCGTTCGGCCGCAGCCGCCGCCCGCCGTCAACCCTGTCCGGCGGACCCGCGCTCCAGTCGGTCCATGAATGCACGAAGCATGTCAACCGGTACCGGGAAGACCGTGACCGAGTTGTTCTCCGTCGCGATCTCCGCGAGCGTCTGCAGATAACGCAGTTGAATCGCCGCCGGCTGCCGCTGGATGATGGCCGCGGCCTCGGCCAGCCGCGTGGAGGCCTGGAACTCGCCTTCCGCATTGATCACCTTCGCCCGCCGCTCGCGCTCGGCCTCCGCCTGACGGGCGATGGCTCGTTGCATCTCCTGCGGCAGGTCCACGTTCTTCACCTCGACGACGCTGACCTTCACCCCCCACGGTTCCGTCTGCTCGTCAATCACCCGCTGCAGCCGCCGGTTGATTTCCTCCCGCTCGGCGAGAATCTGGTCGAGTTCCGCCTGGCCGGCGGTCGCCCGGAGCGTGGTCTGCGCGATCTGCGAGGTGGCGTACAGAAAGTCCTCCACCTCGACAATGGCCTTCGACGCGTCCATCACCCGGAAGTAGATGACCGCGTTGATCTTGACGGAGACATTGTCGCGCGTGATCACGTCCTGCGGCGGCACGTCCATCGTCACGGTACGGAGGCTCACCCGCACCATCCGATCCACGAAGGGAATCAGGAGCACGAGCCCCGGGCCTTTCGCGCCCACGAGGCGACCGAGACGGAACACGACGCCACGCTCGTATTCGCGCAGGATTCGGATCGCGCTCGCAAGGACGGCGATGGCGATCACGACGAGTGGCGAAAGTAGCTGGATCAGTTGCGGCATTGTCAGCCTCCGGATGGCGTACGGGCGCGCACGATGAGCGTCAGTCCTTCCACGCCGGTGACCTCCACGGGCGTGCCGGCCGGGATCGGCCCGGCCGTACTGCGGGCACGCCACCGCTCGCCGTGCACGCGCACGTCGCCCTGTGGCGCGACGTCGGTCACGGCCTCTCCGCCCGCTCCCACGAGGCCTTCCGCGCCGGTCGTCACGCGGCGCTTCTGCACGCCGAGTCCCTTGCCAATCACGAACATGAACAGTGCCGCGGTGGCCAATGTCGTCCCGACGATCACGGCTGGCGAGACCCGAAACACGCGGCCCGGCCCAGGCTCGAACAGGATGAGCGAGCCGAAGGCGAACGCCAACACCCCTCCTGCGCCGAGGACTCCGTGGGATTGCACCTTGATTTCGACCACGAAGAACGCGATCGCCAGGAGGATGAGCAGAAGGCCGGCGACGTTCACGGGCAGCGTCTGCATGGCCACCAGCCCGAGGATGATCAGGATCGCGCCGGCCACCCCGGGCAGAATCGAACCGGGACTCTGCAGCTCGAAGAGAATACCGTAGAACCCCAGCGTCAGCAGCAGGTACGCGACATTGGGATTCACGATCCACGACAGGATCCGATGGCGCAGCGTGGGCTCGACCTCACGCACCTCGACGCCGCCGAGCGCGAGGCGGACCGTATCGCCCGCAACGACCACGCGGCGTCGGTCGGCCTGGCGGAGCACGTCGGCGAGGTCGGCAGCGATGAAGTCCACCACATGCAGGGCCACGGCCTCGGTGGCGCTGGCCGAGATGGCGTCCGTCACGGCGCGCGCATTCCAGTCGGCGTTCCGGCCGCGCGTCGCGGCGAGACTGCGAATGAGCGCGGCAGCATCGGACATGGCCTTTTTCGCCAGCGTCGTGTCCTGTCCGCCGCCAAGATTGACGGGAGATGCGGCGCCGAGGTTCGTATTCGGCGCCATGGCGGCCACGTGGCTCGCCGTGACGATGAACAGGCCCGCAGAGGCCGCGCGCGCACCAGGGGGCGCCACGTACGTGATCACGGGTACGCGGCTCGCGAGGATCATCTTGACAATGTCCCGCATCGAGGCTTCCAGTCCGCCCGGCGTGTCCATCACGATCACCATGGCTTTGGCGCCGCCCTTGGTGGACTGGTTTAGCTGCGTGGCGATCTGCTCGACGGTGATCGGCGTGATCGCGTCCGCGACGCGGATGACATCCACGTGTCCACCAGCCGCCGCCGGATCCTGCGCCGGAGGCGCGCCGCGGACAGGAACAGCAGCCACGGTGAACAGAGTCGCTGCAAGCCACGGAGCCGCACGACGGGCACGGCGGATGTGCAATGCCAGTCTGCCCATTTTGCCTCCGAAAGGAACTGCGGGACGCTGGCTTTCCATCAATCTAGTAGGGCCCATCTCCCAATCCGCTTGGCGGCGAACGGCCCGAAGGTGCATCTGG
>Ga0070741_10015217_pt1 | contig 13098 bp, 16 predicted proteins | sample Coa_R1_4_FD_66440 | JGI IMG/M metagenome (GOLD analysis project Ga0070741, IMG submission 66440) | Surface soil microbial communities from Centralia Pennsylvania, which are recovering from an underground coalmine fire - Coalmine... | ecosystem: Environmental > Terrestrial > Soil > Unclassified ...
CCTCCATTGCGCAATATTCCTGACTGCTGCATCCCGTAGGACTCTGGGCCGTGTCTCAGTCCCAGTGTGGCTGACCATCCTCTCAGACCAGCTACCCGTCTTCGCCTTGGTGGGCCGTTACCTCACCAACTAGCTGATAGGACGCGGACCCCTCTGGTGGTGATAGCTTGCAGGAGCAGAGGCCATCTTTTACCCCGCGCAGCGAACTGCGCGTGGTCTTATCCGGTATTAGTCCGTCTTTCGACGGGTTATCCCGGGCCGCCGGGCAGGTTATCCACGTGTTACTCACCCGTGCGCCGGTTTACTTGCCGGGTTGCCCCGACGTTCTCCCACGACTTGCATGTCTCAGGCACGCCGCCAGCGTTCGTTCTGAGCCAGGATCAAACTCTCCATTAAAGCTCGTTATCGCAACGGCTCGCCGTCCTTGCGAACGACTGAACCGATGGACTGACCGCTATTAAAACCAAAGTATCGGTACCGACTTCGACCATGCGCTCCTGCAGAGCGCAGGTTCCCGCCGCCCGATTAAAGGCATGCACTACTATTCAGTTTTCAAAGACCGGGCCTCGACTGACGCCGCCCTTGGACGGTCATCAGCAGCGGGCGCGAACTTTCAAATTATCGCCGACCTTCCCGACTGTCAATCGGACGCCGGATTCCGGTCCGCGAGAATTATCAACAATTTCAAGCGACGCGACCTTACGGCACCGTTTACAGCGCGATGCCCTTTTGCAGCCCCCGACAATACGGATGGGAAGGTTCAGCGACGCGAGGCCTCATGATGATCAAAACTCGCGACGATTGCAAGATGGTGCCGGCGGTTTTGCAAAAAAACTTCTCCACAGGCTTGTCGCCCCTGGCGTATCGTCGCCGCGCGGCGGCTATTCGGGCCAGCTCGCCGCGAAACTCGCGCGCGCCTTCATCCGCGCCCACCACGCCGCAAGATTGGCGAACTCGGGCGGAATCGTGAAGCCCGCGCGCTCAAGATTCGCCAGCGGCGGCACGAAGGAAATGTCGCCGAGGCTGTACTCGCCAGCGAAGTATTCACGCCCGGCGAGCTCCTTGTCCAGGTAGGCAAAGTGCTGGCGCGCCTCGTTCCAGCCTTCGTCGATCCGCGCCTGGACGCGCTCGCTCGCGGATTTGCGCAACTCGAAAAAGATCTTGAACAGCGACGGCATCAGGTAGGCGTCGGCATAGTCCTCGAACTTCCGCGCCGTCGCCCGGGCGACCGGATCGCGCGGCAGCAGCGGTTTTGCTGCCGGAAACCGGTCCTCGAGATATTCGTTGATAATTGTCGAATCGTGAACGATTACGCCGTCATCGATCAGCGCCGGCACCTTGCCGACCGGATTGATCGCCAGATACTCGGGCCGCTTATGCTCGCCCGACGGCAAATCGAGCCAGGTCGTTTCCCACTTGAGCCCTTTTTCCAAAAGGGCTATGCGCGTTTTCCGCGCGTATGGTCAGGGCTTGTAGTCGAACATGCGGAGCATCGGATTAACCTCCGGCGGAGTGTTCCTGCAGAACTCTACGTTCAGCCTCCAATTCGCGTCAAGCGCGCGTGTCTCAGTATGCTCGAGCGGCGCGCCAGATGCCGCTCTCGATCACCGAACCACCGGTCGTTGCGGTATAGCCGCCGCTTATCTGATCGCCGTTGACGACGCGGCCCTGAAAGATCATCCCGGTGCCGTCCGGGCAGCTCACCCGAATAAAAAGCTGGTTGCCGCTCAGCGTCGCCTGGGTCACCTTGCCGGTCGTGTTCTGCCGAAAGCAGGTCTGATTGCCGTATGAACAGGCGTAGTATCCGGTCACTCTGCCGTTGTCGTTGCGCAACAGCGTAATCTTGACCTTCTGCTGGGCGTTGCAGCGGCTCGGGTAGGTGTTGACGCCGCAGACCGCAAGCGTGGTCCCGTCCCACGACGCCTCGAGCGGGTCGCTGTTCGCGTTCGTCGCGCCATCGGCCGCGCCGGCTGCCGGCTGCACGGTCGGCCGATCCGACGACGCACAGGCCGCAGGCATCAGCCCCAGCAGGAGCATCAGGAGTGAACCGAGATTCGAGCTAAGGGACCTTCGCGGCGTTCTGCTCATGCACTAAGTAGGTCTCACGAACGATCGCGAGACTCAATAGACGCGTTTCACCTTGAAGACGCCGCTCTCGTAGACGCCGCCGCCCTGCAGACACGAGTAATTGCCGTCGACCGTTTCGCCGCGGCGCCGACCGGTGAAAAAGCACATCGAGCCGTCCGGATTCATCACCCGCATCCGCACCGTCGACCCGCTGATGGAAGCGTCGCGAATCGTCCCCGCCTCATTCAGGTTGAGACAGACCTGGGTCCCGTAGGCGCATCGGTAATAGCCGGAAATCCGCGCGCCGTTCTGCAGCATCTGGAATTCGATTTTCTGCTCGGCATGGCAGCGCTCGGGATACGGCGAAAACGCGCTGCAATCGTCAACGCTTTCGCCGTCCCAGACGCCGGTAAACGGCGCTGACATGGGATCCGCGCCGGCGGCGATACTCGCAGCGAGTCGCGCCTCCGAAGGATTCCCCGACGACCACGGGTAGGTGTGAATTGAGCCGGTGCAGCTCAGCAGCATCAGCGCTATCGGCAAAACTCCGGAGCGGTAACACATCGGGTCCTCCGCCCCCCGCAGAGCCGTTTTTCCGATCTTAAGCGGAGGGCGTGGATCGTGCCAAACGCGCAGGTCCGGAGAAATCACGGTCGGCAGTCGTCACGGCGGCAAAACTCACGGACGGAAACTGCGCGCGCAGCTCCGCCGCCGCGGCCTCCGCCGCGGCGAGGGTGCTGAAGATACCGAACGTCGCGCCGCCACTGCCGGTCATCGCGGCTGCCCTTGCCCCGGCGGCAACGAGGCCCTGCTGCAGTTGACCGATAAGCGGATACGCGGCGCTAGCTGCGGCCGCCAGATCATTGACCAGCAGCGCCGGTTCGATCCGGCCCGCGCCGAGCGCCGCAATCACCGTGTCGGCGGCCGGTCCGCTCCAGTGCGCGGGCTCGAGCGCGCGAAAAACCGCTGCCGTGGCGACGGCGATCGGCGGCATCGCGAGCACCATTGCCAAAGCGGCAAAGCTGTCGAGGGGTTCGATTCGTTCGCCGATTCCGCGCACCCGGGCCGGCCGCGGATCGAGGAAAAATGGCACATCCGCGCCAAGCCTAAGCGCGATCTTCCGCAGGCGCGGCCCGTCCTCGACCCGGAACAGCTCGGCGAGCATCCGCAGCACCGCGGCGGCGTCGCTGGAGCCGCCGCCGAGCCCCGCGCCAGGCGGGATACGCTTGCGGAGATCGATGGCGACGACGGCGTCGATTCCATACTCCGCCATGAAGGCCCGCGCGGCTCTGACCGCGAGATTCTGGTCATCGGGACCGAGCCCATCGGAGTCGCTCCGCAGATAGACCGCCGGACCGCCCCCTTCACGGAGCGCGAGACCGATGCGATCGGCGAGGCTTATCGGCAGAAAGATCGAATCGAGCTCGTGATAGCCGTCGGCGCGCCGTCCGGTGACGCGCAGAAAAAGATTGATTTTGGCCGGAGCCGCGGCGCTCAGCAGCTTGACCATCAGCCGTCCGCCGCCGAGCCTGCCGACCGCCGCGCACGGCCCTGGGCGGCGCGCGCGGCATCGCGCCGGATGAGGCTCAGGAAGCCGATACAGGTGAGGAGCAGGCCGCCGCCGACAAAGGCATCTCCAGTCATCACGGTGGCGTGATAGAAGTCCATCCGCGCCGTCGTGTAGGAGGCTTCGCGCTGGCGCCAGGTGAACGGTTCGAGCACGGCATCAGCAGATTCAAGCTCGTCGAAGCTGCGATAGGAGTCGTCGGCGGCGGCCACGGCCGGCTGTTCGCTGAGCATGCGTCCGTACTGTGCCGTGCGGATTCGCCCGACGCCCCAATTCGCGCCCCCCAGAGCGATCAGTCCGACGCCCAGTACCACCCGCCAATCATGCGAAAGATCGGTCAGCTTCATGGCTGGATCAAAGATAACCGCCGGTGGTCGCGGGAAACAATGGACCCGAGCGCCGTTTCGACGCCGCCGCCCGTATGCTATTGGCGATAGCGCGTAAGCGAGGTGCAGGCGTGGCTCATCCAATCGGCAGAATCGATCATATCGGTATCGCGGTCCGCAGCATCGCCGAGGCGCGCAAGTTCTTCGAGGGCGTGCTCGGCGCGAGTTTTCTCTACGCCCACGAAAACCCCGAGGCCGGCTACAAGCTCATCGAGCTCGATCTGAATGGCTTCGTGATCGAACTGCTGGAACCGCTCGGCGAGCAGTCGTTTCTTCACACCTTCCTCGCAAGACGCGGCGAAGGCGTCCATCACCTTACCCTCGACGTCCCCGACTCGCGGACGAAGATCGCCGAACTCAAGCAGCAGGGGGTGGCCGTGGTCGACGAGCGCGATTTTGGTCCGGCGTCCTACGAATGCTTCATCTCGCCGCGCGCCGCGCATGGCGTGCTTTTCCAGTTGGGTTCGGGTTACCCGACGCTGGCGCGCGCCGCCGAGTGGTTCGCGAAAAAGTAACGCGCGCCGCCGCGATGCCGAACCGACGCTTCGCTCCGCAGACGGTCGCGCTCAAGGCCGAGCTCGATCTGCACGCGCCCGACGGTTCCGAAATCCGTCTGCTGCCGAGCACCGAACGCGGCAGCCTCTGCCACTGCACGCTGCGACCCGGCCAGGTTTCCCGCCCGATTCGCCATCGTACGGTCGAGGAAATCTGGTACGTGCTGAAAGGCTGCGGCGAGATTTGGCGGAAGTACGCGGAGGACGCAACCATCGCCGAGCTCGCCGCCGGCGTGAGTCTCACGATTCCGCGGGGCTGCGCTTTTCAATTCCGCAATGGCGGCGGCGAGCCGCTGGAGATCCTGATCATCACGATGCCGCCGTGGCCCGGTCCCGAGGAGGCCGAGTCGGTTCCCGGTCCGTGGCCGGTCCCCGACTGCTAGCGCGTCCGATCGCGTCACGAGCCCGGTCCGCGACGCTCCGGCGCGCGGCGCGAGCGGTCAGCCGCACGCGGCGATCATCTGTGGCAGGCAGCGGCGCGAGTCGAAGAGATCGCACGCCAGTTCCCGCGCCGCCGCCTGATGCCTGCCGTAATCGCGATCGATTTCGGCGACGGCGGCGCGTGCTTCGTCGAGTGCGGCAAATGCCACCAGCCCGCGGCCGTGCGGCAGCTTCGTCGTAAAGCCGGTATCCTCCGCCAGGACCGGACGCCCGGCGGCAAGATAGACCACGCTGCGGTCGCTGAACCATCCGGATCGCAATTCCAGATGGATCGGCTTGGGGCACATGAACTCGGCGCGCGATCGCCGGATATAGTCGCGATATTGCTCGGGGGTGGCGGCGACCTCGGCGGGACGGACGAGACGCCATCCGTGCTGCCGGAAATCTGCGGCGTCGGCCGGGGGCAGGTCGGCGGCAAGTTCGAACGGCCGCTCACTGAATTGCGGCAGCTCGAGATAGCGACGGTATGCGGCGCGTTTCGAGATGCTCAACGATCGACCGCGCCATTGCAGAAACTCCCAGGTCCAGTGTGTAACCGACGTAAAGGGCGCCTGGGGACCAGGATCGGGAGTGAACTCACAGGCCGGCAAATAGACGAAGGGGCGGAAACTGTGCCATTGCCGGCCTAGCGTCGGCACCCCGCAATCCGGCTCGTTGATATTGAGCCCCACCGTCAGATAGCTGTCGTGCTCACCGATATCGAGTTCGGGATAGCCGGCGGCGCAGACCTGCAGATGACCCGGATCGACGTCGATGAAAGCGGTGCGGCGAAACTCGTCGAGCAGCGGCGCCTTGAGGCCATACCAGAAATTCCACAAAAGATCGGCTTCGCCGACAAGCTGCCGCAGACGATCGCGAGTTGCCCCGTAAATCTCGGCCTCCGCGAGATTCCCGAGCGGCGTCGTCGGAGCGCGCAGCGCGATGACGCGATCGCTTAAGCCGTAGCGGGCAGTCCGCTCGAGCAACGCCTTGATCCGCGCCGCGTCGCGCGCCGGGTCCTCACTGGCACGCATCACTTCGAGCCAATAGACGTCGTGACCAAGATCGCGCAAGCCCAGCGGATACTGCAGAAACCAATTCCAGTGTCCGCCGCCGTCGGGATACTGGGCGACCGTCGCATTGGCCAATACGATACGCATCTTTGTTGTCACCTCTTACGCATCAGCAAAATTCGAAAGACGAAAAGCCCGGCCGACGGACCTGCTTCGCGATCTGACCAATCTCTCTACAGATGGTCGCGGGCCATGTTAAGGATGCAACTATGCTGTTCGTTATAATCGGCTACGACGGACCGGACGGCGCGCAACGGCGGCCCAGCGTGCGCCCCGCCCATCTCGAAAACCTCCAGCCCCTGGTCGCGCAGGGCCGCATGATAATCGGCGGACCGTTCACCGACGGCAGCGGCAGCCTGATGATCGTCGAGATGGAATCGCAGGCCGCCGCCGAAGAGTTCGCGCGCAACGATCCCTATACGAAACAGGGCGTCTTCGCGCGCGTCGAAGTGCGGCCCTTTCGCAAAGTCGTCCCCTGAAAAAAAATACCTGCCCCGACTTGGCACGGCGGCGCGCAACGGCTTAAATCGCGCGCGGGAGGAGGACGTCTGGATGGAGGTACGTCTGGAGCCCGCGCTGGTGCGCGGCTTTCGCTTTGCCGGGGTTGCGGCGGGACTGCGCAGCGAACCGGAACGCAAAGACCTCGGGATCATCGTTGCCGACGCTCCCGCGACTGCGGCCGGCGTCTTTACCACCAGTCGCGTCAAGGCCGCGCCGGTAATCATCGCCCAGGAACGGGTGCGCGCCGGGCGACTCCGGGCCGTTGCCGTCAATTCCGGTTCAGCGAACTGCTTCACCGGCAAAACCGGCATGAAGCTCGCGGAGGATTCCGCCGCCTGCCTCGCCGACGCCCTCGGATGCGACGCCGCACTGGTCGCGCCCGCCTCGACCGGCGTCATCGGTCGCTTGTACGATCTGGAGAAGTACCGCGCGGGAATCGCGCAGGCGGTCAGTAAGCTTGCGCCGGAGGGCCTCGCGGATTTTGCGACGGCCATTCTGACCACCGATACCCATCCCAAGATGGCCGCCACGAAGCTTCGCATCGGCGGTGCAGAAATTGCCATCGCCGGATGCGCCAAAGGCGCCGGCATGATTCAGCCGATGATGGCGACGATGCTGGCTTTTATCGTGACCGACGCCGCAATCAGCGCCGCGGCGTTGCGCGGCATCATCAGGCGGACGCTGCCCTCGAGCTTCAATGCCGTGACCGTGGACGGTGACATGTCCACCAACGATACGCTGCTCGTGATGGCCAGCGGCGCCGCCGCCACCCGATCACTGGCCGGCAGCGCCCTCGCACGCTTCGAAAAGGCCTTCGGCGCCGTCGCCGAAACGCTCGCGCGCGAATTGGTGCGTGACGGCGAAGGCGCGACCAAGCTGGTCACGATCGAAGTACGCGGCGCACGCAGCGCGCCCGACGCCGAACGCGTCGCGCGGGCGGTGGCGAACTCACCCCTGGTCAAGACTGCATTCTTCGGCTGTGATCCGAATTTCGGCCGTATCGCGATGGCCGTCGGCAAGGCGGGGGTCGCGATCGATCCGGACCGCCTCGAGGTCAATCTGGCCGGCATCCGGATCGCGAGCCGGGGGACGCTGCACGTCGAGGCCTTGCCGCAGGCCGCCGCAAAAATGCGCGAGCGTGAGTTCAAGCTCGTCATCGATCTCAAGCAGGGCCGGGCGGCGGCGCGCATCCTGACCTGCGACCTGAGCTATGATTACGTCAAGATCAACGCCGAATACACAACCTGATTAACGGACTTCCGCATGAGTCGAATGGTCAAGGTCGCAACGCTGAATCTCATCCCGGAGGGCGCCTGCCGCGTGGTCGAGGTGGAGGGAACGAAGATCGCCCTTTTCAACTACCAGGCCCGGCTTTACGCGATCGCCAACGCCTGCCTTCACGAAGGCGGTCCCCTCGGTGACGGCGAGGTTTACGGCAGCCGCGTGGTCTGTCCCCTGCACGGATGGGAATACGATTTCACGACCGGCTGCAGCGTTGATGATCCCGCGATGCGCCTGCGTCAGTATGCGGTCACGGTCGCGGGCGATGACGTGATGCTCGAAATCTAGCGACCTGCGAAAAAGCGGCCGGCGCCATACGTCACCAGCGCGGCTGCGACACCGATCCCCATGCTCTCGAGTCCGCTGAGCCACCATCGACGCGCGGTCACCCGGGTCTTTATCGCGCCGACGAGAAACAGAGTGAGGACGGTGGCGATCGCCGAAACCAGGATTCCCGCCGGCGGCGCGACAATCAGGTAAGGCACCAGCGGCACCGCCGCACCCACCAGATAGGCCGCGCCGACGATACCGGCCGAACGCGAGGGCGGATCGGTTGCGTCGGCGCCGAAGCCGAGCTCCTCGCGCATCATGACGTTGCGCCAGCGCGTCTTGTCCGCCGTGATATGGGCGACGATCTGATCCAGCAGCGCGCCGCCAAAGCCCTTCTGCCGATAGATCGCGCGCACCTCGTCGCGCTCGCGGTCCGGCCAGCGATTGATTTCGTCGTGCTCGCGCTGCTCCTCGCTGCGGTAAAATTCGTACTGCGCGCGGGCCGAAGCGTAGCTCGCAAGGCCCATCGAGACCGCGCCGCCCAACATCTCCGATAGTCCCGCCATCACCACGACTTTCTGACTCGAGAAGGCCGCCGCGACCCCGGAAGTTACGGCAAAGGCTGCCACCAGCCCGTCGTTCAGGCCCAGGATCGAATCGCGCAGCCAGGTGCCGCCCGGCGCGTGCGCCTTCTCGGTATGCTGCTCCGGCCTGCGCCGTGAAATCGCCTGATCCATCGGCAAACTTCCCGCGAGGCTAAGCGCGCGTCAGATTCCGCGTCGCCCAGCGCCGTTCGACGCGCGCCCTGATCGCCAGGTAGTCGCGCACGATCCGCCGCGCCTCGCTGCGGCTCGGGCGTGCGCCGAGGTAATTATAAAGAAAACGCAGGCGCCGCGCGCGTGACACGAACCGTCCGATGCTGCGATCGAGATGCACCAGGTTGGTCAGACGCCGGCGCCACGATACCCGGCCGACCGCGCGAAAATCCTCGAGATCGACAAAATACAACACGAACCGCTCGCCTGCCCGCTCGACCATCAGATTGGTCTCCTGCATGTCGCGAGTATAGATCCCGGCGTCGTGCAACCGGCGGATCTCAGCCGCCACCTGACGCGAGGCCTCCTTGCGGAAGGCGGGGGTGTAACGACGACCAAGGGTGGCTTCGCTCAGCACGCGCGGCGCGCGCAGCGCCTCCGTCACGACGTAAGTTGCGCGGACCGCGCCCCATCGCCGCGCTTCACCGACCAGGAGTGGCCTCGGATGACAGAACTTATCGGCCGCCAGCAGCGCGGCGCCGCGCAGCGCGCGTCGGCCCCGCGAGCCTGTCAGCCCAACCAGCAGGCCGTGCAGGTAGCCGCGGGTCTTGACCTGTTTGACGAACGCCGCGCGGCCGTCGACGCAGACCATGCCGGCACGCGTGCGGTCGGTTTGCTTGTTCTGGGCAAAGTGTGGCCCGTCAATAAGCGCGTCCAGCCTCGTCTGCAGCGACCGCCATTGCGGGTCGGCGTACAGAATTCGGAACGCCATTAACCGCCAGCAGCATCAAACAAATTGATTGGTCTCGCGTCGATAAGCGATCGTCGAGAAACCCGGACTAGCCGTTGAACTCCCGGCAGAGGCGCATCCAGTCTTGGTCCTCGAACGCGGTCCGATACGGCAGATACAGCGACACGCGGTCGAGCAGGCCGTCAAAGCGCTCCCTGAGCTTAGCGCCGATATTCTCGTAAGTGCCGGTCACCGCGTAGGTGTCGAGCATCTCGTCGGTGATCAGTTTCGGCATCGAGGCCCAATCGCCTTTCGCCGTCATGGCGTTAAGCTGTGCAGCAACGTCGCCCCATCCGTGGGTATCGAGCACGACCTGGTAGGTCCGCGTCGAGGCATAAAAGGAAATCTGCTGACGGACGCCGGCGCGGGCGCGTTCGAGCTCTTCGTCGTTGCGACCGACGATGCAGAACGCGCTGGTGAAAATCGTGAAATCCTTGCGCGAGCGGCCGGACTTGCGGAGCCCTTCTTCGACGTGCGGCAGCAGGAACTCGCGCAGATACTTCGGCGAGGTAAACGGATGCGCGTGGAGGCCGTCGCAATGTTCACCGGCGAGCCGCAGGATATGCTCATTGACGCCCGCTATATAAATCGGAATCGGGTAGTTGTGCGGCTTGGGCGCGAAGAACGGCGTCATCAGCGACAAATTGAAGTATTTGCCCTGAAACGACAGCTTCTTGCCGCCCTCCGCCCAGCATTTGAAGATCGCCTTCAGCGCGAGAACATATTCCCGCAGCTTCGGCACGGGCGCTTCCCATTTAACGCCGTAGCGCCGCTCGATATGCCCCTTCACCTGCGTGCCGAGGCCGAGGATAAAGCGGCCCTTGGACAGCGCCGCGAGGTCCCAGGCGGTATAGGCGGTGCTCATCGGGCTGCGCGGGAAGGCGATCGCGACGGCCGGACCCATCTTGATGCGGCTGGTGTGCTCCGCAGCGATCGCGAGCGGCAGGAAACCGTCGTTGCCCGCTTCCATCGACCAGATGGCATCGAAGCCTAGCTGTTCGGCCTTCCTGGCCTCGGCGGCAACTTCACTCAGGTCGCGCGTGCTGATTCCGGTATCGAGCTTCATTGGTTGCGTCTCCCGCGATGGCGCATCAGTGGGCGCATCGTAACAGATGAAGCGAAGGTGCGAAAACTTCTCCGCCACGCCGCGCCGTTGGTCGGGTGGCTCAGGCCGGATGAGGCGCCGCCGCCGCCACTTTCAGCAGTTCGGCGGGATAGTCGCTCATGATCCCATCGACGCCCATCTGCAGCAGTTCGCGCATCTGCGACGGTTCGTTGATCGTCCAGACGTGGACTTCGATGCCGCAGGCATGCGCAGCCGCGACCAGCTCAGGCGTGGCTAGCCGCGCGCCGCGCGCCGCGGGCGGGATCTGTAAGGCGTTGCCGGGCGGCGCATAATGCGCATCCCGCGTCTGCATCGCGGCCACGAACATCGCCACTTCGGCAGCGGCGAAGTTGGTCGGCACGCCGGGCGCGAGCCGCCGTACTTCGGCCAGCGGCTCCTGATGCTCGCTCGCGATCAACACGCGCCGGCTCATCCCGGTGCTGTGGATGATGTCTAGCGTCGCCGCGGTGACGCTCGGCGTGACCTGCTTGACCTCGATCACGAAAAACTCCGATCGCAGTTCGCTCAGCACCTCGCGAAGGGTGGGAATCCTTATCCCCGCGCCGCGAAACGGATGACCGCCGTCCCGAGCGAAATGGTAACCCGCATCGAGCGCCTGTAACTGACTCAGAGTGAGTTCCTTGAGCAGGCCCTCACGACCGGTGATGCGCTCCAGCTCCGGATCATGAAACACGACGATTTCGCCGTCGCGCGTCATGTGCACATCCAGCTCAATATAGGGTGCGCCGAGGCGCGCAGCCGCGCGAAACGCCGGCAGCGTATTCTCAGGGAAGGCGCCGCTATCGCCGCGATGAGCAAAGATGCGGGGCCGTGGCGGCGCGAAGAAATCGGTTTCGAGTTCCGGCGTCATCTCGATATCCTACGATGCGGCCGCGCCGATCGCGAGCACGCAGCGCGCCCGGCCGGATAATCGCTCAGCCTAGCGTAGAACGGAGCTGCGGCCGCTGACCGGGAGCAGCGCGGCCGGCGCCCTGGCGAAGCTTTCAGAGGCGGTCGTCAGGCGCGCCGCGCGGCTGCCGCGCGTCGGGGTATAGGCGGTCGTCAACACCGCGTTACCCGGAGCCTCGGCCGCAGGCAGCGCCACCGCATAGCGCCCGCCGAGCGGGAGCCTTTCGAGCACGGCGAGGTACTCGCGCCGGAAACTCTCGAAGAGTCCGCGCAAGCGTGGCGAGACCTGATGATGGACGCCCAGCGTCTCGGTCAACGGATTTACGTACTGGCCGTCCTTTTCGATCGCATAATGGAGATGCGGTCCGGTAGCGAGTCCGGTGGCACCCACAAGTCCGATCAGCTCACCCACGCTGACGTCTTCGCCCGGCGCCGTCATGACGCGCGAAAGATGGCCGTAAACCGTAACCACTCCGCCGGAATGCTGGATCCGTACGCACTTGCCGAGTTCGCCGCACCATCCGGCCTGCTCGACCCGACCGTCGGCAACAGCATGAACCGGCGTGCCATAGCGCGCCGCGAGGTCAACCCCCGTATGTGCGCGGTACTGATGGAGAATCGGATGAAACCGATGGTAGCTGAAGCCTGATGAAATGTAATCGAAGTTCAGCGGAAAACGCAGCGCTTCCGCACCGAGCGCGACGCCGTCCGAATTGTAGAGCCGCGGTCGTCCGTTTTCGTCGGGAAACGCAAAGGCGGTCAGCGTCTTGCCTTGGAAGCTTATCGCCGCGGCTTCGAGACCCGTGGCAAAGCTCGCCGCCCCATCGTGGCTGACTTTTTCCTGATAGATCAGCTTCACCGCCGCGCCGCGCGGCAGCGAAGTCAATGGATGATAATCGTGAAAAGCGTAGTCGAGGGTGTCGAGAATCGGCCGTGGTATGGCCTGCCCGCGCGCATCGCGCCAGAAACCGTGGCGCAATTGAAAGGAAATCGCGACGGGGCGCAAAACGTAACGAATCGGTTCCTCGACCGTGCGCAAGACCCCTTCGCCATAGGTTTGCTGGCTGACCGCCACCCGCTCATCGAGGGTATAACGCAGACCGCGCAACTCCCCGGTTTCGGGATCGCGCATCAGCGTCAGCACGTGCCCACGATCGAAGCGCCGGACCTCGGCGCTGCGCGCGAGTGCCGCCGCCCAGCTCGCCGCCGCCTGCCGATCGAGGCCGGCCTCCTCGAGATACTCCTGAGTCGGCAGACTCCGATCCACGGTCAACGAGATGAGAATCGGCGGCGGCGCCGGATGGGCCGTTACGGGATCATCGATCCAATCGCTCTCGATGCGGCCTGCGGTGTCAGGATCGACTTGAGTAATTTGTGATTTACTTGAGCTATCCGGCGCGGGGAGCAAAAGCGTGCGGAC
>Ga0070741_10015219_pt1 | contig 13097 bp, 9 predicted proteins | sample Coa_R1_4_FD_66440 | JGI IMG/M metagenome (GOLD analysis project Ga0070741, IMG submission 66440) | Surface soil microbial communities from Centralia Pennsylvania, which are recovering from an underground coalmine fire - Coalmine... | ecosystem: Environmental > Terrestrial > Soil > Unclassified ...
GCTCTCGCCGACGATACCCAGCGCCTCCCCTTCGCGGAGCACGTAGGAGATCCCGTTGACGGCGTGGACCACGCCTTCCCCCGTGACAAACTCCGTGCGGAGGTCACGCACCTCGAGCAGCGGCTCCATGGAGGCTAAACTCCTCAACTTGGTCGTCCTTGCGATCGCGCGCTCGATTCACCCCGCGTCGAGCGAGCCGGCCGAGCCTGGTCCCGATTCCAGCGGGGCGGCGCGCTAGACGCCCATCGGCTCCTCGCGCCCCGCCCCGGTCGGCGTGACCGCCAGCCGCTCGGGCACCGGCCAGCGCAGGACCGGGTGCCGCGCCGCGGTCGTCTCGTCGAGGCGGCCCACCGGCGTGTCGTGTGGTGCCTCGTGCAGCAGCTCCGGCCGCTCCGCGGCCTCCGCGGCGATGGCCTGGAGCGCGGCCGCGAAGGCGTCGAGCGTCGGCTTCGACTCGGTCTCCGTCGGCTCGATCATCATCGCCTCGTCCACGACCAACGGGAAGTAGACCGTCGGCGGATGATACCCGTAATCGATGAGCCGCTTCGCGACGTCGAGCGTCCGTGCCCCCCGCGCCTTCTGGCGCCGCCCGCTCAGCACGACCTCGTGCATGCACGGCCGATTATAGGCAACGTCATACGCATCTTGCAGGAGGACACGCAAGTAATTCGCGTTGAGCACCGCCGTCTGGCTCACCCGGCGCAGCCCATCGGCGCCCAACAGCCGAATGTACGTGTAGGCGCGCACCAGGACCCCGAAATGTCCGCCGAAGGCCCGCACGCGTCCGATCGACTGTGGCCGGTCGACGTCGAGGAACAGCGTGCCGTCCGCCGCCCGGGCGACGACCGGCACCGGCAGATACGGTTCGAGGTCCGCTCGGACGGCGACCGGTCCCGCCCCCGGGCCGCCGCCGCCGTGTGGGGTGGCGAACGTCTTGTGCAAGTTCATGTGAAACACGTCGAAGCCGAGGTCGGCCGGCCGCGCGACGCCGAGCAGCGCGTTCAGGTTCGCCCCGTCGCCGTACAGCAGCGCGCCCACTTCGTGTACGGCCGCGGCGATCTCCAGCATGTGCTCATCGAACAACCCCAGCGTGCTCGGCGCGGTGAGCATCAGGGCAGCAACGTCGTCTCGCAGCTCTCGCCGCAACGCCTCCAGGTCCACGTTCCCGCGCGCATCCGACGGAACGGTGACCGTCTCGTAGCCGCACATCGCCGCCGTCGCGGGATTGGTGCCGTGCGCGCTGTCCGGCACCAGCACTCGCCGGCGCCGCCCGTCGCCCTGCGCCAGGTGGTGCGCGCGGATGATCAGCATCCCGGTCAGCTCGCCGTGCGCCCCGGCCGAGGGCTGGAGCGAGACCGCCGCGAACCCGGTGATCTCCGCCAGCGCGCGCTCGAGCTCGGCGAGCAGCCGCAGCGCGCCCTGCGTCGTCTCCGGCGGCTGGTAGGGGTGCAGCGCCGCAAACCCCGGCAGGCGGGCCATCTCGTCGTCCACCTTCGGGTTGTACTTCATCGTGCACGAGCCGAGCGGATAGAACCCGGTGTCCACGGCGTAGTTGAGCTGGGACAGCCGGGTGAAGTGGCGAACGACGTCCACTTCCGAGAGCTGAGGCAGCGGCAGGCGCTCGCGGAGCAGCGCGGGGGCCGGCAGCGCCGTGGGCGGCACGTCCGGCACCGGGAAGCGATGGCCGGGTCGCCCTTCAACGCTCAGCTCCGACAGCAGCGGCTCGCCCAACCTCGCCTCCCTCAGCCGGCCGCCAGCGTGGCGACCAGCGCGTCGATCTCGGCGCGGGTGTTCATCTCGGTACAGCAGAACAGGACGCAGTCGGACAGCTCGGGATAGAACCGCCCGAGCGGCAGGCCGCCCAGGATCCCCTCGCTCAGCAAGCGCCGGTTGAGGTCGGCGGGCGGCAGCGGGCAGCGAACGACGAACTCGTGGAAGAAGGGCTCGGGGGTGAGCACCTCGTAACCCGGAAGTCGCCCGATCTCGGCCGCCGCGTAGTGCGCGTACTGGTAGCAGCTCTCGGCGACCTGGCGCAGGCCGGACGGACCGAGCAAGCTCAGGTAGATCGTCGAGTGCAGCGCGAGCAGGGCTTCGTTGGTACACACGTTGGACGTGGCCTTCTCGCGGCGGATGTGCTGCTCGCGGGCCTGCAGCGTCAGCACGTAGCCGCGCCGGCCCTGCGCGTCCTTCGCCGCGCCCGCAATGCGCCCCGGCATCTGGCGCACGTACTTCTCCCGCGTGGCCATCAGACCCACCCACGGCCCGCCGAAGGACATCGGGATGCCCAGCGACTGGCCCTCGGCCACGGCGATGTCGGCGCCCCATTCCCCGGGCGGCCGCAACAGCCCCAGGGACAGCGGATTGCAGACCATCACCAGCAGCGCCCCGACTCGGTCGCAAGCCGCGCGGAGCGCCGTGAAGTCGCCGATGCTCCCGAAGAAGCTCGGCTGCTGCACGACGCAGCACGCCGTCCGCTCGTCGATCAGCGCCACCAGGTCGTCCTCGCGCAACGCTCCCTTGTCGGTATGGATGCCGCCGCTAACCAGCTCCGTGCCGCGCTCGGCCACGTAAGTCTGCACCACCGACCGATACTCGGGGTGCAACGACCCCGCCAGGACGACGCGCTCCCGCCGTGTCAGCCGCTCGGCCATCAGCACGGCCTCGGCAACCGCCGTCGCTCCGTCGTACAGCGAGGCGTTCGCGACGTCCATCGCGAACAGGTCGCAGACGAGGCTCTGGAACTCGAACGTCGCCTGGAGGGTGCCCTGGCTGATCTCGGGCTGGTAGGGCGTGTAGGACGTGGCGAACTCCGCGCGGTTGGCCAGCGCCCCTACGGCGCTGGGGATGTAGTGATGGTACGCCCCGGCGCCGAGGAAGCAGGCCAGCTCGCTGGCGGGGCGATCGGTCGCGGCCAGACCGCGCACGGCGCGCGTGACGGTTAGCTCGGGTTGGCCGTCCGGGAGGTCCAGCTTGGGAAAGCGCACCGCGGCGGGGATGACCTCGAACAGCTCGTCGACCGAGCGGACGCCCACGCGCTCGAGCATTGCTGCCGCTTCCGCGGCCGTCAAGGGCACGAATGGCATCGCTGGCCTACTCCTCCGCCCCGCGGTCGCTCACGTGCAGGTCGTACTCCTCGGCTGACATCAGGCCCTTCAGCTCGTCCAGGTTGTCCGGGCGGACGCGAATCAGCCAGCCGCGCTCGTACGGCGAGTCGTTGATCGCCTGCGGCTCGGACACCGCCGCGTCGTTGACGGCCACGACTTCGCCGGTCACGGGCGAGTAGAGGTCCGAAGCCGCCTTGACCGACTCGATGACGCCCATGACTTTCATCTGCTTGACTTGATCGCCCACCCGCGGCAGCTCCACGTACACGACGTCGCCAAGCTGGGTCTGGGCGAAGTCGGTGATGCCGACGACGACTTCGTCGCCGTCGACGCGGGCCCACTCGTGCTCTGAGCTGTAGCGCCGGTCATCGGGTGTCACGCTGCCCCCTCTCGTGCCGGCGCCGGGCGATCGCCCGGCGCCCTGCCATCATACTCCGCAGCCGGCCAGCGCGTCCCGATGGCGCTAGGCGCCAGCCCGACCGATGCGTTTGGTGCGATGCTTCCAGAACGGCAGCGGCACGACCTGGGCGCGCGCTGTGCGACCGCGCACCTCGATCCCGAGCTCGCTGCCCGGCTCGGCCAGGCGGGGAGGCACGTAGGCCATACCGATCTGCCGCTGGACGCTCGGGCCGAAATTGCCGCTCGTGACGGTGCCCACCGGCTGGCCGCCGGCCGTGACAGAGTAGCCGTGTCGAGGGATCGCGGAATCGACCATCTCGAATCCCACCAGGCGGCGTGGCACTCCGCTCGCCTGCTGGGCCGCCAGCGCCGCCGAGCCCACGAACTCGCCCTTGTCGAGCTTCACCACTCGCCCGAGGCCCGCCTCCAGCGGCGTCGTCTCCTCCGTCAGTTCGTTGCCGTACAGCGCCATCCCCGCTTCGAGCCGCAGGGTGTCCCGCGCGCCCAGCCCGCACGGCGCTGGCGCGAGCGGGTCGGTTCGTGCGAGCAGCGCTTCCCAGAGCGCGGTCGCCTCGTCGCTGGCTACCATCAGCTCGAAGCCATCTTCCCCAGTGTATCCCGTCCGGGCCAGCAGCACGTCCCGCCCGTCCACCGCGGTACGCAAGGCGGAATAGTAGCGCATCGTCTCCAGCGGCGCCGCGGCCAGCGGCTGGAGCAGCGCCTCTGCCGCCGGCCCCTGCAGCGCGATCATCGCCACCTCGAACGTCCGGTCGACCAGGTCCACCGCCAGGCCCCACGCCGCGGCCTGGTCGCGCAGCCAGCGCAGGTCCCGCTCGCGATTGCTGGCGTTCACCACTACAAGGTAGTGGCTCTCCAGCCGATAGACGATGACGTCGTCCAGCGTCCCGCCCCGCTCGTTGCAGAGCAGCGAGTACTGAGCCCGCATCGGTCCCAGCGCCAGCACGTCGTTAGTCGTCATTCGCTGCAGGAGGGTCGCGGCGTCCGGCCCGCGGACCTCCACGCGGCCCATGTGCGAGATGTCGAACAGCCCCGCGCCCGCGCGCACGGCTCGGTGCTCGGCCAGGATGCCCGACGGATACTGGACGGGCATCGACCAGCCGCCAAACGGGACCAGCCGCGCGCCGTGCGCCGCGTGCCAGTCGTGGAGCGGGGTAGTGTGGAGCGCTGCCGTCACCGCCCGCCTCCCCGCCGGCGGATCGCCAGTAGCTGCCGCCAGTGGCGCCGCAGCAGCGTCCGCGCCAGCACCACCCGCATGCCTTTCCAGGCGTCCGCGGCCCGCTCCGCCACCCCGCTCTCCGGCGCGTTCCGGCCGTAGGTCCCCTTCACGTAGGCATCGGCAATAGCGTGAACCTGCGTCCCCACGGGCGGGATCTCGCGCGCCAGCGTCTGGGCGTACTCGTAGGGCGTGTCGGACGGCCGCTGGGCCACCCCGCACCAGCCTGCCACGGCGCAAAGCTGCGCGTAGGGGCGGACGTGATCCCGCAGCGAGCGCACGCTGCGCTGCCACACCACGCCGAGGACCGCCACGACCGCCGCGAGGATCAGCAGCACGGCCAGGAGCCCGCCGGCCAGGTAGAGCAGGCCCACGACGATCGCTGGCCACCCGCCCGGATCGGCCGGGGCAGCCGACGCGTCCGAGTCACCCATCATCGCCCCCAGCCCCTCGAAGTCGAGGTCGCCGTAATCCTCGTCCTCGAACCCGAACAGGTCCCAGGCCAGCGACCCGTCGAGGCCGAACGACTCGAGCCGCGGGGGGACGGGGCGAAGCGCCGAGGGCTCGAAATTGATCCAGCCGTACTGCGGGAAGTAGGCTTCGGTCCACGAGTGAGCGTGGCTTTCTTTCACGATGATCAGGTCTTGCGTGGGGTCGCGGTCGCCGGGGGCGAACCCACTGGCCACCCGCGCCGGGATGCCAACCGCTCGCAGCATCACGGCCATCGCCGAGGCGTAGTAGTCGCAGTACCCTTCTTTGGACTCGAAGAGCATGTAGTCGACCCAGTCCCGATCGGGCGGCGGCTGCTTCACGTGGGTGCTGTAGCGGAACTGGCGCAGGTAGCTCTCCAGCGCCGTCGCCTTGTCGTAGGCCGTCTCGGCGTTGGCGGTAACCCGTCGCGCTTCCTGGCGCACCCGTGCGGGGACGCTACGCGGCAGTTGCAGGTAGCGCGACACCCAGCCTGGATACTCGTTTCCCGCCGAGCGCAGGTCGTTCACCGTCGCCACCGAGATCGACGACGTGACGGTGTACTCTTGCCCCCGGCGCAGGGGCGCGGTCAGGCGCAGCGCCACGAAGTCATCCGGCACGTCGCGGTAGTCGTAGAAGGTGGGCAGGTCGGCGCGCTCCGGCGCATCGGCGGCGAACAGCATCGTCGTCTGCGAGGCCAGGAGCTGCACCCGCTGTTCGAAGTCCTGCCGCGCCTCCAGCCGCTCGGTGTTCGGCGTCCGGACCTCCTGCGCTTCCACGCGCAGCGTGTTTGGCTCGCTGCTCACGAACACCTGGCCGGTGTAGCGGTCGTACGTCGCGGCCCGCCAGTAGCGCGGCTCTCGGGCCTTGATCGCCAGCACCGGCTGCTCGCCCAGCTCGAACGCGGCCCGCGGCGCTAGCGTGCGTCCGAAATTCAGCCCCCGCGCCGACCGCTCGGGCGCGTTCAGCGCGGCGAACAGTCGGTCGAAGTGCGATTGAAAGGTCTGCCAGGGGCCGGTGAGGTCGTACCAGACCTGCGCCACGCGCTCGCTGATCCCGCCGCTCGGCATCGCCCACGCCACCACGAGCAGCGACCCGGAGATGATCGCTCCGGCCAGCATCAGGTGGCGGGCCGTGCCGACGACGGCCGGCTCGGCGCCACCCCAGCGCTCCGCCCGCCGTTGGAGCGTCAGGTCGATCAGCAGCAGCAGCGCCGCCAGGAGGTACACGACCAGGAACGGCAGCAGCTCCGGCGGAGCGTAGGAGAGGTTCACCAGGATCGCGCAGCCGTTCGGGAGGATCGCCCACCACGGCGCCCGCTCGCGGAAGGCAAACCAACCGCTGGCGTACCCCAGGAACCAGGCCAGGAGACTCATCGTCAGCGAGAACAGCAACGTGTCGCTGCTCGCACCGCCGCTCACCGCAGCGTCCAGCCAGGCCCCGATGCGGGCGTTGAGCCAGACCCCGCGGTCGATGAAATTGCCGCGCTCGGCGAGGGTCATGAAGTGCAGGCAGACGAAGGCCACGCCGAAGGCCAGGGCAACCAGGTGCGCGACGGGGGCCGGCAAGCGGCGTCGACTCAGGAACAGGGCGAACAACACGCCGCCGGCGGCGAAGATGGGCAGCCAGCCAAGGTAGTCCGCCCAATCGGCCGCGGTGACTGACGCCGCGGGCGCGCCCACGAGCAGCAGGACCAGCGCAATCGTGCTGGGGCTCTCGCCCGCCACCGCCCGGCGAGCCTCCTGCTCGTCCCAGCGGGGCGCGCTGCCGTCGCGCGTGAGGCTGTCCTGCATCAGCTCATACCCACCCTGGCGCCACCAGCGTACTCCTGGGCCAGCGCCTCGGGGAGCGGCTGTCCCTGCTTCACCATGTAGGTGGGGATACCTGCGGCGGCCAGCTCGCCGACGAGCATCAGCGACGGCCGCGCGCTGCCGTAGGTGCTGGCTTCGAGCAGGACCACGGCGCTGGCCACCCCCCGCAGGCGCAGGTCCTGGCAGGAGCCGAGCCACTCGGACCGCACGGTCGGCGTCACGACGAGCGCCGTCGAGCCACGCCCGAAGCGGGCCGTGCTGCTCACCAGCAGGTCCCCCAGCGGCAGGAAGTCGCGCACGCGCACCACCGCCAACAGCTCCAGGCAGCGCAACAACTGCCGCGTGCCGCGATCCGGCTGGAGCACGTGGCCCTGCGTGAGCAGCCCTACCGCGCGGTGCTCGAGCAGGAAATGCTTGGCGAGCGACGCCGCGATCGTGACCGCGTCCTCTTCCGTGGAGCCCGGCCCGCTGCCCAGGTGGGCGTTGCGGTCGAGGTCCAGCACCAGCCAGACATCGGAGATCGGGTCCTGCTCGAATTCCTTGACCAGGAGCCGTCCGGTACGGGCGCTGTTGGGCCAGTGGATTCGATTATAGGGATCGCCGGGCTGGTAGTCGCGGATGCCGGTCACCATGGGCGTACTATACGGGACTCGCTCCCGCCTCTGCCCGCTCCCCGGCAGCTCGCCCTCGAGCGGCCGGAAGCCGGGCAGGTCGATCGTGGCCGGGTAGACCAGCACGGCCGTGTTCGACGGGAAGATCGCCTGGCGCTGGAAGATCCCGAAGGGATCGCCGGCAGTGATCGTCGTCGGGCCGAGGACGTAGCGACCGCGACGACGGCACGGCGTGCTGAGGCTCCACGTCCGCTCTTCGTACGAGCCCAGGCTTGCCGCCACGTGCGTCTGGTGCTCCGGCAGCGTCGACGCCGCATCGATCTCCAGCCACGGCTTCGGCAGCCAGTGGGCGTTGCGTACCGTCACGCGCTCCTCGAGCACGCTGCCCACCTGCGCTCGCTGCGCGAGGGGCTCGCGGCGAACTTCGAGCCAGAGCACCCCGGCGCGCGTCCACAGCCAGGCGACTCCGAACAGCAGCAGCAGCAGGTAGGCGATCTTGAACATGATGTTCCAGCCGCCCGCCAGCGCGGTACCGAAGATGAACAGCCACAGCGCCAGGAAGGCGAGGAGCCGTACCATGCCGCCCTCAGGCGGGGATCCGGTTGCCGGGCACCGGCGCCGCTCGCAGGATCTCGTTCAGGATTTCGCTGGGGCCAACGCCGCGGACCCGCGCCGAGGGGTTGACGATCAGGCGGTGCGCCAATGCCGGCTCGGCCAGCGCCTTCACGTCGTCGGGGATCGCGTAATCGCGCCCGCGGAGGAACGCGCGCGCCTGGGCGGCCCGGAACAGGGCCAGCGAGCCGCGCGGGCTGGCGCCCAGGTACACGTCGGGGTGCGTGCGACTCGCCGCGGCCAGGTCGACGATGTACTGCCGCAACTCGGCCGCGACGTGGACCTGCCGGACCTCGGTTTGGGCCGCCACCAGGTCCTCGGCCGCTGCCACCTGTTCCAGCGCCTCGACCGGGTGGGAATACTGCTGGCGGTCGAGGACGGTTACTTCGTCGTCGCGGCTGGGATAGCCCAGCTTGATCCGCAGCATGAAGCGGTCGAGCTGCGCCTCGGGCAGCGGGAAGGTGCCCTCGTACTCGATGGGATTCTGCGTGGCCAGCACCATGAAGGGTCGAGGCATGTCGTAGGTCACCCCGTCGACGGTAACCTGCCGCTCCTCCATCGCCTCGAGCAGGCTGGCCTGCGTCTTGGGAGTGGCCCGGTTGATCTCGTCCGCCAGAACGATCTGCGCCATGACCGGCCCGGGGCGGAACTCGAACTCGCCGGTCTTCTGGTTATAGATGCTGACGCCGGTGACATCGCTGGGCAGGAGATCCGGGGTGAACTGGATGCGCTTGAAGTGGCAGCCGATCGAGCGCGCCAGCGACTTGGCCAGGACGGTCTTGCCCACCCCGGGCACATCCTCGATCAGCAGGTGGCCCTGGCAGGCAAGCGCGATGAGCGCTAGCTCGACCTCCTCGCGCTTGCCGACGATGACTCTCTCGACGTTGCGGAGCACCGCCTCCAGGATGCCATCTGCCCTCGCCATGCCTCACTACCGCCCGTGGCACTTCTTGTATTTCTTGCCGCTCCCACACGGGCAAGGATCGTTGCGGCCCACCTTCTGCCCGGCGCGAACCGGCTGGCGCGCGTCCTCGTCTTCGCGGTTCGTGGTCATCTGCTGGGTCGGCCGCGGCTGCTCGCGCAGGATCGTGACGTGGTAGATCGTGCGCGACACGTCGTGGCGGATGGTGCCCAGCAGCCCCTCGAACATGTTCGCGGCTTCAACCTTATACTCTACCAGCGGGTCGCGCTGCCCGTAGGCGCGCAAACCAATGCCTTCGCGCAGGTCGTCGATGGCCGTGAGGTGCTGGATCCAGAGGCTGTCGATGATGCGCAGCAGCACCAGCCGCTCCAACTGCCGCATCATCTCTTCGCCGAGCTGCTCTTCCTTCGCGTCGTACGCCTCTTCGGCGGTGTCGAGCAAGCGGGCCTGCAGCTCCTCGCGGGTCAGGTCGGCGAGGTCCTCCGGCCTCAGGCCGCCCGCCTGGGGCACGATCGCAGCAAACGCCTGGAGCAGCGGCAGCGGGTCCCACTCCTCGTCGCTCTCGGTCGCGGTGTAGGTCTCGACCAGGTCGTCGATCTCCTGGGCCACCCAGTCCTCGATCATCTCCCGCAGGTTTTCCTCGCCGAGGACGCGCCGGCGGTCCGCGTAGATGACCTCGCGCTGCTTGTTCAGCACGTCGTCGTATTGCACGACGTGCTTGCGAAGGTCGAAGTTGTAGGCCTCGACCTTCGTCTGCGCGTTCTCGATCGCCTTCGTCACCCAGGAGTGCTCCAGCGGGACGTCTTCCTCCATCCCGAAGCGGTCCATGAGCTTCGCGATGTTGCCGCCGCCGAAGCGGCGCATCAGGTCGTCTTCCAACGACACGTAGAACCGCGACGACCCCGGGTCGCCCTGGCGGCCAGCGCGCCCGCGGAGCTGGTTGTCGATCCGCCGCGCCTCGTGCCGCTCCGTTCCCAGAATGTGCAGCCCGCCCAGCGCGACGACCTCCTCGCGGCCCCGCTGGCACTCGGCCGCGGCGGCCTGGCGGGCCGCCTCGACCTGCTCGGCGGTGATCTCCTCGCCGCGCTGGCGCCGCCTGGCGATCTGCTCGTCGACGAGCCCGGCCGGGTTGCCGCCCAGGAGGATGTCCACGCCGCGCCCGGCCATGTTCGTCGCGATGGTGACCGCCCCCGGGCGCCCGGCCTGGGCGATGATGCCCGCTTCTCGCTCGTGCTGCTTGGCGTTCAGCACCTCGTGCGGGATGCCCTTGCGCTGCAGCAGGCCGCTGAGGTATTCGCTCTTCTCGATCGACACGGTGCCGACCAGCACCGGCCGCCGGGACCTGTAGAGGTCCTCGATCTCCTCGACCACCGCGGCGAACTTCGCCTTCTCGGTCTTGAAGACCAGGTCGCCCTCGTCCACCCGAATCATCGGGCGATTCGTGGGGATCGTCACCACGTCGAGGTTGTAGATCCGGCGGAACTCGTCGGCCTCGGTGGCCGCGGTGCCCGTCATGCCTGCCAGGCGCTCGTACAGGCGGAAGTAGTTCTGGAACGTGATGCGGGCCAGGGTGACGTTCTCGCGCTGGACCCGCACCCCTTCCTTCGCCTCGATGGCCTGGTGCAGACCCTCGCTGTAGCGGCGGCCGACCATCAGCCGACCGGTGAACTCGTCGACGATGATGACCTCGCCGTCCTTGACGACGTAGTCGCGGTCCAGCTTGTAGATGAACTGGGCCTTCAACGCCTGATCCAGGTAGTGGGTCAGCTCGTAATTGTTGGGATCGTACAGGTTCTCCAGGCCCAGCCACCGCTCCATCTTGGCGATGCCTTCTTCGGTCAGGCTGATGCTGCGGTGCTTCTCCTCGATGAAGAAGTCCTCGTCGGGCCGCAGGCGGGGCACCAGCCGGGCGAAGAGCGCATACTTGTCGGTGGATTCCTCGGCCGGACCGGAGATGATCAGCGGCGTGCGCGCCTCGTCGATCAGGATGTTGTCGATCTCGTCGACGATCGCGTAGTACAGCCCACGCTGCACGCAGTCGTTGAGGTGCCAGACCATGTTGTCGCGCAGGTAGTCGAAGCCGAACTCGTTGTTGGTGCCGTAGGTGATGTCCGCCGCGTAGGCTTCCTTGCGGAGCCGCGGCTCCAGGTCGTGCTGGATGACGCCGACCCGCAGGCCCAGGCGCTCGTACACCGGCCCCATCCAGGCCGCGTCGCGCCGCGCCAGGTAGTCGTTCACGGTCACGATGTGGACGCCCTGGCCGGGCAGCGCGTTGAGGTAGGCGGGCAGGGTGGCGACGAGCGTCTTGCCTTCGCCCGTCCGCATCTCGGCGATCTTGCCCTCGTGGAGCACCGCGCCGCCCAGGAGCTGCACGTCGTAGTGCCGCAGCCCGAGCGTTCGCTTCGATGCCTCCCGCACCGCCGCGAACGCTTCCGGCATCAGGCTGTCGAGGGCTTCGCCGGCCAGGTACCGCCCCCGAAACTCGGTGGTCTTGTCGTGGAGCTGCGTGTCGGTGAGCTGCTCGTACTCGGGCTCGAGGGCGTTGACGCGCTCGACGAGCGAGCCGAGCCGTTTGATCTCGCGCTGGTTGGAATCGCCCAGCAGGCGCTTAACAAAAGTTAGCATTATCGGCCCGTGCAATCCTGCGCAGCGGCGGGGCAGCCCGCCGCTCGTCAAATCGAAATAAAGCTGAGCTGCAGAGCAGGCGTCCGGAACATCTCACCGACGGACGTGCCCGCGTGAATGCGGTTGATGGCCTCGCCCAGCAGCGAAGCGACGGACACCACCTCAAGTTTATCCAACCGCTTGTCGGAATCCAATCGTATAGTATCCGTCGTCACGATCCGGCGCACGCGGCAACTGCGCAGTCGGTCGATGGCGGGACCGGACAGCACAGCGTGCGTGCAACAAGCGTCGATCGCCCGCGCGCCGTTGCGCGCCAGCACCTCGACGGCGCCGATGAGCGAGCTGGCCCGGTCGATCTCGTCGTCGACGATCAACGCCGTCTTCCCCCGCACGTCGCCGATGAGCGTGATCGCCTCGCTGCTGCCGTCGTTGCCGGACCGCCGTTTCTCGATGATCGCCAGCGGCGCGTCCAGCAGCTCGGCGAAGCTGCGCGCACGCTTGGCGAACCCGATGTCCGACGACACCACGACCACGTCGCGCTCCAGCGTTGGGCGCAAGTGCTCGCACAGCAGGCCGACGGCCGTCAGCTCGTCGACCGGAATATTGAAGAAGCCCTGCACCTGTCCGGCGTGGAGATCCATCGTCAAGACGCGGTGCGCGCCGGCCACCTGGATCATGTCCGCCAGCAGCCGCGCCGTGATCGGTACCCGGGGCTGGTCCTTCTTGTCCGTGCGCCCGTACGCGAAATACGGAATGACGGCCGTCACCCGCCCGGCCGACGCTCGGCGCAGCGCATCGAGCATGATCAGCAGCTCCATGATGCTCTTGTTCACCGGCGAGCAGGTGGGCTGGATCACGAATACGTCTTTCTCGCGTACGCTCTCGTTGATCTTCACGAAGACGTTCTCGTTGCTGAACTCGAACACCTCGGCCTGGCCGAGATCCACCTCGAGATAATGGCATACGGCCTTCGCCAGCGCCGGATGAGCATTGCCCGTGAAGATACTCAGATCGCCATACAAGGCAGTCTCCAGCACTCCTATCGGTCTTTCCACACCGTGGACAAAGATAGGGTGCTGACCGACGCCTTTGCCGCGCCAACCAGCACCCCAGGATGCCTCACCGAGGTCTTGCGTTCGCTCGTCGCAACTGTCGTCCCTCGCTCGCCTCGCAAACGCTGACCGCGCAGTTTACCTAAGCAACAAGGGATCAACCAGGCCCGGCGTGACTATATCACACGCTCCGGGGCCCAGCAATCGGCCGCCAGGCGAGTCCACGTTTCGATTGCCTTACAACCGCACAGCGCCAGGC
>Ga0070741_10015220_pt1 | contig 13097 bp, 8 predicted proteins | sample Coa_R1_4_FD_66440 | JGI IMG/M metagenome (GOLD analysis project Ga0070741, IMG submission 66440) | Surface soil microbial communities from Centralia Pennsylvania, which are recovering from an underground coalmine fire - Coalmine... | ecosystem: Environmental > Terrestrial > Soil > Unclassified ...
TGACGAGCAGCCAGGGCGGCTCCCTCGCCGGCGTCAGCGTCGTCGTGACGCCGCACGGTCAGAACGCGATGCCCGCCGTGACGACGAATTCCGCGGGTGTGTATACGGTCACGGGCGTCCAGGTCTCCGACGGCACCGGCGCGATGGCCTTCTCGACCCTGCCGTCGAACTGCCCGACGCCGGCGAGTCCGACGAGCTACACCGGCCTCACGGCGAGCGCGAAGCTGACCGTCAACGCGACGATCACCTGCAATCCGCCAAGCGGCACGATCATCGGGACGATCACCAGCAGTCTGGGCGGCGGTCTCGCCAGTGTCGGCGTCGTCGTGACACCGGCCGGCGGATCCGCGATGCCCGCGGTGACGACTAGCAACACCGGGACATTCACCGTCAGCAACGTCTTGATCGGCACGGGCGCTCAAGCCGGCACGGGTACCGTGACGGTCAATCACCTGCAATTGAACTGCACCGCGCCCGCCAGCCCCTCGAGCTACACTGGTCTCGCGAATAGCACGACCGACACCGTGAACATCACGATCCAGTGCACGACGCCCTACGGTACCGTCAAGGGCACGATCGTGACGGCGTGGGGCACGCCGATCCAGGGTGTGACGGCGACGGTGACTCCGACCGGCGGTCAGGGGGTCACGTCGTCGCCGAGCGATACGAACGGGTTGTTCGTCGTGACCGGCGTCCCGGTCGGACCGGGTACCGGCCAGGTGACGTTCGCGGGTCTCACGATCAACTGCCAGACGCCCAGTCCGCAGCCGTACACCGGCCTCACCAATACGCGATCGGTGAACCTCTACGTCGTGCCGCCGTGCACCAAGACCGGCGCGATCAACCTCGCCATCCTCTCAGGCGGAGGGAACGCGCCCACGACCACGGCCAACGTGTCGATCACCGGTAGTGGCCCGGGCCTGCCCGTGACCCTGACGGCGCCGGGGCTCGTGTATCCGCTCAATCCGGGCGCCGTGGTCCTGACCGCGTCGAACTATCAATCGTTCGATCAGACCGTCCCGCAGATCTTCTATCCGGACACGATCAATTTGAGCCATCGGACCTTCATTGACACGACCGTCACCATAGGGAAGGTGGACTCGATCACGGTCACGTACGCGTGGCGTGAAGGGTCCGGCGAGCTGTGGATCGCCGATTCCAGCAGTACGCTCCTCGCTGGCTTCAGTGGGCCGCAGCTGCGGCAGGGTGGCACTATCACGGCGTCGAACCTGATCACGCAACCCGCGTTCGTGGCGCCGACGGGCATGGCGCTCGACTCGAACAACAAGCTGTGGGTGTCGCAAGCCTCCGCGAACCAAGTGCTCGAGTACCGCGACTCCGCGGAATTCGGCGGCGTGAATGCCAGCTACGTGTTCCGGACGGTGTCCGGATTCAACAATCCGCAGGGCTTGGCCTTCGATGCCAGCGACAACCTGTGGGTCGCGAACGCCGGCAACAACACGCTGTCGATGATCGTGGGCGGCAGTATCGCGGCGACTCTGTCGAGCACCGCGCTCAATCAGCCGACCGGGCTGGCATTCGATGCCAATGGCAATCTGTGGGTGACGAACCCGGGGAACAACACGGTCGTCGCCTTCAGCGCCTCGGAGCTGTCGTCCGCGGGAAGCGAAACGCCGACGGTCGTGCTGAGCGCGAGCGGCGGATCGCTCGCCACTCCGACCGCGTTGGCCTTCGATGCCAGCGGCGCCATGTGGGTCACGAACGCGTCGGCCAACACCGTCGTGTCGTTCACGTCCGCGATGCTCGCATCGAGCGGCAGTCCCACACCGGCGGTCACGATCAGTGCCAACACCGGCTCATTGGCCGCGCCGCGCGCACTCGCGTTCGACGCCAGCGGTAACCTGTGGGTGGCGAACGAGACGAGCTCGAACGTCGTCGAGTTCAGCACCGCCCAACTGGCGAGCGGCGGCAGCCTCGCGGCGACGACGACCGTCACCTCGCAGGCGTCCGAGTTGAGCGGACCGTTGGCGCTGGTGTTCAATCCGCAGCCGACCGGTCTGCCGATCAACGGCAGTCACGTCAAGCAGATCTTCCGGCCGGGCGTCAAGATCACCACGAAGTCTAAGGTTTCGGGCGGCGCCCACCGCCGCCCGTGATCCATTGGGGAAGTTTTGCGTACTGGACAGCCGTCAAAACAGTTTGGAGATCTTGCAGCGCCTGGTGGTTCATCGCTCGTATAACGGTGAATTGCTTGCGGAGCACGCCGGCCATCGTCTGCTGATCGACGTTGGCGCCGAGGTTGCCGATGTTCTTCCGGACGACCTCGCGCAGCGAATCGGCTTTCGTTTGGAAAGCATTCGCCAGCGTATCCAGCTGCGTGACTTGATCCTGGCTGAGAACTAGCGTCAGCGAGTCGGCCAAGCGCAACACCTGCATAAATGGATTGGGAATGCGCTGCCCCAGCCGATTCGCCATCTCATCGGCGAAACTCTGGTGCGCATCGGATAGTGTCGCCGATGGCGCTGCCCCCCCGCCCTTACGCCGGAACCCACCGCCGAACATTGAGCGTATTTGTTGTTGTGCGTCCGTAGCGCCGACATTGAAGCGCAGCGCAATGACAAACTGGAAGGGGATGCCGTAAGGCTGAAACGCAGTCGCACGACCGAAGTGCGTATTCACGGTGTAGTCGAACTCGTGCGTCCCTGGATTGAAGCCGGTGACCGTAAGCAGCACGGGATCCGGCGGCTTTGGCTGGCCCCAGCCCTGCAAGTGATTCTCACCGTGCAACAGCAGGTCGATACCGGTCAACGAATTCAACGCCATCAGCGAAAGCGTGAGTCGGCGATCGAGGCCGGCCCAGTTCGGCCGAATATTCAACTGCCAATTGAGCGACGTAGACCAGGGCCCGTCGCAGGTGTTGCGCCCGGCGATCGTCCCGATCTGGCTCTTGAGACAGTCGCGGACGGATGATGACCCAGTCGACAACAACGTCCGCATGCCCGCGGCGACCTTCGAGGCCGTAGCGGGATTCGTCGGGTCGAAGACGAACGCCCGGTCGTTCCGCCCCGAGCCATCGCCATTGACGTCGCCGTTGACGATCGGCGTGAACGGCGCCCCCGAGGACAGCTGCGCGGTCGATGTGAGCTCGACGAGCTGCGAGAACGGAAAGATCAGCGTGCCCACGAACGCGTGCGTGCGCTGCAGGTCGCTCGTCGTCCACGGCAGCGCGTTGGGATTCCCCGCCGTCGGCGCGGAGATATACCCGCCCGCCGCGGAGCCGCCGGAGAACGACGACTGGTCGCGCACGTTCGAGTACGTGTAGGCGAGCGTGTAGGTGACCCCGCGGTCCGTGAACCCCGAGAGATTCGCGGTGAGTTGCTTGGTCTCGGATCCCAGATTCGAGTTGAGCGACAGCACCTCGCCAAATTGATTGTGAAGACGCGAGGACCCGAACGCCGCGCCGCCGGTCGCCGGATCGACCGATGTCGACGACACGAACACCGGCCGATGGTCTTCGTTGGGAATCGTGAAGGCTGGTCGAGTATTGAGGTTGAGATCCGTCACGCCGAAGAGCGTGACGCCCCTGGCGTAGCTCGCGTCGACCGCGACGCTCAAATGACTCGTGAGGCGCCGCGTGGCGCCCAGTGATCCGCGCCAGGCGCGCGGCGCCTCGAAGTCAGGCGCGAACGTCGTGACGGTGCTGCGCGCGCCGAGCCCCAGCGTGTCGGGCGGGAACGCGCCGCCCACGCAGGTCGTCGGTGGCGAGCCGGTGCCGTTCGTGTAGCCCTCCCAGTCCGGCGGCGGCACTTGCGGTCCGACGCACACCAACTGGGATTCCGCGCCGGCGAGCCCGGTCGCCGACTGGAGGGACGAGTACAAGCTTTGCGGCACCGGGGCGCGGAACTCGCCGAATCCGCCGCGCAGGGTGACCAATGGCGCGTTGAACGTGCGCGCTTTCCCCCCGCCTTCCTGTTCTCGGTTTCCGTTCAGCGATCCGATGAGCCATTGGAACCCGACGCGAGGGCTCGCGTGAATCTCGCCGGGCCATTGGTCGGTGCGGCGGCCGAACAGTGTATAAATCTGCGGATCGAGCGGCGGGGCGCCGGACTCGAGGTTCCCTTCGAGCCGTGCGCCATAGGTCAGCTGGAGCGTGCCGGCGCGCCACGCATCGCCCAGGTACAGGGCGCCGGCGTACGTGCGAGCCTCGCTACTCCGTACGCCGAGCTCGCGCGTGAAGGTCGCCGGCGAGTCGGCCAGAAACTGCCCGAACGTCTGGAAGCCGTACGTGCCTTCCTGGTTCGGCGTCACGCTCTGGCCGAACCGGGCGAGGTGCATGAGCCAGCCGAGCTTCATGCGATGACCACCGCCCGGTGACAGCAGCGATACCTCGTCGGTCGATTCGATAAAGTCCTTGTGCGTGTGCGTGGCGACGCCGGGCGATCCACCGAACGAGAGAGACGAGACGCCGAAATTGGTGACCGACTGCACGTCGGAGGTATCGCCCTCGTCTGGGACGAACGTCACTCGACCGGCGGGAATGGACAGATACGGATCCGAGCTCGTCTGCGCATGCGTCGCGTACGCCCGGAATTCGTTGATCACGCCATCGCCCAAGTGCGACGTGAGTGTGAGCATGACGCCGCCGCCCGCGTTCGAGCCGGCGGTCCCGGTCGTTGGCAGCGTGAGGGCGCTGATACGCGCGCCGTCCTGCGCGGTCGCGCGCCAGTCGAACCGCAGCATGATCGTCTCGTCGTCGCTCGCCAGCCAGTCGAAGCGCTGGAAGAAGACGCCCGTGTTCGTCCCGCGAATGCCCGGCACGTTCGCCGTCGTGGTCGGCAGGCCAAGTTTTCTGACCTGGTTGATGAACAGCGCCGCCGTGTCGGGCGAGATCCCCAACTGACCCAACGTCGAAGGGTCGACGTTCAGCAGCGAGATGAGATCATCGTAGCGGCGGTTGAACTGGCCGGCGGTGTACGAGAAGAGTTTGTTCAGCACGATCGGACCGCCGAAGCCACCGCTGAATTGCAGCTGATTGCGCAGCTGGCCGAATGCCGTCGGACCCTGCTGGCCAAACGCGAAGTCGGGGCTCCGCATCTGAGCGCCGAACGATCCCTGGAAATCGTTGCTCCCACCGCGCGTCGTGGTGGCCACTTGCCCGCCCGTGAACTGTCCGCGGGCGACATCGTAGCTATTCGTAATCACCCGAATGCGCCGCGTCGCCTCGGTCGGCACGGATGTACCGCCGAAGCTGATGCCATCGACCGTCGTATTGTTGAGCGTCGGGCGCTGGCCGGCCACCGAAAACTGCGCATCCGTCGTGTCCGTCGACGAGAGCGCGACGACGCCGGGCGCGAGCGCGGCGATCGTGGCGAGGTCGCTGCCATCGATCGGCAGCTTTTCGATCTGCGCCGGCGTCAGCGTGAGCCCGGTCGATCCCGCGTTGGCCGCATCGCCTCGCTGATTGCGCTGCGCGCGCGTGGTCACCGTCGACAGCACCGGCACGTTCGTCTTGAGCTCAACGTCGGCGACCAGGCGATCTTCATCCGCCTGACGTATGACGAGCACGGTCGCCGGCGCGAATCCGACCGATCGGATTTCGACGCGATACTGTCCGCCTCCATCGGGAAACAGGACCGAATAGTGGCCGTTCGACGACGTCTCTTTTTGACGGACGATGTTTCCGGAGAGCGACGTCACGGTGACGATGGCGCCGACGACCGGTTGGCCGTCGGGCGATGTCACCTTTCCCATGATGATGTCGGTGGTCGAGCCCACCTGCGCCAGGGCTCGAGTCGCGATCAGGACAGTGAGCCACAGCGCTCGCACTCCTACAGTACCGATTGGAGCGCGTCAGCGTTGGCGCACCGCGACCAGTGGAATGCCGTGTTGCGCCGCCCACTGCTCCCAGTGTACGGCGGACTCGTTGGCGAACGCGGTTTCCAAATCGTTTCCGAGTGCTTCCAGCAACGCCGAATAGAAATGCGGCTCCAACGCGGCCACGGCGACCCAGCCATCGCTGGCCTTATAAAAGCGATACCCGGCCATGCCGCCACCGAGCAATGCACCGGGCGCGGTGAACCCATATCGAAAGGGCTCGGCGAAATCTTTTGCGGCGGCTTCGAGAGAAACCGTCGCGCACCCAGGCGTACGACTCAGCAGCAACGCGAGTCCAGCACTGACGATCTGTTCGCCGGCCGCCAAATCCGCGATGGTGGTCCTTGGCAGCGCCGGTGGCGATGTCAGGCCCGCCTGAGCCTGAAGCATCAAGTCATGCGACGGTCTCTCATCGTCTGGTGACACCCACCCGACGAGTGCCACGTGTGAGAGTCGTGGATACTCCGCGTGCAGTTGCTCCCAGCCGAGCCCCAGTCGACGCAACGACGATGGCCGGCTGGCGGTCAAAAGCAGGTCGGCGTCGGCCAACAATGAATTGAACATCGCCCGACCATCTGGTGATTTGATGTCGAGCCGTTCGACCCGCGTCCCCTTATGCAGCTCGGCGTAATACTCGGGACACCAGGTCGCGAGCGGGTCCCCACCCTTGGGCTCGACGCCAGTAACCTCTGCTCCCAGCATCGCCAGCCGCCGGGCCGCGTACGGTACAGGCACGTACACGGCCAAGCTGACGACCCGCATCAACGCGTAACCAACGGAACCGGTGGCGGGATCGTCGCGGTGAGCGACCGCGCACCATCAGGTCCAACCGCGCGGACACCGGCCCACAGGTCATCAAGCTGTTCGGTCAGCATATACGGTGGACCGGCACCGGCATCGAGCACCTTGGTGTAAATCGGCGAGGTCGTCGCGCGCAGCAACACCTCATAGCGAACGGCTCCCGCCGCCGGTTTCCAAGTGAGCTTCCAGCTCTGCCCGCCGCTTGGCGCGTCCCGGGTCGCCGCCACGCTATCCGGCGGCGCCGGCGCGGCAGCGAGCGAGCCGACGGTGGCACCGTTCAACACCGCCACGTGCGCGATGTACCCGAAGTTGACGTGCGCGAAGTCATCGCCTGGACGGTGCTGGCGGGTGTAGTCTTCCAAGCGCTCGGTAAAGCGCAGCCCCGCATCACCGTCGCCGACGAAGGGCATGTGATCGCCGCCGCGGTGAATGCGATCCACGCGGAAGACCGGGAGAATCGTAAAGCTGGGCTCATAGAGCGAGCCGAGCGCCCAAGTGTAGCGCCCCAACTCGCGGCTCGGACTGTTGTCGGGATCGGCGGCGAAGATCCTGACGGTAGTCGAGTCCGTGTGGCCGTCCTGACCCAGAATATTGCCGTCCATGTCGTCGGCCATCCCGGCCACGACATGATATCCTCCGTCGTGCAGTCGCTTGGCGAAGTGCGCCGAGCCGAGGAGGCCGAGCTCTTCCCCGGAGTACAGCGCGAACACAACGGTCGCGTCGAGGCCGTGAGGATAGTGCTTCGAAAACACGCGAGCGAGCTCGATGACGGCCGATGACCCGGACGCATCGTCGTCGGCGCCGGGCGCATCATCCACCGCGTTGAACGAGTCGAGCGAGCAGCGGCAGGAGTCATAGTGGCCACCGATCACCACCACGCGGCTCGTATCGCGACCGGGGAGCCACGCGAGCACGTTGACGATGTTCACGGTCCGCTTCTGCGGATCGCGCTGCACCGTCACCATGCCTGGATCATACTCGACCCGCAGGCACCCGCCGCAGTCGCTCGCGTAACCTGACAGCGTCGAGAAGATCCACCGGCGCGCCGCCCCGACGCCCCGGGTGCTCGAAACGGTGTCGCTCATGGCGTGGCGCGTGCCGAACGCCGCGAGCGTGGAGTCGGTTGCGCGGATGCGCGCCGCCGAGATATCACTGAGCGCGTCAGCCAGTTTCGGGTCGCGTACCAGCCCCATCTGAACGTCGGTGCGCGCGGGCGTGGCTTGCGTCGATGGGTGGCCGCAACCCAAAATGAAGGCAACGAGGAGACACTTTCTCATGAGTGTATTACTACTAGCGCTCGCGCTGTTGCAGCAACCCGACTCGACATCGCTGCTCGCCCAGGGGGCGGCGCTCGACCTCGATGGCCATTACGCCGAGGCCCGAGCCAAACTCTCACAAGCCATCGACAAGGCGGGTACCGACTCGGCCAAGACACCGGCCCGGCGCAGCCTGGCGATCTCCTACGCGTTTACCTGCGACACGAAGGAAGTCAGCAAGTACGAGCACCAGGTGATCGACCCGCGCGTGGCCGCCAAGGACTACAACGGGGCCGCCGACGTGTCGAACGAGCTCGCGCGCCTCTTGCTCGAGTGTAATGACCTTTCTGACGCGCTCACCACGTACCGCTCAGGTCACGACGTGGCGCTCAAGCAGCCCAATCTCTCTGATTCAGCCAAGGACCTGTGGGACTTCCGCTGGGAGCATGCGCAGGCCCGGATCGCGGCTCGCCGTGGCAACGCGGCCGAGGCCCAAAAGCACGTGGCGGCCGCCAAAGCGATCCTCGACAAAGGCACGAATCCCGATCAGAAACGGTTCTTGCCGTATCTGACCGGGTACGTGGCGTTATATACCGGCGACTACAAGACGGCGATTGCGGATCTCAGCCAGGCCGACCAGAAGGATCCGTTCTTTCTGGCTTTGCTCGCCATGGCCTACGAGAAGTCGGGCGATGCGTCCGCCGCTACACCGTACTATCGCAAGATTCTCGAAGGAAAGCAGCACAACCCCGCGATGGCCTTCGCCCGACCCATGGCCAGGCGAAAGCTCGCGACGAGTTAGCCACCAATACCCTTGATGGTGTTGGCGAGCCAACGCACTCGCTGGCCATCTTTGGCGGACTTCGCGTCCGCCTCGACTTGCCGGGCGAGTTTTTGCAGGTTGCCCCGTTGTTGCGCGTTGTCCGTGTGCTCGGCCTTGTCCAGCTCTCCACGAATAGCCGCGATACGGTCGGCCGAGAGGCCGCTGCCGCGCTCGAGCTGATCGAGATACGCCCGCGCGACGACGAAGGTCGCCGGCCAGACGATCTTCGGTTGGTCAGACGGATTGGACGTGCCGATCTTCACCAGCTTGGCCGCGTCGATCTCATTCTGCGACAGATACTGACTCGGCTTGAGGTCGAAGATATCCAGCCCCCGCGCGATCTCTGAGCCGTAGACGTAGCCGTTGTACCAGTACGCGGCCCAGTCGCCGGCGATGTAGAGCTTGTTCGCATCGAGCGGCCCGCGATCGAAGAAGGCGATCTCCTGCGCGTGCGCTGCGTCGGTGAAGTCGTAGACCGAGACGCCGCCCTGGTACCAGCCCTGGACCAGGATGTCGCGGCCGGGCACCGGGATCAGCGAGCCGTTGTGCGCGACGCAATTCTCCGTCTCGCTCTGAGCGGCGGGAAGCTTGAAGTAGCCGTCGAGCGTGAGCTTGTGATCCGCGCCGATGGTGAAGATCGCGTCCGCGCCCCAGTTCTTGGGATCGCTGGCGCGGCACCGAGGCGCGACGCCGCCGCCCCACTCATCGGTGAAGACGACCTTCTTGCCGTCGTTGCTGAACGTCGCCGAGTGGAAGTAGGCGAAGTTCGGGTCGGTGACTTCGCCGACACGCTTTGGCTCGCCGGGGTTGCTGATGTCGAGGAGAATGCCGTTGCCCGAGCACGCACCGGCCGCGAGGTGGATCGCGGGATAGACGGTGATGTCGTGGCACTGATCGGTGACGTTCGTCTCCTGCGTTCCGTCGCCGTGCTTGCCGCCCTTCCAGAGACCATTGATCTGGCCGTTCAAGGCAAAGATGCGCGGGCCGGCGACGACTTTCGCATCCTGCGGATGGTCGAGCGGCACTTTAATGATGTCGATCCGGAAGAGCGACGTATTCGGATCCTGCTCCGGCTGCGCGCCAGAGCATCCGGCCAACTCGGACGCGGGCCGCGGTGGCGCGAGGCCCTGCACGTAGATCCAGAGGACGTTCTTGTCCTTCGGGTCAGGGATCAGCGTGTGCGTGTGCGAGCCGCGGCAGGTTTGCACCGTGGCGATTTGCTTCGGGTGCTCGACATCGCTGATGTCGAACACGCGCACGCCCTTGAACCGTTCCGGACTGGATTCTTCCTTGACGCCTTGCGTGCCGCAATCGACGCGACCGTTCGGCGCCTCGACCGACATGAACATCAAGTTGCCGTAGACCGACGGATCGCCCTGACCGCCGGGACAGACGAGCTTGACCTTGAGGACCGGATGCCGGATGTCGGCGACGTCCCAGATCTGGATCCCGTAGAAATTCCCTTGGAAGACCAGGTTATCGCGGAATGCGAGGTCGGAGTTGATGACGTTGAAGTCACCGGGATCGCCCGCATCGAAGAAGGGCGCGGGCCGGTCCACATGCGCGATCAGGTCCATGTTGTTGTTCGCCGACGCGGCCTCCACATAATGGCCGCCGGTGAGCCCGACGCGCGGGTCGGACTGCGCGCCCGCGACGCTTGTCAAACCCAATAACCACACACCCTGACGCCAGTTGATCACGACTTACTTCCTCCATTGGTGATAGCGTTCAAGACCGAGCGCATGCGCAAAATCTCCGCCCGTTGATCGGCATCAGCGCCAGAGGCGAAGGTGAACACATCCGGCGCCTGGCCAGCGCCCGTGGCAAAGAGATCCTTCACCATCTTGATCGCGCCCTCGTGATGGCCGATCATGTCCAGGAGGAAAAGCCGATCGAATGCCGGCCCTTTGGCCGCCGCGAGCAGCGAGAACTGCTCCGGCGTGAGCATACCCGGCATGACCATCGTCATGTTCTCCATGCCGGGCATGTGGGCGATGTGATTGGAGTCGACGACGGTCACCGGCTCGTGATGATCCTGTAGCCAGCGTTGCATCAACGCGATCTCATCCTGCTGCGAGATCCGGATGCGGTCGCCTATCAGTTGGATCTCTTGCCGCGTCGTGTGCGTGGGGATGAGCGCCACCATCGCCAACGCTTGGGCGTGGTGGGCGATCATTCCCTGCATGAACGCGACGTCGTTCGTGTCTGGTGCGGATTGCGCCGCCATCGTGCGCGCGACGATGGCGAGCAGTGCCAAACCCTTCACATCTGGTCCTATCCAGGTTGCCTCAATTTTGCGCCGAGGACATCGAGTTTGTCGATGGTCGGCGGGGACGCCAACAGTTCCGGCGCGTTCGCCATGAGGGCCTTGGCGATCGGGCCGCTCAGGTGCGCTTGGCGTCCGGCTTCGTCCGCAAACGCATCAAAGATCCCGAAGGTCGTCGGGCCGAGTTGCAGGGCGAACCAAACGGGCGTCGTGGTCTCTTGGTTCGCGAGTTGGAGACCTTGCATGAGGAATGAAGCGACTTCCTTCTCTTTGCCCGGCTTCGCTTCCAAGCGGGCGAATAGTGCGAGAGTGAGCATGGTCTCATGGTACGCGCCATGTCGATCGAGGGCTACTGGCAAGAACGCCAACTTTAGTTGCATTATTGCCATCCATGCGGATAAACGTCCTCGCGCTGGACGGCGTATTTGATCTCGGCCTGGCCGCGGTCCTTGACGCTTTTGGAACCGCGAACGAACTGATCGCTGTCGCCGGGACAGTCGTCCCGAGATTCGACGTGAGAATCGTCGGCGTACGCAAACAGGTAAAAACCGCACAGGGACTTCGAGTCCCGATCACCAATGCCGGCGCGGCCGACTGCGTGGTCGTCCCGGCGATCGGCTTCAAGATGCCGGGACCGCTCGAGGCGGCGCTGGAGCGCCCCGACATACCAGATGCGGCGGACGCCCTACGGCAGTGGTCTCGCCGCGGTGCGACGGTGACCGCGGCCTGTATCGGCACGTTCGTGCTGGCCGAGTCAGGCCTCCTCGATCATCAACGCGCGACCACGACGTGGTGGCTCGCGGCGATGTTCCGCCGGCGATACCCGAACGTTCTTGTCGACGAGTCGCACATGCTCGTCCGCTCGGGCCGATTCGTCACGGCGGGTGCGGCATTGAGCCACATGGATCTGGCGCTCTGGATCATACGCGGCGCGAGCCCGCAGCTCGCCGCGCTCACCGCCAAGTATCTGATCGTGGATTCCCGACCCTCTCAATCGGCTTACGCATTAGCCGATCACCTGGTCCACAACGATCCCATCATCGAACGCTTCGAGACCTGGGCCCGCGCGCGTCTCGCGCGCGGATTTTCCCTCGATGAAGCCGCGAAGGTCGTCGGCGCGAGCAAGCGAACGCTCGCGCGCCGCACGGAAGCCGTGCTCGGCAAATCGCCGCTGGCGTACTTCCAGAGCCTGCGCGTCGAGCGCGCCGTGCACCTGTTGAAAACCACCGACGCGACGGTCGAGACCATCGCGACGCGCGTCGGCTACACCGATGGCGCCACGTTGCGCGCCCTGCTCCGCCGCCGATTGAACGCAGGCGTGAAGGAGTTGCGCAAGACGGGACGTTGATTCAAATGAAGGGTCGCATTGACCGGCCGTTGACACACCGAAAATTTTCTGTTATCGCTGGCCCGCAACGATTCAGTACTGAGCGTCGCTGTCACCCGCGCGCCTCCGCCGTCGGGGGTATTTGGCGTATCTATGAACACCGCGCTCAGTATCAACCCGAGGTGGAGCTTCCGCCATGCGCCTGTCTCGTGCGGTGGCGCTCCTGACCTTTTCCTCTGTGTTCGCCTCCGCGGTGCACGCGCAAACGCGGACGATCACCGGAACGGTCACGGACGCCGAGAGTAGCCAGCCCCTGTCCGACGTACAGATCATCATTAAAGGCACACTGCGAGGGACGCACAGCAAGGACGACGGGACCTATTCGCTGCCGGTCCCACCCGATGCGCTGACGTTGAGCTTCCGGCGCATCGGCTACATCGCGACGGAAAAAGCCGTCACCGCCGACCAGGAGAAGATCGACATCGCGCTCGCCCGCGACGTGCTCAAGCTCGAAGAAACCATCATTACGGGACAGGCGACGACCGAAAGTCGCCGCAGCGTGGCGAACGCCGTCTCGACAGTATCAGCCGACCAGCTGACGGCGGTCCAGTCCCAGACCCTTGACCAAGCGCTGCAGGGCAAGGTCGCGGGCGCCGACATTCAGCAGAACTCCGGCGCGCCTGGCGGCGGTATGCAGGTGCGACTGCGCGGCGTCTCGTCGATCATCGGCACCTCCGATCCGCTCTTCGTCGTCGACGGCGTGATCATCAGCAACGCGTCGATCCCGGC
>Ga0070741_10015221_pt1 | contig 13097 bp, 11 predicted proteins | sample Coa_R1_4_FD_66440 | JGI IMG/M metagenome (GOLD analysis project Ga0070741, IMG submission 66440) | Surface soil microbial communities from Centralia Pennsylvania, which are recovering from an underground coalmine fire - Coalmine... | ecosystem: Environmental > Terrestrial > Soil > Unclassified ...
TCGTCCTTGTCGATTTCGATCCGCACCACGCGGCCGCCGTCCATGTAGCTCCACGTGTCGACGACGCCGTTGCCGTTCGAGTCGTACTTGAGCAGCGTCAGGCGGCCGGTCTTCTGGTCGTACTCCGGCGTCATGCGCCTGTCGGTGTTGGCGTCCGCGCCGCCGCAGGCCGCGGACAGCACCGCCAGGGCCGCAAACGCGGACAAAGTTCGGGGAATCAAATGCTTGGAGCCGAGCAGTATTCTACCTGTACCGTATCGGTTGTCAACAGAAGTGCGACAGGTTGACGCAAAAACGATACGACGCCGTTATGCGGTTTCGACCGGAACGCGCGATTCGGCGAAGAAGAAATTCGCGATCAGATCGCGCACCGCATCGAGCGTCTGGGCGCTGTTGATCGCCGTGCGCAGGTGGGAGCCGTTTTCGAACCCCTTGGTGTAGTAGGTCGCGAGCGCGCGCAGCTTGTTGATCACCCACCGGTCGTGGCTCGTCGCGCGCGATTCGTCCACCCGCTCGTGCTGGAGCAGCGCGATGTAGTCGAGGAGGAACTGCCCGCGGTCGCGAAGCGTCACCGCGCGCATGGGCCGTCCGGCCGCGAGGTCGTCGGCTTGCGCGAGGATCCACGGATTGCGCAGCACCCCTCGGCCCACGAGCACGCCGTCGACGCCGGCTTGCAGCTTGTCGACCACCTGTGTCGGCTCGACGCAGTCGCCGCTGCCGAACACCGGGATCCCGATCTCGCCGGCAATCCGGGCGACGAGATCCCAGTCGGCGCTGCCGGTGTAGCTCTGCGCGGCGGTCCGGCCGTGGACCGCGATGGCGGCGGCGCCGGCGTCTTCGACCATCTTCGCGAGCGTCGGCGCGTTGCGATCGCCGTCGTTCCAGCCGGCGCGCATCTTCACCGTCACCGGGATCTTGACCGCCTTCGCGATCGCGCCTATCACCGCCGCGGCGTGCGCGGGCTCGCGCATCAGGCTGCACCCCGCGTTGTGCTTCGCAATCTTCGGCACGGGGCAGCCCATGTTGACGTCGACGATGTCGGCGCCCATCCCCTCGACGATCTGCGCCGCCGCCGCCATCTTCTCGGGATCGCCGCCGAAGATCTGAATCGACACGGGCCGTTCTTCTTCGGTGTACTCGGCGTACTCGAGCGTGCGGTCGATGCCGCGGACGAGCCCCTCCGAGCTGACCATCTCGGTGACCACCAGCCCGCAGCCGCCGTGGCGCTTGACGAGCCGGCGGAACGCCGAATCGGTCATGCCGGCCATCGGCGCGACGGCGAAGGGCGACGGCAGGGTGACGCGGCCAATCTTCATCTGCGTATGCGCGGCTAGGAGGCGAGCGCCGCCTGGTTTTCGACGAACCACCGGTACGTGGCCGCGACGCCGCTCGCGAGATCGATCGAATGGCGCCACCCGAGCGCGTGCAGCTTCGCCACGTCGAGCCGTTTGCGCGGCGTGCCGTCGGGCTTCGAGGTGTCGAACGTCAGCGTCGCGTCCGGATGCACGATCGAGCGCACGAGATCCGCGAGCGCCGCGATCGTGAGATCCTCGCCGGTTCCGACGTTCACCGGTTCGTGATCGTCGTATTGCCGCATCAGGAACAGGCACGCGTCGGCGAGATCGTCGACGTGCAGGAACTCGCGCCGCGGGCTGCCCGAACCCCAGATCACGACCTCGCGCGCGCCGGCGATCTTGGAGTCGTGGAACTTGCGGATCAACGCCGGCAGCACGTGCGAGCTCGTCAGATCGAAGTTGTCCTGCTCGCCGTAGAGATTGGTCGGCATCGCCGAGATGAAGTTGCAGCCGTACTGCACCCGGTACGTCTGACACAGCTTGATGCCCGCAATCTTCGCGATCGCGTACGCCTCGTTGGTCGGCTCGAGCGGACCGGTCAGCAGCGCCGATTCGGCGATCGGCTGCGGCGCGAGGCGCGGATAGATGCACGAGCTGCCGAGATACAACAGCTTTCGCACCTGGTGCAGGTGCGCGGCGTGGACGACGGTGGCGTGCATCATCATGTTGTCGTAGATGAACTCCGCCGGCCGCGTCGAGTTGGCGAGGATGCCGCCGACCGTGCCGGCCGCGTGAAACACGTAGTCGGGCCGGTTCGCGCGAAACCAGTAGTTCACCGCCGCCTGATCGCGCAGGTCGAGCTGATCGCGCGTCGCCGTCAGCAGATTCGTGAACCCTTCGCGCGCCAGCCGACGCACGAGCGCCGATCCCACGAGGCCCCGATGGCCGGCGACGAAGATGCGCGCCTGTGTGTCCATATCAGTACGGCTTCACGTCCGACGCGTCCACTTCCACGCTCACCGCCTGCCCGATCAGATCGACCGACAGCACGAGCCGCGCCTTGATCGGATCCTTGCGGGTGAGGCGTCCCACCACGCCTTTGAGCGGACCGTGGACGACCTCGACCATCATGCCTTCGTGGATCAGCGGGCACGGATCGTACTGCAGCTCGCTGCCGACCAGCAGCCGGATGCTCTCGACCTCGTAATCGGGAATCGCGGCCGGTTTCCCCTCGAACGACACGATGTTGACGACGCCGGTGCACTTGAGCACCGGCAGGGCATCGTCGAGCGTGAACCGTGCGAAACAATAACCGGGAAACAGCGGCCAGTCGATCTTCTTCTTGCGATCCTTCCAGCGGCTCCAGCGCGTAATCGTCGGGAGAAACGCCTCGAACTGCTTCCGCTCCAGCTGCTCGCGGACGACCTGCTCGTGGCGCGAGCGCGTCCAGATCGCATACCACTGCGCGTCGTCGGACCTCACGGGGTAGTGGTGGCCTGCGCCTGCTGCTGCTTCAGCCCTTCGTCGAAGGCTTTCTTGATTTCGGGGTTCTTCCACTCGATGATCGCCTGCGCGCGCAGCTTCTCGAGGTACTTTTCGTATTCCAGCTTGCGCTTGCCGGTGACGACGCTCTCGCTGATCTTCTCGCGCGCTTCGTCGAACGGCATCACCTTGGTCTCCGATCGCGTCTCCAGCTTCAGCAGCTGGTAGCCGCGGCGGCTGTCGCGCAGCGGTGCGGTGACGTCGCCGACCTTCATGCCTTCGAGCGTCTTGCGCAGATCGGGCGCGATGTCCGAGACGCTCAGCGGCCCGATCAGCCCGCCGTTCGCCTTCGACGGCGAGTCGGACATCTCCGACGCGAGCTTCTCGAAGCTCTCGCCGCCGGTGGCGACACGCCGGCGGATGTCCTCGATCTTCTGCTGCGCCGCTTCTTCCGCCGCGGCGTTGACGCCGCGCGCGTCCTGGGGCACGGCGACGAGAATCTCGCGCAGCGTCACGGTCGGCGACGTCGTGAACTCGTTCATGTGCGTCTCGTAGTACTTGCGCGCCTCGTCCTCGGTGACGCCGATCTTGCTCATGACCTCGTTCTGCTGGACGCGCTGGATGATCATCGTCCGCTCGAGATTCCGCCGGAGATCGGCCATCGTCATGTTCTCGGCCTTCAGCGCGGCCTGCAGCTGCTCGTCGGTCTCGATTTTGTTTTCCTTCTTGATGCTCTCGACGATGCTCTTGAACTGATCGTCGCCGAGCCGGTAGCCGAGCTCCTTCCCGCGCTGCGACAACAGCGTCTCGTCGACCACGTCCACCACGATCTGCGGCGTGATCTCGTCGAGCGCCTTCTTGAGCTGGGCGTTGCCGGCGTCGGTCTTCGGATCGAAGTTCTGGCCCTTCTGCCGCAGCGCGGCGATCTGCCGCTGCTCGAGGTCGCTCTTGGTGAAGATGTCGCCGTTGATCTTGACCAGGATCTGCTCGAAGATTTCGGCGCGCGCCGTGGCCGCGACGAACAATATAGAGAGCGCCGCCGCAAGCAGTTTCTTCATAAGTCCTTTGAACCAAACATTTTAGCGTACCCTCGCCCGCCTCACCCGATCAGATCGCTCAGCAGCCCGCCGACCCGCTCGAACACCCCTCCGGGCGCACGGGGATCCTCTTTCGGCGACCGCAGAATCTCTTCCTTCGAGAAGCCGGGTGTGACTTCGCCCGTCTTGGCGCGCGCCGTCCACCACGAGGGTGCATGGGCTTCGCGGACGCGCCGCTTGCCGGGACCGGCGGGGCGCGGCGCGGCCGGTTTTCCCGCGCCGGCCGAGCCTGTTCCCGTGCCAGTGTTCGCGCCTCCGGCCCCGTCGAGCGCCAGCCGCAGACCCGCAGGCGGGACGAGCGTGAGGTCGGACCGCTGCCGCACCAGCGCCACGAGCCTCGCCGGATCGACCTTCGCCTGGGGTCTGAACTTTATGACGACGGTACGCGCCTCGCGGTCGATCGTGTCGATGCCCAGGCGGTCGGCCATGACGCGGATGCGCCCGTAGTCCGCCAGGTTCAGCACCGAATCGGGCAGCGGCCCGTACCGGTCGAACGCGCCCTCGAGCACGTCGTCGATCTCGTCCTCGTGGCGCGCCGCCGCGACGCGACGGTACAGCGTCAGCCGCTGGTTCATGTCCGGAACGTAGGTCTCGTCGATGCGGAGGTCGACGCGCAGATTCACCGTCGCGCGCACGTCGTCCTCGACGTCTTCGCCCTTCAGCTCTCGCACCGTCTGTTCGAGCAGCTTCATGTACATCTCGAAGCCCACGGCGTCGATCTGCCCGCTCTGCTCGCCGCCGAGCAGGTTGCCGGCGCCGCGGATCTCGAGGTCGAGGGCCGCCACCCGGAAGCCGCTGCCGAGATCGCTGAACTCCTTGATGGCGGCGAGCCGCTTCTTGGCGACGGGCGACAGGTTCTCCTCCGGTGGAATCAGCAGGTACGCGTACGCGGGCCGATCCGACCGGCCGACGCGGCCGCGAAGCTGATAGAGCTGCGACAGACCGTAGCGATCCGCGCGGTTGATGACGATCGTGTTCGCGTTCGGGATGTCGAGGCCGTTCTCGACAATCGTCGTGGCCAGCAGGACGTCGAACTTGCGCGCGACGAAGTCGAGCATCGCCCGCTCCAGCGCCTCTTCGTTCATCTGCCCGTGGGCGACGACGACGCGCGCCTCGGGCACGAGCCGCTGAATCAGGTTGCCGATGGAGAAGATCGACTCCACCCGGTTGTGCACGAAGAACACCTGTCCGCCGCGCGCGATCTCGCCGCGGATCGCGCGCCGGATCACTTCCTGGTCGAACTTGACGACGTTCGTCTGAATCGACAGGCGATCCTTGGGCGGCGTCTCGATGATCGACATGTCGCGGATGCCGACGAGCGACATGTTGAGCGTCCGCGGGATCGGCGTCGCGCTCATCGTCAGCACGTCCACCTTCTTGCGCAGCTGCTTGATCTTCTCCTTGTGCGCGACGCCGAACCGCTGCTCTTCGTCGACGACCAGCAGGCCGAGGTCGCGGAACTGCACGTCCTTGGACAACAGCCGGTGCGTGCCGACGATGACGTCGACCTTGCCGGCGGCCAGATCGGCGACGACCTCTTTCTGCTCCTGCTTCGTGCGGAAGCGGCTGACCATGTCGATCCGCACGGGGAATCCGGCGAAGCGCTCGCGCAGCGTCTTCTGATGCTGAAACGCCAACACGGTCGTGGGCGCGAGAAACGCCACCTGCTTGCCGTCCATCACCGCCTTGAACGCGGCGCGCATCGCGACTTCGGTCTTGCCGTAGCCCACGTCGCCGCAGAGCAGACGGTCCATCGGCGTCGCCGATTCCATGTCGCGCTTGATATCCGCGACCGCGTTCTTCTGATCGGCGGTCAGCTCGTACTCGAAGGCGTCTTCGAACTCCTGCTGCCAGTGCGAGTCGGCGCTGAAGGGGTGTCCCGGCACCGCCTTGCGCGCGGCGTAGAGCTTCAGCAGCTCCTCCGCCATGTCGCGCATCGCTTTCTTGACCCGGCTCTTGGCGCGTTCCCACGACGCGCCGCCCAGCCTGTCGATCGGCGGCTTGGTCGCGCCGGTGTATTTCTGAACGAGATCGAGCCGTTCGACGGGCACGAACAGCTTGTCTTCGCCCGCATACCGCAGCTCGAGGAATTCCTGCTGGGCGTCGCCGACGCCGATCTGCTTCAACCCGACGAAGATGCCGATCCCGTGATCCACATGGACGACGTAGTCGCCGACCTTGAGGTCGCGCAGGTCGGAGAGGAACGCCTTCGTCGCGGCGCGGCGGCGCTCGGGCGCGCGCCGCTCTTCTTCGAAGACGTCGGATTCGGCGAAGATCTGCAGACGCGCCTCGGGCAGCCGGAATCCCTTCGAGAGGCCGCCGACCGCGACGAGCACCGCCGCGTACTGTGCGTCCTCGGCCCGCTCGACCGGAACGGCGAAGACGTCGTACTCCTTCAGCAGCTCGATCGTCCGCTCGGCACGACCCGCCGTCTGCGCCACGAACAGCGTCGTCGCGCCCTCGTCGCGCAGCCGACGGACCTCGGCAACCCAGTCCGGCACGCGACCGCGGAACTCGACCGCCGGCTGCGTGCGCACGCGATGCGAGGGAAGCGTCGCACGGGAACCCGGCGCCTCGGACACGGCCGCGTCGTCGTCGAGTCCGAGCTCCGACAGCGTCGTCGCGCTCGAAACACGGGACTCGAGATCCGACAGCGGCACGAAGAGATCGGAGGGCGGGGGGACATCGGTTGCGGCTTTCACCGGACCGCGGCGACGGCGCGATTTCAGCTCGGCGCGCTCTACGACGATGTCGGCATCGTCTTCGGCGCTCAGTTCGTCCCACTCGTGCTCGGCGACGACGACCTCGGCGGGCTGTTCCTGGCCGGTGGCCTGCTCGTAGCTGCGCTGAACCTGGTCGGAGAGTTTCCGGACGTTCGCGTCGACTTCGTCCGGCTCGGACACGACGAGCTGCGACTCGCGCGCGCGCGCGAGGTAGTCGAACACCGTCGCCGAGCGATCGCCGGACAGCACGTCGCGCAGCGGGACGACGGACAGCTGATCGATCGGCGCGATCGAGCGCTGCGTCGACGGATCGTACGTCCTCATCGTCTCAATCGTGTCGCCGATGAACTCGAGGCGCGCCGGATGCGCCTCCGCGGCCGGGAAGATGTCGACGATGCCGCCGCGCACCGCGAATTCGCCGTGCTCGTCGGTCGGGTCTTCGCGCGAGAAGCCGGCGTCGATCAGCAGCTCGGCCAGGTCGGTGGGCGCGATTTCCTGGCCCGGCTTCAAGTCGAGCGACAGCGAGATCAGGCGGTTCGGTGCGCTGACGCGCGGCAGCAGCGCCTGCGCGGAGGCGACGACCACGCGCGCCGTTCCGCGGACCATTCCGTGGAGCGCGCGGGCGCGCGCCGAGGTGACGCCCACGTGCGGCGCCAGGCCGCGGTACGGATCGATCTCGTGCGACGGAAACGGCAGCACCGCGCGCTCGACCGCGGCCGGTGGCAGCCCTTCGAACGCGGCGAGGAAGAACGACACGTCCCGGCACGCCTCGTCGAGGTCGCCGTCGGCGGGCACCACGTACAGGACGACCGCATGCGGGCGGGCCTGCGCGGCGGCCGCCACGAACATCGCCTTCGCCGGGCCGCTCATGCCGGTCACCGCGCGCGCAGGGACATCCATTCCGCTGCGGGCGGCAGCGGCCTTCAGCACCGCACGAAGGTTCAGCGACGTCGACGTGGCCACAAAATTCCAGTGTAGCGCGCGCTACCGGTTCCTGATCTTCTCGATGATCGCGGTGGTCGAATAGCCCGGCTCGATGGACGCGCGGACGACCCGGCCGCCGCGCGCCTCGACGATATCGCGCCCCACGATCGCGTCCGCCGCCCAGTCCGCGCCCTTGACGAGGACGTCGGGCTGCAGCGCCGCGATGAGGTTGCGAGGCGTGTCTTCGTCGAAGACGACGACCGCGTCCACACACGCCAGCGCGGCGACGATCTCCGCGCGCTCGGCCGCGGGCGTGACCGGACGGCCGGCGCCCTTGTTCGCGCGGACCGACCGGTCGGCGTTCAGGCCGACGATCAGCGCGCCGCCGAGCTGCCGCGCGTGCTGCAGGTATCGGACATGGCCCGGGTGCAGCAGGTCGAACACCCCGTTGGTGAAGACGATCTTCTTCCCGTCGCGGCGCAGGCGCGCGACGAGATCGACTGCCTGATCGAGGGTCACGGCTTCGAGTCGAAGCGGACGTTCGGCGAAAAGGTCCAGCGGTGGCGGGGACGGTAGATGCCGACGTCGTGGGTCCTCGACTTGACGCGGAACGTGTAGAGCAGCCGGTGATAGTCGTACGGATACCCGTCGCGCTTGTGCAGCGCGACGTCCACCTTGTACGTGCCCTCGACGAGATCCAGCGTGTCGACGGCGAACGTCGCTTCGGCGTCGCCGGCGATCGTGGCCGGCTGCATCTCCTCGATGAACGTGTTCGTCCCGTAGCAGCAGACGCCGTCGGCGTTGAACAGGCCGATGCCGAAGACGCAATCCGCGGTCGGCTCCTTGGCGCGGACGCGGAGCCGGATCGAGAGCCGATCGCCGCTGTGGAAGACGTGCGCCGGCTGACCGTTGGCGTCGAGCAGCGCGACGTCGGCGATTTCGATCTCGCGCGATCCCCACCGGCCTTCCTTCGCCTGGAACATGTCGGACGTCGGGTCGGCGGGCCGCTCGTCGGGCGGCTCCGCCCGCTCGAGCGCCTTGGCGGTGGTCGCGACCATCAGCTGCTCTTCGCCCGCCTCGACCGCCGTCAGGTACGCGCCGACGACGCGCTTGGGATCGCCGTGCGTCTGGACGCGGCCATCGTCGAGCCAGACGGCCTCGTCGCAGAAGCGTTCGACGAGGTTCAACGAATGCGTCACGAGCAGGATCGTCTTGCCGCGGCGCCGGAACTCGGCGAATTTGTCGAGACACTTGTGCGTGAAGCCCTCGTCGCCGACGGCCAGCACTTCGTCGACGAGCAGCACGTCGGGGTCCACGTGAATCGCGACGGCGAATCCGAGGCGCATGTACATGCCCGAGGAGTAGGTCTTCACCGGCGCGTCGATGAACTCGCGCAGCTCGGCGAAGTCGACGATGTCGTCGAACCGCTGCTGGATTTCGCGCTTGGACAGGCCGAGCATGATGCCGTTGATGAAGACGTTTTCGCGGCCCGAGATCTCGGGATGAAAGCCGGCGCCGAGCTCGATCAGCGCCGAGATGCGGCCCTCGACGCGTACGCTGCCGCTCGTCGGCTTCGTGATGCCGGCGACGAGCTTCAGCGCGCTGCTCTTGCCCGATCCGTTCCGCCCGATGACGCCGTACGTCGCGCCCTTCGGCACGGTGAACGAGACATCGGTCAGCGCGGGAAACGTCTCGCTCGGCCGCAGGTCGCGGAGGATGCTGCGCTGCAGCAGCGCGCTCTTCAGCGTCGCGAACTGGCGACCGGTGTACCGGCGGTACACCTTCGTGACGCGATCGAGCGTAATCGCCGCGGTCACACCGCCTCCGCGAACGAGTCACGCAGGCGATCGAACAGCCAGTAGCACGCCAGGAACAGGAGGATCGAGAAGCCGCCGAGCGCCACGAGCCACTTCCAGTGACCGAACGGCCCGTTCACGAAGAACAGCACCTCCTGGTACGACACGGCGAGATGCGTGAACGGGTTGATGTTGAACAGCCACCGGAACCGCTGCACGTTCGGCTGGAACCACGGGTAGATGATCGGCGTCGCGAAGAACCAGAGCATCAGCACGTTCGCGAGGATGTCACGGATGTCGCGGAAGTGCACGGTCAGGGCGGCGAGCATCAGCGCGAGCGACGATGCGAAGAGCAGCTGCACGGCGACGATCAACGGGAACCAGAGCAGCGCGGTGAGGTGGGGCGTGTGGCCCGATGCGATCAGGAAGACGAGCAGGATCGGGAAGCCGAGGAAGAAGTGCACCATGTTCGCGAGGACGCTCACGAGCGGCAGCACCTCCGCCGGGAACAGCACCTTCTTGATCAGGTTGCCGCCCGCGAGGAGCGACCCGGCCGCGTCGGACAGCGAGGTCGAGAACCAGTTCCACGGCAGGATGCCGCAGAACATGAACACGGCGTACGGCTGCACGCCGACCGTTTCGTTCGGCATGATCGTCGTGAACACGAACGAGTAGATCAGCAGCAGCAGCAGCGGATTGATGAAGGACCAGACGAACCCGAGCACCGATCCGCGGTAGCGCGCCTTCAGCTCGCGCGCGACGAGGCTGGAGACGAGCCCCCGGTAGCGGACCAGGCTGGCGAGATTGTGGAGCATGGAGCGCAGGCCTTCAGGCCTGCCGTGGCGCGGCAGCCCTCGAGGGCTGCGCTACATCATGCACGGGTCCGGGCTCGCGATGCTACCTGCAGGCGAATCATCGACTTCAGGAGGGCGATGCGCGCGCGCTCGAAATCCATGTCGACCGTCGGCTTCGCGAGCCGCTCGTCGGCGCGCTTCCGGGCCGCTTCGGCCCGCGCGACGTCGATCTCGTCGGCGCGCTCGGCGATCTGCGCCAGGATCGTGACCCGATCGGGCTGGATCTCGGCGAACCCGAAGGCAATCGACAGGTAGTGCTTCTCCTGCCCCTGGCGGTACCAGAGCTGCCCCACCTGCAGCGTCGTCAGCAGCGGCGTGTGGCCCGGCAGGACGCCGAGGTAGCCCTCGGCGCCCGGGATCTGCACCTCGTCGACCGGCTCGTTGACGAGCGACCGATCGGCCGAGACGATTTCCAGCTGCAGGTGCGCGGGGATGGCCATTACGCCGCCTTCGTCTTCTTCGCTTTCTCGATCGCCTCTTCGATCGAGCCGACCAAGTAGAACGCCTGCTCCGGAATCTCGTCGTGCTTGCCCGCGACGATCTCCTTGAACCCGCGGATCGTGTCGGCGATCGGCACGTACTTCCCTTCGAGGCCGGTGAACTGCTGCGCGACGAAGAAGGGCTGCGACAGGAACTTCTGGATCTTGCGGGCGCGCGTCACGGTCAGCTTGTCTTCTTCCGAGAGCTCGTCGATCCCCAGAATCGCGATGATGTCCTGCAGATCCTTGTAGCGCTGCAGAATCTGCTTCACGGCGCGCGCCGTCTGATAGTGGTCGTCGCCGATGATGCGCGGATCCAGGATGCGCGACGAGGATGCCAGCGGATCGACCGCCGGGTAGATGCCGAGCTCCGCGATCTGTCGCGACAGGTTCGTCGTCGCGTCCAGGTGCGCGAAGGTGGTCGCCGGCGCCGGATCGGTGTAGTCGTCGGCCGGCACGTAGATGGCCTGCACCGACGTGATCGATCCCTTCTTCGTCGACGTGATGCGCTCCTGCAGCTCGCCCATCTCGGTCAGCAGCGTCGGCTGGTATCCGACGGCCGATGGCATGCGTCCGAGCAGCGCCGACACTTCAGACCCCGCCTGCGTGAAGCGGAAGATGTTGTCGATGAAGAGGAGGACGTCCTTGCCTTCGGCGTCGCGGAAGTACTCCGCGACCGTCAGCGCCGACAGGCCGACGCGCAGGCGCGCGCCCGGCGGCTCGGTCATCTGTCCGTAGACGAGCGCCGCGCGCGACTTCCGCCAGTCGTTGACGTCGATGACGCCGGATTCCTGGAACTCGTGCCACAGGTCGTTGCCCTCGCGCGTGCGTTCGCCGACGCCGCCGAACACCGACACGCCGCCGTGTTTCATGGCGATGTTGTGGATCAGTTCCTGGATGATGACCGTCTTGCCCACGCCGGCGCCGCCGAACAGTCCGATCTTGCCGCCGAGGAGGTACGGCTCGAGCAGGTCGACGACCTTGATGCCGGTCTCGAACATCTTCAGCTCGGTCGACTGCGCCTCCAGGTTCGGCGCCGAGCGGTGGATCGGCCAGCGCTCCTTCGTCTGCACCGGCCGATCCTTGAAGTCGACCGGCTCGCCGAGCACGTTCAGCACGCGGCCCAGCGTTTCGGGTCCGACCGGCACCGAAATCGGCTCTCCGAGATCCAGCGCGGTCATGCCGCGCTGCATCCCGTCGGTCGGCTTCATCGCGACCGCGCGGACGCGGTTCTCGCCCAGGTGCTGCTCGACCTCCGCGATGACGTCGATCGGCTCGCCGCCGCTCTTGCCGTCCGACTGGATGCGGAGCGCGTTGTAGATCTCCGGCAGGTGACCCGCCTCGAACTCGACGTCGACGACCGGTCCGATGATTTGAACGATCTTGCCGGCGTGGTGTGCTTGTGTGGCCATATGTTGTCCGGGCAGGCCCGAAGGCCCGCGCTACCGATGCGTTGCTGCTCCGGGCCGCCGGGCGGCCCGTCGACGCTGCTACAGCGCCTCCGCTCCCGAGACCACTTCGATGATCTCGCGCGTGATGCTCGCCTGGCGCACCTTGTTCATGTACAGCGTCAGGCTGGAGATCATGTCGGCCGAGTTCTTCGTCGCCGTGTCCATCGCCGTCATCTGCGCGGCGAAGAACGCGGCGTTCGATTCGAGCAGCGCGCGGTAGATCTGCACTTCGACGTACCGCGGCAGCAGCTCGTTGAAAATCGCCTGGGGCGACGGCTCGTAGATGTAGTCGGTGCCCGGCGTGTCGACGATGCTCTCGACGTCGGCGCGGGCGATCGGCAGCAGCTGATCGATGACGATCTTCTGCGAAATCACCGACTTGAACTCGTTGTACGCGACGACGACGCGGTCCACGTCGCGCGCAACGAAGGCGTCGATCGCCATCTGCGCGATCGACCGCGCATCGTCGAACTTCAGCTTCTGGAAGATCCCGATCTGCTCGAACAGCACGCCGAAACCGCGGCGTGCGAAATAATCGCGCCCCTTGCGCCCGACGAGGCCCAGCGTGCAGACCTGCGGGCTCTCGACGATGAAGGCGCCGGCCGCCTTGATGATGTTGGTGTTGAAGCTGCCGCACAGGCCTTTGTCGGCGCTGACGATGATCACCAGCGTCTTGCTGTCGGGCGCCGCCTCGCGGTGCGCGAGCAGCGGATGCGCCGACGGGTCGACCCGCGCGGCGACGCTGCGCAGCACGCGCTGCATCTCGGCGGCGTACGGCCGCGCCGCCATCATGCGCTCCTGCGCGCGGCGCAGCTTCGACGCGGCGACCATCTTCATCGCCTTGGTGATCTGCTGCGTGTTCTTGACCGCGCGAATCCGCCGGCGGAGGTCGATCAGCGAAGGCATCAGGCCGCCGACGCCTTGCGCGCGCTGAAGTCGCCCGCGAACTCCTTCACCGCCGAATCGAGCGACGCCTTCAGCTGATCGTCGAGCTGC